>Ga0209483_1003565_pt1 | contig 10187 bp, 11 predicted proteins | sample NGEPerA_FD_184508 | JGI IMG/M metagenome (GOLD analysis project Ga0209483, IMG submission 184508) | Arctic peat soil microbial communities from the Barrow Environmental Observatory site, Barrow, Alaska, USA - NGEE PermafrostL2-A... | ecosystem: Environmental > Terrestrial > Soil > Wetlands >...
CCATGGTTATATTCTACCAATTTTCTTTCTTAATTACCTGTGTGAAGGAGCTGGCTTAAGAGGCCGGATCTAGTCTTTCTTGGCGTCTTTGTCGTCGACGACTTCGCCTTCTATGGCGTCTTCGGACTTTTTGTCGTCTTTGGAGTCGTCTGAGGTTGCTTCGGAATCTTCAGCTGGGGTTTCAGTGGCCTCAGCTTGTTCGTACATCTTGGCGCCGATGGGCATGAGTTTGTCGTTCAGTTCTTTGGCGGCGTTCTCGAGGGTTTCCTTGTCGGCTTTTTCGTCGGCGATTACCTTCTTGGCGGCTTCGACGGCTTCGTCGAGAGTTTTCATGTCGTCTTCAGCGATCTTGTCGGGACTATCTTTCTTAAGCTTCTCGGCTTGGTAAACGGCGCTGTCGAGCAGGTTGCGGGCTTCGACGGCTTCTTTCTTGGCCTTGTCTTCGTCGGCGTGAGCTTCGGCTTCTTTAGCCATCTTCTCGACTTCGGATTTGTCGAGGTTGCCAGAACCGCTGATGGTAATGCTTTGCTCTTTGCCGCTGCCCTTGTCCTTGGCGGTGACGTTTAAGATACCGTTAGCGTCGATGTTAAAGGTAACTTCGATCTGCGGGATACCGCGTGGTGCTGGCGGGATGCCGTCGAGGATGAAGCGGCCGAGGGACTTGTTGCCTTCGATCATGTCTCGTTCGCCTTGGGCCACGTGGACTTCGACTTGCGGCTGGTTGTCAGCGGCGGTCGAGAAAACTTCGGACTTGCTGGTCGGAATAGTAGTGTTACGCTCGATTAGCTTGGTCATGACGCCGCCCATGGTCTCGATGCCGAGACCCAGAGGCGTGACATCCAGCAATAGCACGTCCTTGACGTCGCCTTGGAGAACGCCGCCCTGGATAGCCGCGCCGATGGCCACGACTTCGTCCGGGTTAACGCCCTTCATCGGGTCTTTGCCGAAGATCTTCTTAACCTTTTCTTGTACGGCAGGCATGCGGGTCATACCGCCTCGAGAACGACGGCGTCGATTTCGCTGGCTTTGACTTTGGCGTCCTTGAGGGCTTTTTCGCAGGGAGCAGCCGTCTTGTCGATCAGGTCGGCAACCAGGCTCTCGAGCTTGGCGCGCGTCAGTTTGTGCTCGAAGTGCTTCGGGCCGTCGGCATCAGCGGTCAGGAACGGTAGGTTGACATCGACTTCCTGGGCAGTTGAAAGTTCGATCTTGGCCTTTTCGGCTTCGTCGCGGAGGCGCTGCATGGCGGCTTTGTCATCGGTGATGTCGATGCCGTGCTCTTTCTTAAACTCGTCGGCGAAATAGTTGATGACTACGCGGTCGAAATCGGCGCCGCCCAAGTGGGTATCACCGTTGGTTGATTTGACTTCGAAAACGCCGTCGCCGAGTTCCAAGATGGAAACGTCAAATGTACCGCCGCCGAGGTCGTAAACGGCGATCTTCTCGTCTTTCTTGTCGCCTTTGTCCAGGCCGTAAGCCAGGGCGGCCGCGGTCGGTTCGTTGATGATGCGCTTGACTTCCAGGCCGGCGATTTTGCCAGCGTCTTTGGTAGCCTGGCGCTGCGAATCGTCGAAGTAGGCCGGGACAGTAATGACGGCTTCAGTAACTTTGTCGCCGAGGAAGCTTTCGGCGTCGCTCTTGAGTTTGCCGAGGATCATGGCGCTGACTTCTTCGGGGCTGTACTCTTTGTCGCCCATCTTGACCTTAACGCTGGTGCCGCTCTTGACGATCTCGTAGCCCATCAGCTTGAGGTCACGTTGGACTTCTTTGTCGCTGAATTTGCGGCCGATAAGGCGCTTTACTTCATAAATGGTGTTCTTGGAGTTGGTCACTTGCTGCCGGCGGGCGACTTGCCCGACCAGACGCTCACTGTTCTTGTTGACGGCTACAACTGATGGCGTGGTGCGGTTGCCTTCACTGTTAGCGATAATTTCCGGCTTGCCGGATTGCATCACGGCCATTGCCGAGTTAGTTGTACCGAGGTCGATGCCTATAATTTTGCCCATGGTGTATGTCTATCCTTTTCTTTAAAAGTTAGCGGTCATAGATAACTACTGTCAGTGTAGTAAATTGGCACTCTCATGTCAAGAGTGCTAAGTGTTGCTGTTTTTACACTGTTTGCTGGGCCGGGCCAAGGATATTTTCGGCGGCCTGGTGCCAAGCTACGGCCTGTTCTGCCGGTGTAAGCAGCGCTAAAGACTCATCCTGGCAGCGAAAGGTTTCGTCTACCGCTTCGCCAGGTACGCTTCCGGGATCTTCGGAGTGGAGAGCCAAGCCGTCCTTAAGAGCCACCTCTATGGCTTGTGCAGCTCCGACAATCAGTTCTTCGCGGGCGGGGTCATGGCCCGTAATCTCTGGCGGATTATATAAGGTGTCGGCGAGCCTCAGCGACGTTTCATCCAGTCTGCTGACTATCGGCGGGATGCTTGAGGGAAGACCGCCTCGTCCCTCATTACTAACCCCGCTAAACATGGCTTGACCTGCTGCCTAGCCTCTTTTTACCTTGACCATGGCGTGGCGAATGACATCGTTGCCGAGGCGATAGCCGGGCTGTAGTTCTTCAGTGATAATTTCGTCTTGGCCATCACCCTCTTCCATACTGACGGCTTCATGCAGGTGCGGGTCAAAAGACTCGCCAACCGTTTTTATCCGTTCGACGCCCATATCTGCCAAGGTTTTCTCGAATTGTTTGACAACGGCTTGAATGCCCTTGATATAGTCATTGTCTTCCAGCTCTTTCGGTACATGTTTGAGGGCACGCTCGAAGTTATCGATAACAGGAAGCAGATCGCTGACTACCGTGGCCTTGAGCCTGGTTCGCAAATTGGCCAGCTCTTCCTCGTGCCGGCGTCGAAGATTAACGGCGTCGGCCCGTTCGCGTTGCAAGGCCTCGGTCAGCGTTTCAATCTGATCCTGTGCTTGCTTAGGCTTCACGCTTGCTTGCTTCTTTTTGTCAGTCATCAAAAACCCTCGGGAGATGTTGCATCTAGGTGTGCTGCTAATTGATTCATGGCATCAATATTCGCCAGAGCAGCTCCAACTACAATACTGCCTTCGGCGATGCCTTTAGCCCGGCAACGGTTGATTTGGTCCTGCGCCGCGAATACACGAGACACTCTGGGATTAAGAACATTATCTTCCAGTTGAAGACCGCTGGCGGCAGTTTGCATATGACAATAAACGAAGTAGTCTTGTTCGTGCGGACCAAAATCCAGCTCAGACATACAGCACCTCTTCAAGCTCCTGGCCGGCACGCGAGACAAGGTTCATGACATCGCGGTAGCTCTGGCGGGTCGGACCGAGGGTGCCGATGTAGCTGCGGTCGCTGAATGGGCTGCGGAAACGGCTAATAATCAGGGAGCAGCCGGCGGAACGGCCGACCGGGTTCTCAGAGCCAATGTAGACGCTAAGAGGTTCATTGGGAGCGGCTTCGCGCAGCCACGGTTCGAGATTATCAAGCAGTTGGGCGACTTGCTGGACCTGCATGCCATTTATGAATTCCGGCTGGCCGAAAAGGTTGCTCAGGCCAGCGATGTACAATTGGTTGCCAATGGTTGCCAGGCCGAGGTTGTGGGTCAGCTCGACTAAAGTATCGACAGCGTTACGGATCATGCGCTCCGGCGCACCGGCATGTTGGACTCGGGAGACCAAAGCTCTTTCGGCCCGGCCTTCGGGCAGAATCGGCTGGTCGTCCTCATGCAGGTTGTTCACGTAGAAGCGGTAACCCTTGTCGGTAGGCACGCGGCCGGCGCTGGTGTGCGGCTGCATGATGTAGCCTAGGCGCTCCAATTCGGCCATTTCGGCTCGGATGGTCGCCGAGCTGACGCTAAAAAGCTTGGCTAGCAAAGTACTGCCGACCGGACTGGCGACTTCGGCGTACTGCTCGACAATGGCACTCAAAATATTTTGCTGACGGCTTGTCATGGACTGTTCCCAGCTCTTGATTATTACCGGTTATTATAGTCTTTTGGCACTCAACAGTCAAGAGTGCTAAACGTTAGTCGGTTTGGCCGAGATGGGCCTGGATATCACGAGCTAGTTGCTTGGCTACGTCCCTGGCGGCCGAGTCGTCCTCAGACCCGTGGGCTTTGGATTCTGTGATTGATTGGACTAGTTCGAAAGTTTTATCGAGGTTGTCGTTGATGAGCGCGACGTAATAATCAGTGTTCAGCAGTTGCTCGATTTCTTCCAGGGCCGTTTGCAGGCGCTGGCGCGAATCGGCGGCATCGACGACATCGCCGTAGCGTTTCTTCAGACGTATTTGCCAGGTATTGAAATCCGGCGGCAAGAGGAAGATTGCCATCACGTCGGGATCAAGTGTTTTGTACTCAGCTACTCCCTGCACCTCTATATCGGTCATGGCGATTTTGCCTTCATCGTGGGCGGCCTGGATTTCGGCGACGCTGGTGCCGTAGAGATTGCCGCTGTAGATCTTGGCTTCGATCAGGGCCTGGTCGTCCAGCATTTTTTTGGCGGTGGCTTTGTCGATGAAATGGTATTCGCGGCCATCTTCTTCGATAATGCCATGGTTAATACGAGGCGGCCGGGTGGTATGGGAAATAATATGGTGGTAACCGCCGCTGTCCAAGAGTTTGTCCTTAAGCGAGTCTTTGCCAGCCCCGGTCGGTCCGACCAGCAGCAGAATGGGCGTCTTCTTAATCAGCTCGGCCGTGGACGGGGCGGGACGATAGACAGACAATTTACGGGCTAAGGCTGTGTCCATCTGTAAATTGTACCAGATTTACAGGGGTTGGAACAACAATGAAAGCTTAATGAACCTTATGGCGGGAATTAGTCCGGGCCATGATACTCTAAATAATATTGGGGTACATTGGCTGGACATGACATCTATAAACAAGCGTTGCGGCGGCTCTTCACTACTGGTTATCATAGCTTCTGTCGCGGCTATAATCGGAGCCGGCCTTATAGGTCACGCGATATATGATAAACAGCATAAGCCGCCTCCGAACAGCACGAGCCAGACAACAAACGGCATGACTGGTTGGCGAAGTTATACGCTCAAGGTCGAAAAATTAAGCTTCAAATATCCGCCTAATTGGACAGTCGAAGACGACACCCAGGCCGCCACGGGCATGGACTCGGTAGCCATAAACAGCCCCCACGCCTACTTCCAGATAAGCGTCGGCACGGGACTTGGGGTTTTAAGCGCCGATCCGGATCTTGGTGTCATCGGGGCCGACCCGATAAATTTCGCGGGACAATCAGACTACCTGGTCTATAACAGTATCGAGCAGGAGCCGACCATCGTAATCGAGGCCTATTTGTCGACTTCCCCGACCGACTATACGGCGGAACCTGCCGCCAGATACGCGAAAGACAAAGTTCATAACCTGGCTGCCGGCCGCGTGCAGATCCTCGTCGGCTATAATTCCGACTCAGGCAGCGGCGGTAAGGTTTTTGGTAATCTGGCGGTCACCGAACGGGATCCAAATTACATAATCGCCAAGCGAGTCATCGCCTCGATGCGTTATTAGTCGCGTTTGAGCATGACGGTGAAAGCTTCGGCGGGAATATCGACTTTGCCGAAACGTTTCATTCGCTGTTTGCCCTTTTTCTGCTTGGCCAGGACCTTTTTCTTGCGGGAAACGTCGCCACCGTAGAGGCCGGTTGTGACGTCCTTGCGATAGGCGCTGATGTCTTCGCGGGCGATGAATTTGCCGCCGATGGCCGCTTGCAGCGCGACCTGGAAATTCTGGCGCGGAATAACATCTTTGAGCTTGCCGACAGTGTCGCGGCCCAGCCGGTCAGCCTCGGAGCGATGCACCATAGTCGACAAAGCGTCGACCCGTTCGCCGGCCACGTAGAAATCCAATTTGACCAAATCGCCGGCCCGGTAATCATCCAGTTCGTAGTTGAAAGAGCCGTAGCCGCTCGTCACGCTCTTGAGCTGGTCGTAGAAATCGGTCAATAAATTGGCCAGCGGCGCTTCGAAACTTATCAACGCCCGCTGGTCGACATAGCTCAGGTTGGTTTGCAGGCCGCGGCGGGCCGAAATAAGCTGTATGACCGGGCCGACGTAATCCTGCGGCACGACGATTTCGCCTTTGATCCAAGGCTCGCGGATTTCACGGATCTTGGCCGGATCGGGCAGGTCGGCCGCACTTTTGATATCCAGTTCTTCACCGTTTAACAGGCTGATTTGATAGTCGGTCGACGGATTAGTGACCACCAGGTCGAGGTCATACTCGCGTTCCAGCCGTTCGCGGACGATGTCCATATGCAGCAGGCCCAGGAAACCGACCCGCACGCCGAAACCCAGTACCGGCGAATTCTCCGGCACGAATTGCAGGGCCGAATCGCTGAGACTGAGTTTCTCGATAGCGTCCTTGAGCTCTTGGTAGTATTCGTTACTCTCGGGGAAGAAACCGGCGTAGACGAAAGGCTGGACGTCCTTATAGCCTGGCAATTGCTGGGTAGCTGGGCGAGCACTGAGTGTAACGGTGTCGCCGACCTTGGCGTCACGAGTGGTTTTGAGGTTGGTGACAATATAGCCGATTTCGCCGGCTTGCAAGCTCTGGCCGGCTGTCATGTCCGGCCGCAGGGCACCGACTTCCAGGGCGATGCCGGCAGCGCTGGTGGCCATCATTTTGATCTGGTCGTTCTTGGCAATGACACCGTCAAAGACACGGATATACAGGATCACGCCACGATAATCGTCATAATAACTGTCGAAGATCAGCGCCCGGGTTTCGGGCAAAGTCGAGCTCTTGGGTGCCGGCACCAGTTCGACGATTTTTTCTAAAACCATTTCGACGCCATGGCCGGTTTTAGCGGAAATTTGCAAAATGTCTTCCTGCGCGCAGCCCAGCAAACTGATAATTTCGGCGCTGACCCGCTCGACGTCGGCCGCCGGCAAGTCGATCTTGTTAAGCACTGGGATGATTGTCAGCTCGGCTGCCAGTGCCAGATAAACGTTGGCCAAAGTCTGCGCCTGGATGCCCTGGCTGGCGTCGACGACCAGCAGCGCGCCCTCGCATGCTTCGAGACTCCGTGATACCTCATAGCTGAAGTCGACGTGGCCGGGCGTGTCGATCAGGTTCAGTTCGTAGTTTTTGTAAGCCATGCGGACCGGCGCCAGCTTGATAGTGATGCCTTTTTCTCTCTCCAGGTCCATTTTGTCCAAGTGCTGGGCTTTCATGTCGCGCTGCTGGACGGTACCGGTCAGCTCCAACAGCCGGTCGGCCAGCGTTGATTTGCCATGGTCAATGTGAGCGATAATACAAAAGTTCCGAATGTGGTCCTGCTTCATGTAGGAAGTATTATATAGCTTCTTGCCGGGCTAGCTATAGCTGCCCGTTCTCGCGGTCAATACATTCCATGACGCTGGTGTACCTACCGGCGGCAATAATCAGATGGTCGAGCAGCTCAATACCAAGGACATCGCCGGCTTTGACCAGCTGTTCGGTGATACTGATATCGGGAATTGTCGGCTCAAGCCGGCCGGACGGGTGATTGTGCGCCAGGATTATGGCCACGGCGCCACGTTCGATGGCCGGCTGGAAAACTTCGCGCGGGTGCACGATATTGGACGTTAGGCTACCGATGGAAATAATCTCATCGTGCACGACCTGGTAACGGCTGTTCAGGTAGAGGCCCCTCAGTTGTTCCTTCTGGCTGGTGCTCATATCTTTTAGGTATTGAAAGGCCTGTTTGGCGTTGCGAACCTGTACCGAACGACCGGCCTGATTGGCATAGAAACGCCGGCCAAGTTCAAAACCGGCAACTATCTGGCAGGCTTTGGTCAACGGAATGTCGGCGGCCTCGGCCAGTCTCTGGGGGTTTAGCTCGCTGCTGATAGCCTTTTCGCCGTATTCTTTGAGTGTGCGCCTGGCCATGGCCAGCACGTCTTCCGTGCGGTTGCCGACGCCCCATATTATGGCGACCAGTTCGGCGACCGACAGATTGGTCGGGCCAAGTTCTATCAGCCGTTCGCGGGGGCGCATGTCATCAGGCATATCCCTGACACGTAATACATAACCGTCCTGCGGTTCGGAGAAAATCAGGTCCCGGTCTTCCAGACTATAAGTGCGCGGCAGCGTGTCTAGCATGGGCATAATTATAACCTTAGATCCCTTGAAAAAATATTAAAAACTACAAAATCACAGCACTAGCTCGACTTCGCGTTGCCCCGTTAACCCAGTTTAACCGGCTTGAGCGCCAGTTTGCGCAGTCTGTCGAAAAGGGGCTGGACTTCTTCCAGGCCAAAAAGTGCCGATACCGCGATATGGACCGTGAACGTCACCAAAGCGATAAATATAAGTTTACTGCCAAGCGTCAGGATACCGCGGTCGTTGAAGCCCAACGGATATAATGAAATCATAATGAAGGCAGCCACCACGCTGAAGCCAGTTACTGAAACGATCCGCCACACCCCGCCCCAGAACTGGGCGTCGAACAGGCGGTGGTCACGTTTAAGCATGATACCGGATAACACGAACACTTCGGCCATCGCCACGATTGACTGGGCCAGGGCTAGGCCGGCCACGCCGTAACCCTGAGGTGCCGGCCGGGCCAGCGTGACCGCCAGGAAAATATTCAGGCCAATCGTGAAAAGCGACACTAACAGGGGCGTAACCGTGTCTTTCTGGGCGTAGAACCAGCGTGAAATGATAGCGTACTGAATGCGGAAGAAAATAGCCAGCGTCATAAAACCGAAGATCGTCGCGATCTGCGGGCTGCCGTTGGAGTAAATCAGCCGCGCCAGATAGCCACGGGCAAAATAACATACCACGACAAGCGGCGCGCTAATCCAGATCATCGCCCGCAGCACCATCAGGAAATCTTTGCGGAATAGGTCGGGCCGCCCCTGGCTGAGCCGCGAGTTAAGCCGCGGGAAAGCCGCCGTCGATATAGCCGTGCCAATCAGCAGGATCGGTGCCGTGCTCAGGATAAAGGCATTGTTATAGTAAGTAATATTCCCCGTGCCCAGGCCGCTGGCGATATGAGTCTCGACAATGTTTTCTACTTGGTCGACACCTTGGTCCAGCGAGCGCGGCGGCAGGTTGCGCAAGATCGTGTGAAAGTCGTGGCTATGCCATAATATATGCGGCCACCAACGAAAGTTGGTCTTCCACAACCCGCAGATGATAATCAGCAGCTGCAAAATGCCGCCGATTAACGCCCCCAGGCCCAGTCCGACCAGTCCGATGTTATGTTTGAAGACGAAGATGCTGATGATAATCGACACGTTATAAAACAGCGGCGCGATGGCATAAAAAAAGAAACGGCCCATGGTTTGCTGCACGCTGGTCAGAATGCCGGAAATAGTGAACAGCAGCGGGTTGAACGCCAGCAGGCGCATGATTGAAGCCGCGGTGTTAAGCTGGTCCGGCGATAAGCCAGGCGCGACGATGTGCTTGATCAGAAACTTGGCGAAGAGCAGGATGATGATCGCGACTACCGCCATAATAATGGCCAGCAGGTTCATGAGCGAGGCCGACAATTCCCACATGCCCTTGCGGTCGCCCTTGTAGTAGCGGTCGGACAGCACTGGCATAAAAGCTACGCCCAGCGCCCCGGCGGCCAGCGTGAAGAAGAATAGGTCGGGAATGTTAAAAGCCGCGAAGTAGGCGTCGGTGCTGTGCGGTCCGGTAGTCGGGAAGTTAGCGTTGACCAGTTTGGTGCGCAGGAACCCCAGCATCTGCCCGGCAAAAGACGTCCCAATCAGCAAAACGGCGATATTGCCAATGCTGAGGCGGCTTTTCTTTTTGACCGGCGCGGGAGCAGTGGGATTCATACAGTTACCTGTTTAATTCACTCCCTAGTATAAAGCAGCGGCTGATGGAAGTTTAGCGCCTTTTAGGGCTTCGAGGACTTCGTCAGCGTCAACCGTCTCTTTTTCTATCAAACTGTTTTTGAGAACCTCGAGTTTGCCAAGGTTGGACTTGATGACAGCGCGGGCACGGTTGGCGGCTTCAGTGATCAGGCTCTCGACTTCTTCGTCGATAACCTTGGCCGTATCATCGGAGTAATCGCGTTCGTGGACCAGGCGGTCAATCATCATGCCGTCGTCGACATGGAAAACCTGATCACGCAGCTTCTTGCCCATGCCCTGGTTAACGACCATATCCCGGGCCAGTTCGGCGGCTTGCTGCAGGTCGCTGCCGGCACCGGTAGTGATCCGGTCCCTGCCCAGAACGACTTCTTCGGCTATACGGCCGCCGAGGGCG
>Ga0209483_1003568_pt1 | contig 10185 bp, 11 predicted proteins | sample NGEPerA_FD_184508 | JGI IMG/M metagenome (GOLD analysis project Ga0209483, IMG submission 184508) | Arctic peat soil microbial communities from the Barrow Environmental Observatory site, Barrow, Alaska, USA - NGEE PermafrostL2-A... | ecosystem: Environmental > Terrestrial > Soil > Wetlands >...
CACTGTGGGAGCAGAAGTACGAGCGGGGCAAGCCGGTCACCAAGCTGCGCAAGGTGGGCCCAGCGCGCGGCACCGGCACCTCGATCACCTTCCGGCCCGATCCGCAGATCTTCGGCAAGCAGGAGTTCTCGCCCGAGACCATCCGCTTTCGCTTGGACGCCAAGGCCTTCCTGCACAAGGGCCTGGAGATCGTCTTCGCCGACGAGCGTGTCAAGACCAAGGAGACCCTCCAGCACGCCGGCGGGATCGCCGACTTCCTGACCCAGCTCATCACCGAGCGCGGCAAGCCTCCGACGGCGCCGCTGCCGTTCTACTACGCGTCGGCGGAGCGTGGCTCGGCCACGCGGAGTCCATCGCGGGAGGGCGCGGACGACCGTCCGGGCGACGGCGGGTTCCGCATCGAGGCGGCGCTGCAGTGGACCGAGTCGCACGAAGAGACCATCCGCTCGTACGTGAACGCCATCCCGACGACGCAGGGGGGGACCCACGAGCAGGGCTTCCGGGCCGCCATCGTGAAGGCGGTGCGCGCTTTCATCGAGACCTCCAACCTGGCGCCCAAGGGGGTCACGCTGACCGCCGAGGATGTGCGCGAAGGCGTGGTCGGCGTGCTGTCGGTCTACATGCAGGAGCCGCAGTTCCAGGGGCAGACCAAGGAGCGGCTGGGCAGCCCCGAGGCGCAGGCGCTGGTCGACAGCGCGGTGCGCCCGGCGCTCGAGCGCTTTCTGCTCGAGAACAAGACGGTGGGCGCGCAAATCGTCGAGCGGATCTCGCTGGCCGCCAAGGCGCGCGAGGCGTCGCGCGCGGCGGCCCAAGCGGTCTCGCGCAAGACGGCGGTCTCGCATCGGCTCAACCTGCCGGGCAAGCTGGCCGACTGCGCCTCGACCGATCCGGCCAAGAGCGAGCTGTTCATCGTCGAGGGGGATTCGGCCGGCGGCTCGGCCAAGCAGGGGCGCGAGCGCAAGACGCAGGCGATCCTCCCTCTGCGCGGCAAGGTGCTCAACACCGAGCAGGCCTCGCTGCAGAAGGTGCTGGAGAACAAAGAGCTCCAGGATGTGGTGTCGGCGCTGGGCTGCGGCGTGGGCGCCGACTTCAAGATCGAGCGGCTCCGCTACCACAAGATCATCTTGTTGATGGACGCCGACTCCGACGGCCACCACATCGCAACGCTGTTGCTGACGTTCTTCTATCGGCACCTGCAGCCGCTCATCGCGGGGGGCTTCGTCTATCTGGCGCAGCCGCCGCTGTTCCGGATCGACTACGGCAAGGAGACCTTCTGGGCGCTCGACGAGGAGGACCGCACGCGCATCGTGGGCGGGTTCCCCAAGAACGCCCACCCGGACATCATGCGGTTCAAGGGCCTGGGCGAGATGCAGCCCGAAGAGTTGCGCCGCACCACGCTCGACACCGCCACCCGCCGCCTGCTGCGCGTCACCGTCGTCGACCTGGTCGAGACCGACCGGGTGCTGGCCGAGCTGATGGGCAAAGACGTGGAAGCCCGCTTCAAGTTCATCATGGAACGCGCCGCGCAGGCCGACCTGGATCTGTAGCGCGACAGGGCGGCGCGACCAGCCGGTCGGCCGTCATGAAAGGATCCGCGCAGAGACGCGCGCGATTTGGGCGAAGTGCGCATCATAGGTGAGCACCGGCGCGCCCCCACGGGCAGCAATCGCTGCGATCCAGAGATCGTTGGTTGGGATCGGCGTGCCGGCGCGCCGTAGCGCGACGACGATCTCCGCATAGATCTGGGCCGCCTCGTCGTCCACGACCAAGATCTCGACCGCCGGGTGCCCGAGGAACTTCCTCAGCTCGGACTCGTTTCGATCGGGCCGTGTCCCCAGCAGAAATCCCGCGCGAAGCTCGCCCAGCACGACCGCCGGTACGCCTATCCAGAGGGCGTGTGACAGAGCCTCTACGACGGAGGCTTCACCCCGCTTGAAGTGGCTATAGGCCGAGGTGTCCAGACAAAATCGGCTCATTTCCAGGGCTCATCGTCCACCCTCGCGAAGATGGCCGTCGCCTGCTCGAACGCACGCAGATCGTGTTCCGTCCAGGTGCCCGCCAGCGCGGAGAGCCCATTGTCCACCGGCTCTCCGTCGCCTACGCCGAGCCCTCGTCCGAGCGAGTCGATAGCGGCCTGGTTCAGGGAAGCGCCGGTCCTTTTCGTAAGACGCTCGAGCGCCCGCATGACGGCGGGCGGGACTCTTCGAAGCGTGAGGTGGCGGGGTGTTGCATTCATGTGTGCATTCTATGACTGCGTGTTGGTGCAGTCAACGCGAGCCCTCGCCATCTCGGCCACCACAATTGGGGAGCAGCGGCATTCCTTCGAATGGGACCTCGCTGGCGTTCACCTTGGCATCGTCGATAGAATGCGGTTTGGAGGTTATCCTGGGCACAGGCGCGGCGGCTTCGACAACTCGTCCGTCGGGGGGCACGGGGCAAGATCGTTCCTCCGAACGGACGACGCACGTCCGGTGGGTGTTCCCGTCGACGATCGTGATGCCGCGTCCTGCGGACCGGCAGGTGGTGGGTCGCGACGAGTCCTGTGACACGGTTCTCTTGGGGACCGAGATCTCGCGCGGCCATGCGGAGTTTTGGGTGGATGGCCCCGTGTTGGCGGTTCGCGACTTGGAAAGCTTGAACGGCGTCTTCGTCAACGGCGTCAGGCGCGCGGATGCGCCGCTCTTGCCGGGTGATGTCGTTCGATGCGGAGAATGGGTTGGTGTCGTCGTCGCCGACCAGGGGGCCGATCTGTTCGGGGAGATCGCCCCCGGATGGTTTGGCGGGTCGGCGTTCCGTGCGGCCGTGGAACCGGCACGCCGAGTCGCCGTCGACCTGCCCATCATCGTTCAGGGAGAAACCGGGACGGGCAAAGAAGGAGCTGCGCGGGCTTTTCACGCTTGGAGCGATCGCACCGGTCCGTTCGTGGCGGTCAACTGCGCCGCGCTGCCCGCGCAGCTCGCTGAGGCGGAGCTGTTCGGCTATCGAAAAGGGGCCTTTACGGGCGCGGACGGCGCGAGCCCCGGGTTGTTCCGCGCGGCGAACGGCGGGACGCTCTTCCTCGACGAGGTGCTGGATCTACCATCCGCGATCCAGCCCAAGCTGCTGCGCGTCCTGGAGCAGCGCGAGGTGCTTCCGCTCGGTGAGACTAAGAGCGCTTGCCGCTTGGAACGCGTCTGGCCCGTAAGGCGGACAAAGTCGATCTTCGTTGATCGGCGGCGAGATCGAGAGAGGCGTGCTGCCACCTCATCGATGGACGGTCGATTCGCGATGTGGGTGATCTCTTTCAGAAGAAACGCTGACAACGACGTTCCTGCCTGAATCGCCCTCATCTGAAGCGACTTGTAGACGTCGTCCGGCATGGAGCGAATCTGCACCGTCTTGGGCATCTGAGTATCGTGAAACATGCGAGTCAGATGTCAACCCACTTTGGACAGGCGGCGTAGGCGTACTTTATTAGGTACAGCAGCCTTCGATCGGTGCTAGGCTTAAAGGCAAGTGGTGGCTCCGGAGGCCGCCGCATCTCTTCCCACGCCGCGTAACCGTTCTGCATCGCTGCCGATAACCCCGCGGTCACGCGCCCGCGGAGGAGAGATGAACCCAGAGAAGCTCGGATGCATTTTCTACAGGACAGAGTCGGGGGAAGAGCCGGTCAGGCGATGGCTCAAAAAGCTAAAACGAGACGACTTTGCCGCGGCGGTTACCGTCATCGGTGCGGATCTGGACCGGGTTCAATGGCAGTGGCCGATCTCGAAGCCGCTGGTTGGGTCGCTGGGCGATGGCCTTTAGGAGGTCCGGAGCAACGTCGGCCCGGTCGAGTACAGACTGATCTTCTGCGTTGTCCATAGGCAGTTGGTCGTGCTGCACGGCTTCAAAAAGAAGACCAGGAAGACACCGAAAGCTGACCGCGATTTGGCGTTGCGGCGCAAGAAGGAGATCGACCCATGAACAAGAAACACCTCGGCTCGACTCTTCACTCTTTTCTGGCGGCGGAGGGGCTTCTCGATGACGCGGTCCACCTCGCGCGTAAGAAGGTGATCGCGGATCAGATCGCGCGGGAGATGAAGCGGCGGGACATCACACCCTCGATGATGGCCAAGAGCATGGGGACCAGCCGTACCGTCGTCTATCGGCTGCTCAAGGCTGACGAAGGCGTGACGCTGGACGTTTTGGAGCGCGCTTCGCAAGTTCTCGGCAGGGATCTCGTCGTCAAGCTCGTGGCGCGGAGGCCAACGCAGATCGCGGCGCGGGCGGCGCGGCGGGGACGAACCGCCAGGGACTGAGATTCCGCTCAAAATTGAGCGATTTCCGGATTTCGGCTTCCGGCGATCGTGCCGCCGAGCGTGGTACAAATGACGTCGCCCGCTCTGGACAGCTTTTCAGAGCGATCCCGAGACCTTAGACGGAGGATTTGCTTATGATCGGTGTACGCTCTTCGATCGGCGTGGTGTGCCTGGGCCTGGCCTTTGGATTGGCGGCCTGCAGCTCCAAGAGCGGTGCGAGCTCCGGTAGTGCAGGCACGGACGGAGCCGCTGCGTCCGGTGGGTCCGCTGCGTCCGGTGGATCGAAGGGTACCGCTGGTACGACGGGCAGCGCTGGCGTCACGGGTGGTACCGGCACCGCCGGCAACTCGGGCGCCGCCGGGACCACCGCATCCCCGCACGACGCCGCGCTGACCACCGACGGCAACTCGTTGCCACCGGGCGTCACGCCGGTACAGGCCTACGGGCAGCTCAAGGTCGTCGGGACGCAGCTCCAGGATCAGTCCGGCCGCCCGGTGCAGCTCAAAGGGGTGAGCAGCCAGTGGCTGAACCTCGAGAGCAAGACCTTCCCGGAGAGCAAGCCCGCCATTCAATACGCGCGCGACAATTGGAAGCTCTCGGTGATCCGCGCCGCGATGGGCGTCGACACCGCCGGCGGTTACCTGGGGACCGGCACCGGCGCCAACGCCGCGCAGGCCACCATGCTCTCCAAGGTCAACACGATCATCCAGAACGCCATCGACCTCGGCATCTACGTGATCGTCGACTGGCACACCAGCGACGCGGTCACCGCCACCACCACCCAGGCCACGCAGGCGTCGGCCTTCTTCACCATGATCGCAACCCAGTACGGCGCCTCGCCCAACGTGATCTACGAGGATTACAACGAGCCGGCCGTGAGCGGCGTCTTGTGGGCGAAGATCAAGCCGTACCATGAGGCGGTGATCGCGGCGATTCGCGCGGTCGATCCCGACAACCTGATCGTGCTCGGCACGCCAACCTACTCGCAGGACGTCGATCTGGCGGCCATGGACCAGATCACGGACGCCACCAACATCCTGTACACGTTGCATTTCTATGCCTGCACGCACAAACAGGCGCTCCGCGACAAGGCCAACACCGCCATCGGCCTCGGGCTGCCGATCTTCATCACCGAGTTCGGGGCCACGCCCGCCGACGGCGGCGTCACCAGGAGCGGCGACAACGACGTCTGCGAGGGGGAGGCCGACACCTGGTTTGCCTGGATGGCGCAGAACAACATCAGCGGCGCGTCCTGGAAGCTGGACCAGTGCACCGATTCGAGCTGCATCCTGACCGCCGACGCGCCGGTCGACGGCCCCTGGACCGACAACTTCCTGACGTCGGATACCGGCGGCACGCCGATCGACGGCGGCGAAAAGGGCGGGGGACACGGTCTCTTCGTCGTCGACTGGATGCGCCAATAACGCGCGGCGCGACGACTTCGCGTCGCCGTGTTTCGAAACGGACAAATTCCGAGCCCGGCGCTCAGGAATTTCGGAGGCGCGCCGATATCCCTCCTACATCTGCGCTGGATAACGCATGTTGATGCACGCCGAGCCGGAGACGAGAACGCCGCTTCACCAGCTGGTCGAGGCCCGCCGTGTGATGACCCACTTCCAGCCGATCTTCTCGGTGCGCCGCCGCAGCGTGGTCGGCATGGAGGCGCTGTCGCGGGGGCTCGAGATCGGTGGCGGGCTGATTCCACCCGGCGCGATGTTCGAGATGGCGGCCGCGGCGGGGCTGGCCGACGCCGTCGAGCATCTCTGCCGGGAGAGCGCGGTGCGCAGCTTCTCGCGCCTGCCGTCGCGCTCGGATGATTTGCTGCTGTTCCTCAACCTCGATCTGGCCTCCACCTCCAGTCCGACCGCTTCCGCCGCCGAGCTACAGGCGCTGGTCTTCGGTGCCGGCCTCGAGCCGCGCAACGTGGCCGTCGAGTTCCTCGAAGCGCGCTTCGACGATGCCGGGCGGTTTGGCGCGCTGGCGGCCGCTCTGCGCGGGCGGGGATTTCTGATGGCGCTCGACGACGTCGGCGCCGGTCACTCCAACCTCGATCGCATCCCGCTGCTCAAGCCGGACGTCATCAAGATCGACCGCAGCCTGATCACCGGCGTGGAGGCCGACTTCTACAAGCAGGAGACGCTCAAGAGCCTGGTTGGCCTGAGCCGCCGCATCGGCGCGCTGGTGGTGGCCGAGGGGATCGAGACCGAGGCCGAGGCGATCACGGCGCTCGAGCTGGGCGCGGATCTTCTGCAGGGATATTTCCTGGGCCGCCCACAGCCCGGCATCACTTTCGACGACGCGGGGATGGGGCGCGCCGCCGGGTGCGTCGAGTCGTTGGCGCGGGCCTTCAAGGCCCACATGGTCGGCGAGATCAACGACCGCAAGCGCGCCTACCGCGGCTTCAACGAGATCCTGGCGCGCATCCTCGGCCAGCTCGCCAGCGCCGACGCGCTCCAGTTCGACGCCATCCTCTCGCGGGTCATCGAGGACGATCCCAAGATCGAGTGTCTCTACGTACTGGACGAATCCGGCATCCAGGTGACCGACACCATCTGCAACGCCGCCATGCCCCGCCGACACGACGGCGCGATGTTCCGCCCGGCGGCCAAGGGGACCGACCACTCCTTCAAAGAGTATTTTTATCTGCTGGTCGACGTCGAGCTGCAGAAGTACACGACCGACCCCTACGTCTCGCTGGCGAGCGGTCACCTGTGCCGCACCATCAGCACCTCGGTCCGCGATCCGGCCGCCGATCGGCGTTACGTCCTGTGCGTCGACGTCCGACCGGGCTGAAGCTTGGCCCAGCGCAGCGTCGCGCCAGCGCAGCGTCGGTCAGCGCAGTGTCGCGCCGACGAACACGAAGGCCGCGATGACCACCAGCCCCAGGCCAACGAGCGCCAGCGGCGAGATGCGGATCTCGATACAGAAGGGGCGCCGCAGCCATTGCCAGACCGAAGGCAGGCGCGGCTCCGACAGACGGGTCATCACACGGGCCACCAAGTTAACCGGTGGATCGACCTCGCGCAGATGGGCCAGCTCCGAGATCGGTTGCTCGAGGATTTCGATCACCGCCGGCGGGCGTTCGGTGGCCGGGCTCACGAGGTGACCCCCACCCGCTCGATCAGATCGCGCAACATGGCGCGGGCGCGGACCACCCGGATCTTCAGCGTCGTGAGTGGCAGCTGAAGGATGGCGCGGATCTCTTCGTAGGAGAGATCCTCGGCGTCGCGCAAGATCAGCACCTCGCGGTACTTGGTGGGCAGCTCGAGGAGCGCGGCCTCCAAGCGCTCGCGCCGCTCGCCCCGGGAGGCGTTGGCCTCCGGCGTGGGTGGGTCGTAGGCGAAGGCGGCCTCGCCGCCCGGCACGTCGCGATCGAGTGGCTCTTCGGTCCGACGCCGCGATTTGAGGATATCCTTCGACCGGTTGACCGCGATACGCAGCAGCCAGGTCGAAAAGGCATGCGTGCGCCCCTCGCCGCGGAACCGCTCGAGCGCGTTGAATGCATCGACGAAGGCCTGCTGGGCGATGTCCTCGGCGTCCGCCCGGCTGCCCAGCATCCGAAAGGCCACCGAAAAGGCCAGCCGCTGGTAGCGCTGCACGAGCGGGCGGAAGGCCTCGACTTCACCCGCCAGGCAGCGCGCGATGAGTCGATTTTCCTCGGCGTCGCGCGCTGTTGGGACCGGCTCGAGGAGGGTCCGCACCGACGCGGCCACCGTGGGGACGGTGGCGCCGCTCTCGTCGGGCTCGAGGGCGATCGCTCCCGACGCGGACGCCGAACGGCCGGAATGCTCCCCGGTTGCCACGGCCGAACCTTACCGCGAAATCCGAAAAAGTGGAGCGCGCTATACTGCATTCATGCACCTCGGTCGGGGTGGGCCGCGTCGGGGTTGGCCTTTTGTGTTGCGGCGCGGCCTCCGGTTTCTGTCCGCGACGCTGGTCTGGACCGTGGCCGGGCCGGGCTCGGCGGGCGCCACTGCCGGTGAGGCCTCTCGGGCCGCGTCCGCGTCCGGCGAGCCGTTTTGGCTCCGCGCGTCGCACGCCGCCGAGCCGCCGGGCGCGTCGCCGGGCCGTGGCGATCCAGCGGCCGAGCGCGGCAGATGGATTCAGCTTGGCCTCGAGCAGACCAAGGCGAGGCGCTACGACGCAGCCGCCAAGGCCTACGCGGCCGCTCTGGCGGCGGGCGCCGCCAACTCGGCGGTCTACGCCGACCTGGCCGAGGTCCTGATGGCGGACGGTCGGCTGGGCGAGGCCGAGGCGCGCTATCGAGACGCCATCGCCGTCGCGACGGCCGCCGGTGCGATGGACGCCCGCTCCGCAGTCTCCGACTTGGTGCTGGCCGACTACGGGCTGGCGGTGGCGCTCGATCGGGACAGCCAGCCGGTGGCGGCGCGCGAGATGATGGGTCGCGCCCTGGCGCTGGATCCGCGGACGGCGGTGCTGCAGCTCGCCGCGCGACCGGACGGCGATCTCTTCTTCGTCCCCGACGGCGAGGTCCTCTACTACCAAGGATTGGCCGCCGCGGTCGCCGGGCGGCGCGCCGATGCGCTGGAGGCCTTTCGACAGTTCGCGGTGCAGTCGCCGGCCAGCCGATGGGTGCGCGCCGCGGAGCAACACATCGTCGAGCTGTCCCGCGTCCGCGGCGGAGCGCCGGAAGCGTCCGGGCCGCGGATCGTGGCCAGCGGAACGGTGCTCGCCATCGGCGGTTTGGCCGCGCCCCTCATCGACGCCGCCTGGCACCAGCAGGCGGGTCTCTTGGACGAATGTTTGGACCGCGCGTTTCCGGCGGAGTTGGCCGGCGCGCGGCCCGACCGCGAAGGGATCCGGTTCGCGATCGAGATCGACGTCGATGCCCGCGGGCGCTTGACCGGTGCGGTGGCCAAGGTTCCCGCGTCGCTCGGCGAGTCCTTCGCGCGCTGCGCGGAAGGGGCGGTCAAGAACGGCTTGCACCTGCGCGCGGCAGGCACGGGCCGGGCCACCCACGCCCGCACCGAGCTCATCATCGGCGTTCCAACCGCCGAGGGGGCGGGGTATAGGTGAGGGGTGCGCAGCGCCAGGCCGCGATACATCGCCGTCGAAGGCCCGATCGGCGCCGGCAAGTCGAGCCTGGCCGAGATCCTGGCGGAGGAGCTCTCGGCGCGGATCATCCGCGAGAGCCCGGAAGAGAACCCGTTCTTAGGCTCGTTCTACAAAGACCGCCGCCGCCACGCGATGTCGGCCCAGCTCTTCTTCCTGCTCCAGCGCTACGCGCAGCAGGGTGAGCTGGCGCAGGACGATCTTTTCTCGCGGGGCGGCGTGATCTCCGACTACCTGTTCGCCAAAGATCGTCTGTTCGCGCTCCTGAATCTCTCCGCCGACGAGATGGTGCTCTACGATCGCATCTACCAGATGCTCAAGGTCCGCACGGTCACGCCCGACCTGGTAGTCTACCTGCAGGCGCGCACCGACGTGCTGCTCGATCGCATCCGAAAGCGCGGTCGCCCGGAAGAAAAACCCATCCGCGCCGAGTACGTCGAAGAGGTGGCCAAGGCCTACGCCGAGTTCTTCTTCGGCTACAGCGAGGGCCCGCTGCTGATCGTCAACGCCTCCGAGATCGACTTCGTCGGCAACCTCGAGCACCGCCGCGAGCTGGTCGCCGTGATCGAAAATACCCACGTCGGCACCAACCACTGGAGCCGGGGCTGAGCGCGGTCGGCCGGTCTACATGGTCGGCGCGGGGCAGCTGGTGATCGAGGTGATCCAGCTACCGACCAGCGTGACCGCGTTCTGATCGATCACGTAGCTGGCGAGCTTGGGCATCCGGCCGTTGTCGACGGTGGCGTCCATGCGCAGCCAGACCACCGAGTCCGCGGGCTGCGCCGGGGCCAGCAGGAGCGAGTTGTTGACGCCCTCGTCCCCCTTCATGGGC
>Ga0209483_1003569_pt1 | contig 10184 bp, 13 predicted proteins | sample NGEPerA_FD_184508 | JGI IMG/M metagenome (GOLD analysis project Ga0209483, IMG submission 184508) | Arctic peat soil microbial communities from the Barrow Environmental Observatory site, Barrow, Alaska, USA - NGEE PermafrostL2-A... | ecosystem: Environmental > Terrestrial > Soil > Wetlands >...
CTCTCCGGCCGCTGTCGCGGCCGCCAATGCGAAAATTCGCATCTCTTGCACGCGCCTCGGAATCTGGCAGACCTACCACGGCTAGTCGCGCCCTTAGTGCCTCACGGGCATCCCCGAACGCTGCCGGGTAGATGACCCCTTCGGTTCATCGGGGAGGTTGTTTCGGGCACTCTTGATGCGCCTTGAGTGTCGACCGTCTTCCAGCTAGCGCGCCCTCAACGGAGTTAGCCTCAGGCTGGTGCGGGCGCGCGCGTTACTACTGGGGGCAGTCATCTCACTCGGCGCAAGCGGATGCATCATCGGAAGCAGATCATCCTCTGATACTCCAGCCCCGAAGCCTCTTACTCAGCTCCGCTCGCAATGCGGAGATCAGACCGGTCCCGTTTACAAGCTTGGCGGCACCTTCGGTGCTCTCCTGGGAAATTCGAAGCAAGTCGAGATTTTGGTCAGCGTCGGCGATCGCTTCGCTGTGTGGGCAAGCTTCAGCAAGAGTCAGTTAGTCGACTTCACGATCACGCCGCCAACGCTTCGCGTGCTCTGTCACGTTTACACGACGGGAGAGGGTGGCGGCCCCGCCAGCATCTTTGACGCTCGGACGGTTGGTCACTTCATGATTCAAACTGACGACGGCTCCAACAGCTGTCGCGGCTGCTTGGTCCTTGGTTTCGTGGCCGAGGTGCCGTCGTTCGACACTCGACAAAGGAGAAGTCCTGAGTTCACGGACACTGCCTCATACCACCGGGACCGTGGCCCGGTTCGGTGTGGCTCCTCACGAAGAACGCGATGGGCGAGTTAGTCGATTAATGCCACGTAACTTGGAGTTCGCCAGTCGTCGGGTTACTCGGCATCGCCAGCACACTCTGACCCGCGACCATCTCAACCGCGTCAGCCGGCAGCAAAGTCCAGTTAGGGATGTTGGTTGTCATGTCGGCGAACGACACTGAGCCGAAGTCCGCGAGCACAATTCCAGTGGCCTCCTGTATCCACTCCGCTCCGTTGGCCCCCGGAAACGAGTACTGGTAGCCCGGGCCCTCAGCAAACTCGACCGTGCCGCCCGCTCGAGCATTGGCGATGCCCCAGGCATTACCGAGAAGCGAGAAGCCACTGAGGCCAGTTCGCGAGTCGGAGAGCTCTGTCCCCCAAGTTGAACCGAGCCACACGACGGTAGCCTTCATGACGTCCCCCGGCAGTATCGAAAACCTGGTGAACTGCTGGTTCACCGAAGAAAGCCCGACGCTTCCGGGATTGTCTTCCCAGAAGCCTTGGTCATGATCGACGCCGTCGACGCATCTCTCTAGCACTCCCGTATCGAGAGGCCCCGGACTTCCATTGGTCCCTCCGATTCCCACCCACGTGGACGTCTCGCCATTCGGCGTCGCCTGGCAATCGAGGTCCGACACCGTCCATGAACCTTGGACATCGGTCGTGTCAGACGGTGAGGAGACGATAAATCCCGCAAGGTTTGTGCTGGTGGCGAACGTGGAATTCGGTCCGACCGGCTCAGCCGACGGCGTGATCGGCAGTGAGGAGCCAGGGGGCTCAAATGAGACCGATGGTGTCTTCTTCACGACGGTAGTGAATGTTGCAGTTGTCTCGCCCGAGGCCGATTTCGCGATGAGGGTGGTGACGACCGGATCGTTGAAGGGGGTGCGGTTCTGCTTGAAGTACACATGAACACTCCAGGTGCCGTCGGAACAACTGGGGTAGGCAATCGCACCGGAGGCATCCACCTGCATGAGCGCTGGTGCGGAGTCCCTCAGCTCACATGTCGTAGCGCCCCTCAACGTGACGTGAATCACATCGACCCCGCCGCGGGCCGGCAGCGTCTTAGCGCTTTGGGCGATTTGCAGAATAACGGGGGCGTGAGTGACGGCCGCGGCACCGCCACTTCCGAGCGTTGCGACGAGGACCGCAAGTGCTCCGACCGTCCAGATGCTGAACCATCGCGGACTGATGGCAGATCTCACACAAACCTCTTGTATCGCATCACCCGAAAGCCTCGCGCATCTCGCTCCTGCGCGGCCCCGTTCGCCGTCCGGTGCGACCGCTGGCGGATCTCGCAGGGTGATCCCCCTCGATGACCGGGTTCCATCGAGCCGGGCGGATGCCATCGCCTGGCAAGTACGGCTGGACGTCCCCCGTTGGCCTTCCCGGGGCACTTTTCGTCGCAAGTTGGGAACACGTTGTCGGCCTCTTTATGATCCATTCGGGAGGCGAGTCTTCGATGACCTGGAGGCGAAAACTAATGCAGAGCCGCCTTTGCCAGAGCGTCGTGGTGGCGTCAACGGCGTTGGCGCTGTTTACGGTGCCATTGACCATGGCATCAGCCGCGACGCCTGGCGGCTATCACATTCTCAATCGACCAGCTCGTATCTCCTTCTACGTACCAGTACGTTTCGTCCGCCAAGCTGCAGCGAGTTACCTCGAAGAGGATCTTTGGAATTCAAACCTCAGTATCCAGATTTACATTCAGAACCCTTATGGAGAGGTGTCCGTGAGCGACGAGAAGACTGCTCTGGAGGGATCGCCGGCAAACGAGGCTCTAAGGCTGGGAAGATCGAAGTACGTCCGCAAAACATTCGGACGCGTGGCGAGCACCTCGTTCAGCTACCTACCAACGGGATTTGCAACCCGATTCGTAGGAGTCGACTTGCGGTTCATAGACGGGGCGCGCTCGTACGACGTCGAGGTGATCGCTCCTGAAGACGAGGAAGTGACCGCGGTGGTCGCTGCCATCCTGAGTAGCTGGGGAACTTGAGGGAGACGCTCCATTCGATTCCTGGGCCCGAGACTCTCTAGTCGTCACGACAGGGCCAGGCCGAAGCGTCGCGGGCGACTCGGCTAAATAGGGCTCGCCCGGGTCGGTATGGGAATCGAGTGACGCTGGTCGCTGCACCGGGTGTTATCCCCCAACACCGGGACTGGGCATGGCCGCCGTAGCGTTGAAGTGTGACCGTGATCATCCACTTTGTGGCCGACTGGGCCGAGAACATCTGCGGCCCACACCGCGCTGAGGTTGCGACCGCTGCCCAGCAATTGGGGGCCTCGGTTCGAGAGTGCAACGTGGACCTCGACCCAGAGACCGCTGTCGCATACGGGCTGCCAAACGTTCCAGCCGTCGCAATCGACGGACACCCCGAAACGCTCGTTGTTGGCGCTCACCCATCGGGGGAGTTGGTCCGCCTCTTAGCATCCGCGTAGGAACGCTCGTCGTGAGCACGGTGCCCCAGAACGAGGGGAGTCCAACATTCGCGGGCGTGGGGCAGCCACCCTTCCGGCGAGCCAAATTGAAAGAGATGCCACAGGACGACACCTCAACGGACGCGAAACTGGCGGCATTCTCGTCAACGCTGGGATCTATGGCGGCCAGCACGCTCGACAAGGGTGGCGATCCCGAGCACTGGAATCGACTCGTCAACGAACTTCAACGCCTACAACTGGACCTTCGAACAACCGAAGAGGGTCGCGCGGGAATCTCGCGGATGATGAACAGCGAAGATCCGACCGTGCGGTGTTGGAGCGCGACGTTTGCTTTGTTCTGGGACGAAGCGGAGGCGAGAGAGGTACTTCTGAGGGAGGTAGCCGCCAAGGGGGTCGAGGGTTTTGAGGCGAAGATCACTCTTCGAGAATTCGACGCTGGCCGCTTGACGATGACGTGGCAACCTCCCCCGCGATAGCCGCTCTGGTGCGACCCTGAACGCTGCCGGCTCAGTGGCCCTCGATGCGTGGAAACGCAGGTACCGGAGGCGAAAACCGAGACGAGTTCCCTAGCTGTTCGCGCAAACGTTCGGAGAGTGAGGGAACAAACGGCGCCCCGGCTTGGGAGATCTCGCGGGCACCCGCGACGTAGCGGGACAAGTGACGGTCCAGCGTCCCCCCGGCAAGTGCCCCCAACTCCTTGGCTATCACCCACGGCTTGGTGTCCTCGAGATCGCGATTTAGCGCGCTGATGGCCTCGCAAATGCTCCGGGTCGCAGCCCGGTAGTCGAACTCCGCGATCTCTGATGCAACCTCCTCCTCAAGACTTGGCGGCGCCGCAGCCGTGCCGGCGGGACTCTCTGGAATGACACCTGATCCAAAGCGATGGACGAGCGTGACGATTCGGTTGACGAGATTGCCGAGTCCGTTCGCCAGGTCTTCGTTCGCCCGTGCGACGAGGCGCGCCGTCGTGAAGTCGGTGTCGGCACTCAGTCCGACGTCGCGGGCGAACCACCAACGAAGAGCGTCAGCTCCATACTCTGCGACGATCTCCGTCGGGTCGACGGCCGAGCCCGACGACTTGGACAGTTTCGCTCCGTCAACCGTGAGGTAGGGGTGGACCTGAATCCGTGTCGGAGCCGGCTCTCCAGCTGAGGCGAGGAAGGCTGGCCAGTACACGGCGTGAAAGCGAAGGATGCCCTTACCGATCACGTGGATTCGCTCGTCGGCTTCGAGCCACCATTCCCGGTAATCCGGACTGTCGATGTCTCCAAATCGCAATGCACTGATGTAGTTGGCGAGCGCGTCGAACCAGACGTAGATGACCTGGGTCGGGTCGTCGGGGACCTGGATTCCCCACCCGCGTGCGCGAGTCGCCGAGCGCGAAACGCTGATGTCCTCGAGTCCGCGCCGCACGAACGCGAGGACCTCCTCTTTGAACGGCTCCGGCGAGACCAGGAGAGACCGACTGCTGATCAGTCGGTCGATGTGTTCCTGGTAGGCCGACAAGCGAAAGAACCAGTTCTCCTCGGCGACGCGTTCGACCGCGAGGCCATGTTCGGGGCATCGACCATCGTTGAGCTCGGATTGGGCATAGAACTGCTCGCATCCGACGCAATAGTCACCTTCGTAGGAGCGCTTGTAGAGATCTCCCTTCTTGAAACATGCCCGCCAGAGCCGTTCGACCGCAGGTGCGTGCCGCCGGTCTGAGCTCGTCTTGATGAAATCGTCGAAGGAGAGCTCGAGCGGCCCTGCTAGCTCCTCGAATCGGGCTGCGTTCGCCTTCACGAACTCCGCGGTCGATTGGCGAGCGGCTTCAGCAGCGAGCACGTTCTTCAGCGAGAAATCGTCAGTCCCACCGAGAAACCGCACCTTCTGACCGGCTGCTCGGCAGGCGCGGGCGTAGATATCCGCCTCGACTAGCTCGTACGCGTAGCCGAGGTGTGGGGACGCGTTGACGTAAGGAATCGCGACGGTCAGGTACGTCGTCGTCATGCTGGTGACCTCCTTGGTCAGTTGGCCTGAAGGAGGTCCCGACTGCGACGTCGAGTATCACGTCGACCCTGGGATCTTCTCCAGGGTCGAATGCGGTTCGCTGCTAGGCGCGCGAAACCGGCCCCGGAAGGGGCCGCATCATCAAGACCACATGAATGCTTCGCACGACCGTGAATCTACCCTGCTTGGAGATCCGTCCGCCCTCTCGGCGTCTTGAGACGACGAGAGGCGTGAGCGGAAAGTGTCCCTGATCACACCGGTACGGTGTGCACCATCACTCGTACGCGAGACTGGGAGCGATCCGCGCGGCCGTCGAGGTCGCTCACCTGTTCGGCATCAGAAGAGATGACCCAGAACGTGTCCAGCAGACAAACCACACCGTCGTCTGGATGCGCCCAGCTGAAGTTATCGCCAAGGTGGGTACTCGCCACGACGCAACGGAGAATCTCTAACGCGAATTCGAGGTAGACACCTGCCTGTCCGCCCGCGGTTCCCCGGTCATCCGGCCGCTTCCTGGTGCGCCACGATGGTCTTCGAACGGCGGTCCTCCATCTAACGTGACTCTAGAGAAACTGGCGTAGAGGTTGAGGAGGGTAGATGTCGACTCGTCACATGGGCGCCGTGGCTCTTCTCGTCTCAGCCATCGCTCTTGCGGCTTCATCGGGATACGCCGCGGCAGCCAATACCGACGCTGCCACGGCAAAAGCGCTGAACGTCACTCGGGCCGACCTTCCTGTTTCCGTCAAGTGGACTGCTTCCGCGCAGGCGCCAAACAGCGCGTCTGAGACCGCGCTCGCCGTCAAGGCCGTTGGATGCATCAGGGCAGGCGGCGGTGCGGCAGCCAGGATCAGCACCGATCCATTTGGCACCACCGAAGTAGTGAGTGGAACCGTGACCGCAGATGCGGAGTCACCGTATTTTGCCCCGACGGGTTCAAGGAACAGCGTGGCCTCCGTCAGCTCAGAAGTCGTGATGCTCAAGAGTGCTTCGCAGGCGGCCAACGACCTTTCAGCCTTCGCGACCAATGTGGCGCACACTTGTTTGACCAACTTGTTCATAGCGCTGCTCGGGAAAGAGGCCGGAGAAGGGAAATTCAAATTTACTATGACAGCTCCATCGATTCCGCATCTCGGCACCGGACGTGGAGGCCTCGACCTTCGTATTGTCCTAAGCGGAGGGAAGCTCCCGGGTCCGATTATCGACTACACGTACTTCTATGTCCAAGGAAGAGCGGAGGTCGCCTTGTCGTTCGTCAGCTTTCAGACGCAGTTCCCCGTTGCCTGGGCGAATGCAATTGCAGCTCGCGTGATGGACAAGGCTCGCGCCCTCCTCGACTAATCAGTTCGTCGAACGTCAGCAGCGCGAACGTGACGTAGGCAATCGTGAGCAACGTACGCGCGACGACTACCGGATCAATTTCGACATAGAGGCTGTGAGCTCCAAAGCTGGTGTCCCCGAACCCCGGGCTGGTGCGCACCCGGCAGAAGGACGCGGTCCGAAAAGCCAGTCACGGGTTCTCAGTTCGAGGTCACGAGAGCGAGCAGCTCGTCGGCGATCTCTGCAATTGGGGCCGCGCCGTTCAGGGCAATCGCGCCAACGGTTAGGAGGTGTGCCTCGAAGATCGCGCGACCCTTCCGGATCTGATCGCGTTCGGCCTCGTTCCGTCCGGGAGGGCTTTGGGTGTCGTGCGCGACGAGACGAGCCTCCTGGGTTCCTTCGTCTATTCGGAGGAGGAACACGCGGTCGAACATTTCCAGGAACTGGTCCAGATTCATCGCTATGCCGCGCACGAACACCGGGCCGACGTGCTCCGCAATTCGCTCCTCCATCCGGACTCGGCTCCACACCCAGCGATGCGACTCGAGCCATTCCTGGTCCGGATCATTTGGTCCGTCGGCCGGCATCGTCCTTGTGCCGGCGGCGTCTTCCCAGTACGAGAGATCCGGATCATGGTCAGGGTCGATGGCAACAAGTTCGCGCGAACTCAGCTCGTGGGCGAGCGTCGACTTACCCGACCCAGGATTGCCAGTGACTAGATAGGCGATACGCGACGTTACAGCGACGGCCCGGACCTGTCCCCAACCGGGACGTGGACACCTCAAAAGGTTCCACCAAACCTGGCCACACAGTGCCAAACGCGCTTCAGGTCCTGTTCGTCGTGCCTCCCGGATCTCGCGGCCTCGCCGACCAGCCTCGCGTCGAGATGACCATCAACGCTTAGAGAAATAGCGAGATCGACGACGTTGGACCCTCGGTAATCCCGGTGCTGTCGGAGATCTTCAACGGAAACCACGAAGCCTCGATGCCACTCGATCGGGCAGGGCCACCTCGCGGCAATCTCTTCGATCTCAGATGCTCGGTAGCAAGGATCGAGAACCAACGCCTCGACATCCTTGTCAAGGCGCACTATGCCATGAACTTGGGCTTATCGAGAAGATCCTTGTCGTCGAGAGCGGCGATCTCAGCCAGTGAACATGACTCGGCGACGCCAAAGTGCACCGGGTCGTAGACACTGTCTGGGTAGCAGAACCTCGAGCGCGAAAGCGCCGCGGGGGTGAGTCGAACATGCGCCGACCCGAAGCGCGGTGAACCACCAACGTCGCGGTGTCGAAAGTTAAGCGACCCGTACTTCGGACGATCGCGTGCGGGGACTGCGTCGTAGGCGGTTCCAAAGATGCGACTCTCCCAGTGCCATCTGTCTCCGCCGGGATGTGCCGTGAGACCACCGTTACTGGTTCCGGTCTCGAATTGCGACCGATAGACGCCATCTTCGAGCAACGCCGACAGCACGGGAGCACAACCAACGAGACGATCGGGATGGAAATTGAGCGTCGCACGTATCGATGGATCTACAGACGGACCGTCAGACCGTCTAGCAACGTACGCGAGTGCGCTCGATTGCGCGGGCGAGAGAGCAGCCGCCACCTAACAAGCTTGTCACCGCCCCACAAGTGTCCCTGACCGCCGGCTAGGAGACCCGCCTACGTCCGTGATCGCTTAATCGGCAATGGCGAACAAATCCACCAGCTGTCTGAAGAACTCGGTCCCGCCCGGCGGCGAGGATCTATTAAGCAGCAGCGCGACGACGGTGTCTGCTTCGGTGAGGTAGACGAGCTTGGTGCTCGTGCCGGGAAGCATGCCGCCGCCTCCAATCCCGATGAGCTTTGCCTCGGGTGACCCGCCAAAGATCGTGAAGGGGTGCTTTCCGGGCTCCGCTTGGGTGATACCCAGTACGCCGAGACCTGTTCCACCCGGTCCGATTGTGAACGCCTGCGTGGCGAGGTCCTCGCTCACTAGCTCGTGGTTGCGAAGCACTCGGACTCCAAAGCTCACCAAGTCCGCCGCTGACGACACGAGCGCACCCGCCGGTCCGATATGGCTCGCGACCGAAGCCATGAGTCGATCATCCACTCGTCCCAGTACGCCGTCGCGTTCCATGTAACCGGGGACGAACGTGCCGACGTTCGGCTCGTCGGACAAGTACCACGTGTCAACGAGTCCCAACGGGTCGAGCACCCGCTGCTGCAGCAGATCGGCGAAGCGCTGACCAGTGACCTGTTCGGCAAGATGCGCGAGCAGCAAGAAATTCGTGTTGCTGTAGCGGACCGCGGCGCCAGGCAGGCTCAGCAGCGGCCTGCCTTGAACCCAGGCCAGAGTTTCCTCGAGGGTGAAGATCCTCGTCTCGTTTTCGCGCAGCAGCTCCCGCTGATCCAGTCGGTAGGGCGCGGTGCCGTTTCCGTCATCGTCCCCCTGGGGTGCGATGCCGCTCGTGTGGGAGAGCAACTGGCGGGGAGTCACGTCCCGTAACTCTGGCCAGTCAGGGACCAGGCCACCGATCGCTTCGTCGAGCGCAAACCTGTGCTCGTCGATTAGGCGGAGGGCGAGGACGCCGGTAAAGATCTTCGTCACGCTCGCAACGAGGAAACAGGACCGACGCGTGATCGGAGTCGTCGGGTCCCTGCCGTCGGTGCCGGCGACCACCAGCCGGACCGGCTCACCACTACGACTCCACGCGATTGCGCCGCCGGTAGTTCTCGACGCAGCTAGGAAGCGCGCAAGCGAAATCTCGAGAGCGGACGTCGTTACCTGCATCGTCGCACGCTACGCGCCCTGACGTTCTTGGGCGAGCGGTCCCCGTCTATGGCGACCAAGGTATACGTACAGCCCCTGAACAGGGCTGGAGTCACCGAGCCCACCGAGTCTGGGCCTTGACAGAGACTCGGTGAGTAGTTTGATGTTGTCCGGCGGTCGTTCACGCCAGACTTCCTTCGGCCCTCCCAGCGGGGCCGCCAGGCGGGAGCAAAGGGGAGCAGATCCTCGATCGAGATGTCCGTCGTTCTGCTTTGCTCCACTGCTGGGAGCGAGAGTAAGGCTCGGAGACGACGTTGACGTCTGAGAAGGATTTCAAGCACTTGGTGCGGCTTCGAGCAGCCAAGACCGGGGAGTCCGACGCACTCGCTCGAAATCGCCTCCTTTACCGCGCCCACGGAGGTGCTGGAATGGAACTTACAGAGCTTCGACGTGTCGAAAAGGCCGATCTCGGCTTTGCCGTTCACCTACCTGATGACTGGCAGGAGTTTCCGCCGCAGTTGGCCAATAGCCCCTTTGAGGTCGCACGTTTCCACTACCGAGATGGTGGCCGACATGTTTGCCTGGTCTTTCGCCAGCCCGGCTCTACCGGGCTCGATCCACATGTTCCTGCCGAAGAAGAGAAAGACTTTCTGGAACGAAAGAGCTTCGAGCACTTCAATCTCGAGGACCTCGAGATCTCCGGTCGACCCGCGGTCCGAATGGACTTCGACAGGGCTGATCTACCCATCGGTATGTGGTGGGCCCGCGAGTACTTCGTTGTCGCGCGAAATCTCGTCTACATCCTTGGTCTCGGCTCAACGGACATCGTCGGCGATCAGGCGCTATTTGACGAAATGGCCGGACGCTTCGAGGTGCCTTAGAGGAAGGCCGATCACGGGACCCTGGTCCTGCGCACCTCA
>Ga0209483_1003571_pt1 | contig 10183 bp, 6 predicted proteins | sample NGEPerA_FD_184508 | JGI IMG/M metagenome (GOLD analysis project Ga0209483, IMG submission 184508) | Arctic peat soil microbial communities from the Barrow Environmental Observatory site, Barrow, Alaska, USA - NGEE PermafrostL2-A... | ecosystem: Environmental > Terrestrial > Soil > Wetlands > Peat...
GGATCTCATCGCAGGGTCGCAAACTCGGCGTTCACGGTTCAAGTCGGTGACACGCAAAATCATGAAAAAGGTCTTTTCGTTCCTTGGCTTACGAGTCGTTCGCTAGAAAACGTTGGGACACTACTGGCGCAAAATATAAACTGGTCTTCGAGTGCTTGCTTGGTAAACAGTCATAGACGGAGATCATGGCGCCGCGACCTGACGTGAGATTTAATCGCGCCATCAAATCGGCGAAGACCGCGCCTATACCGTCTCCGTAAACGACGCCTGAAGGAGACATTGGGTACCAAAGTACGTTTTTCTCAGATATTTCTTCCTTGATCGCCTTAAGCGGCCCGAGATTAATAAACGACTCTGAGTTTTCATATTGTGAGTCGTTTATGACAATGAGCTTATCGCGTAGAGTCTTGTGCGCAAACGCACCTAGTTCGGCAAATGCGCTATTCCCTTCAAGAATGATAATTATCCTATCTGCTATCGCTGAGATGAGCGTTTCCTGATCTAGTACGTTGCTCTTTGCTCCTAAACTAGATAATTCGCGGAAAATGCCTTCAGCATATATAACGCGCGCGTCCGGGGACCATGTTTCAGCGGCGCATTTGATCAGCTCTCTGCGCTTGGACGGCGTTGATGGAGTATGGTTTGCCCCGCAAAGAAAGATCAATGCGCGTGACTTCGCCAAAAAAATGTGGCCCTCAAGGAGGGCCAACTTGAATTGCCTAAGTCGCTTGCCTACCGCGCTATTTGCGAGAAGAAGTGAGTACTTAAGCATGCCTACTGAAGCGTCGATGGAGTCCGCAGCGGATTCCTGTCGACTGGCAGGAATCCGCTACGGACTCCATCGCCAGATGACTAAAAATACAAGGCGAAATGTGGCTCACATTCCGATCCGGCTTTCGCAGGATTAAGCTAGGCGTTTGCACGGTACACGCGTACAACTGGCTAGTCAACAGGCTTATCCAAGACGACGCCGAGTACGGCGGTGTCGTGGGGTCTGGGGCGAACCGTCGTGGCGCGTCGAGCTGACGTTTTCGGCATTGGCCACGATGATCCGAGAATCGTAGAACGCATTGAACAGTAGAAGCTAGCAAAGGCTTAAGACATTGCCTCTTGGGATGGGTATGGATGGGTGAATGACGCGGCCAGCAACGTCGGCCTTACTATCCTATCCGTCATTAGACCTGCGGTTGGTGGGCGCAATGTTCCGCATCGGTTTCCCGCCTAACTGCGCCCCCATGCACACGTCGAAGCGTCAGCTGTAGCTTAACGTCTGCTGGGTTACAAACCGATCCCGCGGACGCTACGCGATAACGATGTAGTCGGCTATTTTGATATTGCGTTCGTCAACACTGCGCAAGCACACGTAGATCCGACTCCGCGAAGACCTCAATGTCACCTCGGTAAAGTAGCTTCCCCTGCCAAAACTCGTCGATTTGAATGGATATCGGATAGGAAGCATTCGATTGGAACGAAGACCATGTGACCCGAAAGCATGCTACAGAAGTATCGACGAAGTCGACTGAGTAGACAGTCGCTCCGCAGCGACGGTGGTCGCGAAAATGCCTCGCGTCAGTAAGTGTTTCAAACGCAAAACTACTCCGCGCTCGACTTGGTAAATGGGGATAATTGGCAGCACGGCTTGCTTCGCGCAAAAACTCTGCCTCGTGGTCGTTAGTGGGACTAAATCCAGCAGCAATGAGAGCAGCCCAATAAGTTCCCGCCGGTTTGATATCCCCAGGCTGATAAATTCTTCTACAGACGTGAAACAGCGGCATATACCCTATTGAATGTGGTTAGGCACTTGAGCGAGAGAAACGATGATGGTGTCGCAACACCTAACCGAGCGAACTGTGGATTTCACCATGCCGCGCGAAACAATGCGCGGCAGGCAAGTCCTGTCTCACCGTTTTGGCGCGTATGGCGCTCGGAGCCTCTGCCGCTCGGAGGCAGTCAGGATATCTACAACATCGAGTACCGCGCGCAATGCCGGCCCTCACGGAAGAATTGCTAGAATTGACTCTTACGTTTTCCAATTGGTGTTGAAGTTAAGCGTCTTATACATTGCGAACGGGTCGCAGCACTTAATGCCTAGTGTCTTACAAACGTCTGGGATATGTCGATTCTGTCGAATCTTGGAAGGTTTAGACACCTCGGTCGTGACGACGCATCGATCGGGTTTCGCGGCAGCGTGTGCCATCAAGAACGGGTCGCGTCCGAGTTGTTCCACTTGATCATCGGTGAGATCTGGTGCATAGCCCTCCGCTACGATGCGTCGCACTATCGCTATATCAACGTCTTCATCAAGGAGAATAGCGATCTTCGTCGACTCCTTTTGTAGCCAAGCATATAGCAGATCCTTCTCGGCGTCCTTTGGCCCGTCCCGTATCTCCTCAATAATTTCAATCGGAATGGCCAGACGCTTTTCGGTTGCCTGAAATTCTAACCAGTCCCAGAATTCCGGTACCCGGTCTATCGGGTAGTACTGATTACTCGCAGTCATCAGAACGCTTGCGTCGAGGAGGTAAACCATTACAGGTCCCCCTCGAACTTCGGGCTTTGCGCGTCGCCCCCCCAAACAGTAGTGGATAGACCGTACGTGGCTTTACGCCCAACACCCTGGCGGCCTTCGTTGGTGTGAGAGAACCATCATCCACAGATGCACGAGTAAACCGCATCAAAGCGTGGCCAAGCCGATGTCGTCTTACTACGTAATAATTGGGCCCGCCTCGTTTTTCTTTTTGTTTTGCGCCCCTAGTTTTTGATTCATCCACGTTTAACTGGCGAAATCGATTATCCAACGCTTGCCATGCCGCGAGCGGAACAGCATCGGCCCGGTAGAGCTTGTAGGCGACCATAGCGCGGCTAATATGGCGCTCCGCCGCAAATGCCGAAATTCTGATGACGAGGTCGTTGAGCGATGCGGTCCGCTGCACTCGAAGAGCGCCCAATTCACTGCGAGGAAGTAAAAACTCACCAGCAGCGTCATTGCAAAATTGCTCAATTGCTAATTCACTGTGCGCGCCACTGATGCCAGTCGTTCCGAGCATCAGGTGTGTCATTTCGTGAAGTAGGGTAAACGACCACGCCGTCGCTGCATCATGGTCGTTGATCGCTATGAATGGCGCGATGGGATCAGCAATAGTGAAACCGCGGAATTGCTCCACGGGTATCGCGGTGTGATAGCTGCCGAGATCTCCAATCAGGAGAACAAAGACGCCGGTGGCTTCGACGCGGGATCGTAGAAGGCCGAATGCGCTAGATGACGTCGGCGCCTTTCGATAGTCCGTCAGGCTAATTGCAAGTAGTCACCTCAGTGGAGCGACTGCGCGCTCAATACCACCCTGAATCTGGATGCTGCCTACCATCGCTACGGGCTCAATCTCGTCTTCTGCTTCGAGTACGGAACGTACGATGCTTTGGCGCGCCACCAAGTCACGAATTAATGCATCCAGTAAGGCGTCTCCCGCAATCGAGCGATCCGCAGGCAATGTCCGAAAATCCTGGCCACGGTCTCCCCTTGCAGGGGGGTGTGCAAGGTAAAATGTCAGCAGACTACGCCGGTATTCCTTAGACATCTTTAGCAGAGTCGAACGCGCTGGCGTGCCTTCGCCCGATTCCAGCGAAGAAAGTTTTTCAACTCTGATATTCAAGGCGTGCGCAGCTTCCGCAAGCGACTGGCCCGCACTCTCACGGGCCCACACTAGGAGGTTGGGATTGACAGTCGGCATGGCTCTTCAGGGTTACGCTCGGAGCTAAAGGCCGAGACTGCCACGACGGTCTGCTCCGGTCGGGATTGTAGACCCTTGCAATTTCATGTCGAGATGGAGCACCCGTTATGGGTAGCAAGCCGACAGCAGCTGAAATAAAAACGCGGACACTTGGTCCGCGTTTTGTTACTTGTGAGCATGGCTCAATCCCAACTCAACGCCCCACCAGTCTGATACTCAATCACCCGCGTCTCGAAGAAGTTCTTTTCCTTCTTGAGATCGATCATCTCCGCCATCCACGGGAACGGGTTGTCGGCCTTTTCGAACACCGGGTCGATGCCGATCTGCTGGCAGCGACGGTTGGCGATGAAGCGCAGGTATTCCTTGAACATCGGCGCGTTCAGTCCCAGCACGCCGCGCGGCATCGTGTCCTCGGCGTAGCGGTATTCGAGCTCCACACCCTGGCGCATCAGCGCCGCGATCTCGGCCTTGAACTCGTTGGTCCACAGGTGCGGGTTCTCGAGCTTGATCGTGTTGACCAGGTCGATGCCGAAATTGCAGTGCATGCTCTCGTCGCGCAGGATGTATTGGTACTGCTCGCTCGAGCCCGTCATCTTGTTCTGACGGCCCATCGCCAGGATCTGCGTAAAGCCGACGTAGAAGAAAAGACCTTCCATGATGCAGCTGAAGACGATCAGGCTGCGCAACAGTGCCTGGTCGGTTTCCGGCGTGCCGGTCTTGAAGTTGGGATCGGTCAGCGTGTTGATGAACGGGATCAGGAAGTCGTCCTTGTCGCGGATGGACTTGATCTCGTGGTACGCGTTGAAGATCTCGGCTTCGTTGAGGCCCAGGCTCTCGGTGATGTACTGGTAGGCGTGCGTGTGGATCGCCTCTTCGAACGCCTGGCGCAGCAGGTACTGGCGGCACTCGGGTGCGGTGATGTGGCGATAGGTGCCCAGCACGATGTTGTTGGCGGCCAGCGAATCGGCGGTGACGAAGAAGCCCAGGTTGCGCTTGATGATCAGGCGCTCGTCGTCGGTGAGCCCGTTGGGGTTCTTCCACAGCTCGATGTCGCGCTGCATGTTGATCTCCTGCGGCATCCAGTGATTGGCGCAGCCGGCAAGGTACTTGTCCCACGCCCACTTGTACTTGAACGGTACCAGCTGGTTGACGTCGGCCGACCCGTTGATCACGCGCTTGTCTTCCAGGCGCACGCGCGTGGTGTTGGCGTGCGAGGCCTGGCGATCGACGTCCAGGTCATGCACGGGCTCGCGCGACAGCATTCCGCCCGCCACTTGCGCGCGGATGGTTTCCGGGCTCATCGACGTCTTCCTGGGCGTCGCGGCCGGTGCAATGTCGTCTTCGAAATTGAGCATCGTGTGTCTCCTGTACCGTCATTTTATATGGGGGCGAACCGCGCCGTTTCAGCCCTTGCGGGAGGCCGTTTCGCCGCCCTTGCCAGGCGTCATTGACGCCCTGTGCAATCCCCACTCCCCCGCGCGGGCGGGAGAGGAGGGTTGCATGCTGCTAGTGCACCGCCCTCAATTTGTCGTACAGGAATTCGGGCGTGAAATCCTGTCCGTCGAGCCACGCGATCGAAGCCAAGCCGTAGTCGATATAGAACTGCGAAAAGCGCGACGTGTCCCGCAGCGGTTCCATCGATTCGCCGACCAGTTCATCGACGAGATCGACGACCCCTTTGCGGCCATCGTTGAACTCCAGCCAGACGTTGTAATCGCCGAGGTAACGCGCTTCGACGACGTGCCGAGGTTGCGACTCGTAACGGGCCAAGTGGCACTCCTTTCACGGTAATGACGAACGTGGGTCACCCGGGAGAAAGTCGGCGCGCGGCGTGACCCGCACGCGCGCCTCCGGTGTTGCACAAAAGGCCGAGCACGCCATTCGAGGTGTGCCGCCATCGGTACGATCGTCCCGTGCGCTTCATGCCACATGAAGCTCCTGTCCAGGTTCGCGCTCCAGGTTCAATCTCGCTCGTCTTGGCGATGCTGCAGTCGATGGTCTGCTGCGGGCGTTTTTCGTCAAGGCGGCGTACCGTCAATATCGTTTCGTATTGTCCTTTGCCTGCTGGTTCACGCCATAGCGGGAACGCAGTGTTTTGGGTTCTCGACCCAACGACGCTGGATTCCCGCTTTCGCGGGAATGACGGTTGCGTATGTCTCCCGCTTTCGCGGGAATGACGGTTGCGTATGTTTCCCGCTTTCGCGGGAATGACGGTTGCGTATGTTTCCCGCTTTCGCGGGAATGACGGTTGCGTATGTCTCCGTTCTTGCCGATGCCTGATCTGACTTCTGATTCCTGACTTCTGATTCCTGATCCCCGTCACTGGCACGACTCGCAGGTCGGGTCGTCGATCGCGCAGAACTTGGGTTCGGCGTCGGGCACCGACGCCGTCAGCGTCGGAATGCCGCCCGACGACACCGCGTTGAGCTCGCCGCCCTGGCCGGTCGATTTTTCCGCCGACGACGCCGACAGGCTGCGCAGGTAGTACGTTGTCTTGAGCCCGCGCACCCACGCGAGCTTGTAGGTTTCGTCGAGCTTCTTGCCCGATGCGCCGGCCATGTAGATGTTGAGCGACTGCGACTGGTCGATCCATTTCTGGCGGCGCGAGCCGGCTTCGACGATCCACGTCGCATCCACTTCGAACGCCGTTGCGTAGAGCTTGCGCAGTTCGGCGGGCACGCGGTCGATGCGCGCCAGCGAGCCGTCGAAATACTTGAGGTCGGCCACCATCACGTCATCCCACAGGTCGAGCTGCTTCAGGTCGCGCACCAGCTGCTCGTTGATCACCGTGAATTCGCCGGACAGGTTCGACTTGACGTAAATGTTCTGGTACTCGGGCTCGATCGACGCCGCCACGCCGATGATGTTGCTGATCGTCGCCGTGGGCGCGATGGCCACGCAGTTGCTGTTGCGCATCCCGTGCTCCTTGATGCGCGCGCGCAACGCCGTCCAGTCCATGGCCGACGACTCGTCGACTTCGACGTAGCCGCCGCGCTCGTCGCGCAGCAGCTTCAGCGAATCCTGCGGCAGCACGCCGCGGTCCCACAGGCTGCCGGTATAAGACGCGTATTTGCCGCGTTCCTCGGCGAGCTCGGTGGATGCCCAGTACGCGTGATAGCAGACCGCTTCCATCGACGTGTCGGCAAACGCCAGCGCTTCGCGCGATGCATACGGCGTGCGCGTCACGTGCAGGCAATCCTGGAAGCCCATGATGCCCAAACCCACCGGGCGGTGCTTGAGGTTCGAGTTGCGCGCCTTGGCCACCGCGTAGTAGTTGATGTCAATCACGTTGTCGAGCATGCGCATCGCCGTGGTGATCGTGCGCTTCAGCTTGGCGTGGTCGAGCTTCCACGCGTTCTTGTCGTCGGTGCCGTCCTGCACCATGTGCGCCAGCAGGTTGACCGAGCCCAGGTTGCACACGGCGATCTCGGTGTCGCTGGTGTTGAGCGTGATCTCCGTGCACAAGTTGGAGCTGTGCACGGCGCCGACGTGCTGCTGCGGCGAGCGCACGTTGCACGCATCCTTGAACGTGATCCACGGATGCCCGGTCTCGAACAGCATCGAAAGCATCTTGCGCCAAAGCTGCAGCGCCGGAATCTTGCGAAAGAGCTTGAAATCGCCGCGCGCGACCTTGTCCTCGTAGGCGATGTACGCCTTCTCGAACGCCGAACCCCACTTGTCGTGCAGGTCGGGCACGTCGGACGGCGAGAACAGCGTCCACTCGCCGCCTTCCATCACGCGCTTCATGAAGAGGTCGGGAATCCAGTTCGCCGTGTTCATGTCGTGCGTGCGTCGGCGATCGTCGCCGGTGTTCTTGCGCAGCTCGAGGAATTCCTCGATGTCGAGGTGCCACGTCTCGAGGTACGTGCACACGGCACCCTTGCGCTTGCCGCCATTGTGCGCAAGACCCGCGGCCGTCATGTAGGACTCGTCACCGTCCACCTTGAGGTCGACCACCAGCGGCTTCGGCGTGATGGCTTTGACCGATTTCACACGCGAATAGACGGTGTTGCCGTGCGTGATCCAGTTGCGCTTGGCGATGGCCTTGCATCCGACCAGTTGCGCAACCTCGGCCACGGCGGGAATGCGCAGGTCGTAGACCTTGGTGATGCCGGTGAACGAAACCGTCGAGCCATCCGAGCGCGTACCGGTATGCGCATTGTCGCGCTCGCGATACTGGCCCGCGACCGGAACGCCCATGCGCAGCAACTGGTAGCGCAATCCTTCGGCTAGCGGCTGCGACGTCGACGTGAAATAGATTTCCTTGCCACGTGACACTCCGCCGTCGGTTTCCAGCAGGCCGCGCACCAGCGCGCGCGTCTGCGGACGCGGCAAATGCGCGAGCCGTGGCGCGATGCGCTTGCGATGCTGCGTGTCGTAGAGGTCGTCGTAGCCGAAAGGCAGGCTGGGGGCGCCTGCACCGGAAATGCGTCCGGTGGTTCCGTCGCGAACGACACCCACGCCCGAGGCCCAATGCACCTGCGCATACGTTTCGCCACGCCCGGTTTGCCAGTAGTGGATGCCGCGCTCGGCCAGATACGCACGCACGAACTCGAGGTGCTCGTCGTTGCGTGGATTGCCCGACACACCCCACTGCATGCCGTCCTTGGACAGGTGACCGTCGCCCAGCAGGATGCCGTACAGGCGCGCGTCGTCCTCGCCGAAACCGTCGACTGCGACGGTTTCCGTGGGGATCGTGAAGCCGACGTAATCGCCGCGCGCAAGCTTGCCGGCGTCGACCCATTCAGCGCGAACCTTGCCCTTGGCGAGCCATGCGAGCGTGCGCTCGGCCGCTTGTTCCATCGGCACGCCGCGAATCGCCCAGAACGGATGACCGTCGGTGACTTCGATGGGTTCGAGCGTGTGCTTGACGTCGATGGCCACCATCGCGTCGTGTTGCTCGTAGACCATCTTGTCGAGCACTTCGCGGTAGCTGCCGCTGTTGCCCAGGACCAGGTCGCCCGCGCGTACTTGGCGAATGGGCAGCACGCCGCGCGCTGTATACACCGGCGTGTCGGGCGCGAAGCATTGGTTGACCGCGACCGCCGTGTCGTTGACCACTTTCAGGAACGGCACGACACCCTGCGACTTGCCGTTGGTGCCCTTGATGTGCGAGCCCATCGCGCGCACGTTGGTCCAGTCGTTGCCGAGACCGCCGGCGAACTTGGACAGCAGCGCGTTTTCCTTGATGGCCTCGTAGATGCCGTCGAGGTCGTCGGACACCGTCGTCAGGTAGCACGACGAGAGCTGCGAGCGGTGCGTGCCGGCGTTGAACAGCGTGGGCGTCGAGCTCATGAAATCGAACGTCGACAGTACGTTGTAGAACTCGACTGCGCGCGCCTCGCGATCGACTTCGTTGAGCGCCAAGCCCATCGCCACGCGCATGAAGAAGCACTGCGGCAGTTCGAAGCGGCGTCCGCCGACATACTGGTCGACGAGGAAATAGCGGTCGTACAGCGTCTGCAGGCCGAGGTAGCCGAACTGGAAGTCGCGGTTCGCGTCGAGTGCAGCCCCCAGCTTGACCATGTCGTATTGCGACAGCGCCTCGTTCAGCAAGCCAATCTTGATGCCGTGCTTGATGAAGCGCGGGAAATACTCGGCGTAGCGCGTGGCCATGTCGGCCTGCGTGGCTTCCTCGCCCATCGCCTCGAAGCGCAGGGCGTCGAGCAGAAGGCGCGCGGTGACGTACGAGTACGCCGGGTCCTTCTCGATCAGCGTGCGCGCGGCGAGCACCACGCCCTTGCGCACTTCTTCCATCGGCACGCCGTCGTACAGGTCCTTCAGCGTCGACTTGAGGATGCGATCGGGGTCGACGTCGGAGAGGCCTTCGCACGACGTCTTGACGAGTGTGGTCAGGCGGCCGATGTCGAGAGGCCTGCGCGTGCCGTTATCGATGACGCTGATGGCCGCGTCGGCGGACTTGGGCGCATCCTTGATCTTTTGTGCTGCGCGCTCCTGCGAGCGCCGCTCGCGATAGAGCACGTAAGCGCGCGCAGCTTCGTGCTCGCTGCCGCGCATCAGCGCCAGCTCGACCTGGTCCTGGATTTCCTCGATGTGGATGGCGCCACCCTCGGGCTTGCGCTTCATCAGTGCTGCGACGACGGTGTCGGTGAGGTGGGTCACCTGCTCGCGCACGCGGGCGCTGGCCGCACTCTGGCCGCCGTTGACGGCGAGGAACGCCTTGGTCATCGCCACGGTGATCTTGGCAGGCTCGAAGCCCACGACCGCACCGTTACGTCGGATGACCTTGTACTGCGAAAAACGGGGGTCCATGCCGCTGGCCACTGCGCTGCCCGGTTCACCCACGACCAGCTCCCGGGGCGGGGTGCGCGCGGAATGCGATGCGGCAGCGGATGTGGCAGTTTGCATGGGCAGCTCTCCTTGTTTCTTGTCGTTTTCCTGGCTGGCTTACGCGGCGGCGGCAGCGCACGAGGTCGCTGCCGGCGCTGCGCGCC
>Ga0209483_1003574_pt1 | contig 10165 bp, 4 predicted proteins | sample NGEPerA_FD_184508 | JGI IMG/M metagenome (GOLD analysis project Ga0209483, IMG submission 184508) | Arctic peat soil microbial communities from the Barrow Environmental Observatory site, Barrow, Alaska, USA - NGEE PermafrostL2-A... | ecosystem: Environmental > Terrestrial > Soil > Wetlands > Peat...
GAAGATCAACGAACGAATGAAACCCAAAAATCTTGATGACCTTGATGGCCACCAATCCATTTTCGCTGCCCCTCGATGCCGCTGCGTCCGCTCGATTTCAAAAACAACCCCTTTTGCAGACATCTCCTTCAGCGTTGCCCGCAGTCCCGTATCGTCAACAAGGTTTGCGCCTTTCGCGTGCAGAATCGTCACGGTGGAACCGGCCACATTGCTGATTCCCGTCAGAACACTGACCGCCAGCCGCCAGTCGCCGGCGGCACGCCAACTGCCCAGGAGATTCTGCTGGTCATCCGCCAGCGGACCCACCAAGGCAACCGTTCCGGATTTCTTCAACGGGAGAATCTGCCGGTCGTTCTTCAGCAGGACGAATGATTGCTCCGCGATTTCCCGCGCGGCTTGCCGGTTTTCCGGCGTGAGGATTTCTTTGCCGGCCCGCTCTTCCGTGCAGCCGCGATACGGATCGGCAAACAATCCGAGCTTGTATTTCGCTTCGAGGATTCGCCGGCAGGCCTGATTGATCATGGACTCTGAAATTTCTCCATGCGCGGCCAGTTCGGGCAAATACTTGAGATAGGTCTCGCCTACCATGTCCATGTCCACCCCGGCTTTCAGGGCCAGTTCGGCATCGGTTCGCAAATCGCCCATGCCGTGCTCGCTCATCTCATTGATGGCGGTATAGTCGGTGACCACGAAGCCTTGGAAACCCCACTGCGTTCGCAGCAAATCCGTGAGCAGCCAGCGATTGGCCGTGGCCGGCACCCCGTCAATTTCATTGAACGAACTCATGACACTGCCGGCTCCGGCCGCCACCGCCGCCTGGTATGGCGGCAGGTAATACTGATACATCTTGAGGCGGCTCATATCCACCGTGTTGTAGTCCCGGCCCGCCTCCGCCGCGCCGTATAAGGCAAAATGTTTCACGCACGCCATCAGCGCGTTGCTCCGGCCAAGGTCGCCGCCCTGGTAGCCACGCACCATTGCCCGGGCGATCTGTGCGCCCAGATATGGGTCTTCGCCCGCTCCTTCCGCAATTCTTCCCCAACGCGGATCCCGGGCAATATCCACCATTGGCGAGAATGTCCAGTTCACGCCATCAGCGCTCGCTTCGGTTGCCGCAATGCGCGCGCTCCGCTCAATGGAATTTAGATTCCAGGTGCAGGCCATCCCAAGCGGCATTGGGAAAATCGTCTTGTGGCCGTGAATGACATCGTAGCCAAACAGCAGCGGGATGCCCAAACGGCTTTCCTTTATGGCCAGCGATTGCAGCTTCCGCACCGCCACCGGCGTGTAGGTGTTGAAAACTCCGCCCACCAGGCCTTGTCGAACCTGTGTGTCCGCGTCCTTGCTTAGTTGCGGCCCGGTCACATCGAAGCCCACCGACAGCAAATTCAATTGTCCGACTTTTTCCGCCAGCGTCATCCGGCTCATCAAATCGCCAATGAAGGCGCTCATTTTGGGATCGCCGGCCGGGAGTTGGGCATAAAGGCAGCCCGACATCATCACCCCGATCAAACCTATAATCAGTCTGTTTTTTTTCATTTTCTTTTTAACCTTCATAGATGCAAGGCATCCGAAAACAAAAGTGGCGGCCGCAATAACGCCGGCAATTTTGAGGCGCATGATTGCCAATCCTTGCCACAATTGAAGGCGAGGTCAATCCAAACTGATAGGGATGGTTATTTCGAATTTGAACCGGTGAGTTCTTGCAGCGCGGAGGACGGACGGCTTGCCGGACTGGTGGCCCACTTATAGTCGGGAGCCGACGTCATTTGGAAGACAATTTTTCCGCCTTGAACCATCTCGTCATGTCCCAGGTAAGTCCGATTGAAGGGTTCATCATTTAATTTTGCGTTCTGGATGTAAGGCTTTTGCGGTCCGTTGTTGGCGGCCGTGATGGTGAAGGTTTTGCCGCTGGAAAATGTCAGCGTCGCCTGGTCGAACAGCGGGCTGCCGATGATGTAATTAGGATCGCCGGGACAAACCGGATAAAAACCGAGCGCGCTGAAAACATACCATGCCGACATCTGCCCGGTGTCTTCGTCGCCGCAATAGCCGTCCGGCGTGGCCTGGTAAAGCAGTGTCATTACCTGGCGCACGCGCGACTGTGTTTTCCATGGCTGTCCGACATAGTCGTAGAGATAAATCATGTGATGGATCGGTTCATTGCCATGCGCATATTGTCCCATGCCGCCCGCGACCATTTCGGTCATTTCGTGGATCATGCCGCCATAAGTGCCCGTGCGCACGGTCGGCTCGGTGTCGAAAACCGCGTTAAGCTTGTCGGCAAAGGCTTTGTCGCCGCCCATGATTTTGACGAGACCGGGAATGTCCTGAAAGACGCACCACGTCCAATGCCACGAACAGCCTTCGGTGAATCCGCCGCCCCATTGGTCGGGATAAAACGGCTCGTTCCACGAACCATCCGCCTTGCGCTCGCGCATGAACCCGATGCTCGCGTCGAAGAGGTTGGTGTAATTCATCGCGTGGCGCGCAAAAATTTCCGCCTCGTCATTCCGGCCGATGGCGTGCGCCAGTTTCGCGGCGCAGAAATCGTCGTAGGCGTATTCAAGCGTCCTGGCCGTGGCTTCGTGAACGCTGTCGCGGTCGCCTTTGACGCTCGAATAAGGCACATAGCCAAGCTGGTTGTAAAAAGCCGCGCCATCGCGGCCAACGGCCGCCATCGGCCCCGGGTTATTGGCGTCATGCACCATGGCGGTCACGGCCTTTTGCGCGTCGAAATTGGTGATCCCTTTCACCCACGCATCGGCGAGCAGGGAAAAGGAATTTTCCCCGACCATGATGTTGCGGTGGCCGGGACTGGGCCATTCGGGCAGCCAGCCGCTTTCATCAAAAGTGTGAAGCAAACTCTGCTGAATCTCTGCGCTGACTTCGGGAAACAACAGATTGATGAGCGGATGCGCCGCGCGGAACGTGTCCCAAAAACCGCTGTCCGTGTAAAGCACGCCGTCATGCAATTGTCCGTCGTAAGGGCTGTAATGGACGGTTTTCCCCGCGTCATCAATTTCATAAAATTTTTCCGGAAACAACAAGGCGCGATAAAGGCAGCTATAGAACGTGCGCCGCTGTTCCTCGAAACCGCCGGCCACGCGGGCGCGGCCCAGCGCTTCGTTCCAACTTGCGTCCGCCCGCTGCCGGATGGTGTCAAAACTGGCATCGCCGATCTCGCGCTGGAGATTCAATTCGGCCTGTTCGGGACTAATATAGGAAGAAGCCACCTTGCAGCCGACCACCTGATTGTTATCCGTGTCAAATTTCACAAACGCGCCGACGTGCCTGCCTTCAAGCTGGTTGGTTCCCGGCTCGATGGCATCCGGCGACCAAACCCCGCAGCTTGAAAAAGGACGATCAAACACCATCACGAAATAGTTTGCAAAATTCTTGGGCACGCCGCCGTGGTTGTCGCGCGCGATGCCGGTGATTTTATTCTCCGAGGGAAAGATTTTGACCGAGCCGGGCAGCACCCGGTCTTGAAACACGTCCAGGATCACATACGAATCTTCCTTTTGCTCGAAGGTGAAACGGAAGCAGGCCGCGCGCTCGGTTGGCGTCACTTCCGCTTTCGCCTTCCAGGTGTCCAGTTGCACGGAATAGTAGCCCGGCTGTGCAATTTCATTCTCGTGCCGAAAGTCGGAGGCCCGGTCCGTCTCGCTCACCACCAGTTTCCCGGACACCGGCATCAAGGCGAAGTTGGCGTAGTCGCCCATCCACGGACTCGGCTGGTGCGTCTGCCGGATGCCGCGAATTTGAGTTTTTTGATATTGGTAAAAAAACGAGTCGCGTTGCGGCTGGGTGTAAGCGGACCAGGCATTCATCGGAAACGGCAACGCCACAATGGGAATGGTGTTGCCGTGGGAAAATCCGCCGCTGGAATCGGTGCCCATCAGCGGACTGGCCAAATTGACCAGCGCGGGATCGCCCGCCGCCGGCGGAACCGGGCCGGCCGCCCGGACTTGGAACGCCAGCAGGCCGGCGACGAACAGAAGGATGGTTTTCATTTTAGCTTTGGTTTATTTTGTTTTGGTGTTGATGCCTGAAGAAACTTTTCTGAACCGGCCGGCGGCCGATCCGCAACTTTGGCTGCTTGACCCGGAGATCATTTTTTTGAACCACGGCGCGTTCGGCGCCTGCCCGCGGCGTGTCCTGGAATTTCAAAGCGAATGGCGCGCGCGATTGGAACGCCAGCCGATGCAGTTCCTCGTGCGCGAACTGGAAGCGCACCTCGACGCCGCCCGCGAAACGCTGGCGCAATTCGTCGGCGCGGACACCGGCGACCTCGTTTTCGTGCCGAACGCGACGAGCGGAGTCAACACCATTTTGCGCTCGCTCGTGTTTCAACCGGGCGATGAACTGCTCGTCACCAATCAAGAATACAACGCCTGCCGCAACGCGCTCGACTTTGTGGCGGAACGCTCCGGCGCGCGCGTCGTCGTCGCCAAAATTCCGTTCCCGTTCCGCAGCGCGGATGAAATCGTCGCGCCGGTTTTGAAAAACGTGACGGCGCGGACAAAACTTGCGCTGATTGACCACGTCACCAGCCAGACTGGAATTATTTTGCCCATCGCGCGGCTCGTCGGCGAATTGAACCAGCGCGGGGTGGACACGCTGGTGGACGGCGCGCACGCGCCGGGAATGATTCCGCTGAACCTGAAACAACTTGGCGCGGCCTATTACACGGGCAATTGTCACAAATGGCTCTGCGCGCCAAAAGGCGCGGCGCTGTTGCAGGTGCGGCGGGACAGGCAGAAATTCATCCGTCCGCTCACCATCAGCCACGGCGCCAACTCGTCCCGAAAAGATCGTTCGCGTTTTCTCATCGAGTTCGGCTGGCCAGGAACTTTTGATCCCTCGGCCAGCTTGAGCGTGCCCGGGGCGGTTCGTTTCATCGGCTCGCTGCTGCCGGGCGGCTGGCCGGAAGTCATGGCGCGCAATCATGCGCTGGCGCTGGCCGCCAGAAAAATTCTCTGCGCGAGCCTGGGAATTGCCGAACCCTGTCCCGAAGAATTCATCGGCTCGCTCGCCGCCGTTCCGATTCCGGACGCCGCGCCAGACGCGCTGCCCCGGCTGCCGTTCAATGAATATCCGTTGCAGGACGCGCTGCGAATCAAACATCGGATTGAAGTTCCGGTCATTTCCTGGCCCGCGCCGCCGCGGCGGGTGCTGCGGCTCTCGGCGCAACTTTACAATTCGCTGCCGCAATATGAACTTCTGGCCCGGTCGTTGATCGGAGAGTTGCATGTTGGTTGATAGTTGATGGTTGATAGTTGATGGATTTGGGCTATCAACCATCAACTTTGAACTATCAACTCTCTCGCACCGCCGGTCAGCCCGCCGGCTTTGGCGCGGGGCTGGCGGCGAGCTGCGTTTCAATGTCTTGCTTCCATTCCGCGCCAAGCTCCTGCATCGTCTTGCCCGTGTCCTGTTTCCACAGGTCATCGCTGTATTTGCCTTCGCGCATGGCCGCGTTCATTTGAGTGGCAATCGTCGGGTCATACTTCTTCGTCACCCAGTTCAGGAAATTGGCCGTGACGCGGTAGCTGGCATCGTAACGGGGAGTGAAATTTCTCCGCTTTCGCATCCAGACGATGTCGGCGCCGTGGCTCTGCGGTTCGTATAGGAACCAGCGGACGTAATCCGCCATGCCTTCCACCAGCCATCCGGGTGAACGGGTGGCGTCGGGATTGTTGCGCCGCGCCAGGCCATATTGCTGGACGACATGCACCGATTCATGCACCAGCGAGCCGATGGCTTCGCGGCCAATTTCACTTTTCAGCCAGGTCGAGTTGGCCGTGACCGCCGTGCCGGCGGTGTAAGCCACGCCATCCATCGGCTTGATGGTGATCTTATAGCGGGTTGGTGCGGTGTATCCTTCACTGGGCAGCAGCGCCACAATTTTCGGATACCATTCCGCCAGCACGGGGGCCAGCTTGTTCTCCGCCCAATCTTTCAATTCGGGTGCGGCGGCGGTGTCAATCGTGATTTGAGATTTTCCATCCACGGTCTTGATGACGAACGCAGCAGGCGCTGCGATTTGCGCGGCGTCTTCTGGTTTCAATATCTCAATGCCGCTGATCTTGGCATTTTGATCGGGGCTGTCCGGAGTTGCCGAAATACGAATGACAATGTTCCCTTGGGCATCGGGCGCGACGTCCGGGAATTCCTTGACGAGGGCCTTGTTCATGCCACCGGCGGCGGCAAAGATGTCAAAGTTGCTCAAAGCCTTTTGCCCGTTGATGGCGATGTTTTCACCGCGGTTGCCGGCACCATTGTCAAAAATTTCAGCAAAGTGCAGGCGCACAAGATAGTGTCCGCCTTGCGGCACGGGAAAAGTGTAGGCGAAGTCGCTGCCATAGCGTTCGCTCTGATAAACGGCGGCGGGCGCGGCGTTCGGAACACTGGTGTCAATCGTGGAATCCGCATGGTTGACGTCACCGGAAATCATGCTGGGATCGGGAATGAATTTTCCCGCCGGCTCATCCCCGCCGCACGTCACGCGAATGGGAACCTCGAATGCCACCGAATTTTCCGCCGCCGGCGCGGGCAAATCCGGATAATGGAAATCGGCGGGCATCGTGGTCGGCGGACGATCTTCCTGGGCGCTGCCCCATTCAGGATTGGGTTTCGGCCCCATCACCAGCCGCAAGGTGCCGCCGGAAGTGATTTGTTCCGAGGTGAGCCAGGGTTTCATCAGCGGTTTGCCGTTCAACTTAGCGGACTGGATATAAACATTCCCGGCGCTGTTGTTCTTGGCGATGACAGTAAATGTTCGGCCATGGTATTTGTTACTATCCAGATGGACCACCGCTTTGCTGACCACTGGACTGCCAATGGCGTAAATGCCGCTGTCCGGATTCACCGGGTAAAAGCCCAGCGCGCTGAAAACATACCAGGCCGCCATTTGCCCGCAGTCCACGTTGCCGCACTGGCCGGCGGGCGTGTCGTTATACATCGTGGCCATGGCCTGACGCACCCAATGCTGGGTCTTGTAAGGCGCGCCGGCATAATCGTAGAGATAGGCCACGTGATGGCTTTGCTCATCTCCCTGCGAGTATTGCCCGATCCGGCCGCTGATGTCGGGAATGCCCGTAAGGATGGTCGAGTTGGTGGTGAACATGGTGTCCATTTTCTGAATGAATCCCTGGTCACCGCCAAAGAGCGCGATCATGTCCGGCACGTTTTGCTGCACGTCAAACGCATACTGCCAGGCGTCCGCCTCGGTGTATTCGTCGCCGACCATTCCATTGTCAACAAATGGCGTGCGCCAGTCACCATCAGCCAGCCGGCCCCGGAAAAACTGCGTTTTTGTGTCAAACAAGTTTCGGTAGTTGGCTGAGCGTTTATAAAACAACTTGGCATCTTCTTCATGGCCCAACGCCTGCGCCATGCGGGCAATGCACCAGTCGTCGAAAGTATATTCAAGCGTTTTCGAGGTCGCCTGATCTCCCGGTCGGGAAGCCACATAACCGAGTTCCTTGTAAGTCTTCAAACCATTCCGATCCTGCATGGCCGTGTCGCGCATGGCCTGATAGGCCGCCTCGGCGTCGAAACCGCGGAATCCGTCCAGGTAGGCGTCCGCAATCATATCCACCGAGTGATAGCCGATCATGCACCACGTTTCGTTGCCCCACAGCGGCCAGATGGGCGTCGTGTGTTGATCTAATTCACGATATTGGACCAGCATGGATTGAACCATGTCGTTGATGCGGTTTGGATGCAACAGGGTCAGCAACGGCCATTCGGCCCGATAGATGTCCCAGATGGAAAAAGTGGTATAGTTCTGGAAATTGGTCCCGGCGTGATTTTGATGATCATAACCGCGATAAGTCCCGTCCACATCATTGAATAGAACCGGCGCCAGGCAACTTAGGTATAGGTTCGCGTAAAACGTCGTGCGAAGGTGCGGATCGAACGTCTCGATTTGGACGGCGTTGAACACATTCTGCCACTGCTTGACGGCGGCGGCGCGGACGCCGTCGAAGTTCCACTCCGGAATCTCCGCCGCCAGGTTCTTTCGCGCTCCTTCGATGCCGGTTCCAGAGATGCCGACCTTGACGAGAATCGCCTCGTTCGCGGCGGTTTTGTAGGTCACATAGGCCTTGATGTCCCGACCAACCGATTCATGAGCATCGGCGGCGAGTTGATGGCCATTCCGCTCAATGCCAAATGAGTCAAATGGCTTGGAGAACTGCATCACAAAATAGATGACCCGCCGGCCGCCCCAGCCGTTGGAGATGCGGTAGCCGCTGATCGTGTTGTTGTTTTCCACTTTGACCGAGCCTTCAATCGTATCGTTGCCGATGTTATGAACCAGATCCAAAACGACGTGCGCCTGATCCGATTCAGGAAACGTGTATTTGTGAAAACCGCAACGCGCGGTCGCCGTCAATTCGACGGTCACTTTGGGATCTTTGAGAAACACGGAATAGTAGCCAGGCGTGGCATGTTCCTGTGCGTGCGAGAAGGTTGATGAATAACCTTGTCCCGGCGAACCGGCGTCGAGATAGACCTTGCCGACCGTCGGCATCAGCATCACGTCGCCCAAGCAGCCGCAGCCGGTGCCGCTCAAGTGCGTGTGGCTGAAGCCAACGATGGCGGAATCCGAGTAATGGTAGCCGGAGCAGCCATCCCAGCCTTGCAGCGGAGTATCCGGGCTAAGTTGCACCATGCCGAAAGGCACGGTCGCGCCGGGATAAGCGTGACCGTGAGCGTCCGTGCCCACCAAGGGCAGCGCCTCGTTCACCGGCGCTGGCGCGGCCGCCGCCAATCCTGCGAGCAAAAGAATTCCGGTTGCAATAATGGATGCGTGATGGTTCATGATAATTTGTGGTTTTCCAGCAGTGTAGTTTAATTTTCCGGGCCGCCAAGTCAATTTGGCGCCATCGGATTATCCCGGACTCCGAAGTTGGGGAGCACAGCCGCCCTGGGCGTCGCCAGCCGCGACCTCGCGGCCAGCGTCATTGCGCGCCGGCACGAACCATTGGAACACTTCTGTGCGAGGGCGCGGAAAACTGCGCTGCGGCGGGCGCTCTCTCTTTCGATTTCGGGATTCGGGTTTGGTGAAATGAATGGAAAAGCAGCCGGAACGATTTTCCGTTCCGGCTTTGTCTCTCAACCATCAACCCATCCTTACATCGCCATGTGGCTGATCGGGTCGCTCCAGTCGCTGTAACCCGAGCTGCCGCCAATCGCGCGCGCCTGCACCGAATAAACCTGCCCCGGCGTCAAACCCGGCAGCACGATGCCGCGCGTGTAGGGGAATATGCCCGCCGGCATCCAGCCGCCGCCATTTTTGATTTGCACTTCAAACGACCTGGCATTGACCAGCGGCTGGATCCCGAGGATCAACTGCGTTGTCATGCCGTTGTCCAGGCCGGCGATGGCGGGCGCGGGCAATGGCGACTGCGCGCGGTTCGTGCTGGCGATGCCAAAACCCGATGACAGCAGCGTTGACAAATTATCGCTGGCCATCCCCTGCATATAACTTGCCTCCTGCCGCAGCAAGTCTTCCAATGCCGTGCGCGCCTCATTTTTGACGGCCGTCAACTGCACGCCGCCCTGCGCCGCCGCCAGCAACGCGTCGTGAAACGTTTGCTGCGCCGCGCCGAGCGCCGTCAGCGGAACCAGCGGCGTGGGAAACGCCGCATTGCCCGTGAGACTGACCACGATGTTGCCCGCAAACTCATCCAGATCCGAATCCGACAAGCCGGTGAATGACAATGATACCCGATAATTTACCATAACCTTCTCACTTTCTTTTTAAGGGAACCGCCCGGCCTGGCCGTTGTGGCCCGGTTGCGGAAAGTTCGTGCCTGATCGTAGGCATAAGTTGTGCCAATGATTCTGTGGGCAAAAGCAACCATTTTCCTTGCAAGGAAAATCTTCAGGCATATAAGAACAATCATTTCCCTTGCAAGGAAAACCGCTGGTGATGGAAGATCAACCACGTTCCTTGTAAGGAAAATCTTTGGAGATGGAAGAACAGCCGCGTTCCATGGAATTAATAAGTTAAACCATCCAATCAAAATCATGGTTCTCCCGTCAACCACGACTTTTCATGGAAGAAAAATCATTTTCCAAGGCGGTTCAAACGCTGACTGCGGTTGATTTGCGGCCAGACCCGCTGATGTGCCCGGTCAAAAACCAAAAA
>Ga0209483_1003575_pt1 | contig 10165 bp, 7 predicted proteins | sample NGEPerA_FD_184508 | JGI IMG/M metagenome (GOLD analysis project Ga0209483, IMG submission 184508) | Arctic peat soil microbial communities from the Barrow Environmental Observatory site, Barrow, Alaska, USA - NGEE PermafrostL2-A... | ecosystem: Environmental > Terrestrial > Soil > Wetlands > Peat...
GGTTTGAAAGTTGCCGCTGTCACCTTGCCACTCGGCCTGCCCTGGCTGGGCGCGCATTTCCGCATCGATGCGCTGGCGGCGTTTTTTCTGGTAGTGGTCAATCTCGGCGGCGCGGTGGCGAGCCTGTTCGCGCTCGGGTATGGACGCCACGAACACGCGCCACAACGGGTGCTGCCGTTCTATCCAGCCTATCTCGCTGCCATGAACCTTGTAGTCATGGCCGATGACGCCTTCAGCTTCCTCCTGTCATGGGAATTCATGTCGCTGACATCCTGGGCGCTGGTAGTCGCCAATCACCAGCTGCGCGAGAACCTGCGCGCCGGATTCATTTATCTGCTGATGGCGGGCTTCGGAACGCTGGCGTTGTTGCTCGCCTTTGGTCTGCTTGCCGGCGCTGATGGTAATTATGCGTTCGATGCCATTCGCGCGTCGCACCCTTCCGCAGCACTAGCGGCCCTTGTGCTGATCCTTGTTCTCGTCGGCGCCGGCTCTAAGGCGGGCTTGGTGCCTCTGCATGTTTGGCTACCGCTCGCGCATCCGGCCGCGCCCAGTCATGTCTCCGCGCTGATGAGCGGCGTGATGACCAAGATCGCGGTCTACGGTTTCATTCGCATCGTGTTCGACCTGCTCGGCTCGCCGGATTGGTGGTGGAGCATGCTGGTACTCGCCGTCGGCGGCGTCACCGCGGTGATGGGCGTGCTCTATGCGCTGATGCAGAGCGACCTCAAACGGGTGCTGGCTTATTCAACAATCGAGAATATTGGGATCATCTTCGTCGCACTTGGTCTTGCGCTTGCGTTTAAGACTGAGGGGCTCGCCTGGGCGGCGGCGCTGGCAATGACTGCGGGGCTGTTTCATGTGTTCAATCATTCGCTGTTCAAAAGTCTGCTGTTCTTCGGGGCGGGCAGCGTACTCAACGCCACTGGTACGCGCGACATGGAGCAACTCGGCGGTTTAATCCACCGCATGCCACAGACCGCATTCGTGTTCCTGGCCGGTTGCGTTGCGATTTCGGCACTGCCGCCGCTCAATGGTTTTGTCTCCGAATGGCTGACCTTCCAGGCCATCCTGCAAAGCCCGCAATTGCCCTCTTGGGGCCTCAAGCTGATGGTACCCGCGGTCGGCGCCCTGCTGGCGTTATCGGCGGCGCTGGCGGCCGCCTGTTTCGTGCGCGCCTTCGGCTTCACTTTCCTCGGCCGCCCGCGAACGCCCGCCGCCAGCGGCGCGCAGGAGACCGATAGTAATTCGCTTGCTGCGATGTATCTCCTCGCAGCCGCCTGCCTGATTGCCGGAATCCTGCCTGGCATTTTTATTGATGCGCTGGCGCCGGTGGTGCAATCCCTGGTCGGGGGCCGCATGCCGGTGCAGACCGGGGTGGAATGGTTATCAATCGTACCGATTGCCGAAAGCCGCAGCTCGTATAACGGCCTGTTGGTATTCGTGTTTATGATCGTCTCCGGCGCGATAGCCGCGTTCGCCATTCATCGCCTCGCCTCCGACAAATTGCGTCGCGGCCCTGCGTGGGGGTGCGGCTACCCCGATCCGAGCGTAGCCACGCAATACACCGCTGACAGTTTCGCGCAGCCGATCCGCCGGGTCTTTGGCACGGTCGTGTTCCGGGCGCGCGAGATCGGCGAGATGCCGCCGCCGGGCTCGACAGCGCCGGCGCGCCTGACGGTCTTATTACGCGACGTGATCTGGGACTTCGCTTACGCTCCGATCGCCACCGGCGTGGCCTTGGCCGCCGATCGCCTCAACTATCTCCAGTTCCTCACTATCCGCAGTTATCTCTCGCTGGTGTTCGCGGCGCTAGTGCTTTTGCTTTTGGTGTTGGCGATATGGCCATGATCCGCGACATAACCTTTCAAGGCGGACAGATGCTGCTGGTGCTCTTGCTCAGCCCGCTGCTCACCGGCTTTGTGCGCAAGGTGAAAGCCCGACTGTTGCGGCGGCAGGGCCCGCCGCTGCTCCAGCCCTATCGCGACCTGATCCGGCTGATGCGTAAGGACGTTGTGTTGGCCGACAACGCATCATGGCTGTTTCGCGTCATTCCCTATTTTGTGTTCGCCGCCACCTGGATCGCAGCCTCGCTGGTGCCGACCTTCCGCAGCGGGCTGTTATTTTCCTGGTCGGCCGATCTGATCGCCATCATCGCGGTACTCGGCAGCGCACGCTTCTTTCTGGCGCTCGCTGGCCTCGATGTCGGCACCAGCTTCGGCGGCATCGGATCGAGCCGCGAGGTGATGATCGCCTCCCTCGCCGAACCGGCGATGCTGATGATCGTCTTTACGCTCGCCTTGATCGCCGGCTCTACCCAGCTCTCAACCATGTCGGCCTTTATGAATTCGCCCGAAGTGGGTTTGCGGGTTTCGCTTGGCCTCGGCCTGATCGCGCTGATTGTCGTCGCGATCGCGGAGAACGCACGAATTCCGGTCGACAATCCGGCGACGCATCTAGAGCTCACCATGGTGCATGAGGCTATGGTGCTGGAATATTCCGGCCGTCATCTTGCACTGATCGAGTTATCCGCCGCGCTTAAGCTTTTGGTCTATTTCTCGCTAATCGCCTGCTTGTTCGCGCCATGGGGCATCAGCTCGCCCACCGCTGAGCCGAAGCTGCTGTTCGTCGGAGTGGTCGCCTATACGGCCAAGCTCGCCGGCGGTGGCATCCTGCTGGCGGTATTCGAAACCGCCATCGCCAAAATGCGCGTGTTCCGACTGCCGGGATTTCTCGGCGCTGCGCTTATGCTGGCGCTACTGGCGGCGCTGCTGCGCTTCGTGTCGAGGAGCTTCTGATGCACGGATTGACCTTCGACATCGCACATATGCTGGCCGGTTCACTGGTGGTGGTGAGCTTCCTGCAGCTCTACCAAGACCGGCTTTCAGCGCTGATCAATATTTTTGCCATACACGCGCTGGTGCTCGCGCTGTCGGTGGCCTGGCAGGCCCATGCACAACTGGCACCGCATCTATATATCACCGCAGTGATCGCCCTGGTCTTCAAGGCTACCGTCATTCCAGTGGCGCTCCGCCGGATCATCGTGCGACTCGGCATCCACCGCGAAATCGAAACTGTGGTCGGCGTTGGCCCGGCGATGCTGCTCGGCATTGGGCTCGTGGCCTTGGCCATGGTGGTGATGCTGCGGGTGACCGCCGACGCTGATCCGCTGGCGCGCGAGGATCTGGCGTTTGCTCTCTCGGTGGTGCTGCTTGGCCTGTTGATGATGGTGACGCGACGCAATGCCGTGAGCCAGGTGATCGGTTTCATGTCGCTGGAAAACGGCCTGGTTCTGGCGGCGACTGGCGCCAAGGGCATGCCGCTGGTGGTCGAGATCAGCGTCGCTTTCTCGGTGCTGATCGCCTTCATCGTCATCGGCATCTTCCTGTTTCGTATTCGCGAGCGATTCGACACTGTCGATATGCAGGCGATGGACCGTTTCCGCGGAGAGCAGCGATGAGGATCGATGCGCTCAGCGGCGTATTACTGATACCGGCATTGGCGGCATGCCTGCTCGCCGCTTTGCCCGGCTATCGTTTGACTTCGCGGCTCAATGTGGTGGCGACGCTGCTCACTTTACTAACCGCCGCGTCCCTGTTCTTCGTCGAGCCGAAGTCAGGCGACTATCTCTTGGTGGATGACCTCAACAAGGTCTTCATCGTGCTGACCACCTTCGTCAGCTTCACCACCAGCGTATTTAGCGCGAGCTATATAGGCCACGAGATCGAGATCGGCAGGCTGAAATTAAGTTACGTACGCTTCTATCATGCCATGTATCAAGTGATGATGTTCGGTATGAATCTCGCGCTGGTAGCCAACAACATCGGCTTGATGTGGGTCGCGATCGAGATCGCAACGCTTACTACCGTGCTGATGGTTGGCATCTATCGCACCCATGCGGCGCTGGAAGCAGCCTGGAAATACTTCATCCTTGGCAGCGTCGGCATCGCGCTGGCGCTGTTCGGCACCATCCTGGTCTACATGGCGGCACGGCCGGTGATCGGCGAAGGTCTCAACGCCATGGTGTGGACCGTGTTGGTCACTCACGCGTCGAATTTCGATCCAGCCCTGCTTAATGTCGCCTTCGTGTTCTTATTGCTCGGCTATGGCACCAAGGTCGGCCTCGCACCGCTCCATGCGTGGTTGCCCGATGCCCACGCCGAAGGTCCAACACCGATTTCGGCGGTGCTTTCCGGCCTGCTACTCAATGTCGCGCTCTATGCTCTGCTGCGCTTCAAGATGCTGCTGGCACTCAATCCAGCGGCGATCGCACCCGGTCCGCTGATGGTGACCATGGGGCTGGTCTCCTGCGTGTTCGCGGCATTCATGCTGTATCGGCGCCGCGACATCAAACGCCTATTTGCGTATTCCTCGATCGAGCATATGGGCATCATAGTGTTCGCCTTCGGCATGGGCGGTCCGCTAGCGAATTTCGCTGGCCTGCTGCACATGACAATGCATTCGCTAACTAAGTCGGCGATTTTCTTCGCGGTCGGCCATATCTCGCAGGTCAAGGGAACGCAGAAAATCGCTGAGATGGGCGGGCTGACCGTGACCCATCCAGTGCTCGGCTGGGGCCTGGTTCTCGGTGTGGTGGCGATCGCGGGATTGCCGCCGCTTGGTATTTTTATGAGTGAGTTTCTGGTGGTGAGTTCTACTTTTTCGCGAGAGCCGTGGCTAGTGTTGATCCTAGTGTTCGGCATCCTGGTTGCGCTTGGCGGATTGTTTTTGCGGCTCAATACCATAGCCTTCGGCGAGCCGCGCGGACCGGCCGCGCCGGCGGAGGCCTCCTACGTGCCGATGTTTGCCCATCTCGCGATCGTATTCTTAGCAGGCATCTATATGCCACCGGCGCTTGTGACCGGTTTCCAGAGTGTCGCCAAATTGTTGGGATAGAACGATGGCTTTGCTCGACACCATCAAGCACCACAACAAGGCCAAACAACACCGGCCATGGCCACGCGCAATCGCCAACGACGACGGCTGGCAGCAGGCGATCGATCATTTGTCGGCCGGGCGATGCACACTGCTGGGGCTATGGGGTGACGCACCTTTGGTTCACATGGCGCTGATGGCTGAAGATTTTGGTGACATCGCCGTCCTCAGCTATGTCTGCAAGGACCACAAATATCCGAGCGTCGCCGTGCGCCACCCGCCGGCGATCCGGTTGGAACGCGCGATTTACGACCTGTTCGGCTTGGAAGCGGTCAAGTCGCCCGACAACCGAAGTTGGCTCGATCTCGGGTTCTGGAATATCCGTCATCCACTCGGCAAACGCTCGCCCGCGCGCAAAGTCAAAGCTTATGAGTTCCTGCCGGCGGAAGGCGAAGGCCTGCATCAGATTGCAGTCGGTCCAGTGCATGCCGGCATCATCGAGCCGGGACACTTCCACTTCACTGCCAATGGCGAACACGTGGTGCGGCTCGAGCAGCGGCTTGGGTTTGTTCATAAGGGTATCGAATCCCTGATAACCGGCGCTACGCTCAAGGATGCAGCCAAGCTCGCGGCTCGCACCTCCGGCGACAGCACGGTCGCCTATGCTTTCGCGTTCGCACAAGCGGCTGAGGCCGCCTTGCAAGTCAAAGTACCGGCGCGCGCGGTCTACCTGCGCGCACTGATGGCTGAAATAGAACGCCTCGCCAACCATTTCGGTGACATTGGCGCGATCTGTAACGATGCCTCGTTCGCACTAATGCATGCGCAAACCGGAATTCTGCGCGAGCGCACATTGCGCGCGGCCGAGGCCTGCTTCGGCCACCGTCTAATGATGGACGTCATCGTGCCCGGTGGCGTCGTGCGTGACATGACGCCGGACGGCGCGGCGCACGTGCAAACGCTTCTCACGGAAATCCGCCGTGTGTTCCCGCGCCTGGTCAACCTCTACGACAACACCGCCTCGCTGCAGGATCGTACCGTGACAACCGGGATCGTGCGGCCCGATTATGCCCGCCAATTCGGCGCAGGCGGCTATGTGGGTCGCGCCTCGGGCCGCGCTTTCGACGCACGACGGTCACCCGGCTATGCACCCTACGGCGATCTTACATTCGAGGTGCCGGTGCTTGACGCTGGCGACGTCAACGCGCGGGTTTGGATTCGTATACGCGAGGTTGAGCAGAGCTTGGCACTGATCGACCAGATTCTTAGCCGCTTGCCGGACGGTAAATTCAGGGTTGTCACCGAAGCCAAGCGCAAGCCATGCGAAGGTCTCGGCTTAACAGAAGCATTCCGCGGCGACGTGCTGGTCTGGTTGCGGCTCGACGAAGGGGGCCGCATCGAGCGCTGCCATCTGCGCGATGCGTCTTGGTTCCAGTGGCCGCTGTTGGAAACAGCAGTCGAAAACAACATCGTCGCGGATTTTCCGCTCTGCAACAAATCGTTCAACTGCTCGTATTCGGGGCACGATCTCTGATGCGCGACACATTGTTTGAAGGCTTCACGCACGGCCCCCTCACCGAGCTACCGCCCGCGCCGGATGAGGCCGGCCTCGCCGAGTTGGCGCGAAGTGTTAACCGCGCCGCCCGCGCCAGGCTCGGCCGCTCGCTTTCTATTCGCCACGTCGACGCTGGCTCCTGCAACGGCTGCGAGCTCGAACTGCACGCGCTGAGTAATGCTTTCTACGATCTCGAACGCTTCGGTCTGCGCTTCGTCGCATCGCCGCGCCACGCCGACGTGCTGACGGTGAGCGGCCCGGTCACCAAGAACATGCGCGTAGCTTTGCTGCGTACCTACAGCGCCATGCCCGACCCGAAATGGGTGGTAGCGATCGGCACCTGCGCTGCCGACGGTGGTCTGTTCGCCGGTAGCTATGCGGTTGAAGGCGGCGTCAAGGACGTACTGCCAGTCGATCTCCATATTCAAGGCTGCCCGCCTTCACCGACCGCAATTCTAAAGGGGTTAATTGCTTTGCTTGAGCATGTGACCTAACAGCCAGAATTCCCGGCGGAAGGATTTCGGTCGGTGTTGACATTGTTACACGCGGGACTTGTCGCGGCGAGCCGCCAGCTATGCGCCGTGGTGATCGTTACTTTGTTCATGTCACTACTCGCATCACACAATCTTATTTTTCAAGAAGCATCCGCGACCAGTGGGAATACCGAAGCCTTATGGATGTCAGTTTCACCATTTTTCATATGGACTTATCTTCTGATCGCCACGGGTTGGACTTTATCCACTGATCGATCAATATTCTTTACGGCTGAATCTTTCCGCCGTGCATCTCGTGTTGTGCGCTTTGTCAATCCGCATTTTGCGCTGAAAGCGCTGGTGGCGCAGCTTAGCCTTTCGGCGATATTGTTAGCGGTACTTGCTTTACGTACGCCTGAATCAATACTTGAAGTTGGCCGACAATTTGGCTCTACAGCTGCCGCAACTACGATCGGATGGGCGGCCACAATGAGTATTGGTGTGGCATGTATGGGCGCAAGTGCCCACGCCGCTCTGAGAGCGCTTGATGACCTCGCCGCGGATTGAGCGGCTATTCGGTGATCTGCGACCCTCGTTGCTGGCTTTTATTTCTGCTGGCGAGAGAAATTGTTCTTCGAGCGCCACGATTTCTGCTGTCCAGCTTAGTAGGATTTCCGCACAGCCAGCCAATGTCCACCTTGGGTCGTTCGCTACCGAGCTATTCAGCGCCAACGCAAGCCTTTGTCCGTTGTTAGTCTGCCGGCTCGACCGATCGACGCAACACAGGCGTTAAATCTCTCTGCTGGGGTTTCAAATTGCAAGGTTTCTCGTGGCCGTTCGTTGAGCTGACGCGCCACTTTGTTGAGATGGGCTTGCGAGTGCGCTGACAGATCGGTTCCCTTCGGGAAGTACTGTCGCAGCAGACCATTGGTGTTCTCGTTCGACCCGCGCTGCCACGGACTTTGCGGATCGCAGAAGTAAACGTCGATGTTAGTCGCTAACGTAAACCGTCGATGATCCGTAAGCTCTTTACCCCGGTCCCAAGTCAGCGACTTATAGAGTTCACTCGGTAGCTTCTTTGCCTGCTTGATGAGCGCGGAGATGACCGTCTGGGTGTCCTTGTTGGCTACCTTCACCAACATCACATAACGCGTATGACGTTCGACCAAGGTTGCGATGTAGCTGTTCTTCGAGCCCGACAGCAGATCGCCTTCCCAGTGACCAGGCACCGCACGATCTTCAACCGCTGCCGGTCGCGCACGGATCGAGACGAGATCCTTGATTTGCCCTGGTTTTAGGCCATTGGGGTCAAACCGCTGTGATCGACGGATCGCCCGCTTCGATCGCAGATAGCCCAGCAGCTCTTTCTTAAGCACGCCACGGGCTTGAACAAACAGGCTGCGATAGATCGTCTCGTGTGACACGCAATGACTCTCGTCGCTAGGATGTGATCTTTTGAGCCAGCCGGCGATCTGCTCGGGCGACCAATTCAATCTCAACTTCCTCGTTACCGCCCGCCGTAGCCACGGACTGGTTGCCAATTTACACCCTTTTGGGCGACGAGATCGGGCCCAGGCCTGCTCATCCGCTGGTGCGGCTCGGTAGCGATCATAGCCGCCATTGCGCTTGAGTTCTCGGCTCACCGTCGAGGGCGAGCGGCCCAGCAGCCTCGCCATCGATCGTGCCGATTGATGCGACGCAAGGCCTCTGGAGATCTCCTCGCGCTCCGGCAGCATCAACGCCAACTGCGAGCGACACCGTGGTGCAGGGCGAATCCCCCCGTGCGGGGCCACCTGATTACGAATAGACGACGAGGGCTTACCAAAAGTCCGCCCAATCGCTTTGAGAGATTCACCCCGTTGCCAGCGATCCCATAACTCCGTCTTCTCTGCCGTAGTAAACCCTCGACGAAATCTCTGATCCATCGCCACACTCCATCTTTTCAATCTAAGATAAAGTGTTGCCTCGACCCGTTGAGACCACCGTCCAACAGCCGACAAACGCTAGTGCGGCTGGATTGTCCTGTGTGTACCGAAAACCTAAATCCGTACGTAATGGTGATGAAGTCCTCCAAGGATCGGGCATGAACTGATGATTCCAGTTCGCTGAACGGGGCGAGAGACCGGCGCGTCTTTGTCCAGTGACCGGTGCGTTCTGATGTGATTGTAATAGCGAGCGTAGGTTCGCAGGATGCAGCGCAGATGAGCCTCGCCCAAGACGATAAAATGATCCACACATTCGCGCCGGATTGATCCGATCAGCCGTTCGGCAAAGCCATTCTGCCAAGGTGAAGCCGGCGCAGTCGGCTTGTCCCGGATGCCCATGGCGCGCAATCGGCGTGTGACGATGGTGCCGTAGATCCGATCCCGGTCGCGGATGAGGTGGCGCGGCGCCTCGTTCCAAGGGAACGCCTCGGTCAGTTGGCGCCCGATCCATTCAGCTGTCGGGTTTGCTGTGACGTTAATCCAGACCAGGTCCCGACGACCCGGGCGGATGATGACGAAGGCATAGAGCAGGTCGAAACCAATGGTCGGGACAACGAACAGATCCATGGCGGCGATATCTGGGGCATGATTGTGGAGGAAAGTGCGCCCATCCCTGACTGGGCGGTCCATGCTGCTTGACCATGTATTTGGCGACGCTCGACTGCGCGACCTCAAACCCGAGCTTGAGCAATTCGCCGTGGATGCGCGGCGCGCCCCAAAGCGGGTTCTCGATGCTCATCCGCCGGATCAGCGCACGCAAATCCGTTTCGATTTGCGGGCACCCTCCCCGGGAGCGCGACTTCCAACGCCAGTAGCAGCGAAAGCCGGCCCGATGCCACCGCACCAGCGTCTCAGGTTGGACGATTGTGAGAACGTGCAAAATCGACGGAAACCATCGATATAACTGGATCAAAAACCAGCGATCATTATTCGTTAGCCGAACCCGGCCCTGCACCTTGCGCCGCAGAATAATCAACTGATGTCGGAGAACCGCATTCTCTGCCTCAAGTCGGTTCTTCGACTTGAACGGCGAGGCCAAGACGGCCAGGACGAAGCAGAACAGGGCGAACATCGTCCAATGACGTTAGGCGATTCCGTCAGCTAATCAATGCGGATAAGGTTTTCGGTACACACACGGGTAATACTATGTTTTGACCTCCTCGTCCTCCACCGCTGGATATACAAGCGTCCCATCGGGCAGCACGCGCGCGCCAGACGTAAGCTTCGCAGGATCTATCTTGTCGCGACCCATGATGTGCATTACCGGAACGCCCTGCGCC
>Ga0209483_1003576_pt1 | contig 10165 bp, 7 predicted proteins | sample NGEPerA_FD_184508 | JGI IMG/M metagenome (GOLD analysis project Ga0209483, IMG submission 184508) | Arctic peat soil microbial communities from the Barrow Environmental Observatory site, Barrow, Alaska, USA - NGEE PermafrostL2-A... | ecosystem: Environmental > Terrestrial > Soil > Wetlands > Peat...
CGAGGTCGCTGTGGCTCACGGCACCATTTCGCGTCGTCAATCCGATCGATGAAAGTTTCGCCAAAACTGTCACTCTCATAGAAGACCAGCTCTCGCTTGACGAGGGGATACGTCGTTATCCGACTGATGTCTATTTCGGGAGTGGCGCATGGCCAGTGTTGACTGCGTCACTGGGTTGGCACTACTTGACCGTTGGCGATGCTGATCGGGCCAGACGCTGCAGGGATTCGATAACTGCACTTTTCGATGATGAGGGATTACTTGGCGAGCAGTTCGGTGGAGATCGACGTGATCCCAAGCATTACCAAGAGTGGGTTGAGAAGTGGGGCCCACCGGCCAAGGATTTGACATGGTCGCATGCGATGTTCGTCGTGCTGTCAATCGCACTTGAAAACTTCGACGTTTCGAACCGAGAGAGTGCGTTGATTTCGTCAATTAATCGAAGAGAGACTCGCGGCAACGACAGGCGATCGCGATGAGTCAATACGAACAGTTTGACGCCAATATCGCGAGCGATTTGAAAATGTCCACAGATTTTTTTAGTCGATTGATCTAAAGGGGAAGGGGAGGAAGGCGAGGGCTGCTTAGCCTAAAAGGGAAAGAACAATCAGAACAGGGGCCGCTCGGCCTAACGTAAACAGAAAGTGATGATTTATCATGAGAATTAATAATTTCATTAGAGGAAGGACTGGGACGTCAGCACGACTGTTTGTCGCGTTCGTGACGCTCGTATTTGGCGGCACGTTGTTTGGAATCGCCAATATTGGTGCGGCGTCGGCAGCTTCTAAGCCGAAAACAGTGACGCTTCAGTATTGGAGCACGTACAACACTGCCGATAAAGAAGCATCTACGATTGCCAGGGTTATCATTCCAAAGTTTGAAAAGGAAAATCCTGGAATCAAAGTTGTGTCCACCATCTATCCGTACGCGGATTTACTGAACAAGTTCATCGCGACTTCAGCTGCTGGTGATCCACCCGACGTCATGCGATCCGACATCGCCTGGGTGGCGCAACTTGCCCAAGCTCGCATTATTCAGAACGTCGGGGGTCTCAAGGCCTTTAAGTCGGTCAAGGCGAATGCTTTGCCCGGACCATTGTTGACGACGGAAGTGAACGGTAAGTTCTACGCTTTTCCTGACGACACCAACACTCAGGCGCTGTTCTGGAATAAGGCGGACTTCGCCTCGGCAGGTATAACGAGCCCTCCGACGACCATCACCCAGATGCTCGCTGACGCTCAGGCGCTGACGGTCCCGTCCAAGCAGCAGTACGGCTTAGGCGTCGACGGTACGGACATTTGGAACATGGCACCCTATGTTTGGAGCATGGGTGGCTCGTTCACGAACGCTAAGTACTCGACCGCTTCGGGCTACATGGATAGCGCAAATACCCAAACGGCGGTCAGCACGCTGCTCGCCGCGTTGAAGTCTGGCTACATTGGCAGCGACTTCCTGGGAGGCGCGAGCGCCGTATCTGGCGAGGCGGGCTTTCCGAAAGGGGAGTACGCAATGTACATTGACGGGCCGTGGGCCATCAACACGTACTCGGCGTTGAACCCAGTGCCCAGCTACGGTATTGCTCCCTTCCCCAGCGGTATCGGCGGATCACACTCCACCGTTGGTGGTGAGGACACCGTCATTGCTAAGGGTGGAAAGCACGTGGCGGACGCGGAGAAGTTTGCAGAATTCCTCTCGTCGCCGTACGCACAACTTGCAATGGCTAAGCAAGGTGACATGACGTCATTCAAGACCGACTCAGCTGCAGAAGTTAAGGCAACGCCGTCATATAAGGTGTTTGCCACTCAACTTCTGACCTCAAAGATTCGGGCCAACAGTCCTGGCTACAGTGCGTTGGACTCGGCCTGGTCAAAAGCGATTAGTCAGATTTTGGCCGGTGGCGTCACCGTCGCGGCCGGTCTTGCCACCGCGACGCAGGAAGCAAATACCGCCCTTGCCGGAAGTTAATGGATAGTAAAGACTCAACGCTTTTAGAGCAGCGCCCGGCGGTTTTTCCGCCGGGCGCTGCTTCGCAGCGTCGCAATCGTTTCACCCGTATTGCGACGCCGTATCTTTTGTTGTTGCCCGCCGCATTCTTGTACGCGGTCTTCATTGTCTACCCAATTTTTCGCCAGTTCGACATCAGCTTCTTCAACTGGCACATCTTTCCGGGCGTGGCGAATCCCTTTGTTGGTTGGTCGAATTACATCAGAATCTTTCACGATCCCGCGATTCGTACTGCGTCGGAAAACACACTTCTCTTTCTCGTCATCACCGTGCCAATTCAGATGGCCCTTGGCCTCTTTGCCGCCGCACTTCTCACTGATCGCCTGCCAGGTCGCGGTCTTTGGCGCGCGTTGATATTTATTCCCGTCGTGACGTCGTGGGTTGTCGTTAGTTATGTCTTCGCCTACATCTTTGGCTTTCAAGGCGGATTGGCGAACGCCGTCATTTCACTCTTCGCGGGCCATACGGTTCGCATTGATTGGCTCGCTCAAACGTGGACGGGCAATGCCGTTATCTGGATCATCAGTATCTGGAAGGGCGTTGGCTGGTCTTTCATTATGTTCCTGGCCGCACTGGATGGCGTGCCAAGAGACCTCGTGGAGTCCGCTCGCGTCGACGGCGCGAGCGAGCCCCGAATATGGCGACACGTCGTCATTCCAAATATCCGCCCCACCATCACCTTCGTGACGGTGTTGCTCGTCATTGGCGCCAGCCAAGTGTTTACTCAAGTCTTCATTACGACCGGCGGCGGCCCGTATGGATCAACGAGCGTCTTGCTCACGTACGCGTACCAACAGGCGTTCTCCTTCTTCGATTTCAGTTACGCCGCCGCCATCGCTTCACTGATGGCGATCGTCGTGCTTGGGCTCTCGATATTGCAGATTCGCTTGATGCGAAAGAACGTCGACCAATGAGTGCACTCACCTTCAAGGATGCCCGAAACCTGCCGATGAGTCGCTCGTCGCGAGGACCCCGCCGCCCTCAACCTTCGGTGCAGCCAGGTCTCTTCGGCATTCGTTCTTGGAAGAAGTCGCGCCTCGTTCTCGCGGGCGTGTTTGGCGCCGTGTCGGTATTTCCACTGCTCTATTTGATCTCGTTGTCGTTTCAGCCCACGAGTGATATTCAGACGTCAAACCCGGTGCTCATTCCCTCACACCCCACATTCTTGAATTACGTCCAGGCCTGGTCCGAGAACAGTTTTGGCCAGTATTTCCTCAACAGTTTGGTGGTGGCCCTCGGTACCGTGGTCCTGACGGTGGGGCTTTCGTCGCTCGCCGCGTTCGCGTTCGCCCGCTACAAGTTTCCCCTGAAAGAAGTCATCTTTTACGTGTTCCTCGCGGCCCTAGCGGTACCCAGTGTTGAACTCATCATCCCTCAGTATCTGTTGGTGCTCAAGCTCCACCTCACGGATTCCTTACCGGGCCTGATCCTCATCTACACCAGTGAGAATCTGCCCTTCGCCATCTTCTTGTTGCGAGGTTTCTTTGAAGCGGTGCCGAAAGACCTCGAAGAGTCGTTTCGATTAGACGGGGCTGGTTCGTTACGCGTTCTTACGCGCTTGATCGCGCCGCTCTCTGCGCCGGCCCTGGCGGTGGTGGCCATGTTCACCTTCAATTTTGCCTGGGAGGAGTTTGTCATTGCGTTGACGCTTATCAACTCGCCCTCGCACCGAACGCTGCCGATTGGACTCAACTTCTTCATTGGTGAGCACACCACCCAGTGGGGACCACTCTTTGCCGGTTCGGTCATCGCGACCGTACCGAGTGTGATTGTCTACTTCATCTCCCAACGCTGGTTTCAACGGGGAGTCTCACTCGGTGGTATTCGCTGATGTCCGATCACGGGTTCTCCGATCTTCGCACCGCCTACCTGGTGGGCGAACAGGTCATTGTCACTGATCTCCCGAAAGGGACGGAAGGCGTCTTCGTGCGGACGGCTCTAGGTGCTACATTCCCAGTGTCGATGACGAATGGTTCGGCGTTGGTTGAAAATCTCCCTGAAGGAACCCACTCTTTTGAATCTCGTTCGATAGATAGCACGCTCCTCGCAGAGGAACTCTTCAGCGTGAGGCTTCACCTCGGTGATGATCCGATCATGGGTTTTGTGACGTCATTTAACCTGGCGTCTCAGCCTTCGGTACTGAAGTGGCTACGTGAACTTCGCTGCACGGTTGTACAGGTTTACGACTGGATGGAGAGCTACTCTTCACCGCTCCCCAGGTCGAACTCGTATGTGGATCCCCTTGGGCGTCCCATTGAACGTTCGGTGCTCGAGCAGTTGATTCGGTGCATCAGGGGGATCGGCGCTGTGGCCCAGGCCTACGCCCCGGTGTGCGCGGCGGATGGGGAATTCTCCGAAGAACATCGCGAGTGGCGCCTCTTTCGTAACGATGGGGTACCCCAGTCGTTAGGGAACTTGCTTCAAATAATGGACCCGGCCAGCACCGGTTGGCAGCAACATTGGATTGAGAGTTATGGCGAGGCCGTCGACGCACTCGGATTCAACGGAATGCATCTCGATACGTACGGCTACCCGCGAAATGCGCTCAGTCCCTCGGGGGAGCCCGTTTCAATGACCGAAAGCTATGAGGACTTTATTCACGCCGTTCGCGAAGCTCGTCCGCGCGACGTTTTGAGTTTTAATCAAGTCAATGGCGTGCCGCGAGGCTTGGTGCCACTTTCGTCGCCGGGCTTTCGATACATAGAGGTGTGGCCACCAAACGATCGGTGGCGCCACTTTGAAGGTCTGTTGGAGCGAAGTGCGGGCGACGGGTTGAGACAAGGCGACACGCTGGCGATCTATCCACCGGTTTGGAATGACGATCGGGAGTCGGCCCTTCGCACGGCGGTGTTGAGTGAAGCGGTGACGACGACGCTCGGCGCCAACACGCTGATATGGGGAGACGACGATGGAGTACTTTGCCATCCCTACTATGTGAATCACGAACAGCTACGCGAGGGAGAGAAAGCCAAGGTACTCCAGTGGCATCGCTTCGGTCTTCGTTGCCGAGATCTCTTCTCACGTGAGACGGACACCAGTTGGTACGAACTTAACGACGAGAACGCGTCGGTGCAGGTGTCTTGGAATGGGCCCTCCAGCCCCGAACCTATCGGTGGAGCGCTGTTCGTGAGGGTCATTCGAGGCGACGACGTCGTTGTAGTGAGTTTGCTCGATCTCTCCGGGAGCGCTGATGGTTCGTGGACCTCAAGCACCGGTGCCGGAAACTGCACGCAAGCGGAGGTGTCGATCCTGGTCGACTCGCCCGAACGGTGGCGCTCTGACGTGGCCGTACTCGGCGGAGACCATGAAAGATTTGCCCCCATCCGTATGGGCATTACGTCGATGCGTGAGGGGAACGGGCTTTCGTGTTCAGTGGACATCATCGGAGGCTGGTCGGTACTACGTCTCACACGTGGGGAGTCAACGTGAGCGCAACGCAACGAGCATCGCGCGGAGCACCGAAGGGCACTGTCCTTTTGGAAAACAGAAGTGAGTGCCCGGTGGTGCCGGATCGGATGGGTATCGATGACCTCAGTTAGTCTCGAAAAAATCTCCAAGATTTACCCCAACGGATTTGAAGCCGTTCACGACCTCGACTTGCAGATCGAAGACGGCGAGCTCATGGTTGTCGTCGGTCCGTCCGGTTGCGGAAAGACGACGGTGTTGCGAATGATCGCCGGCTTGGAGCAAATCTCGTCTGGAACCGTGCGATTTGGCGACGAGGTCGTCAATGACGTACCACCAAAGAACCGTGACGTCGCGATGGTGTTTCAAAGTTACGCCCTCTATCCACAGATGACCGTCGCGCAGAACATTGGTTTCGCGTTGAAAATGAAAAGGGTTTCCAAAGTTGAGGTCGATCGACGCGTTCGCGAAGCAGCGAGTGTGCTCGGACTCACCGAATGGCTCGATAGGAAGCCGACGCAGCTTTCGGGCGGTCAGCGCCAGCGCGTCGCGATGGGGCGCGCCATCGTTCGTGAGCCGAAAGTATTTCTCATGGACGAGCCGCTATCAAACCTCGACGCCAAACTTCGCGTTCAACTTCGCGCTGAGATATCTCGGGTTCAACAGCGCATCGGGGTGGCCACGCTCTACGTCACCCACGACCAAACTGAAGCGATGACGTTAGGGCATCGGGTGGCGGTCCTGCGAGATGGCGTCCTGCAGCAGTGCGACGCGCCTCAGGTTCTCTACGACCGGCCAAAGAATATCTTCGTGGCGGGGTTTATCGGATCGCCAGCGATGAATCTTCTCGAGGGCACTCTTTCAACCAATCTCGACTCTCTCACTTTGGGAAGTCAGCAGATACCGTTGTCGCCGCCGGTGATACTTCGACTCCCCGGTCTTAAGAAGTACGCGGGGCGATCCCTTGTAGTGGGGATTCGACCGGAAGATCTACCCGCCGCCCGTACCGAACGCGATGGGCCCGTGCTGACGGGTGACGTCCATCTAGTTGAAGCGTTGGGCGCCGAGATCCTCGTGCATTTCTACCTTGACGCTCCGGTCGTTCAACTCGAAGATTCATCCGTCAAAAAGGACGGCGATGACATTCTCGTCAGTACCGCCTCAATGGAGTCAGAATGTGTCGCGCGCATCGATCCGCGTCATACTGTTCGCGCCGGTGACCGATTCAGCTTTAGCGTGTCGGAGGATCGCATTGAGTTCTTCGATCTGGAAACCGGCCTCGCGATTTGGGATTGAGGATTTGGACCGAACAACTTTCGGCATCCGGACGCCAACAATTTGAAAACATACGTAAGGGATTTAGTCCGAAACTGTTTTGGAGCGGGCGACGGGAATCGAACCCGCGTTCTCAGCTTGGGAAGCTGCGAGCCACTCAGCGAGATGGATTGTAAAAGTTCTGGTCAAGCTTCCGTTCGAGTGCTTCACATCCTGCCTTCTAAGAGCGCGGGCGTCAAATGGGCGCCAAGGCTGACGATTAATCCAGGCGCGTCGCCTCATTCAAAATTGACAACCGTTGTAACCAGGTCTGATATTTGCCGGCGGAATGCCTAATAGGACGGAACTGCTAAAGGTTGACTCGTTTTGGGCCCAACTAATTCGGTGAAGTATTCGCACATATTGCAATTGTCACTGAGGCCGAGCTATCGCTCTCACGTGGTGACGCCAATCAAGATAAGACGTCACCCATTCGGTATCAGATCTGTCTGGTGTGAGTGTCTCGCGCAGTGGCTGGTTGAGAATTCCTCGTCGTTCAAGTTCTTCAAGTCCAATGAGCATGGCAGCAGTTCGGGGAAACTTCCTGATCTGGGCGATAAGTCGTTCACGAATGTACGTGTCGAGGCCCAATGACGCTGCGTACGCTTCTCCCGCTTCGTCGCGTCCAACACGATAACCCTCGTGAACAACTTTGTTTCTCAACTTTGCGCCTTTCTCTTGCCACGTCCCGGATGCGGTCATCCCATTGGGGTCCCAATTTCCGCCAAGCAGTTGTCCGAGAGCCGCCCTCATTGGCTTTGGATCGAGTGAAAGTACGCGGGCTGCGCTTCGCAATTGATCTTCGGACGCCGAATGCGGAAACGTTGGTTCCCACAAAGCGCAAGCCAACACGGACTTGACAAGTGTTTCTGTCCAGAGGCCGAGCAAGATGACGGTTCTTCGATAGTCTCCATCAATTGAGAAGGAGGTAGCGCAGTCACGTGCCAATTCTCCCCAGGCAGAAAAGGGATGTTTGACCCTTAGATTTCGAAGGTGGTACAACATGTTTAAGGTTCTCTCGTTGTCAAGGAAACTTTCATCCTCGTAGGGAGAGGCAGGACGCTCTAGCTCAAGAAATTGTGGTGAGTCCCAGCGGTACGGCTTGAAAAGTGTTCTTGTGAATGTCATAACGAACGGATCGAGTCTCTCGTAGGATAATCGAGCGATCTTCGCGTTTTCCGCGACGCGGTACGCATCGACCACATCGATCACACACTGGAGGCCTTTCCAGAATAATTGAGAGGGCCCATCTATACTATCGGGAATCTCTGGAATGACCATTTCGACGACGGTCAACGTTGACTCTTCTAGGTCTGACTCGGCGCGCAATGTCCCACCAACAATCGCCGTCTTAACCTTCTGAACAGCTTGAGTGCGTTGAGGCTGTCGGTTCTCGAGACAGCGGACTTGCCAGAATTTTAGCGACGTGAATAGCGCGCCAGAATCTGAACCAGGTATAGGGGGCCGACCCGCTGTTGGGCTAACAAGAACGCCTCTAAGATGCGGAACCTCTCCATCTAGGTCAAACGAAATCGTTGTCCCATGCGATATCCATATTGGGTCTGGTAGCGGAAAAATGAAGATACGAGCGTTCATGGTATGAAATCTACAGATCAGATTTTTGCGAGTTCGATTCATCATCGAGATGAGCGCCATTTTTCAGTACGTTCAGGAGCCCGCGCACGACTGAACAGACTGGGTCTGCGGCAATCAAAGTTTTTAGGTTGTCCTTTCTTGTATTGACCGGCTTGATAGCACCACCAACCGAGATCAACTTATTAATTTCGCTCGACTTGCGCCGTGAGAGAGGTCAATGAGTCGATTCTCGCGGTTGCTAGCGTCCGTGGGCCATACTCTGTGTCGATGGGCTCACGCGAAGATCTTCACCTCTCGATCGTTAAGGCGCACTTAGAGTCTCGTCTTCACCGTCAGTTGAAAAGAGTGCTGGAGCATTCCGACAATGGCCCAACGCACGACATTGAGACTGATGACGATCTGAGGCCATTGATCGCCGCTGAGGTGAAGGAATTGGTTCCAAGAGAGTTCCTTGCTGTTAAGAATCAGGTGCGTCATGATCGTGGATTCAATTCAGAAAAATTGAAGCAACGCTGGACCATACTGCTGATGGCTGACGCGCTTGACGGCCGTTTGGCACCTACACCGGCGTTTCCAGATGACCTTGACAGCGAAGTGATGGCTTTTTGGCTGGCGCAAGGCTTCGAAATTACATCGAAAACCGATCGGGAAGATATGTGGAAACTTGACCACTCATTGTCCCCGCGTGTCCCGGTACGCGTGAAAGGTCTTGCGAAGGATGTGGAGCCATATCTTGTCACTCTTGAAGATTTTGGAATTGACGAAACGAGGAGTTACACGCTGCCAACCACCAGTAACCGAGACCACAACATGGCGATGAGTGCTCTATTTGCCATCGGGTCGCGGACACGTGGCGCGTTGTGCAAAGGACATACTCCGACTCGAGGGCAGACCCCGGGCATTGATCTCGTTTTTGGCTACGGTCAGGTGCGCACGGGCAAGGCTGACGCAGTGGTAGAGCGTGTTCAAATGTGGTTAGACGGTCCTATGTCAGCGAACCTGGTCAATTCACTCACCAACGCACAAGCCGATGAACGCCATGCTGTACTTTGGCTGTCGACTGAGCCCGAGATTGATACAGCTCTCGAGAAAGGTGTCGCGTTTAGACCGGACTTACCACTGAACATTCCCGTTGGCCTTGACGTTGTTTGGATCTTCCTTGAGTCTGTTGCCTGGCGTTACGACGGTTCTTGGCAAGCGAGCGTCGTGGAACTAGCCCATGACTAGTCGAGGACACGTGTGAGGAGTACGAAGGCGGCGGACCTAAGTAGCGCGAAATCGAAGTTGACTCGTGCGCGCCATCATTTGAATCTTCTCAAATCGGAAATGGACGCCGTCTATTCTCCTGGAACAATTCACCTTGAGCATTTGATCCGAGATGACGGACGAGTCCATGCGTACACCGTTCACGGGCTGCCGTCCATACCGGTCGAATGGAGCGGCATCATTGGAGACTGCGTCCACAATGCTCGGTCCAGTCTTGATCATCTGGCTTACGAAACTGTCTTAGCTCTTGGGGGCACACCGATTGACGGTCCGGGGGGAACCATGTTTCCAGTTCGCCTAAGAGTGGGTGCACCACTCACCTTCAAAGGGTTGTCCAACTCGCCGGCAATTCTCGAGTCCGTGTTGGATTCTGTCCAGCCCCGAAATGCCAACTCCGGAATAATTGGTCTTTATCTTGGGGTACTGGACGAACTCGACGTTAGAGACAAGCATCGACGTCTTCTTGTTGTTCAACACGCGTCAAACGATCTCGAGGCGTCGTGGGGCGGCCAACTCGACACGCCTCGTCCAGAAGTCGACGTGGTGGAAGAGGGATTCGTGGAGGGTGACGAAGTAATTA
>Ga0209483_1003577_pt1 | contig 10161 bp, 5 predicted proteins | sample NGEPerA_FD_184508 | JGI IMG/M metagenome (GOLD analysis project Ga0209483, IMG submission 184508) | Arctic peat soil microbial communities from the Barrow Environmental Observatory site, Barrow, Alaska, USA - NGEE PermafrostL2-A... | ecosystem: Environmental > Terrestrial > Soil > Wetlands > Peat...
ATGCATGAGGCCGCGCACAATCTGCCTCGGGGAATAACTCAGCATTCCAGCCTTGTGGCGCTCGGCCTCATGCATTGCGCGGCGGAGATCTCCCGGCTCGTGGATTGTGTCCGCGTCGGAGAAGAGTAGCCACCGCCCGCGGGCATGCGTGGCGGCAGTCCAGATGGCGTTTGCCTTGCCGGTCCATCCTGGCTCAAGCTTACCGGCCTCCAGCACTGACACACCGGCAAAACCGCGCGCAATCTCCGCTGTCCGGTCGCTGGAGTGGTCGTCCACAACGATGAGTTCCCAGTCCTTGCCTAGTTCGAAGATCTCCTCCGATTGGCTTACGAGGGACTGCAGGCACGCGCCAAGGCAATCCTGCTCATCGCGCGCAGGGATGATGATGGTGAGCTCGATCAGTTGCTCCGGCTCCGGCTGCGCGAATACCGTGCCTGCAAGCGTCTTGCCCGCCCACTCCCGCCAGTCGACTGGCACTGTCGGCTCATCGGAGAGGCCAAGGACCGGTTTCCACCCCGCGCCCCCGGCTGCTCCACTTAAATCAGGTTCGTCCTTCTCCATTACGCCTCACACTTTTGTTTCCGGCCTGTCGCTCCGTATTATAAGTATGTGCGGCTCCCTCGTTCTTTCGCCTATTTTGTAATCCTCCCGCTGGCCCTTGCGTCCGCCTGCAACCGCGGCGCCCATCCAGCACAGACCGATAAGCCCGCACCCGATTTCACAGTCTCCGACGGAACCACCTCCGTCCATCTGGCGAATTATCGCGGGAAGGTTGTGCTGCTGAACTTTTGGGCGACATGGTGCCAGCCTTGCCTGGTGGAACTGCCTTCCCTTCTCCAACTGCATCGCGACCAGCCGAATCTCGTTATTCTGGCCGTAAGCATTGACGAAGATCCCGATGCCTACACACACTTCATTGCTCGACGCCACGTGGACCTGATCACCGTGCGTGATCCCACTGAATCTGCCGCCAAGCTCTTCCATACGGACATGTGGCCGGAGACCTACGTCATCGACCGCAAAGGCATTATCCGCAGCAAATACGTTGGCGCTCAGGACTGGTCCGATCCCGAGATTCGCGCATTCCTCAGCACTCTTTAGGGTCGAAACAAGGTGCTGACGAGCCCCCCGGCCCCAATTTCCAAGATTCTCTCTTGAAAGTCAAGCATTGTTGCTGACGACGCATTGGATTTTCAAGGCATGGCGGGTCTATCCTTCCGATGCCAGTTTCCTGCCGGGCGAGGCCGTCCCCACCCGGCCGTTGGTTCATCGTCGGGATGAGCCCGCCAGGTTATCCCTCGGCATGGTTGCTTCCCAGCAGAGCCTGCTTCCGTTTCACCTGGCGAGTCAATTTTAGCGTTTATGCGACGCCCAACTGCGGGAACAGTTTCCGCCCATCGTAGTGCGTGCGGCTTTTGAAGATGCCGTAGATGGCGTGCAGCAGCTTCCTCGCTACCGCCATCAAGGCCTGAAGCTTGGTCTTATGCCGCACCTGCAGTTGTAGGTAAAAGGCTTTCATATGAGGATCGAAGCGTACGCCAACCAGAGCGGGCATATAGAGTGCGCGTCTGAGATAGCGGTTGCCGTGTCGGCTGATGCGTGACGGTTTGTGCACGGAACTGCCAGAAACCTGATGGGCCGGATCGAGCCCGCTATGTGCGACCCACTGGCGTGCGGTCATCTGAGGGTCCAGCGGCGCAAGCTCACCGAGCAATTGCAGCGCGCTCGCCTCGGCGATCCCAGGGATCTCGATTAACTGCTTGAACTTCATCGCCAGCGTCTCATTCTGTTCGACTAACGCCAAAGCTGCCTTGCGCAGCCTCACGATACGTTTCTTCAGCGCATCGATCGAATGTTTCAGGTCCTGACGAACACAGCGTGGGGTCGTGTCTGAAGCCTCGGCTGCGTGCAGCCGGTTGCTCAATCGCGTGTGCTCATCGGTGAGCGTGACGATGTGCCGGCTGATCGCGCGCAACTCCAGTTCGATCCTGCCAGGCCGCTGCCATGCGACAAACGGCATCCGCCGACTGTACTCAGCCAGCGCCACCGCATCGGCCGGGTCGGTCTTCGATCGGCGTAGCGTCTGAGCGAATCGGTTGGCTATCTTGGGATTCAGAACCGCGACTTCTATGTTCTCCGCCAAATCCAGAGCCAACGCCACGTCCAGCGAGTAGATCCCGGTAGCCTCCAGCGACACCCTGACTATCCCGCCGCACTTCAGCAACCAACCGATCAGTTGTTTGTGCCCCATAGCCGAGTTGGCAAGCTGCCGCTGCTCGAAGCCCGTCCGATCCTCTCGTTGAACTGCCACGGCCAGCGTCGCCGCACTTACATCGATTCCTGCATACACAGTTACATGACTCGAAACAGATTCCTTGCTCATTGCTCTCCTCCGGCGTTACTCTGAGCTTCGGCACCGTCCCGCGTCCGCATCGAACGGACTTGCTCTTCCCGCCGACCTTGAACATGCAGGCTCACAAGGCCTCCGATTCTCCACGGCGTCACAAAGAGAGGGACGGGGGCCGATCTTGGAGCAGGCTCAGCTCGCACTGGCCTCAGGTTTGTACGGCCTCTCCGCCGAAACGTAAACCAACGTTACGCCTCAAATCGCAAGATACAAGGTTTGTGGGAAGGGCGGAAAACAGCACTATTGTTTTCCGGGCTTTCCATAAACCGTCATTTCCACGGCCTGCCTCGATCGCCGCGCAACTCTCAGGCGGCGACCTTCACCGTTGCATCCATCCAGTCTTTCTCGAACTGCATCGGGCTTGCATAGTGCAGCGTCGAGTGTCCGCCGCGGCGGATGTTTGGTTATACCAGAGCAGCCAGGCGATGGTTTCATCCTTGGCCTGACGGATGGTTTGAAATCGCTGCCCATGCAGCCGTTCTACTTTCAGTGAACCAAACAGCGTCTCGCTGCACGCGTTGTCCCAGCAGTTTCCCTTGCGGCTCATTGAAGGCGTGATTCCGCATTGCTTCAGCACCTTACTAAAGTATTTACCAAGCCGGGTTTTTCGCGCATTTTTGAAAGTAGTTTTGGCTTGTTTGAGGCAACTGGCGACCTCGATGGGTGCAATTCGGGATGCTATTTTCGCGTTGTGCTTGACAGTGGGGCGGCTTGACGAGACTACCGCTCAAAATGTTTTCGAGCGGAAGTTTGCCATTAGCGTCTGTCTGCTTAGAAGATGCCAAGGCGATTATTGCGGGGTGCAAGCCTGGCGTTCTCCTCACAATCAACTTTGAGGGGCAAGAGATGAAACCGAAAATTGACGAGACCGCCAGGCGGTTGAGGTGTGTCAGTGTGCTTGCAGGAATCACGTTGACCGGGACTCTGTTTGCGCAGATGGCTGGTGCGCAGACGCAGCCTGCAGAGCAAAAACCCGCCGAACAGAAAGTCGTGCAGGGAAGCAATCAGATCTTCTATTTGAATAACGCAACCCGGCAGATGGACATGAACGATATTCAGACCGATCTGCGCAACATGCTTCCTAAAGCGAAGGTTTATGGCGTGCAAACGCAGAACGCGATTTCGATACAAGGGAGTGCTGACGATCTTGCGCTTGCGCAGAAGATGATCGCGGATCTCGACCGGCCCAAGAGGGTCTACCGGCTCACCTACACGATCACTGAGATGGATGGTGGCAAGCGGATCGGGACGCAACATTTCTCCTTGATTACGTTGTCCGGAGGGAAAACGATTTTGAAACAAGGGAGCCGCGTGCCAATTGTCACCGGGACATACGACGTCGGCACTCCAAAGCAGAACTCCCAAGTGCAATATCAGGATGTCGGCCTGAGCATTGAAGCAACTCTGGATGGGGAGAGTCTGCATTCAAAAGTAGAGCAGACGAGCCCAGCAGAGGAGAGGTCCGGCGTGGGATCGCAGGACCCGATTGTTCGCCAGACAGTGCTGGACGGAACGTCGAGCCTGACTCTTGGCAAGCCGGTGGTTCTGGGCTCGTTCGATATTCCGGGGAGTACGCGGCACCAGGATATTGAAGTTGCTTCGGAGCTAGTGAAGTGAGCCTACGGAGATTTCCGGGCACGTCTTTACTCTGGGCTTTGCCCAGGATGAAGGGAACGGTGGCACCGGATCACAGAGAACCACGAAGTGCTTTAGATAGACGGGCCTATCCCACTTTAAGCACGATGAAACCGCGCCGAAAATGGGGTGTCTGGCCATTGACTGATTTGAATCACAATTGAGGGGACTCAAAGGGGTTACCTTTGGGTCATGAAGCGGTACGAAGGCAGTTCCAAGTGACTATAATCACATTTGGGCGTGAAACACCGCCGCTTCTTAAGATTTTACCGGAAGGGAATCCCGCCAAATGGCGACTGGAGACCTGGCCCTGGGTCAAGAGCAGGGCTTAACGAACGCGCGCCCGCGCGTGACAAACGATTTCAGCATCAACGTAGCAACGGTGAACGGGTCCGGCTCGCAATCCGCCAATAGCGTACTGCTGAAGAGCATCTTCGGAATGGGAGTTCCCGTTAGCGGAAAAAACCTCTTCCCGTCGAACATTGCCGGACTACCCACGTGGTACACGATTCGTGCGAGCAAAGACGGGTATGTAGCCCGCAAGCGCGAGTCTGAGGTGCTGGTGGCGTTGAACCCAGACACGGCCCGCGAAGATACATTGTCGATGCCCGTTGGCGGCGTGGTGATCTACGAAGAGAAGCTGGACCTGAAGCAATATCGCGACGATGTTGTTTTCTATCCGGTGCCGTTCGACAAGATTACGGCGGCTGTGTGTCCCGAAGCCAAGCTGCGCAAGCTGGTGCGGAACATGGTGTACGTTGGCGCCGTTGCCCAGTTGCTTCAAATTGACCTTGGCCTAGTGGAGAGCGGGCTGCGCAAGCAGTTTTCAAAGAAGCAGAAGGTATTCGATCTGAACTTTGGCGCAGTTAAGGCCGGCTACGAATATGCGCAAACGACGTTTACCAAACAGGACCCCTTCTTCATCGCACCGATGGATCAGACGAAGGGCAAGATCATCATTGATGGCAACGCGGCTTGTGGCATGGGCGCAGTGTTTGCCGGCGTGACGGTGGTTGCGTGGTATCCGATTACTCCCTCTACCTCGGTGGTTGAGGCAACGACTGACCTGCTTAAGAAGTTTCGCGTGACGCCGGATGGCAAGGCGACTTTCGCTGTGGTGCAGGCTGAGGACGAACTGGCCGCGATCGGCATGGTGCTGGGCGCGGGCTGGGCCGGAGCGCGGTCGATGACCGCGACTTCAGGGCCGGGCATCTCGCTGATGGCCGAGTTTACCGGGCTTGGTTATTACGCCGAGCTTCCGGGCGTGATCTTCGACGTGCAGCGCACTGGACCATCAACTGGCATGCCGACACGGACTTCGCAGGCGGACTTGCTGTCGACGGCGTTCTTATCGCACGGCGACACCAAGCATATTGTTCTGCTTCCGGGCAATGTGAAGGAATGCTTTGAACTCGGATGCATGGCATTCGACCTGGCAGAACGGCTGCAGACGCCGGTGTTTGTGCTTACCGATCTTGACCTGGGCATGAACAACTGGATGTCGGATCCGTTTGTATATCCGGAGAAGCCGCTGGACCGAGGTAAGGTGCTGACGAAAGAGGATCTGGACAAGCTGGGCGGATTCGCGCGCTACCGCGACGTGGATGGCGACGCGATTGGCTGGCGGACTTTGCCGGGAACGGACCATCCCAAGGCGGCGTATTTCACGCGCGGTTCGGGACACAACGATGCGGCGGGCTACACCGAAAAGCCGGACGAGTACGTGGAAGTGATGGACCGGCTGCTGCGCAAGTTTGAGAGTGCCCGCAAGTTGGTTCCGGCGCCGGTGGTGGTGAAAAACGGTGCTTCGAAGGTTGGTTTCATTGCATACGGCACCACGGATTTCGCGCTGCGCGAGAGCATGGACCAGATCAAAAAGGAATACGGGAAGGAAGTGGATTACATGCGCATTCGGGCTTATCCGTTTGCGCACGAGATTCACGACTTTGTGGCCTCGCACGAGCGCGTCTATGTAGTGGAACAGGACCGCGACGCACAATTGGCAAGCCTGCTAAAGCTGGATCTTCCGGCAGAGCAGGTGGCGAAGCTGCGCAGCATTCTGAACTACAACGGATTGCCTGTAGACGCCCGCACCATTACTGAAGAGTTTGCAACGAAGGAGGGCCTCTAATGGCAACCGCAACCCCAACACCAAAAGTGAACCACATCGGTCTTCCAGTTGTTGAATACCGCGGCGGCAAGAGCACACTGTGTGCCGGCTGCGGCCACAATGCAATCTCCGAGCGGATTATCGACGCCATGTATGAGATGGGCGTGCAGCCGGAGCGGGTAATGAAGATGAGCGGTATCGGCTGCTCGTCGAAGAGCCCGGCCTACTTCATGAACCGCTCGCACTCGTTCAACAGCGTGCACGGGCGCATGCCTTCAGTTACAACCGGAGCGGTGCTGGCCAACCACACCATGATGGCTCTTGGCGTTTCTGGCGACGGCGATACGGCGTCAATCGGCATGGGGCAGTTTGTTCACCTGATGCGGCGGAACCTGCCGATGATTTACATCATCGAGGATAACGGCGTTTACGGGCTGACCAAGGGACAGTTTTCAGCAACGGCCGACATTGGCTCGAAGCTGAAGACTGGAGTCATCAACGACCTGCCTGCGATCGATACTTGCGCGCTGGCGATTCAGTTGGGCGCAACGTTTGTGGGCCGGTCGTTTTCCGGCGACAAGAAGCAGTTGCTTGCGATGCTGAAGGCGGCAATTGCGCACAAAGGCACGGTGATGTTAGACGTAATCAGCCCTTGCGTAACCTTCAACGACCACGAAGGCTCGACCAAGAGCTACAAGTTTCTGCAGGAGAATGACGAGCCAATCAACGAGATCGGATTTGTGGCGAGCTTCGACGAGATTGAGGTGGACTACGACTCCGGGCAGGTGTACGACGTGCAGATGCACGACGGCTCAAACCTGCGGCTGCGCAAGCTGCTAGAGGACTACGACCCGACCGATAAGGCGAACGCGGTGCGTACCCTGATGGAGGGGCAGGAGAAGGAAGAGATTCTTACGGGCGTCTTCTTTATCGACACGCAGAAGCCGACGTTCATTGACCGGCTGAACTTGGTGGACGAACCGCTGGGTACGCTGCCGGAGTCGCTGACACGGCCTCCGAAGACGGCGCTGGATAGCTTAATGGCAAACCTGATGTAAGTCTCTCAAGTCTCGGGCGCGAGCAAAGTGCTAGCGCCTTAGACATTAAATTTCCCAATAATCGAATAGCAACATTCGCGGATAGTAGAGTCCGGCGCGGACAGGTGCGCTTGCGCCGTGCAGTTTGCGCAGGACTTCAGCGTAGGCGAGGAGCTGCGGCGCAAAAGTTGTGCGCAGCTGGGGGAGCGCCGCAACTGGGTCGGGGGCGTCGGCGTGGGTTGTTTTGTAGTCGATGATCCACCAGGCTTCGATTCCTGTGGAGAGTGGTGTGGGGCCGGCGCGGAAGACGCGGTCAACCTGCACGGTGCGGAGACTGCCGGCGACGATTCCAGTCCAGCGGGCTTCGCTGGCGTCATCGATGTGTGGGGAGAGGATCCAATTGCCGATTGGGTCATGGGTGGCGTCGATGGCGATTCGGAGCGCTTCAGCGGCGATGGCGGCGGCCTTGGTGGGGTCAATACCAGCTGCGCGGACTTGCGCAGCGATGCGGGGTTGGTACTGCTTGATTGAGGCGCGGGTGGCGTCCCAGTCGTTGGATTTGTGGAGGCGGGCGAGGGTTTCGAGGATCGTGTGGACGGCTGTGCCCAATGCGCGGGAGAGCAGGCCGCCTTCGTGGCGTTGATAGAGGTTGTCAGCGTCCATGCCGACAACGGGTTGCGCCTCGGCTGACGCGGTGGAGTGCTCAGCCTGCACGGGACGGAAGTTTGGCGGGAGTCGGTGAAGCAGTGTTGGCGTGAGCGGAGCTGGCATTACGAGCAGGTTGCTCTCGGCAGAAGCGGCGAGGGATTCAATAATGGAGGGCACTACGTCGGGTTCAGCGCTGATTGCTTTCCATGCGTCGAAACCCTTCTCGATTTCACCTTGCAGCGCGGGCCACGCAGTGGCGAGCAGGCTGTCTTTTGGCTCGGCGAGGATCCAATCGCCGCTCTTGTTCCTTTTGCAAGCTGGCTGGGCGAAGAGGTGCAATTCGTTGCGGGCGCGGGTTGCAGCTACATAGAGGATGCGGCGGGTCTCCTGCGACTCGCGTTCACGATAGACACGGTCGACCCACTGCTTGGTAGTGCCGCGGTCGGAGCCCTTAGATTGCAGAGGTGCTACAAGAAATTCGGTGATCTCTTCAGAATTCTCCAGCTCATCTGAGAGATCGTCTGGCGGAAGTCCGCGCTCGAGCCAGGAGAGTAGCTTGATCTTCCCCCTGCCAGAGCGAGCCTGAAGCTCGGGGATGATGACTACTTCGAATTCGAGCCCCTTTGATTTGTGAATGGTCATTAACTGGACGCCACAGTCGCTGCCCGCGGAGGGATCGGGCTGCGCGGTGAGGCTGTCGAGAGCGGAGTTGAGCGTGGGGCCGAGCAGGTCTTGTTCGCCATTGGGGAGGCTGTCAAGGCACTGCCACAGGAGGTCGAGATTTGCACGGGCGGTGCGATCGACGCAATGCGGGCCACCTAGTCGAAGCCAGACTTGCTCCAGCCATGTGCCGAGCGATGCGGTGGGCTGGCCGAAGCGCAAACCGGGGACGTCGGCGAGGGCGTCGCGAACACGCTCGGCGGCCAAACGGCCATCGTTGCTGAGTAGATGAAGACGCTCGGGGAGCAACTCCGAGATAGGCCGAGTGAGGAGGTCTGCGTCGTCGGCGCTGGCGAGGGCGTGGAGGTCACTCAGCGAAAGGCCACACCAGGGGGCGCGAAGTACGCCGAGCCACGCTACTCGGTCGAGGGGATTGAGGGCGGCTCTGGCGAGGGACAGCGCATCGAGGACCTCGGGGCGGGCGGAGAGCTTTTCAAGGTCGACGGCGCGGAAGGGGATTGCCGCTTTGCGAAGGGCCAGGGCGATTGGAGCCAGCGCGTTGCGAGTGCGGCCGAGGATGGCGATTCGATAGTTCTCTCCTTTGGCGCGGGCTGCATTCATGCGATCCATGTGGCTGCGGATTAAGGCGACCATCTCTTCAATTTGGGCAGTGCGTGGCGCCTCGTTCTCGGCGGTCATTTTTGCGGTATCTGATTTTGCGCGAGGGAGTTGAGGGGCAAAGTTGATGTGGAGCTTGAAGGGTTGATCAGGCGCGGAGTGGTCGTCGCGCGCGGGTTCAGCGGACGAGAAAGGAACGCCGCTGCCATCGTCGGCTGCGAACACCTGGGTGAAGATTCCGTTGAGCACTTCGACGAGCGGCCTTGCGGTGCGGAAGTTGGAGATAAGGCTGACGGGGTCGAAGAGGAGCGGGTCGGTGTTGGGAATTTCCAGCCCGGCTTCGCGGACGCGCGGGAAAAGCTCGGCGTCGGCGTCGCGGAAAAAGTAGATGGACTGCATGGGGTCGCCGACTACGAAGCAACTGCGACCTTCGCGCTCGGGCCACGCGGCGATGAGGCGGCGGAGAAGTTCGTGCTGGCGACGGCTGGTGTCCTGAAACTCATCGACGAGGATGTGGTGGATGCTGTCAGCGACGGAAATGGCAGCGTCGGTGGGTAGGCCGTCGGGACCCTGGAGCACGTTTTGGGCGATCTGCGCGACCTCTATGTAGTCCACCGCGCCGGCTTCGGCGAAGACGACACGGAGTTGGGCGGCGGCATTGCGGAGCAGGGTGAAACAGGCCCGGACGATTTGCCAATCTTCATCGGTGTAGCGGGCAGGGGGCAGGGTGCGGACGGCGGCCAGGGCGGATTCGAGGTTAGAGACGGCGGAGAGACGCTGAATCAGATCGAGGATTTTCGCTTTCTCGCCTTTGCGATCGGATGGGAAGCCAAGGCGCTTGTCCACTGTCTTGCGAAAGTTTCCGTCGTTGGTGAGCAGTAGTGTTGACAGGCAAACGTGGGCCTGTTGCGCTTCTTCGAGAGAGTCGGGATTTGCGAGGCCTGAGGGGAAATCGGGGAGTTCGGCAAGTGTCTGGAAGAGGGCTGTCGCGCCTTGTTCGCAGGCAAAGCGGGCCAGCCTGAGCGCTTCGTCACGGGAGTCGGGGA
>Ga0209483_1003579_pt1 | contig 10159 bp, 10 predicted proteins | sample NGEPerA_FD_184508 | JGI IMG/M metagenome (GOLD analysis project Ga0209483, IMG submission 184508) | Arctic peat soil microbial communities from the Barrow Environmental Observatory site, Barrow, Alaska, USA - NGEE PermafrostL2-A... | ecosystem: Environmental > Terrestrial > Soil > Wetlands >...
GCTGGAGCCGGGTTCCTTCGACGAAATTTTCGCCTACAACGTGATGGAGCATCTGCCGAACGTGGTGGCGACGATGGAGGAGATTCATCGCATCGGACGCGACGGCGCTTTGGTTCACATCAAGACGCCGCATTTTGCCGGACTGGAATCGTGGGAAGACCCGACGCACGTCCATCATTTTTCCCTTGAATCATTTGACTATTTCAGCAAAGGCAGCCGGCACGTCGGGCATTATTCCAAGTCCGAATTCCGTGTCGTGGAACGAAAACTGCATTTCGGCGGAAACCCCATGTCGCAAATCGGCCGGCTGCTCTGCCGGCTTTCGCCGCGCAAATATGAAAAACGCTGGGCGTTCATTTTCCGGCCCAGCGGCATGGAAATTCATCTGGCGATTGTGAAACCATGAGTTCGCCGCCGCCATTTCCGGTCAAATTAAATCCGCGCAACGGCTGGCTGGGCTGGTGGCCGGGCTGGCAGGGTTTGTTTCAGCCGGAAAAAACGCGCGTCCGTGTGTTTGTCGAGGAAGAGGCGGTGCAATTGCCGCCGGGCGCGCTGGTGCTGGACGCGGGCGCGGGACAACGCAAGTTCGCGGAAACTTTTCGCCGGCAGCGCTACGAATCCTGCGACATGACCGGCGGCTTTTACAAACAGAAGCACGACTTCGAATGTTTTTTGGATTCCATTCCCAGGCCGGACAATACTTACGACGCCATCGTCAACACGCAAGTGCTGGAGCATGTCCCCGATCCGCTCGCGGTGCTGAAGGAATTGAATCGCGTGCTCAAGCCAGGCGGAGTTTTGTGGCTGTCGCTGCCGTTGAACGCGCCGCTGCACGGGCAGCCGTGGCATTATTTTCATTTCACGCACTACGGCGTTTTTGAACTGGCGCGAAAAACCGGGTTTGAAATTGTCCGCTGCGAAAAAATTGGCGGCGCGTTCTGGGCGCTGGGGAAACGCTTGCGCGATATTTTCGCGCAATGGCTGAAGCAATACGACCCGACGCGCGCCCGCAAGCGTGGACAAAGCATCGCGTTTTGCCTGTTGATGAACGTGTTGCTGTTGATCCCGTGGCTGGCGCTCTATCCTGTTTGCGCGTTTGTGGTGCGACCGCTCTGTTATTGGTTTGATCTGACGGACATTGAAAAGAGCTACACCAACGGCTACACGGTCGTTCTGCGAAAACCTTGAGACTGGATTTTTTGCGTCAAACCTTGGGAGAATCTTTTCGGTTTCCGACCACGCGCGCCGGAATGCCCACGGCGATGGAAAAATCCGGCAGATTTGAAGTGACCACGGCTCCGGCCCCGATGACACAGCCGCGCCCGATCCGCACTCCGTCAAGAATTTTGCACCCGGCTCCGACCCAGACATCGTCTTCAATGATGATTCCGCTGCGAGTTTCCGGCTGACGCCAGATGGGAATGTTCACGTCCGCAAATGAATGATTGGCCGGGATGATCACCGTGTGCGCCGCGATTCTGACTCCGTCGCCGATTCTCAATCCGCCGTGTCCGTAAAGAACGCAAAATGGATTGATGCTGCAATCATCACCGATCTCAATGTCGCCGCCGTAACTCATCAGCAATGAGTAATCCATGATGCGGCCGCTCCGGCCAATCTTGATGCTGCCGCCGCCAATGATCCTCAAAGTGCTGCGGCGGGAAATTTTCGTCCGCGGGCCAATTGAAATTTTCCTGCCGAAGTAGCGGACGCGATAAACCAGATCACGCACAATATGTTTTGTGGAATTTTTCAATGGCCGAAATTGAAGCTAAAATTTTTCATCCCGCGAAACAATTTTATTTGAGCAGCATTTGGCGGCACGCCGCCAGCACTTCTTCCGGCTGAATGTTTGCCATCAGGTCGGCGCCGGTTTTTTGTCCCGGTTTCAAAATGGGTCCGACCAGTTGATGCCGGACGCGCCACGGCCGCCAATGCTTCGCTACCGACGATGCGAACAAGGCCACAATGGGACACTGGCAGGCGGCGGCCAGATGCATCGCGGCGGTGTCCACGCCGACAAATAATTTCGCGCCGTAAAGCAGGCCCGCCAGTTGCGCCCAGGAAAGCTGTCCGCGCGTGCTGACCGCTTGCGGGCCGAGCGTGGAGACAAGCGCGTCGCCAAGCTGAACTTCGTCGTCATTCGGTCCAACGCTAATAATCAGCGGCGACGATTTCAACAACTCGCGCCCACATTGAACCCATTTTTCCAGCGGCCAGCGTTTTCGCTGCCAGCGCGCCGCCGGATGGATGACGATATATTCCGCGAATTTTCCGCTCAAGCCGCAGGGCTTCGCCGCCGCACGGTCAAAAACGAGCGGCGGCGGTTCGCTGGCATTGAGCGGGAGAAATTCGTTGACGAAATTGAAGTTCGCCTCGACCTGGTGTTCGTCCGTCCAATTGTGGGTTGAAAGTTTGTTGAACCACGGCCGCCAGAAAATCGGCACGCGATACACGCCGTCGTTCGCGCAGCGAAACTGCGCACCGCTCCAGCCAACGAGCAGCCGCCCCCGGTCGCCTTGCGTAAGTTCAAAGGTGTAATCAAAATTCTGGCGGCGGATTTCGCGGAGCAGCTTCAAATCATTCAGCCAGTCAAACGTCTTGCGCACTGACGTTTCCGGCGCGGCGGAAGTCAGCACTCGGTCAATCGCGGGACAGCCCGCCAAAATTCCCTCGCAACCTTTGCGCACGACCACCCAGATTTGCGCCTGTGGGTATGCCGCGCGCGCTGCCGTCAGCGTGGGCGTCAACAGCAGTGAGTCGCCAATGTGCTTCAGTTTGATGAACAATAATTTCTTCACAGATGCTGTCTTTAGTGCCGTATGCTGGTCGGTGGCGTTTCTGATTCCTAACAGTTGCCCGCCGGAAAAACGACAGAAAAACTTTGCGCCTGTCCCATGTTAAGAATTCAATTGAGTGTTTTGACTTACTGTTCGCGCGGATGGAGGAAAAGCAGCGACGGCCCGGTCCAGTTAAACAGCGTGTAGCCGTGCCGCTTGAGAAAATCATAAAGCTCGGACGCCGCCAGTTCTTCCAACGACCGCAGGTGCGCCTCGACAATAATAACCTTGGGCTGATACCGCTCAAAATCCAGCGATTGCAGCACCTTCAGATCAATCCCTTCAACGTCTATGTTCAGCACGGTAATTTTTCGCCCGCGATATTTCGTCTCATCAAGAATGCTGGTGAGCGTCCGGGTGCGAATTTGTTTCAGCACCACCGGCACGCCGCGGTGGCGCAGTTTTTCGATGGCCCCGGCGTCAATGGTCTGGGTCACCGTGTAAAGGCCGGTCGAACCGAGCGTCACCATCTCCTCCTTGTCCGACACGGCGGCGACGATGTTAATGTCGCCGGGACGGCGGAGGTTGAACGCGGCGATTTTGATTTCATCGAGGTCAATGTTGACCCCGCGCCAGCCGCGACGATAGAGTTTGAACGTGTTGCTGTATTTCGTCGGGTGGTAGCAGCCCACGTCCACGAAAAAACCGGGACGGTTGCGGTGGAGCACGCGGTCCAGGCCGATCTCCTCGCCGTATTGCGACCAGTAGCGCCGGCTGCTGCGGGTCAGGAAAACCTTCCGCAGCAAAAACAGCCAGCGGAACAGTGCGAAGCGCGCAGCCAGCGGCGCGGGGCCTTTGTTTTCAAGTCTGCTCATCAAAATTCTGCGTTACCTGCGCCGCATGATGGGCGAACTTTCCGGGTTGGCGAGAATTTATTAAAGGGGTCACGACTGACCACTTTACGCTGGTGCTGAAAAATTTGATTGCCAACCGATGACCGATGAGTAGCGTCACTGCAATGCACACACTTGAACAATTGCGTTTGAACCAACCCGGGCGGCGGCTCGAACTGGTGCAGGAATTCTACGAGCAGCACCACCGCCAGAACCGCGACATCACCAAGGCCAAGGATGACGCGAAAAAAGTTTCATTCTTCAACGACTATCTCACCGGGTTCGCCCGCCGCCGCGCGGCGCAAGGGTCGGCGGCATTGACGGGCGTGGACTTGGGCTGCCGGGGCGGGGCGTTGACGCGGCAACTCTGCCCGCAAATCCGGTGGCATGGCGTGGACATAGACCGCAACGCCATCGCACTGGCCAACCAAAGCGGAATTCCCTGCTGCCAGATGGAGATCACCACGGCGATTGATTTTCAAGACCGGTCGTTTGATGCCGTTGTGTTGACCGAGGTTTTGGAACACCTGCCGTATCCCGCCATTTCCGTGCGCGAGGTCAGCCGCATTTTGAAACCCGACGGCGCTTTTCTTGGCTCGGTGCCGCTGGATTATCATTTGCACCGGCGTTGGGCGGTTCTGCGCGGCGGGCGGCTCACGGGTGCTGACACACACTTGCACCATTTCTCCTTCGGCGAGCTGGACGAGTTGTTGCATCGCCATTTTCAACAAGTAAGTTACCGGCCGTTGCGCGGCACGGCGGCACGGCATCCAGGTTGGAGACTGTCGTGGCATCACTTTGTCCGCGACATTGCATGGATAGCGTCGGATCCAAAATGATTGCATAAGAATCCCCCATGAATATTTGTGATTGACTGAACCCTGCTACGAAGGTGCTTAAAAGATTCGCGCGCGGGATAAATCCTGGACATCCACCAGTCCGATAACGCGCTGGCCTTCGTCCACAACGATGATTTCATCAATGCGGTGTTCCTCCAATATGCGCACCGCCTCGGCTGCCAGATGTTGACCATTGATGGAGATCGGATTGCGCGTCATGTGCTGGCTGACGAGATGTTCAGCAATGTGCCGATCCGCCTGATAGCCGCGCACAAAGTCGCCATGAGTGAAGATGCCAGCCAGCCGGCCATCGGTCTCGACGGCAACAACTGCACCCGCCTTGCACCGGGTCATCGCCACCAGTGCCGTTGCCACCGTGTCCGCAGGCTTGACGAGCGCGAGTTGTTGTCCCTTGCGCATGATGTCGGTAACGCGCGTAAACAAACGCCGTCCCAGGTTGCCACCGGGATGCAGTTCGGCGAAATTTTCGGCACTGAAGCCGCGCGCACTGAGCAACACCATCGCGAGCGCGTCGCCCAGTGCCAGCATGACAGTGGTGCTGGAGGTGGGGGCAAGGTTGAGCGGGCAGGCTTCAGCCGTGACACTCACATCAATCGTAAAATCGCTGTGAGAGGCAAGGGTGGAAGTGGATTGGCCGGTGATGGCCACAATACTGGCGCCACGCCGCTTCAGGTGGGGCAGAAGCTCCAGCAACTCGTTGGTCTCACCGCTGTAGCTCAACGCCAGCACCACGTCGCCCGCGCAGACCAATCCAAGGTCGCCGTGCAGTGCGTTCTGACAGTCCAGCGCAACGCACGGGGCGCCAGTGCTGTTGAAGGTTGCCACTATCTTGACGGCGATGTTTTCAGATTTACCGACGCCAATGACAACAATTTTGCGCTGGTTGGCCAGTGCGTTGCACAGCAGTTCCACCACAAGACCAAAGTTTGCATCCAGACGGTCGGCCAAGCGTTGCAACTGCTGAATTTCAATTTGCAGAACTACTCGCGCCCGCACTATGTGGTCGTCCTGCGTGGCTGGATTCATGGCAGAACAGTGGCGGGTTATGCTTCTGAAGGTTGTGGGGGTGTAAGCATATTGCGCAATTCGCGCCGCCAGAGATCAGCGTATCCGCAGTTACGAAAGTCGGCGAAGTAGGGGCCGCCTTCGGTAAAGTGGATGATGCCAAGTTCGCTCTCGGGCGCGGGCGGATTGTAATCCACCAAATGATTCCATTTTTGAGGGAGTTCGCCGATGAGGGCGTCGTTTTCAAGCCAGCGAAACCGGTGGAGTTCAAGGCCGGTTTTGGTGTTCACATATTCCGGCGTAAGGGTGCGGCACTTTGATGCGTTCATGAGCATCACGCTGGACCAGTTCTTTTTTTCATATTGGGTTTGTTTCTCCCCGAGGAATTTGGTGTCGCCCTTGGGACGGTGATCGTGATGCACACACATGACGGCGTATTTATCATCGCGCAAATTCCAGAGCTTGGCGATGTCATCCAAGCATAGGATGTCACAGTCTGCAAAAATTGCCCAGCCTTCGTAGCCGCACAGATGGGGGACGAGAAACCGGCTGAACGAAAAGTCGGTGGACTGGAGGGAATTTCGCTCGCGGGTGAAAAGGCCGTTGAGTTGCGAGAGCATCACCGGTGCGATTTCAACCGGCTGTGAGGCGCGTGACTGGATGCTGTGAGAGGCGACGTGGTAGGCCACCACCTCACGGTGGTCGTAGCCAAGGAAAACACGAATCATAGGTTTATTATTTTTTCAAGATGAACCGCCCAAAGGGTCAAGGAAACGATTATTTTCCCTGCCAGCTTTTGAAAACTACAGATTACATATGAGTCAGGCAAGATGTTTTGCCGCCATGCAATCCGTCCTGTCTGCAGCGGTCTGTCAGCATAGGCACCGCACGACTTTACTTGCGCGCCGTCTTTTCAATTACCCGCTGCTCTGCAAACCGGCGGATATGGTAGCCGGTTCCAAGCAGCAGCTTTCCCATCCTCCCGACGGCATACCAGACGGCTGCGGTGCCATGATTCGGCTTAAATCGCCGGACTCCCACACTGCCGTTGAGCACAGGCGCAACAAATCCTTCGGCCTGCATGAACGCCGCCACTTCTTCTGTGACTGTCAGTTCGCAAGCCATGTGCCCCAGGACATTGGCCGCCACATATCGCTCGAGATCAGCATCATGCCATGTCACCGATGCGCGCGAGGTTTTTTTTGTGTGATGATCCGATCCCCCGGTTGATTCACCAAACATCGTGAAACCAGTTACGAAAAGCCGTTTGATGTTCAGAAATGCCGGCAAGCCAGCCAGCGCGTATGTGCCCATGGAAAATCCCCGATGTCTTCGCGGAATATCGCAGCACAAAATTTCCGGACCAGGGCAAAAAAACAGCGGCGTGTTAGCGACCCAGGCAAGGAAATCTTGACGGTCATCTTGTGAGCGGGTTCCCACCGAAGACGGCCTGACAAAAGTCACAACACATTTGGGGGCAGAAGCGTGTTCAGGCGAAGTAGCCTTCTTGAGGCTGTTCGAGTCATTGGCAACGATGATGTCCGTGCGCCGGCCAATCCATTTTTCCATGCCGTTCACTGTGGTGCGGTTGAAGCGCACCACGATGTCGTAGGAATCAATGTGACTGCCATTTTCCCATTGCATCACCGATGAGGCGCTGCCAACAATCGCCATGGACTCCGCACCATGAAACATTTGCTGGAAATCAAGAACCGAAAGCCAGCGCGGTGACGGGTTATTGATAGCACTCATGTGGGAAGAAATGGGCGGCTTTGATTGCGGGCATTCGAACCCAACTGAAAGCACCCCAGTCCGAAGATTTTTAGTGTCATCAAGCCAAAGCTACTTCAAAAGAGTCCGCCGGTAAAAACAAAAACCGGGCATCAAAAGACGAATTTAACAATTGCGCCAAGAAAAGTTATTCAATAGATTGCCCGTCCGGTTGCACACTTTGGGCGGACTTTAGATGACTGGCGGAGAACAAATGTCAGAAATATGACCACAGCAAAATGAGAATTCGCATCTTTTCAAAGAAAAATCTGGGAACGCAAGTGATTCCCAATCCATCCTCTCTTGAAGATTGACGGGCTTGACCAATTTCAACCGTGTATGCGCCTTGGTTAAAACCTCCCTGAATGGCTTGCAAAGTTGGCGAATTTCCCAAACTCTAATATCTAATAGAAGCCAGACCGTTGTTGTAAGTTCATCCGTTCGTTCCCTTAAAACCTTTCGCTGTTTTCTCAGCGCGAGGTCTGTTAGGCGGATGAAAGATTGCTGGCAAAGTCCTGCGGCTTGGAACTAAGTTCCAAGCCGCACCTGGCACAAACTTGGCTAACCACATGAAACTCGCGCTCATCCGCCGCCAGTTTTCGGCCACCGGCGGCGCGGAGTTGTATTTGCAACGCCTGCTCGCCGCCCTCGCCGCGCGCGGACACGAATTGCATTTGTTCGCCGAAGCCTGGGCCGGATTTCCTGACGGAACAAAGCTGCATCCGGTGAAAACCTCCGGCAGCCGCGCAGCAAGACCGCTGCTTTTCGCCGAGGCGATCCAAAATCAACTGGCCGGAAAAAGTTTCGACTGCATTTTCAGTTTGGAGCGAACCTTGAAGCAGGATGTTTATCGCGCCGGCGACGGCGTTCACCGCGTCTGGCTGCAACGGCGGCGGCAGTTTTCGCCCGTTTGGAAAAAGCCGCTGGTCGGTGCCGGCGCTTTCCACAAAAATCTGCTGGCGCTCGAAGCGCAAACTTTTGATCCAAAAAACACGCGCCTTGTCATCGTGAACTCCGAAATGGTCAAACGCGAAATCCTGGAAAATTTTTCGTTTCCGTCGGAGCGGATTCATCTCGTGCGCAACGGAGTTGAAGTGGCGCGCTTTCAAAAGGGCGACCGCGCGGCCACGCGCGCAAAACTTGGCGTGGCGGAAAACGGATTTCTGCTGCTCTTCGTCGGTTCCGGCTGGGAACGCAAAGGGCTCAAGTTTGTTTTAGGCGCGTTCAAGCTCTTGAAGAAAAAATTTCCGAACCTCAAGCTCGCCGTCATCGGCAAAGATCGCGCGCCCGCGTCTGTGCCGGCCGGCGTGATGTTCCCCTCGGCGACGCGCGGCTTGGAAAATTTTTACGCCGCCGCCGATCTGTTTGTTTTTCCTCCGATTTACGAACCGTCCGCCAACGTCGTCATCGAGGCGCTCGCGGCGGGGCTGCCTGTCGTCACTTCCGCCAACAACGGCGCGGGCGAAATCATTTCGGAAAACGTCACCGGCAACGTCGTCCGCGAATTCTGGAAGCCGGAAATTTTGGCGGCAGCGGCGGAAAAATGGATTTTGCAGCCGCGCCGCGTGATCGCAGATTTGCCGTCGCTCGCGCTGGAAAAAAATGTTTCCGAAACGCTCGCCGTGCTGGAGCTTGCGGCCAAAGAAAAAGCCCGATGAAAATTTCCTTCTGCCTCATCACGCTCAACGAGGAAAAAAACCTTCCGCGCTGCCTCGCCAGTTGCGCCGGGCTGGCGGATGAAATCATCGTGCTGGACTCCGGCAGCGCCGACGCGACGGAAAAAATCGCGCGGGATTTTGGCGCGCGTTTCGAGCATCAGGACTGGCCCGGCTTTGTTGGCCAAAAAAACAAGGTGTTGTCGCTTGCGAAACACGAATGGGTTTTCAGCCTGGACGCAGACGAGGAATTGTCGGCGGAACTGCGCGCGGAAATTCTCGCCTTGAAAGCCGCGCCGCCAGCCGAAGCCATTTCCGGCTTTGCCATGCCGCGTTGTGTTTTTTACGAAGGCCGCTGGATCCGGCACGGCGACTGGTATCCCGACCGGCTGATCCGGCTGTTCCGCCGCGAGCGCGGAAAATTTGCCGGCCAGCGCGTGCATGAGCGGCTGGAAATTTCCGGCGCGATTGCAAACTTGCACGGCGACCTGCATCACTATTCTTTTTCCGATGCCAGCGATCACTGGCGGCGCTGCCAGTTGTATGCCCGGCTTTGGGCGCAGGAAAAATTTGAATCGGGCAAGACCGCCGCCTTTTTTGCGCCGTCGCTGCACGTCGCGTTTCGCTGGTTGCGCGGCTATGTTTTGCGCGGCGGTTTTTTGGACGGCGCGCAAGGCTGGCGCATCGCGGCGATCTGCGCGCGGGAAACGCATCTGAAATACAAATTGCTGCGCGCGCTGAATCGCGGCGGCGCAGCCGGTCAAGCCGTATGAACATTTTGCTGATCCGGCTTAAATCCATCGGCGACGTGGTTTTGACGCTGCCCGCCGTCAACGCCGTCCGCGACAATTTTCCCGCCGCCAAAATCACGTTTCTCACTTCCAAAGAAAATGCCGCGCTGCTGGCCGGATTCCGCGAGGTCAACGAAATCCTGCCGCTGGACCGCGCCGCGCTGCGGAGCGGCAACCCGGTGAAAGTTGTCCCTTCATTGTTCGCACTTTTGCGCAGGCTGCGCGCCGGGAAATTCAATCTCGTCGTGGATTTTCAAGGCTTCGGCGAAACCGCCTGGCTCGCGCGGCTGACCGGCGCGCGGCAACGCTGGGGCAGCGTTTATGGCAAAGGCCGCAAATGGGCTTACACGCTCGGCGTGCCGCGCGACAACGCGCTGCATCATGTGGACCGCAGCCTCGCCATTC
>Ga0209483_1003581_pt1 | contig 10152 bp, 9 predicted proteins | sample NGEPerA_FD_184508 | JGI IMG/M metagenome (GOLD analysis project Ga0209483, IMG submission 184508) | Arctic peat soil microbial communities from the Barrow Environmental Observatory site, Barrow, Alaska, USA - NGEE PermafrostL2-A... | ecosystem: Environmental > Terrestrial > Soil > Wetlands > Peat...
GGATCACGCGCACGCCGTTGGCTTCCATCAGCAGGTCGAGATCCGGGAACGCCTGTCCACCATGGGAGACCAGAATCGCCGGCCCCTGCAGTTTGCCGGGGAGCGTGGGCGTGTTCGCCCTGGCGCCACCGACAAACGAGCCGGGGGGACAGATGTAGGGGTTCTTTGCGAACGTCGCTTCAGGGCATGCTTTCTGGAGCGTCGTCAGGCGCGAAGGCAGTTGCTTGGGCAGCTGCACCATCACCGACTTGATGTTCGTCTGACCGGTCCCGATGTTGATCGTCGTTTCCAGGCTCGCCCCGTTGGCCCTCGAGGTCTTCGCGTTGGTCTTCGCCTTGAACGAGGGCTTGAACGCGAGTGCGCCACAGTTATTGACCTGGAAGGGACTCGACAGAGTCTGTGTCGCAACGGCAGCCGAACCCGGCGTGAAGCCGCTCAGCGTCGATTCGGTCGCAAACGCGCTGCAGTTGGTCGGGTTGAGCAGGTAGTTCTGCTTGGTGATCGCGACGGTCACGCGCCGCAGGCGCAGCGGCACGCCCTTGACAATCGTCGGCAGGGTACTCGTCACGGTCACGCGGGCGGTGTACGGGTCAACCGTGATCGCACCGCGGGTGACCACGTTGCCTAGGTTGAACGGCCCAGCAACGGCGGGCACCACGATCGAGAGGCCGTAGGGCGCGCCATTGTACGGCCCGGTCAGATAAACGGGACCGGAGAACGCATACGGCGTGGGGCCTGAGCCCGCCGTCACGCCAACCGTGCCAATCTGGCTAGCGGGCGAACATCCGCCGTTGCTCGCCTGCGGTTCTTCGCACAGCGGCGTCGACGGGATCAAGGCGACGAGACCCGGAGGCAGAGTCGTCTTGATCTGCGACAGGTACTGCTGGCCGTCGGCCCGTTCGATGTTCAACGTGAAGGACGTTTTCGCGCCCGCAGCGCCCGGAGCCTGGTTCTGGGTGCTCTGGGTAAGGGTGAACGGAAGCGGGGAGGCGCAGCCAGTGACCGAGACGCCGAACGGAACTTCCTTGGAAGCCGGCGTACCAGTGACGGGTACAAAGTTGGCCGAGCCCGTGGGCGTACCGCATAGGAGCGGGTTGGCGATCGATGTGAGCGCGTTCCTGTTGAAGTGGAGGCTCAGGTTGGTGAACGGCTGTTCGGGGTTTTCCTGGAAGATCGTCGTGAGCTGGCCGGTGGCTTCGTTGGGCACGACTTCGCCTTTGAGGCGGACCGAGATGCCGTACTGTTTCGAGTTGGCGACCACGTAGACGATGTACGGAGGACCCGTGATCGGGCCCGATTCCGGACCTCCGAGGTACATGGTGCCGGTCAGCGAGCCCGCAGGAAGCGTCGGAACATCAAGGCTGACAGTTCCGAGTTCAGAGGCAGCTGGGCATTCCACGCCAAACGCTTCAGAGTGGATCCTGGCCTGCGCGGGCGTGCATGCTGCCAAGCCGGCAGCGGCGGACGGGTTGAGCGTCATGCCTTCGGGCATGGTAATCGATGCTGTCTTGACCTGGGACTGGGCGTTTGCTGTCGGGTTATTCGGCTCGGAGGCTTCGGCCGTGATTTCGTTGGGCTGGTCTGAGAGAGTCGATCCGGAGGCCAGCGCGAAGTTCGGTTCGAACAGAACGCTCCCGCAGCCGCTCAGCCCGATCGGGGTCGTGAACGTCTTGGCTGGCGCTTCTTTGCCTTCGAGGTCCGTGACTTTCAGCGACGTCGTGTTGTGGCCCGGGCAGCTCGTCGCGTTGGTGATGAAGTCGCCCGTGCCGATGTTGCCTTTGAAGGTGAGACGGGAGCGGATCAGCGGAAGTTCTGGCGACACTCCGATTTCGAAGTAGTCGTGGTAGTCACCTACATCGGTGCCCCTGGCTTCCTCGCCCCATTCGACGTTGCCTTTGATCAGCGTGTGGGCGAAGTACTGCAATCCCTCGAGGAATGTCTGTTCGCCCAGCGACGGGAATTTTTCTTTGCCGGGTACCGCGCCTTTTTCTTCAGCTTCTTTGAAGCCTTTTGCGAGCAGTGCCCCAGTGAGGGGCTGTGGCAGTTCGAGCGCCACGCCATAAAGCGAGGAGAGGTTGGCGCCATTGGCCATCTTTTCGCTTTCGCTCGGCACCAGGTCGTAGACGGCCCCGGACAGGGGCAGATCACCCGCCCCGCCTACTTTGGGATCGCCGCCGTATACCGTTGCATCGTTTTTTCCGATCTTGCTTGTTTCGCATTCGGCTTCTGGCGCCGTGAAGAATCCTGTTCCCGGGACGAGTTCTTTCCCGAACTTTTCCAACGAGCACCTTGCGACCGCGAACGGATTGGTCGCAAGCCCCGCCGCAACGTCTGTGCGGATGTGGGTAACCCGCAGCGTCGGCACCACGGTGCCTGTCGAGTATTTGCCGCCAGGGACAGTCAGGACCTTGAAGTCGGTGATGCCGAAAGGCACCCGGCCGCCGGCTTCGGTGAAGCCTTCTTTTTCAGCTTCTTTGACCGTGACTTCGGCCTTTGGCTCGAAGAAGGGGCCTTCGACGTCTTCCTCACCGCATTTTTCGGAACTGGCATTGCAGTTGGTCGCGACGAGCTTTTCGACCACCGGCACTTCGGCCGCCTGCGCCGCGGGCGCCGAGACAGCGAAGATCGCGCCGATCAACGGCGCCAGAAAAGCAATGCGAGCGTAGGACCTCATGCCGACCTCCCTATAGAACCATGGCCTCTATACCGGTTACGACTCCCCATACACCTAAAAGTTGCGGCCTTCCGAAGCCCTCTTTCGAGAGTTCTTACTAAGCGAATCCGGTGGACATCCTCCAACTGTAAGCCGAAGCTCAAGCGTCGTCAGTACATCCATTGCAAATCGCACTTTACACCATGCAAGGGGTGGTGTCCAGGAAGAACCGTTCTGGCCACTAAAGGCTCTAGCCAACAGGCGAAGAGAACCCCACAGGCGCCCCGAAGCTGACCTGCAGCAATGCTCTACTTATGGGCGTTCTCCAGCAGATTCGAGACCACGCGGTTGATCCGATCCGCCCGCTCGCTCGTTGCGGCAAACCAGGCGTCAGCGTGACTTTGCGTGGCTGTCACCACGATGCAGCGCACTTGTTAGGTAGAATCTGCGTATCCGTCAGCCTGACCTTCAGCTCTTCGAACGCCACGTGAAGCCGCGGTTGGACGCGGCGATGGACGACACCCCGGTGGTCGTGGTCGTGGGACCCCGTCAGTGTGGCAAGAGTACGCTGGCGGAGTTGGTCGCCGGGGAGCGCGGGGCTCGTCAGGTGACGCTCGATGACGCGGGGCCGCGGGCGGCGGCGAATGCCGACCCGACCGGGTTCGTGGAGGCGCTCGAGCTGCCGGTCGTGATCGACGAGTTCCAGAAGGCCGTTGAGCTGCTGCCCGCGATCAAGAGCCGCGTTGATCGGGCCCGTTCGGGTCCTCGGCGCGCGGCGGGCATGTTCCTGCTGACCGGCTCCGCGAACGTCTGGGCGAGCTTGAGGGTCTCCGAGTCGCTCGCCGGTCGCGCCGAGCGTCTGCAGCTGTGGCCGCTCTCCCAAGGCGAGATCCTGGGGCGCCGCGAGACGTTCATCGACGCGGTGCTCGCCGGGCGCGTCACCCAGATCGTTGGTGCTCCCGCCGGCCGGCGCGCGGTGTCGAGGGCTCTGATTACCGGCGGGTACCCGGAGATGCTCGCCAGAGGAGACCCACAGCGCCGCGCGCGTTGGCTCGAGAACTACGTGCAGATGATCCTGGAGCGCGACGTGCGCGATTTGGCCGCGAGGGTTCAGCAGCTCGATGAGCTTCCACGGCTGCTTGGGGCCGCGGCTGCTCGGGTCTCCGGTCTGCTGGAGATCAGCGGGCTGGCGAGAGACACGAAGCTGAAGCGAGACACCGCGAGCCGCTACCTGACTCTGCTCGAACTGCTGTTCCTGCTGCGACGCGCGCCCGCTTGGAGTAGGAACCTCGGGCAGCGCCTGATCAAGGCGCCCAAGCTGTGGTTTCCCGACAGCGGCCTCGCCTCTGTACTCGTCGGCTATGACGAGCGTCGCTTCGAGAGCGACGAGACGACTCTTGCCGGGGCGCTGTTCGAGAACTTCGTGGCCTCCGAGCTCACCAAGCAGGCGACGTGGTGCGACGCCGATGTCCGCCTCTACCACCTGCGCACCGCCGGAGGAAGCGAGGTCGATCTGGTGATCGAGGCCCGCGACGGCACGATTGCCGGCGTCGAGTCCAAGCTCACCGCGAGCGTCCGTGCACGCGACTTCAATGGCCTGCGCCACCTGCGCGACCGACTCGGGGGGCGCTTCGGAGCAGGCGTCGTTGTGCACACCGGCCCCGACACGCTGCCGTTTGGCGACCGACTCTGGGCGGTCCCCGTCTCAGCCCTGTGGACGCCAGCCTGAGCCGCAATGCCTCCAGCGCGATGGTGGAGGCTCACTCTTCAGCGGAAGAGAACCCCACCGGCGTCCCGAAACTGACCCGCAGCAGCGCACGGCCCCCGGGCTCATGTTCGTCGGATCGGGACAGTTGAAGTCATCGGCAGCTCGCAAACATCCGAAGTTTCCCATCGCGACGAAGACAAGGCGCTGCGACAGCCTACTACCAGCAGAGTTATACCTGGACGTAAGGGCAGGTAGCAAGCACTGTTTCCCACTGTGCCCATACCAGCTCAGACCGACCAAGCCCTTGCATCCACCTTGCGCCGTTTACGCGGGGAACGCAACCACACCCAGGAGGACCTCGCGCACGAGGCGGGGATCACCGTCGCCGCGCTCGCGCGCATCGAGCGCGGCCAGGCAAACCCTCGCTGGTCTGGCCTGCCCCGTTCTCGTGGATCAAAGGCGCCCTTCCGATCTCAGGCAACCTTCAGATAGTCGCGCAGAGCCTTGCGGATCACCGACGAGGTCGTCTCGTGGTCGCGCTTCGCCCGGTTAGCCAACGCCTGGCGCAACTCCGGCTCTAGTCGCACAGACTCGACGCTGGCCGCCGCCGATCCGATCGGCGGGCGCCCTCCGCGCCGGCGGAGCGTCTGCTCGACGTCGTAACCCGCCTCGGCCTGCTTGGCGAGCTTGCTGACCAGCTCATCGGTGATCGGCACGCCACTCGCTGTTCTCCCGTGTGTCTTCTTAGCCATGTTCAGCCTCCAGGCAGCAGCCGTCGATACTTGGCCCTCATCGTCATCGCGTGGATCACCAACTCCGAACCGTCATCCCGAACGAGCGTGACGACCTCCAGCAGACTCGCGCTACGAGCTGGGCCAAAGTAGAGGCGGGTGTCGTCGTCCTGATCGTCGATCGTCATTGCATGCTCCACCGCGTGGTCAATGTCCTCGTCGGCAACACCGTGCTTGCGCGCCGACGGATGGATCTCCACTCAGCAATTGTAATACGAAACCGCCGCACCGGGTACCCGCGAGCGTAAGTCCCCGGCGGGCGTCGGCGTCCAAACTGATCGAACGCTCCATGAGAGCGCGAGACGAGCGACCGGACACCGCGCGAAGAGTCGCCTCCGCTATTGCGCGAGCCAGTTCTCGACCGCGAGATCGGGCACGCGGTTAAAGTGGCGTACGTTGCCGGTGACCACGATTAGCTCTCGCGAGAGGGCGATCGAGGCGATGCGCAGATCGGGCTCGGCCAGACGCTTGCCTTCGCTCTCGAGCCGCGCCCGTAGAGGCCCGTAGACCTCGGCCGCGTCGGAGTCGAAGGGGAGGATCACGGTCGCAAGCGACACGACCTCCCGTACGCGCCGCACCAGCCGATCGCTTCGGCGTTTCGCCACCCCGTAGAGGAGCTCGCCGAGAGTGATACTCGTCGTCGCCTGTTCCTCGGGAGGCGTCTGCGCGAGGCGGCGGAGGAGGTGGAGCGGCGGATCGCGGCGGATCGTCGCGCTCAAGACGTCGGTATCGAAGCAGTACACCTCAGCCAAGCTCCGGCGCGGGACGGTCGCTGCTGCGGCGCCGGGCAGCGTAAATCTCCTCGACGACTTCATCCAGGTCATCCCACTCGGCGAGCGCGCCGGCCATCGCGGCGAGGCCGATCGGACCCTCAGCCTCGCCTTGCATTGCCTCTGGCGTGGGAGGCACGAGCGCGACCGCCGGCCTGCCCCGCCGTGAGACAACGAACCGCTCGCCCGAACCTACGCGATCTACCAGCTCGGAGAATCGCCGCTTCGCCTCAGCGACTCCCAGCGCACCTGTCTGAAGGTCATTTTGATGAATATCTGTCATATCGACATGGATTATGACAGAACGTTACTGGATGGCAACTGTCATTCCACGGGCGAAGAGAACCCCACCGCCAGCCGGCACCGCATCCGATCACGACCCCCGGCCCACTGGCACATCACGATGTGCCAGCTATCGCATCATGATGCTAAGCTGAGCGCATGCGAACGACCGTGACCCTCGCCGACGATGTCGCGGCGGAGCTGCAGCGTCTGCGCCGTGAGCGTTCGGTCGGCGTGAGCGAGGCCCTCAACGAGCTGGCCCGCGCCGGTATGGCGCGTAAAAAGGAGCCACGCAAAAAGTTCGTGCAGCGCACACACAGCGTGGGCATCAAGATCGACGTGACAAACGTCGCCGAGGCGCTTGAGCTGGCGGAAGGCCCCGACTACCGCTGATGCTCATCGACGCGAACCTGCTGTTGTTCGCGGTGGACGATGAGAGCCCGTTCCACATCAAGGCCCGCGACTGGCTGAACGAGCAGCTGAATGGGGGGCAGCGCGTAGGCATCCCGTGGCTGTCGCTTGGCGCATTCGTGCGGATCATCACTCACCAGGGCATCGCCAAGCGAGCGCTCGACCCCGCCGAGGCATGGCAACGGGTTGAAGACTGGCTCGCCGACGACCTCGTCTGGATACCGTCTCCGACGCCGCACCACGCGCAAGTGCTGGGCGATCTGATTAAGCGCTACCAGCCACGAGGCAACCTCATCACCGACGCCCAACTCGCGGCCCTCGCAATCGAGCACGGTCTCGAAGTCTGCTCGGCCGATACCGACTTCGCGCGTTTCACCGAGGTCCGCTGGTGCAACCCGCTCGCCTCTTGACACACCGCATGTAGCCGAGAACGCACATCGATTCCATGGGCGGGCGAGAGCTTGGGACCCCAAAGGACGAAACGGCTTGCGAGGCGCAGGGCCGCAGTGCCAACGTATGTCCCCGGCGGGCGTCGGCGTCCAAACGACCGGTCGAGTCCGACGCTACATCCGAGCCTACGCGGCGCCTTTTCCGGTCGGGCGGACGACGATCCCCGACGGGGCCGCGCCCGGCACCGCAACGCTCAGTCTCAAAGCTAATTGACGTCGCCGGCAGCGCGTCCCGCCGCGCCACCGTCCTTCGACGCCGAGAACTCAACTGGCCCGCCGAAGCTGACACGCAGCAGCGCCCCGCCGCCGGGGGCGTTCTCCGCTTCGGCATACCCCCCGCACGCCTCAGCCGCCTGGCGCACGATCGCCAGCCCGAGGCCGGACCCCGGGAGCTTGCGCGCCCGGTCGGCGCGGTAGAAGCGGTCGAACACGAACGGTAGATCCGCCGCCTCGAAGCCCGGGCCGTGGTCGCGGACGCTCAGCACACCCCCCTCGAGACCGACCTCGACGAGGCCGCCCGGGGGACTCCACTTGTGGGCGTTCTCCAGCAGGTTCGAGACCGCGCGGACGATCCGCTCGCCCTGTCCGCGGACGAGCGTCGGCTCGAGGCTCAGCTCGAAGCGCAGATCGCCACGGCGCCGGGTGCGCTCGACGGCGCCCTTGACGACCTCGTCCAGGCGCACGTCCTCAGGCTCCCCCTCCCCCCTGCCCGCGCCACGGGCGAGCTGGACGAGCTGACCTCGCTCGTGGGTGACGTCGTCGAGCTCGCCCACGATGTCCCTCCGCAGGTCCTCCTGCTCCCCCGGCGGCAGGCGCTCGGCTTCCCCGAGGACCTGGATGTTCGCGCGCAACGAGGCGATCGGGGTGCGCAGCTCGTGGCCCGCGTCCGCGATCAGCTGCCGCTGGGCCTCCACCGAGCGCTCCAGCGCATCGAGCGTCGTGTTGAAGCTGTCCGCCAGCCGCGCCAGCTCGTCGCGGCCCTCCACCTCCAGGCGCCGCGACAGGTCGAGGTTGCCGGTGAGCGCCTCCGTGCGGCCGGTGAAGCGCGCGATCGGCGCGAGCGCCACCCGCGCCACGAGCGCGCCGAGGATCGCCGCGAGTGCGATGCCCGCCACCCCGACGATCACCAGCAGCAGCAAGATCCGGCTCAGCTCGCGGTCCATTTCGCTCAGCGGCCGGGCGATCAGCACCGCGCCGCTTGCGCCGGTGCCGATCGTGAGCACCCGCAGCTTGGTCCCCTTCACGGTCCGATCGCTCAGCGCGCCGCCGGCGCCGGCGGCGGCGATCGCCTTGTCCTCCCCACTCACCGCGATCCTCGGTGAGGTTCCCTGCCCGGCGGGTACAGCGACGATCCCCTGGGGCGAGATGAACTGCACGTAGCCCGACGCCGCCCCGAACGGCGCCGGCTCGACGCGGCGGGGAAATCTGTCCTGAGCGACCGAGCCGTTATCCGGGAAGGCCCCGCCTCGATTCGGCGGCTCTCCCGCGGGGGGCCCCTCGCCAGGAGCACCTGGCCCGCCCGTCCCAGCGCCCGGCCCGGGCGGCCCGGCTCCCGACCCAGCCACGAACGCCTGGGCGCGCTGACGCAGGCTCTGATCGATCTCGCCCTGCAGATCGGAGCGCACCGCGATGTACAGACCGACGGCCGCCGCGAGCACCGCAAGCGCCACCGACAGGCTCGCCGCCGCCGCGATCCTTGTGCGCAGTGTCACCCCCGGCCCCCGCCCCCGCGTCCGCTCACGGCTCGCGCAGGACGTAGCCGACACCGCGCACCGTATGGATCAGCTGCCGTGCGCCGGCGCCCTCGAGCTTGCGGCGCAGATACCCGACATACACCCGCAGCGCGTTCGAGGCGGGCCCGAAGTCATAACCCCACACGCGGTCATAGATCAGGCTGTGCGGCAGCACGCGCCGGGGATTCAGCATCAGCAGCTCCAGCAGTTGGTACTCGGTGCGCGTCAACTCGGTGAAGCTCCCCCCGACCTCAGCTCCATGCCGCGCGCTGTCGAGCCGCACCTCCGCAAACAACAGAGACTCGCTCCCGCCCGCCCCGCCGTCCGGTCCCGAGCGACGCAGCAGCGCCCGCAGGCGCGCCTTCAGCTCGCCGACGTCGAAGGGCTTGACCATGTAGTCGTCGGCGCCCACGTCCAGCCCATCGATGCGGTCGGCCACCGCATCGCGCGCGGTCAGGATCAGGATCGGCACGCGGTTGCCCAGCAGACGCAATCGACGGCAGACCTCCAGGCCGTCGATGCCGGGCAGCCCGACGTCGAGCACAACCGCGTCGGGGACGGCCTGGACGACCAGCTCGAGCGCCTCCTCGCCGTCCTCGGCGCCCTGCACCTCGTACCCAGCCAGCGTCAGCGCACGACGCAGGGCGTCGCGCACCGCGCGGTCATCGTCGACGACAAGGATCCTCATGACTTTGATTGTCGCGTGCCCAGCAGCTGGGTGGCGCGGCCCTGGCAGTCGTAGAGGGTCGAAGTCGAGGTCGAGCCACTCGTGCCGCCGCTCCCGCTCGCGCCGCCGCTTCCCGTCGTGCCGTTGCCTGCGCTCGTCCCGCGTGCGTCAGTTCTCGTGAGCGTCACCTTCCGGCAGACCTTCGCCGCGGCGGCCATCGCCACGCTGGAGCCGGTGCGCGTATCGCCGGGCAAGCGGCCCGCGCCCGCACCGGCGCCGCTCGGATCGGCGAGCACCCAGCGGATGTGGCCTGCCTTCACCTCCCCCGCCAGCCAGGCGATGCTGACATCGCTCTCGCGGCCGGAGAAGCCACCGATCCCCGCCACATCGGCGCCGTCGCCGATGATCGCCGAGGCGGCGCTCGATTGACTGGAGACCGCGATCGTGCCGCCGCCGTGCTGCTCCACGTAGCTGAGGACTTCCTTCGACAGCGAGCCTCCGCCGCCGAACGATCCACCGCCACCCCCCGCAGTAGGCCCGCCCGTGCCGGCACCCGAGGGGATGCCGATGCCCGCGGGAGGAGCTCCGGCTTGGGCGCCACTCGGAAGCCCTGGAGGTCCCTGGGCGATGCTCGATCGGGGAGTGCCGCCGGTGCCGAACAGCGGCACCCCACCGGCACTCCCAGCGC
>Ga0209483_1003585_pt1 | contig 10149 bp, 8 predicted proteins | sample NGEPerA_FD_184508 | JGI IMG/M metagenome (GOLD analysis project Ga0209483, IMG submission 184508) | Arctic peat soil microbial communities from the Barrow Environmental Observatory site, Barrow, Alaska, USA - NGEE PermafrostL2-A... | ecosystem: Environmental > Terrestrial > Soil > Wetlands > Peat...
GGCTACCCGTTCGAACGCGGTGCCCTGACGCTGTTCTTTTTCGCAACTTTGGGCGTAATGATCAGCGCGCTTTGCGACATGCTGCATCGTTACCGTCGAGAGGCGGCACGCCAAGCACGTTTTTGCGAAGAGGCGCACGACGCCATATTTGCCTGGGAGCTTGGGGGCCCCGTGCTGTACTGGAACCGCGGCGCTGACGAGCTCTATGGGTTCGTGCGCGCCTCCGCATTCAGCGCCACCACGCATCCGCTCCTGGGTGCGGAAAACCGCGCGGTGTTTGAGGACGTCAAGGCGACCCTCTTGCGCACGGGTCAATGGTCCGGGGAACTGACACACCGCACGTCGGATGGGCGCGAAGTGCGTGTGGAGAGCCGCATGCGTCTCATCCGCGATGGTGCTGAACTCACGGTCGTCGAGGCGGATCGCGATGTGACCGAGCGCATGCAAACGCTGACGGCACTGCGCGAAGCGGATCGCCGTAAGGATGAGTTCCTTGCAACTCTTGCGCATGAGATCAGAAATCCGCTGGCGCCGATTCGCAACGAACTTGAAATCATGCGTGTGGCGCGCGGCAATGCCGAAATCATCGAGCACTCGCGCGCCGTCATGGAGCGCCAGCTCGCGCACCTCGTGCATTTGGTCGACGATCTGATGGACGTGAGTCGCATCACGCGCGGCAAGCTCGAACTGCGGCGCGAGAAGCTCTCCCTCGATTCCGCGTTGCAGGCGGCTTTGGAGACGAGCCGGCCGCTTATTGAAGCGGCACATCATGAACTGGTGCTCGATTTCCCGAAGGAACCGCTGTATGTCCTTGGGGATCTGACACGCCTGGCGCAGATCTTCTCAAACCTGCTGAACAACGCGGCCAAGTACACCCCGCCCGGCGGCAACATTAAGCTGACCGCGACGCGTATCAACGGTGAGGCGGTGATCGAGGTGCGCGATTCCGGCGTCGGTATTGCCGCCGAGGCTCTGCCCGACATCTTTGAGATGTTTGCCCAGGCCAACCGCGAGCGCGGGCTCGCCCACGGCGGCCTTGGGATCGGTCTAGCATTGGTGCACGGACTTACCGAGATGCACGGTGGCGTGGTGCAGGCCGAAAGCGACGGCGCCGGGCTTGGCAGCATGTTCACGGTGCGCCTGCCGGCGCTCGAAGTTGACGAGCCGCACACTGCGAACGCGCCGTTACAGGGTGCCGATGCGCCGGTGCTGCGGCGGCGGATCCTGGTTGCCGACGATAATCGCGATGCGGCTGAATCCCTTGCCATGCTGCTGACCATGCTGGGGCACGAAGTTCGCGCAGCGCACGACGGTGCTGAGGCCGTTGCCGAGGCGGACGAGTTTCGTCCGGACCTTATCCTGATGGACGTCGGCATGCCCAAACTTGATGGACTGCAGGCCGCGACGCAGATTCGGTCGTTGCCGTGGGGCGCGGCTCCTGTGATCGTTGCCCTCACGGGATGGGGGCAGGAGGCCGATCGCAAAAGATCCAAAGATGCCGGCTGCGATGAGCATCTCGTGAAGCCATTGGATCTTGAGCGGCTGACTGCGCTTTTGGCGCAGCTCACCGCGAAGCCCGCCTGAGCCCCTGACGCGCGTTACGCTTCGGTCGGGGCGGTTGCGCTCCCCTGATGTTCCGCAAGCACGCCCTGTAGTGCCTCAAGCGTATCAGCTTCAGCGGCCGGCTTGTCGAGCCGCCGCCGCAGAATGCGCGGGAAGCGCAGCGCAATTCCGGACTTGTGCCGGGTTGATGCCGCTATGCCCTCGTAGGCAAGCTCAAATACCTGACTCTGTTCCACTGCGCGGTTGGGTCCAAACTTCTCGATCGTGTGGGCGCGGATCCAGCGGTCAAGCTCGCTGATTTCGGCATTATCGAGCCCCGAATACGCTTTGGCGACCGGCACGAGTTCACCGCCGCGCCACACGCCGAACGTGTAATCGGTGTAGAGATTGGAGCGCCGGCCGTGTCCAGGATGGGCGTAGAGCAGGACGGCATCGAACGTGTAGGGATCTATTTTCCACTTCCACCAGGCACCGCGCGTGCGCCCGGTGCCGTAGGCGGAATCCAGCGCCTTTAACATGAGGCCTTCAACGCCGCGCGCGCGCGATTGCGCGCGCAGCAGCGCGAAGCTTTCCCAGCCGTCATCTGCCACCAGGAGGGGTACGATATTAATTGCAGCAGGAGCCGCCGCCAGTAGCGCTTCGAGACGCGCGCGCCGCTCGCGTATCGGCAGCGCGCGCAGGTCGACGCTATGCTCTTCGAGGAGATCGAAAGCGAGAAACCGCACCGGAATGTTCTTGAGAATCGCGGCAGAGAGTTTCTTCCTGCCGATACGCTGCTGCAGCAGCGCGAAGGGCTGCACGCGTCCGTCCTTCCAGGCGACGAGCTCGCCGTCGATCACCGTGCCATTGGCGAGCGCGGCGGCGGCCGCCACGGTCACTTCAGGAAACCGCTCGGTGATGAGGTCTTCACCGCGTGACCAGATGAAGTATTGATCGTCGCGCCGGATAAGTTGCGCGCGAATGCCGTCCCACTTCCATTCGACTTGCCAGTCCGAAGGGGCACCGAGTGCATTTGGGCCGCCCTCGAGTGGTGAAGCGAGAAAAAAGGGATAGGGCGCCGACGCCGAGGTGCTGGAAGTGTCGCGCGCAGCCAAGCCTTCCCAGAATTCTTTGCTCGGTAGCCACTCGCCCATCAGGCGCCGCGCGATGTCGGGCCGGGGCATCTCGACTGTTTCGGCGATGGCGCGCGTGACGAGGAGTGCCGAGACGCCGACTCTGAGCTCGCCGGTCAGAAGCTTGTTGAGAAGGAAGCACTCACGGTACGGCAGCGTGCGCCACCAATGGGTGATCGCCGTGCGTTGTTCCTCGACGGCCACAGCGCGCAGCGGCAAGAGCCGTGCATCGATCCATTCGGCGAGCGGCACCTGCGTGGCCGACGCACCGTTTCCTTGGCTCTCCATGAGAAGCGCAATGGTTTCAGCCATGTCGCCGACGGCGGCGGCGGACTCATCGATCAGCCATTCGGGCAGGGCGGCGGCTTCGGTCAGCCAGCGATACAAAAGTGTCGGACCGATGAAGCGCTTCAAGCGGCGGCCCGACAGGATATAGGCGGCCCATGCCGCATCCGCAGGCGGCGCGGATCGAAAATAGCGCACCATCGCCGCGACCTTGAGGCTGGTCGCGGTCGTGGTATCAAGCTCCTCGAACAGTTCGCTGAAGGCTCGCAAAAATCATCCGCTCTGCGTCGAGCACTTTACGGGATCTGCGATGATCAGGTTGCAGACGGTCGAATTCAACCGCGCACGCGTCATGTAGCGGCACAAAAGAGAGCTCGCGCAAGGGGCTGGATCCCGCCAGGGCTTGATAGAGCGCAGGACCTACTAGGACGCCGGATGCGGGTTCGTGTGTGCGGCGATCGCGCAGCTCGAATCCAGGAGTGTTTCAGTTCCCGGCACATTCTTGCCGGCAAGCACGATGAAGCCGGGGCCCTCTTTGAACTGCATGCCGGCGAGCAACAGTGTGTAAGCGCCCATGTTGCTCCGGGCTCCGGGCATGCGTTTGGCCAGAAGTTGGAAGGGATTGGCGAAATTCAAATCCTCGCCCGTTACCCTTAGCGCCGCGTACTCGCCTGCCGCAAGCCGTAGTGGCGACCACTGGTCCGTCAGCTGCGCCGCGACTTCTTGGAGCACGCCGTGAATGTAGGGTCCCAGGCATTCGATGTGGATATGCAGCTGGTCTTGGGTGCGGGCATGCTGCGGGTTCACGGCAAAGCCGACCTCGTCTCGAGCGACGCTGTGCCCGAGTTGAGACGCTATGTGGGCCCGTGCCTGCCACGCCGCCGCAAAGTAATTCGGCGCTTCGGCCTCGAGCAGGAAGGCACTCTCAATTCCACGAACGGTCTTGGTTGGGATCAAGAGGAAATGCGCGCCGCCTTTGATGTCGGGCAGCACTGCGTAGCCCTGTGCGGCATGAGCCGAATCAGACAGGGTAACGCTTGCGCAAGGAGTGGCAGTTTGATTCTGCAGCCAATGCGGCACGCACTCGTCTTGCACAATGTGCCGTAATGCATCGCGCCGCACTTCTTGAGTGTTGGGCTGCGACAGTGCCGCTGTGGCCGCGCACAGGAACAGAATGACCGCACGCATTCTGCCCAAAACTCCTCTTATCAGGCAGCCCATCGCAAGAAACCCCGCATGCCCGATATTTTTGCCGCAATTGATGACATCTGATAGTGGATTCAGCGCAAGCGATGGCGTTTTGCCGGTGTTGGTGCGCTTAAGGTACCCTCGAGTCTCATCAGCGTGACTAAACTTCTGGGAGCCCGGGCGTATGGATGAGGATCTTGAGACGCTGTCGCGCGAACAGCTGATCGTAGCGATGCAGCGGTTACGCGCTGCGGTCCGGGCGCATCGCGACGCAAGCGGTCATGATTTGTGCTGGCACCATCCTGCGCTCTGGGCGCTGCTCCCCGAGAAACTGAGCGGCGCCATCGCCGTACCGGCGTGGCCACAGTTTATGCGCGGCTGCATTGCTTATCGCCAGTCGCTTGATCAAGAGGCGGCCGCTGCGCCGCGGATCCACGAAGAATTTAAGGACTGAACAGCGCAGTCAACGCAGCGGTGCAGCGGCATGCACCGCTTGCAACGCGCGCTTCAGGCGATCCAAATTGATGCAACGATCTATGCGAATAATGCTGCAGCTGCGTGCTCTGATGCCGGCGTTGGCCGTGGCGATGCTTTTGCTGCCGGCATGGGCTGTGGCTCCCGCGCGCGCCGGGAGTGTCGCCGAGGCGCGCATGCGCACCGAGGCTCGGGACACCACCGTTATCCGCGACGAGTGGGGCATCGCTCATGTGCATGGCAAGACCGATGCGGACGCCGTGTTTGGGATGATCTACGCCCAGGCCGAGGATGATTTTAACCGTATTGAAACCAATTATCTGAGCGCGCTCGGGCGGCTTGCTGAAAGCGCCGGCGCCAGCGCCATCTACCAGGACCTACGCATGCGGCTTTTTGTGGATCCCCGCGCCTTGCAGGCGCAATACGCGGCAAGTCCCGCGTGGCTGCGGGAGCTCATGGACGCGTGGGCGGATGGCCTCAACTTCTATCTTCGCAGCCATACGCGCACGCGGCCACGCGTGCTCCACCGGTTCGAACCGTGGATGGCACTGGCGCTCGCCGAAGGCAGCATCGGAGGCGACATCGAACGCGTGCCGCTCGATGCTCTGGCAACCTTTTACGGCGCGCACCCTGGCAGACTGTTCACGGCGGCAACGCGCGAGCCGCCGCCAGAGCCGCGCGGATCAAACGGAATCGCGATAGCGCCGTCAAATACCAAAGACCATCACGCATTGCTCCTCATTAATCCACATACCTCCTTTTACTTTCGTTCCGAGCTGCAGGCGACGAGCGATGCGGGTTTGAACGCCTACGGTGCAGTGACCTGGGGGCAATTTTTCATCTATCAGGGTTTCAATGAGCGCGTCGGTTGGATGCACACCTCAAGCGGTGTCGATGCCGTGGATTTATTTGCCGAAACCATCGTGAAGAAGCGCGGCCGCATCTTTTATCGCTACGGCAGCGAGCTGCGTCCCGTCTCCATGGCGACGATCAGAATCGCTTATCGCAACAAGCGTGGCGGCTATGAATGGAAGGCCTTCACGGTGTACCGCACGCATCATGGCCCGGTCATTCGAAGCGATGAAGGCAAGTGGATCAGCATTGCGCTCATGCAAAAACCCATCGAGCAGTTGAGCCAATCGTTCCTGCTGACCAAAGCAGAAAACTACGCCTCGTTCATGCAAGTCATGCAACTGCGCGCCAACTCCACCAACAATACGATCTTTGCGGATGCGGACGGCGACATCGCCTATCTGCATCCGCAGTTCATCCCGCGGCGCGACGATCGCTTCGACTACACGGGGCCGGTCGATGGTTCGGACCCCGCGACGGATTGGCACGGTCTGCATGCGCTCGAGGAGGCACCGCATCTTCTTAATCCGCCCAACGGCTGGATCATGAATACCAATGACTGGCCGTACTCGGCGGCGGGCGAGGAGAGTCCCAAGCGCGATCTGTATCCGCGTTACATGGACACCGTGGGGGAGAACCCGCGCGGCATTCACGCAACGCTCCTGTTGCACGACAGGCAGGACTTTAGCGCAGCTTCCCTCACCGCAGCGGCGTTTGATTCCTACCTTCCCGCCTTCGCGCGTCTCGTGCCGACACTCGTGCAGGCGTACGACGCGGCCGACGCCGCAAGTCCTCGCCGCAGCGAGTTGGCGCAGCAAATTGAGGTTCTGCGCGCCTGGAACTACCGCTGGGCAGCGGATTCGGTGGCGACTTCGCTGGCATGCCTCTGGGGGGACGCAATGTGGAGCGAGGTCGAAAAAGAGGCGAAGGCTGCCAGAGTATCGGTGTATGACTATATGGCCGAGCGCACGAGCGCGGAGCAGAAGCTCGCCGCGCTCGCTGCGGTGTCAGATCGGCTGCAACGGGACTTTGGCAGCTGGCGCATCGTCTGGGGCGAGATCAACCGCTTCCAGCGCTTGACGGGCGATATTGAGCCTAAGTTTAGCGACGACGGCGCAAGTGTTCCGATCCCGTTTACGTCCGCACGCTGGGGCTCATTGGCCTCCTTCGGTGCGCGTCGCTATGCGGGGACTGAGAAATACTACGGATCAAGCGGCAACAGTTTCGTTGCGGTGGTCGAGTTCGGCGCGAAAGTATCGGCGCACGCTGTGATGACGGGCGGCGCAAGCGGGGATCCGAAGTCGGTGCACTTCAATGATCAAACGCCGCGCTATGCCGATGGCGCACTGCGGGACGTTTATTTCTACCCGCAAGAGCTCGTTGGCCATACCGAGCGCCAGTACCATCCGTACTAAGACGACGCACCGGGTCCTGAGTTACGCCGGTTGCGGTTGCTGCGGCGCATATTCAGCTGGGAATTGCGGCAGGGAGTCGCTGATCGGCCACCATTTGCAATTTGATGCCACTTGGATGTGCGCAACCGGTCTTGCGGCGATGGGTTCATCCACCAGACCCACTCTGATGCGCAGTACATTCGGTAGAGCATCGCGCACGCTGTAAATCGGCGCGCCGCAGCGGCTGCAGAACACGCGTTTCTTTCCCGGCGAGGATTCATACGCTGTCAACAGGTCGGCGCCGCGAACGAGATTGAAGCCTGCAGCGTCGATTGCGGAGTTTGTGGCCAACGGGCCGCCCTGAGCTTTACGGCATTGGCGGCAGTGGCCCACTTCGATGGGCGCAAGCTCCCGAGCGATGCGAAATTGAATGCCGCCACACAAACAGCTGCCGGTATACATGCGACCTCCTGATTCTTAGGAAAAGTGCGTGCGGTATGCGCTACTCGTCTGCGCCATAGGCAGTCTCCAGCGCGCGTGTTTCGATTCCCTGCTCATTGAGATAGCGACTGAGGGAATCGCTGCGTCCGTGAGTGAGCAGCACGCGCTTGGCGTGGGTCGCAAGACACGTCGCAACGAGCGCTGGCCAGTCCGCATGATCCGAGAGTACAAAGCCACGGTCGTAGCCGCGGCGGCGACGGTCGCCGCGCACGCGCATCCAGCCCGAGCAAAAGCCGCTCGAATGTTCGCCAAAGCGCCGCATCCACGGGGTTCCGGCAGCCCCGGGAGGGGCGATAATTAAAGCGCCACGGTAGTCGACCGGCCGCTCGGTTGTGGCGGCGAGTGTCGGCACCATGTCGATCCCGGCTCGGCGGTAGAGATCGACAAGTGTGCCCACTGCGCCGTGGACATATACCGGCTGCGCCGTGAAGGCGCGCAGTTCCGCGAGCACCCGCTGCGCCTTGCCCAGCGCATAGCAGAACAGCACGGAGGCGACGCCGCGTTCGCGGTTCAAATGCCACCAGTGCGCGATATCGGCGATGACCTCACAGGTTTCGGGCCAACGATAAATGGGCAACGCAAAGGTCGCCTCGCTGATGAACACGTCGCATTCGAGCGGAACCAATGCCGTGCAGGTCGGGTCGGGCTGCCGCTTGTAGTCTCCCGAAACGACCCAAATCCGTTCGCCGTGCTCGATGCGCACCTGCGCGGACCCCAGCACGTGGCCAGCCGGATGCAGCGAAACGCGGGTCGTGCCAAATGTTCTTGGCGAGCCATACTCAATCGCCGTCACGCTATGGCCGGATCCTAGGCGATGACGAGCGATCGAAGCACCGGGCTCTGCAACGACGTAGTGTGCGCTGCCATGGCGCAAATGGTCCCCGTGCGCATGCGTGATGACGGCGGTCTGCACGGGTTGCCAGGGATCGATGTAAAAATCCCCTGCTGCGCAGTAAAGGCCGCGAGCGGTGGCGCTGACGAGGGCTTCAGAATCGTTGGTCACAGCGAGTGCGAATCACGGCATTGGCACGTTAAGGTTGCCGTAATGATTAGGTGTGCAGGCAATGATTACAACCCGCAGCAACATTTGGTCCTCGGTACGCCGCACGGCCGTGAGAGCACTCGAAGTGCGCTGTAAAGAAATTTGATGCCGAGCCCGGGGGTGCCGCGCGCAAGGGCGCGCAAATCGGCGCGCAAATCCAAGCGGCGCACCGTACTGTCAAGACTCTGGCCGAGTGCGCGTCTGCGCCGCCGCGCCGTGCGCGCGTTGCAGCGAGCACCGCGAATTTTTCAGGTTCTAATCGTGTGCGCGGCGATCGGCGTGGGGTGGCTCGCCCTCAATTGGATCTACCAGGTCGTGCGCAAGCCGTCGGAGCTGTTTTTCCCGGTCAGCGGCACCCTCTACAAAACGCCGCAGCAGACCTGGCAGCAGTACGCGCCGCTCTTTGAGAAGCACTCAACGAACATTATGACGCCGGAGCTGCTCGCGGCGCTGGCGCAGGTGGAGGGTTCGGGCAATCCGGTCGTGCGCACCTACTGGCGCTGGTCGTGGAAACCCTCGCCGTTCGATCTGTATCGGCCGGCATCAAGCGCCGTGGGGATGTACCAGATCACCGATGGGACGTTTGCTGAGGCCCGCCACTATTGCATCCACCATCACCAGGTGATCGAGGATGGACCGTGGGATGCCTGGCGGTCGTGCTGGTTCAATCGCCTCTATACGCGGGTCGTACCTGCACACGCCGTTGAGCTGACCTCGGCGTACCTCGATCACAACGTAGCGAGCATTCTTGAGCGCCATGGCATCAACTCCGCAACGCTTAAGCAAAAGCAGGATCTGGCCGCTGTGATCCATCTATGCGGCGCCGGGGCCGGCGATGCCTACGCGCGTCGTGGCTTGCGTCTTCTGCAAGCCCAGCACTGCGGCGCTCACGAGGTGCGGGCCTACGTCGCGCGCGTCGCTGCAATGCAGCGGGTATTTGCGATGCTTGCGGCCGGACATGCGAGAATGTGAGCCGTCTACCAGGGACGCAAGAATAATGCCGCGGCAACAATGTGCTGGCGCCGTGCTGATGGTGAATCCGGCGGCCTTCGGCTACAACCCCGAAACGGCCGCCACCAATCTCATGCAGCGGCCGGGAGAGGGCGCGGATCCTGGAACCAATGCGCGCGCACGGGCGGAATTCTCGGCTTTGGTGCGCGCGCTTGAAAGCGAAGGCATTGCCGTTTGCGTGATTGAAGATACGCCTGTACCGGCCAAGCCCGACGCGGTATTTCCGAACAATTGGGTAAGCTTTCACGAGGATGGCACCCTGGTCTTGTATCCCATGCACGCACCGAGCCGGCGTGCGGAGCGGCGCCCCGAGGTCATTGCAGCAACGCTTGAGCGGCTGCGATTCAAGGCGCGGCGCACGCTGGATCTCACCCATCATGAGGCGAGCGGCCGTTGTCTCGAAGGCACGGGCAGTCTCGTCCTGGATCACATAAGTAAGATTGCGTACGCGGCGCTGTCCGCGCGCACCAATCCGACCGTCGTTGCCGAGTGGGCTCGCCTGATGGGATATGAGGTGGTGACGTTTGATACCCGCGATCAAGCAGGCGCGCCGATTTATCACACCAATGTGATGCTTTGCATCGGCGCTCGTTTTGTCGTCGTCGGGGCCGAGCTCATTGTGCCGAAGGATCGTGCGCGCGTGCTTGAGCGACTCACTGCAAGTGGTCGGGAAGTGATCGAGTTGCGCGCCTCCGAAATCCAGGCGTTCGCCGGCAACATGCTGGAA
>Ga0209483_1003588_pt1 | contig 10140 bp, 13 predicted proteins | sample NGEPerA_FD_184508 | JGI IMG/M metagenome (GOLD analysis project Ga0209483, IMG submission 184508) | Arctic peat soil microbial communities from the Barrow Environmental Observatory site, Barrow, Alaska, USA - NGEE PermafrostL2-A... | ecosystem: Environmental > Terrestrial > Soil > Wetlands >...
CCAAAGCTGATGGCCCCAGCATGAACCAATATGCCGCTCACCGATGCCACGTCACCACAGCCCAAGCGTTCACGGCGCAACAACCCGTCGAACCGCGCCAATCACCGGCTACTTCTTCAACAGCCTGCTAGAGCGCGAACCAGGTGAACAGCCGGATCGTATTGTTATCTGATGCGCTACGACCAAGTCCATCAAAGTTGGAACTCGCACCGTCGAACTTTGTGTAGGCAATATATTGTAGGCCGACGCGCATATTGTCCGCCGGCAGCAGGCAAAGAACTTCGGTCGGTCCATCGTCGGCGTCCGTTCCCAGCGCGCCGATGGAGATCGCCGCGATATTCTGCGGTTCGGAATATTTTCCCTGCAGGATGGCGTTCCAATCCGTGTCCGTGGTCTGGGCCTGAATGCGCAGGAACTGGCCTTCGACCTTGATCGTCCGGTCGCGATATTTCGCCTCGAACCGCACGGGGCCGAGATATTTGGCTTCCGCCGTCAGCTCGCCTGCGATTACGGCGCCAGGCGAACCCGGCAATACTGTCACCGGCGCCCGCGCGGCCACGACATAGCTTGCGCCGAACTGTGGGATATAGAGCAAGCGGACTTCGTCGTTTCCCGCGAGGCTCGGCTGAAGCGTCAGGTGCTGGATCTCAGGCGTGACGGCGGTGGCGGCGAATGCAAAAAAATTGGGGTCGCGATCCGGCCCGGCGAACCGGCCCGGAATACGAACACCCGAAAATTCGAGCCATGCTGCAGAGCGCTCGCATCGACATCGAGTTCGATGCGGTCGATGGCACGGACGACCGGCCTTGTGAGTTCGATCGTCGCGCCGGGAGCTCGATTGTCCTGGCGCTGAGCGGCCTGCGGCGCGCCTTGCAATTCATTGAGCTTGACCTGCGCGAGGCCGGCGAACTCGCCGTGCGGAAACGCGTGGAGATAGGCTCTCAGTTCGTCCGGATTGCCGCTGTTCTGGACGCTCGTCCAATAGGCGATGTCTGCGGGATTCGCCGCGTGCGCGACGCCGCCCATTGCAGTCGACAGCAGGAACGCGGCGAGCGCCAGTTGGCGCCGCATCATGGGTTGACGGTAAATTGCGTTCGCGCGCCGACCTGCATTTTGCGATCGTTGTTGTAGAGCATGGTCAGCCAGCGCGCCTCATAGGTTCCCGGTGAGAATGGTCCGACGACGTCGCTGCCGGCGGCGCACTTCGCCGACCCTCTGGAGATGTGGGGCGAAGCTTTGATCCGCGAGAACCGCTCCGATCTCGCGCTCGTGAAATTTGTGGAAGCCGACAAATACGCCGCCAACTGGGGCCGCCTGCATCTCAAATGGGGCGAGGCATTATTTTTTACGGGCAGATTGAAGACCGCGAGAGCGCAGTTCGCTATCGCGTCAGGTTTTTTTCTCCCCGAAACCGAAAAATTGGAGCTCTCGCGCTCGGAAAAGCACGTTCGATTTTAGCGAAGCGAAGTAATTGTTGATTCTGATTGTTACGCAGAGCCGGAGCGTTCGCTTGATGCTGGAACCAACCACTTAAAGAAAAACCCGCCGCGCGTGGGCGCGACGGGTCTTGCTAGCTGCAGTCGGAATTACTGATGCGTTGTCTGGCCTTCCGCTTGCGGGCGGAAACCGGGCTTCGCCAACTTCGGATCGCGATTATCGACATTTTCGATCGTCTTGCGATCATTGTCCTGGTCGGCCGCCGTTCCCGGCCTGCGTTCCCACATGCCGTTGCGAAGGTCTTGTTTGGGCGCTTTCGTAGCCATATCGAACTCTCCTTGCAGAAATCGCTGAGAGGAAACGGTCCCGGCACGGGGAGGTTGCAGGATTTATCTCGGTTCCATCGGGAACCAATCGCGGAACAGGAACCGAATCAACTTGATGCGCTAGTTATTTTCGCGAAGCCGCAGCAAACCCAGAACAGCGTGGAGATAAGGCGTCGAAATTCCGGCGTGATCGGAGATCTCGGCGAGGGCGCCGAGGATCGGTCCGATTTCGATTTCGCGGCCCGCTTCCGCATCGCGCAGCATCGACGTCTTGAAATCGCCGAGCTTGCGTGTGATCACCATGCGCTCGTCCGGCGTCATCGCGATGGGAAGGCCAATGGCGCTGCCCAGCGCCTGCATCTCTTCCATCATCGCACGCACGAGACCACGAACATCGGGATCGGACAGCATCCGCCCCGTCGTCGCGCCGGTGAGGACGCTCAAGGGGTTCATCGTCATATTGCCCCAGAGCTTGGTCCAGATGTCGTGGCGGATGCGGCCGCTGACGACGATGTTTACGCTCATGCCAAAGGCAGCGGCGAGTTTTCGGCAACGCTCCGACGCCGAACCGTCCGGCTCGCCGAGAATGAGCTTGTCTTCGCCCTGCACGTCCACGACGCCCGGCTCCGACGTCCAGGCGCTGGCATGCACGACGCAACCGATCACCGATGGCGGTGAAACCGCGCGAGCGACCACGCCCTGCGGATCGACCGACGAAAGCGAGAGGCCGGAATGCGGCACACCGATCATCTGAAAGAACCACCACGGAATGCCATTCACTGCCGGGACAACCGAAGTGTGCGTGTCGCAAAGCCGCGCAATCGCCGGCGCTACGGCCGGCATCGCCTGCCCCTTCACCGCCGCGATCACAATATCCTGCGCGCCCAGAACAGTGGGATCATCCGACGCCTTCAGGCGAAAGATACGCTCGTTTTCCTTGCGGCGGATGCGCAGACCGTTAGCACGCAACGCGCTTAGCGTTTCACCGCGCGCAAAGAGCGAAACATCCGCGCCGGACTCGGCAAGCAATCCGGCGAGCCAGCTGCCAATCGCACCCACGCCGACGACGCAGACCTTCATCGCGAAGCTGCCTGTGTTTTGGGGCGGTCAATCCAGTCGATAACCTCCTGCCATTGGCTTTCGGCATCGAGATCGCGCAGCAGCATGTGATAGCCGTTATCGTCACGATGCACCTCGGCGCGATTGCCCAGCGCCTTGATCGTTGCTTCGGTCGGTGTGGCCGGAATCACCTGATCATGCGCGCCGTAGAGAAAAAGAATGGGCGGGGTGGCTCCGGAAAATTTCTCGGGCGCGTGGCGCGCTTCATCCATCAGATTGACGAGGCCATAGACCTGATCGGCGCGCGCCGAATGCTGGAACAGCGGATCGCGCGACAGTTTGCGCAGCACCGCCATGTTATCGCAGGCGACGATGTGGAGCCCATTGCCCGAAACATGGACGCTGGGCGTAAGATGCGCCGCGATCCAGAGCGCGCCGCCATAATAGAACGGCATGTCCCCGCGCGACCAGACGGCGGGCGCGATGAGGATCACGCCATCGACGTGCGGCTGCCGCGTGGTCGCCAACGACGATAGCGCGACTGCGCCGCCCATGCTCTCGCCCAGCGCATACACCGGAACGCCGGGATATTTCGCACGTGCAATCTCGACGAAATCGTCCAGATCGGCACGCATGGCGTCGGCACCGGCCCACAGGCCGGGACCGGGCGCGGCGCCAAAGCCACGCTGATCGTAGGCGTAGGTCGTTATGCCATGCGCCGACCACCACGGCCCTGGCATGTCGAAGGCTTCCGAATAATCGCTCATCCCGTGCAGCGCTACGACAATGGCCTTGGGATGATCCGCATCCCAATGGCGCAGCGGCAGATGCAGGCCGTCACGCGTGACGAAAGCGTCGGATTGAATGGAAGGCGGTGCACTTTGCAATCCGCCCATCGCGACCTGCGGCGCGCAGGCGGCGAGCGCGATCAATCCGCTAACAAGCGCCGCACGCGCCGCCGCAAATAAGGGAGAAGTTCTTCTGTGAACCATGGATTCTGTTTCAGCCAGCCATTGTTGCGCCACGAGGGATGCGGTAGCGCAATATAGCGCGGCGCATATTCCCGCCACGCCTTTACCGTCTCCGTCATATTCGATTTTTGCGCGTCGCCCAAATGCCAATCCTGCGCGTAGGAGCCGACGAGCAGGATGGTCTCGAATTGCTGCAGCGCGTTGAACAAGCGTACCCGCCATGTGGCGGCGCATTCCTTGCGCGGCGGCAGATCATGGCCGTTCTTGTCATAGCCCGGAAAACAAAACGCCATCCCGGTAAGCGCGATCTTGGATTCGTCGTAGAACTGATCGCGCGTCACGCTCATCCAATCGCGCAGGCGGTCGCCGCTGGCGTCATTGAAGGAGATGCCGGTCTGATGAACTTTCAAGCCCGGCGCCTGTGAAGCGATGCAGAGCTTGGCCGTTTTCGACACATGGATGATGGGCCGCGGCTCCAGATAAGGCGCGCAAAGCGTGCAGGCACGGATCTGCTTGACGAGACGGTCGAGATTTTCCGGCTTCATGCATCTCCACGCAAAAGATTGCGGGCGATCACAAGTTGCTGGATCTGCGAGGTGCCTTCATAGATGCGGAAAATGCGCACATCGCGATAGAAGCGCTCGATGCCGTAATCCGCGACGTATCCCGCGCCGCCGAAAATCTGCACCGCACGGTCGGCGATGCGGCCCACTGCTTCGGAGGCGAAATATTTGGCGCAGGCTGCCTCCATCGTCACGCTTTGGCCCGCGTCGCGCTTCTTCGCGGCATCCAGCACCATGCAGCGCGCCGCATAGGCTTCGGTTTTGCAGTCTGCGAGCATGCCCTGGATGAGCTGGAAATCGCCGATGCGGCTGCCGAATTGCTCGCGCTCGCGTGCATAGGCGACACATTCGCGGATCAACCGCTCGGCCACACCGACGCAGACACCCGAGATGTGCAGCCGCCCGCGATCCAGCACCTGCATCGCGACTTTGAAGCCTTCGCCTTCATTGCCCAACCGCAAACTCGCCGGCACGCGGGCATTCTCGAAGATCACGTCACAAATATGCGCGCCCTGCTGGCCCATTTTCTTCTCGGGCTTGCCGATGGAGATGCCCGGCGTTTTCGCCGGAACGATGAAGGCGGAGATTCCACTCGCGCCTTTCTTCGACGGATCGCTGCGCGCCAGCAAGGTGAACATGCCCGCGCGATTGGCGTTGGTGATGTAGCGCTTGGTGCCGTTGACCACGTAATCGTCGCCGTCACGGATGGCCGTCGTCCGCACGGCAGCCGCGTCTGAACCCGCGCCCGGCTCGGTCAACGCGAAACTCGCCACCACTTCGCCGCTCGCCAGTTTGGGAAGCCACTCGTTCTTCTGCGCCTCGGTGCCGAACATCACGACGCCTTGGCTGCCGATGCCGACATTGGTGCCGATGACAGAGCGGAAGGCGGGCGACGTCTGCCCCAGTTCGAAGCAGACCAGAACCTCTTCCTCCATGGTGAGGCCAAGGCCGCCATATTCCGTTGGGATGGAGAGGCCGAACAGGCCAAGCTCGCGCATCTCCGCGATGATGCTGTCCGGAACGCGATCCTCCTCGGAGACTTTTGGCTCGATGGGCACGCAGCGTTCGTTCACGAAGCGGCGCACCGTTTCGATCAGTTGGTTCCGTGTTTCCAGATCGAGCGCCATGTCATGTTCCGCCATTTGCCGGCCGGGAGATTAGCGCATTCGGGCCGATTGCAAGGGATCGTTAGCGCGGCTTCTCGCCGGGCTGCATGGCGTAGACGGCGAGGATCAGAAGGTGATCGGGCGGCTGGCCCGCTTCGCCCAGCGGCAGCACGACGGTTTCATGGAACATCGACCGGTCGTCGGCTTCGCGCACGAACCAGCCGCGATAGGCCGCAGCGGAGCGTTTGCGATATGCGGATTTGTAGACCGCGCGCAGCAGGGAGCCATAACCGGGCAGGACCAGATCGATCTCCGCCATGGTCATGCCCTGAAGCGATGCCCCCTGCGCCTGCACGATGGCGTCGCCCACAATACGCATTTCGTATTCGTCGCCCCCGCAAAGCACGCGTACGAGAACGGTATTGCGCAGCGTCCCGCTCATCACACGCGGCGACATTTCCGCGCGCGTGGGATAGGGCCGAAGCCCACGGATCTGCTGCCAGATGGCGACGCCTCTGCCGACCAGCACATTCTCGATTTCGGATAGCGCGATCCCGTGGCGGGACCTGTCCGGTTCCTCGGCCACGTTTTCGAACGCCACGCTTGCCTTCTGCATGTGTTAGCTCAACCCTGACTCCGCTAGGATCAGTCAACTCCGGTTAATTTCACGGTAAGAGAGAATTTGTGCCGATGCGGCTTTCCGTCCTCGATCAATCTCCGGTCCGCAAGGACGGCAATGCGGCGCAGGCAGTGGCCGAAACGATCGCGCTGGCCAAGGCCTGCGAGGCGCTGAGCTATCACCGCTACTGGCTGGCGGAGCATCACAATACGGGTTCCTTCGCGGGTAGTGCGCCGGAGGTTCTGATCGCCCGCGTGGCGGCGGAAACCAGCCGCATCCGCGTCGGCTCCGGCGGCGTGATGCTCAGCCATTACAGCCCGCTGAAGGTGGCCGAGCAGTTTCGCATGCTGGAGCTTCTTAGCCCTGGCCGCATCGATCTTGGCGTCGGCCGCGCGCCGGGCTCCGACCAGCGTACGGCGCAGGCGCTGCAGGCCGGGCCGCAAGGCTGGGGCATCGATGCATTTCCCAGCCAAGTCTTCCTGCTCAAACAGTTTCTGGACGATGCATCGGGCGTGGCCGATCTGCCGGACGATCATCCCTATCGCGGCATTCACGCCATGCCGCGCGGACTGACGCGGCCGCAAATGTGGATGCTGGGTTCGGGAATCCACAGCGCGGTCTATGCCGCCGAGATGGGGCTGCCGTTCAGCCATGCCTATTTTATCAGTCCCGAAGGCAGCATGGACGCGGTCGACGCCTATCGCGAGCGCTTCAAGCCGAGCAGTTGGTGCGAGACGCCGACCATCTCGATGGGTGTCGCCGCACTAGCGGCCGAGACCGAGGAAGATGCGCGGCGCTTGTCGGCCTGCCGCAATCTTTGGGTCGTGCGGCTGCTGAGCGGAAACCCGATTGCATTTCCTTCGCCGGAGGAAGCGCTGGCGACGCCGCTCGACGATCGCGAACGCGCGCTGCTCAAGACGGTCGAGGCACGCTCGGTTGTCGGCACGCCCGATCAGGTAAAAGCAAAGCTCATGTCGCTCGCCGAGCGTCACGGTGCGGAGGAACTGGTGATCGTGACCATCACCTATGATTATGCTTCGCGGCTTCGTTCCTATGAATTGCTGGCGAAGGAATTTGGAATCTCGCCTTAAATAGAATTTGTCATCCCGGTCAAGCGATGCGCGAGCATCGCGCAGAGCCTGGATCCATTGTCACGCTGTCTCGATGGATCCCGGATCGGCTGCGCTTCGCTTGCCGTCCGGGATGACAACGGCGCGTTCACCCCCACGCCGCAACCATTGCGAAGATGAAGATGTATTCGACCACGTCGCCGACATTGTGGCCGACGATCGGCGCCAGTAGGCTGCGCGACTTCTCGAACCAGTAGGCATAGAGAATACCGAGCGCGAAGGCATAAATCTGCTGGCCGAGCGCCATCGCGAACGGCTCGGTGAAGAAGTTGAAAAAGTGCGCCAGCGCGAAGATCAGCGCCACGATCAAGCCGGCGGCATTCATGTCGTAGCGCAGAAATGAAATGCGCCCCCGCATTGCGGCGGCGAGATACGTCACAAGCAAACCGCGAAACAGAGTTTCTTCGCTCGGGCCGACGAACACGCCTTCGAACGACAGCCAGCCAAACACGTTCAGCGGCGTCAGCGGGTAAGGTCTATCCGACGGCGGCTTGTGGGCGAGGATTTGCGGCCAGTAATCCACCACCGTCATCAGCACGCCGAAGAACAGGCCCCAAAGAATCGCGGCGCGCACATAGGATTTGCCGGGCGGCCTGTGCAGCCCGTAATCGGCGCGCAGGAACATTTTGAAAATCGCGATGGCGATCAGCGTCAGAACGAGCTGCACCGCGCGGTGATAGTAAAGCCCCTGCCACGGCATGTTCGGCCGGTCGGGCAGATGGATGAAATGCTCCACCACATCCACGATCAGTGCCGAGAAAACCGGAATGAAAAAGCCAAGCAGAATCGTGAACACGATCGGCCAAACGCGAAGCTTCAGCCCTTCGATATGAAACCAGCCGCGCTTTGTTTCGCTCACACCACGCCTCCGAGCGGCAACAATCCGATCACCGCGCCCGTCAGCCCCGACGCCATCGTACCGGAAAGCAGAGCGCGCATCGCCAGGGGAACGATCTCGGCCCGCCGCTCCGGCACCAGGCTGCCGACGCCTGCGATCATGATGCCGACAGAACCCAGATTGGCAAAGCCGCACATCGCGTAAAGCATAATAAGCCGCGAGCGCGGATCGAGAGAGCCGGCGGGCAGACCGGCAAGCTTGAGGTAGGCCACGAATTCGTTGAGCACCGTCTTGTCGCCCATCAGCGCACCGGCGGTGGGGGCCTGATCCCACGGGATGCCGAACAGCCACACCACGGGCGAAAAGATCCAGCCGAACACGCGCTCCACGGTCAGCGGCGCATTCGCCACATCGGGAAGATGACCGAGAATGATGTCGGCCAATGCCACCAGCGCCACGATCACCAGCAGCATGGCGACGATGTTGAGCCAGAGCTTCAAACCGTCTTCCGTGCCGCGCGCGACGGCATCCATGCTGGAGCGATAGGCGAATTCCGGCGCGGCGTGCGCTTCTGTTTCGCTGATGCCGGGGATCATTACGCGCGCGATCATGATGGCCGCGGGCAGCGACATGAAAGACGCGACAAGGATATGCCCCAGCGCGCCGGGCACCACGGGTTCGAGAATGGTAGCGTAGAGCACGAACACGGTGCCTGCCACGGTGGCAAGGCCGACCGAGAACAGCATGAACAATTCGGCGCGGGAAAGCTTTGCGAGATACGGACGGATGAGAAGCGGCGCTTCGATCATGCCGAGGAAGATGGTGGCCGCACTGCCCAGGCCGATGGCGCCGCCAATGCCCATCGTCTTGCGCAATGCCCATGCAAAGCCGCCGACGATCACGGGCAGAATCCGCCAGTGCCAGAGCAATGCGGCCAGCGCGGAGATCACGATGACCAGCGGCAGAATCTGGAATGCGAAGCTCGTCATGCCAGAAGGGTTCGCTACTGCGAAAGGTGGCGTCGCGCCGCCGGGATAGCCGAAGACGAAAGACGTGCCCGCCTTGGTCGCGGTGGTGAGCGCATCGACCACGCCGTTGAGCTCGAACAAGGCGTTGCGCGCCACCGGCACTTTCAAGAGCAGCAGGGCGAGGCCGATCTGCAGGCCGAGTCCGGCAACCACCGTGCGCCACGGAAAAACGTCGCGATCTTCCGACACCGCCCAGGCCAGCGCGATGATGACAACAATGCCCAGCGCCGATTGCAGATGAAGTGCCACGCTAATCCCCGATTCCCGCGCGCTCACAATGTCACGTTGCAGGCGGGACGCCACGGCGCTTCGCGGTTGCGCGGTTGTTTATTAAAAATTTTCACCGCCGCTTCGCCGCTCTCCAGATTTCGTATGCCTCTATGCGCCCTCCACTCGATCTTGGTCGTTGTTTGTACGAGGGGTTTGCCCCCTCAGAACATGCTCTGAGGGGGCAAACCCGTTGTACGATTCTCGTCACCCCCTTCCCCCTCACTCCCCTGTCGAATTGAAGGTCGATTTTTCGCTGCGATTCTTCGCCGTCCTGTCCGCAGTCTTGCCCAAACATTTCCGCCATCGCTCCAAACAAAAAGACCCCCGAAACGTGGGGGTCCCGGAGGTCATGCGCCGCCCCTCTGGAGAGCTTGGACATAATAAGAACGAAAAGCGGGAAAGTCAAGCAGGTATGCGTTTCTCCGGCTGTAAAAAAGCGCCGCGATTTTGGAGGACTGCCCGCTTGAGGGTCGTCGTGCGCGAGCAAAACCACATCGCTGTGGTACGAGTTTCATATGAGCTTTCGTGTTCGCGATATGAATATTCCGGAAGACGAAACCGCCGCCCTGTCATTCATTCTGGGCTCGCAACAGTACGAGCATGCGGTTGAGCCGGATCGCAGGCTCGATCCTGCGGTGGCGGATGAGCATTACGCGGCGCTGACTAATCTTACTGAGTCAGAAAGCCGCGGCTTGGTTGAGGGCTGAGGTTGTATTTTAGGGCGATTCGTTTTTCGGCATAGGGAGCTGAGATGGGTCACTCGAGATCGGACGCCAGCGGGTCACGGTTTGAA
>Ga0209483_1003591_pt1 | contig 10137 bp, 10 predicted proteins | sample NGEPerA_FD_184508 | JGI IMG/M metagenome (GOLD analysis project Ga0209483, IMG submission 184508) | Arctic peat soil microbial communities from the Barrow Environmental Observatory site, Barrow, Alaska, USA - NGEE PermafrostL2-A... | ecosystem: Environmental > Terrestrial > Soil > Wetlands >...
ACGGCTCTCGGGACGAACTGCGAGGTTGAGTACGTGAGGCGTATGGAGATCGTGTCGCGATTTCAGTCGATCGTGGGCGAGCTAGGAACTCCTCGCGAGAACACGAGTGCCTGACGCCGACCACTTTGAAGCCGAGCGACATGCTCTGAGGTGTCGCCGCGTCCTATCTTTCTCAAGAGATCCGGACGAGTGGTCGAGCTTCCCCCGCTTGCGGAAATAACGACATAGTGCTGCCCAGGTAGAAATCGCAACTATTGTGCAAACTCTTGCTGCTGGGCGAGCTTAAACGTGGGAGCTCCTGGCAGGCTTTCGTCGACCTCTAGCCGCAATGAGGGCGCGCGATCCGTCGGTCCGGCTCGAGGAGCCGATGTTTGCACTAGGACGGTTCGCCATAGCTCCCGAACGGGTTTGACAAAAGGCGACATCTCATCTCGCCAAGGTGCTGCAAGCATTGCCGAAGTAGATCGCCATCCCATCTTTCATCCCATAACCCGCAGTCGGTCGTCGTGCGATGCAGTGCACACGCGATGTGCCTTCTTGGCGATCGGATAGGACGTTCGGCCCTAGTCGCCAGATTTAACGGCACTCAAGATAAGGCCATGAGGGCGAACACCACAGACCAGCAAGAACCAGCTGCAACAGTCAGTGAACTGCTTGAACTTGACGCCGCGCAGAGAGGATGTCCCGAGTTCCGTGGAACTTCGGTGGCGGCCCTGATGTTCAGGCTTCGTCTTCCTCCTTGTTGTAGTCGACTGGTGTGACACCCGCGGCGACGTAGGCGTCGAGCGTCTTTCGAAGGGCAGGGAGGTGGAGGAAGCCGTTCACCTTGCGGAACTGCTTGGCGGCCTCGCCCATGCCCGCCGCGCCCCAGCGCAGCGCCATTTCGCCGTCTCTCCACCGCTTCACGTTGCTCGAGTGATCTCTGCAGATCTCGATCATCGACTCGATGGCGTTCGTCGAGCGCAACGTCCTCGCAAGCGTCGGTGGGATCTTGAGGCGCATCACCGTCAGCGTCTCGCTGAGTCCCTCGCGAAGGCTGCCGGCGGCTCCGGGGTGGTTCTTTTGCAGCTGACGGGCGAGTTCGCTGAGCTCGGCTTCGGCCCGGAGCGCGTCGTCGAGGTGGTAGATCGCCCGCATCTTCTTCGACACGGTCGCGGCGAGGGACTTCGGCAGCTTCGCCTCCACATTCCTGATCTTGTGGAGTTGGCACCTGGCGATCACCGGGTGGTCAAAGACGGCATTCACCGCTGAGGCGAGCGCTTTCGCGCCGTCGATCACGACGAGGATCGGCCTCGTCACATCGAGCCCTCGGTCGCGCAGCCCGACGAGGAGATCCTTCACGACCGTCGCGTTCTCGGTGTCGCCCTCGACCACCGCCAGCGGGTGCTTGACGCCGGCAGTGTCGATGCCGAGCGCCACGACGCACAGATGATCGGCGAAGTGGACGCCGTCGACCATGAGCGCGACGAGATCGAGCTCGGAGAGGTCTGACGCCAACAGCTCCGCCAGGGCAGTCTCGGTTCGCTCGACGAAGCGGCGCGAGACCGCGGAGCGGGACTTGCCCGAAGAACGCGCCTCGACCGCGGTGCCCACGGGCTCGAGACCGAGTGTGTAGCGACGCGTCGAGAGCTTGGCGAGCATCTTCTCCATGGCCATCGCGCCGAGCACCTCGGTCGAGGAGAAGTGCTCATACGCGGGAATCGCTACTTCACCCGAACCGTCAGTCGACCGCACACGGGGGCGGCGGACCGGGACCTTGCGTCCACCGAGGACGACCGAGCCGTCCTCGGTGCCGTGACGGACGGCGATGCGCTCTGCATCGTGGCGACCCTTCGGGCCGCACAAGTCCGTGACGCTCTCTTCGAGGATCGCGTGCATCACCTGCAGCCCGGTGCCGACCGCGAGCGCGAGCAGTCCTTCGCGGAGCTCGTCGGCGAGGTAGGTCATCGCAACGGCGACAGTGTCGGGCACGGCAATCTCGGCGGTGGAGTGATTGGTCTGATAGTTCTTCTTCATGGTGGTCCCCTGTCTCGGATGTTCTTGGCGGAACGCCCGATACCTACCAGTTGGCAGGAGTCAGGCGGGGGACCGCCACTTCAAATTCCACGACGAACGGGACAACCTCCCGCGCAGATCCTCGAGCTACTGCGAAACCACACATTCGGTCGGATGGTCTTTGCTCACGAGAGCTGGCCGGTGATTCTTCCTGTCAATTACGCCTTCGCGGATCCCACAGTTGTCATCCGTACCGGTCCAGGGACCAAGCTGGCGAGCGCTCCGTTTCATGCCACAGCTTTTGAGATTGATGACGCCGATCCGAAGGGCAGCTGGGGCTGGAGCGTGCTGGTTCAGGGTCCCGCTGTCGAGATCACGTACGCAAGGGACGAACACTCCCGTCGGTTGCGTGAACTCGTCGCACAGCCGATCGCGCCCGGGGTGCGCGACCACTGCTTGGTCATTTCGGCACTGAAGATAAGCGGCCGCTCCTTTGGAGAGCCGCCTGACTTCCCCTCGCGATCGACACCGGGGTTCCCTCACAGTTCTCCTTCCATCTGGGCAATCGCCTCGAGCCGCCCCGGCCGATGATCGCTACGAGGTGATCGATGGCACCCATCACCGTGTTCCGACCTTTGCGGAGGGCCGAAAGACTCCATCCGGTCGACTCGAGAAGGGGTGGTCTTACCCGCTTTGACGTTGTTCAAGTTGCGTCGTGGATCCTTGGCCGTCTCGATGCACGTTGCCTGCCTATCAAGCAGGCGTTTTCCTGGAGACGAACGATCATCTCGACGAGCGTCGAAGTCACGTTCTCCGACCGAGCTTCTCGGTCATGACCGTGTCTCTGGCGATGCCAAAGAAGTCCGACGACTACTGCAGCATCCGCGAGGGCTTCCGCGCCACGACGATCCTGCCGACTGTCTAAAGGCTCTCGATCGCTCGTTTAATCGGGGTGGGGCAGCACGATCCCGTGAAACTGAGTTCCATCCAGGTCGAAGCTCGATCCGCCGGTTCTTGAGACGGCCTTGTCAGATCGTTGACGTTCGAGTGATCACGGTCGCTGGACAGCTTGATTGCGACCTCGGAGTTCGAACGTGAAGTACCGCACACAAGAACAGGATGGGGCACGTCCTGCTCGGATCTGTGTCCGAGATGGGGCGGCGCCTATCGCTCGACATAGCAAGAGCGCTAGCCGAGCATTTCGCCGGTGCATTTCGTCCTCGCACATTTGAGCGAGGTCACGGACTGGTCGGTCGGGAATGGTCTAATGACGATAAGGTGACCCTGACTGGAATGATCGTTCTCCAAGTCGAACGCCGCCCCGGACCCTGGTGGCCTGCCAATACGGCACGGCGAGTCAGGGGGTATGCCTTGTTTCGATACATTCGCTACAACGGGTTGCACCGACCAGATGTCACGCGAGACGACGAGACGGCGGCTGTTGCTGTTGTCGAGCGTGCGACGCCACTCGGAACCCGCGATCCCGAGATGGTCCTTCAGGACGAGGTGGTCGACCCAGCCGGGTTCCAGCCCTCTCCTACCGATCCGGTAGCGATACTGCCGGGACCGCAGATAGAAAGCGCGTGACGCTAGAACGTCGAAGTTGCCACTGAAAACTCATTTAAGAGGTGGTGGTGGGCTTATTCCGGAGGCGTAAGGCGCTTGATCCGCTGGTGGTGGATCCTGTCGCTGCGCAGTTATCGGGCTCCCCGCAAGACAACGTGCCGGGTGCCCCTGCGCCCGATCTGGAGGCCATCGCACGCGGGAAGGCTGGTTCCGAAGCGCTGACGGGCGCTGCATGGGGAGTCACAATCGGTCACGGCGCTACTTCCGAGATCGATCCCAAGTCGATGGTGCCTCGCCCCGAGGGCGAACTCAAGGACGATTGAGACTTCACAGACGATTACGAGGCGGAGCATGGTGCGTCGGAGACCAGTCCGGGGTATGCGCCGGTCTTAGGGGTCGTAACCCGCGGCGTGTACCTGCGCGTCGTTGGCGGCGGGTCGAGCCTGTTCTCGAGGTTCGCTTTAGGGCGCTACGACGAACCGACCTGCATGCGTGATCGCGCCAAGCTGCATTCCGCTTGCCGCTTTGTCCGAGATACAGGGCTGCCCGCTACGCGCACCACAGACGGGACAGGCGCGCTCTTGAATCGTGTTCGAGCTGAGGTCGCCGGGCTGTGGCAGGTGACGCACTGACGTGAGTACATCACGCCGAGAGCGAGAAGCGGTGGATGATCGGATGCTCATCACCAGCGAGACCTCACGCCGTTGAACGAACGCAGGTAGATCTTCGCGGCTTCGCTCGCTGTTGTGAACTCGACGCCGACTCTTGCCGAGTTGTCGTCAGCGTTCAAGATCAGGCCTCGAGGGTTCCCGCTCAGCTCCAGCGAGACCGTTATTGGACCGCCCATGTGTTCGAAGAGCTCGAGTCCCGCGCCGAGCGGAGAAATGTCGATGACGCGACTGCAACGCCACGCATCGGCTTCGGCGTCGTCGAATCGGTAGAAGCCGAACCAATCGGCGGGTTGTCGTGGTACTGCCCTTCGTAGTTGTTCGCTCTCGTGTAGTTGGTCGCTCATCGCGCCTCGCCTCCCCGCTTTATTGCTTGCCAACTCAATGCAAGTAACGGCATCAGGCCACAGACATTTGAGGGGTTTTGCCAATACAAACCCGGGTTTGAGCAGGACTCGCGACTAAAGAAAATTGCATACCCACGCCACGAGGCTTTTAACAATTTCTCTCAAGAAATTTTCCGAAGCGGCGCGATCAACACTTCGACGCCCCGAGTACGGAGGCGAGACAGCTCGAAAAGCATGACATGGGACCTGGCAGGACTTTGGAGAGTGCCGAGACTCGGCCATGGCTGGTGATGAGACGTGGGGCGGCGGGTGGCGTGCGGTGCGAAACTCGCTCTATCGTCGACCAAGCCCACTCGGGAGCGCCACCAGGGAGGACCGATGCGGTCTATCAGTGACAGCCAAGTAAGTGATGCGATCATCTCTTCGGTGTCAGTTCCCTGGGTGCCCCAGGCTCCTGGCGTTGCGTTCAAGCCGCTGCGGCTCTCCCCGGCGTCTGGCACCTGGGCAAATCTGCTTCGCGTGGAGAGCGCAGGGCGGGTGAGCCGTCACCGCCATCTCGGCGCGGTGCAGGCCTGGGTTCTACGAGGAAGCTGGCGCTATCTCGAACACGATTGGGTGGCACACCCCGGCGACTACGTCTTCGAAGGTCCAGGCGACGTGCACACCCTCGTCGTCGAGCCTGGCGACGTAATGGAGACGCTCTTCGTCATCGATGGACCGTATGAGTACCTAGACGACGACGGCGTCGTCACTGGCATCGAGAGCGCTGCGAGCAAGCTTGCTGCTTACCGTGCCTACTGTGAGGCCAACGGCCTCGAGGTCGCGCCGATTATCTACTGATCTCCCTCGGACGCCGTCGACGTTGGGCGGTCGCCGAGGGCTGACCTAGTACTCCGCGGCCTCTGCTATTGCTTCGGCGAGTCCAGGATGGACGAGCAGGCTCTCGGCGATGTCGTCAACGAGGAGATGTGCGTTGACGGCAACGGCGATGACGCTGATCAATTCCGCGGCGTGGTGACCAACGATTGAACCACCGAGAATGACGCCGGTTGCGGGATCCGAGACGAGTTTCACGAACCCGCGGGCGTCGCCGTCGATCATCGCCTTCGCATTGACGGCGAAAGGCACCTTCGTGACCCTTATCTTTTGGCCGAGTGCGAAGGCCTCAGCCTCGGCGAGTCCGACGTCGGCGATCTCGGGCTCGGTGAAGATCGCGGAGGCAGCCTTGTCGTAGTCGACCGAGCGTCGGTCCCGGCTGTGGAGGCCGACAACATGCTCGGCGATCTTTCGCCCCTGCATCGCCGCGACCGAGGCCAGCTGGAGTCGTCCTGACACGTCGCCGCCAGCGTAGATGTGGGAGACGTTCGACTGGCAGTGCTGGTTCACCGGGACGTAGCCGCCGAGTCCAGTCTCTACACCTGCGCTCCCGAGACCAAGGCCCGCGGTCGAGGGTATCGACCCGATGGCGAGCAGGGCGTGCGAACCGTCGATGGAGCGACCGTCGTCACACGAGACCGTGACGCCGTCCTCATCGGTAACGACCACGTTGGCCCGCGCGCCTTTGATCAGCCGGACACCTCGCTTCACGAAGTCGTCTTCTAGGGCCGCCGCGACCTCGGGATCTTTCATCGGCAGCACTTGCTGGCGAGAGACCACGAGCGTCACCTCAGAGCCGAAGGACCGGAACATGTGTACGAACTCGACACCAGTGACTCCCGAGCCGATCACGATCAGATGGTCGGGGATTACCGGTGGCGGGTACGCCTGGCGGGTGATCAGCACGCGATCGCCATCAATTGGTGCCCAGGTGGGCACCCGCGGGACCGATCCGGTAGAGATCATCACCGCGTCTGCTTCGATCCGACGCGGCACATCCTCACCTAGAGCCGTGTCAGAGGCCTCGATTGCGATCGTGTGGTCGTCGACGAAGCGTCCGCTGCCCCGGATCAAACGCACGCCCTGACTTTCGAGCTGCCGCGTGGCCGAGTCCGATAGTCGTTGCGATATCGCCCGGACTCTGCTTCGCAGTGCCTCGAGGTCAGGAGGTTCTCCGGTGAGATTGATACCGAGCATGCTCGACCGACGCGAAAACGACAGGCCGGCGCCGGAGGCGATCATCGACTTCGACGGGATGCAGTCCCAAAGATTCGCCGCCCCGCCGATTATTTCCCGCTCGACCAGTGTGACGTCGGCACCTAGGCGAGCAGCCGTGGCCGCCGCGGCGACGCCAGCGGGACCACCTCCGAGAATGACGAGACGAACGGGCATGCCCGGCAGGCTAATTGCTTCGCCCCTCGGGCGCGATCGGGAGAGATCGGCGATAGCTGCTCACTGAAGGTGCCATCCGAGAGAACCGGGATGTCGCGCTCGTCCGAGCTCACCGTTCCTTCGAGGCAGGGGATCGTTTGGACGCGGTTCGACGTGGATGGCGCGAACTGTGATGGCGCGAACCACCTCCACACCCGGTTTGCCGCGACCACCGCGACAGGTGCTCACGCCTCGAGAGCGCGCGGTTGACACGGGACCGGGCTCACCGCCGAGATCGAGTCTGTAGCGGTATCGCCATCAAACCGTAGCGCTATTGTAATGCTAGATGTTCCATCCAGAACGACCCCGAAGTTGCGTTGCGAGGGAAGCAATGAAAAAGCGACTACTACCAGTAGCGGTCATCGCAGTCCTGGCACTTTGCCTCGCTGCGTGTGGCTCGACGACGACAGCACCACCGACTTCATCCGGAGTTCCAACCGGTGGCACGATGCACGTCCTCCTTGTCGGAACGCAATGGCCAGGTTTGGACGCCGCGACCGACACCCAGGATGCCGCTGACGCCGACCTTATGAATGCCATCTACGGGCAGCTCTTCGAGTTGGCACCTGGTCAGAAGGTCGTTCCTGACGAGGCTTCCGGATTCAGATTTTCCGACAACTTCCAGACGGTGACCATCACCCTTCGAAAGGGTCTGGTGTTTTCCAACGGTGATCCGGTCACTGCTTCGGATGTCGCCTGGAGCATCAATCGCGACCTGCTTCCGAAGTACGGAAACATCGGGGACGTGAACTTCCCGGTGAAGGGAAGTCTCACTTCGTCTGGCAGGTACGAGGTCATCGCGCACCTCACCCGGCCCGACTCTGCGTTCGTCGATGCGTTCCTCGGCGAAGCGCCGAACTGGACCGTTGACGAGGCCGCGCTCAACTCGATCGGCGAGAACGCCTACACCCAGATGCCGATTGGTGCGGGTCCGTTCAAGGTGGTCTCGAACGCCGCGAGCGCCGAGCTTGTTCTGAAGGCGAATCAGAAGTACTGGCAGGCCGGGTACCCGAAGCTTGGCGGCCTGACGTTCACCGCCGTCGGCAGTGACCAGAGTGCGGCTTCGGCCCTCGAGGCAGGTACCGATCAGATCGCGGAGTTGATCTCGACGATCCCGCTCTTAAAGGCGCTGCCAAGCGAGGGACTCATCGTCACGACACCGCCGTCGACGTTCAACGAGTTCATCACGTTGAACGAGGCCAACGCGCCGTTCAACAACATCCTCGCCCGTGAGGCAGTGGAGTACGCGACGAACACGTCGGCTCTTTTGAGCAGCCTTTACTACGGTGCCTACCTTCCGGCAGAGAACCAGTCGGCCCCGGGCCAGGAGTTCTATCAGCAGAAGAACCCCTACTACCGGGCCTACAACCTCGCCGAGGCTAAAAAGCTCGTCTCGGAGATCCCGGGCGGCATCACGGTGAACTTGTCGACGACGACCAACACCGCCTACTGGGTCAACGAGGTTCAGGCAATCTCTACGATGTGGCAAGCAGCAGGTATCAAGGTCCACGTCGAGGACAACAGCTTGCAGCAGATGTTGGGCATCACGTTCGACGGTTCGTGGCAGGCGATTGACTCCAACTGGGGAGGCAACATCAACCCGTCGATCACGACGCCGCAGTTCTTCGAGTCGACCGCTGTCTTCTCCGGCGTGTACGACCCGAGCCTCGATGCGCTCTTTAACAAGAGTGCCGCGACATCCTCGACCTCGGCTCGAGCGAAGATTTTCGCTCAGATCAACAACGTGGAGAACCAGCAGGCTGACGCGGTGTTCATGTACTCAAAGACGTTCTTCGACGTCGCAACCAAGAGCGTCATCGACAACGGCGGGCTCGGGAATGACCTCGGGACCATTCGATGGGAGTACCTGGCGCTTCAGTCGTAGTACGAGAACGCTGGCCCCTCGTGAAGGATGCGACGTCGCAACCTTCACGAGGGGTTTTCCTCCGCCGACCCGCTTCTCCCGCCTACAGGAGCACAAAGAGAGCGGCCAGTAATTCCGGCAGCGGTCCTGGCTGGCTCCGGCGGGCCTCCGCGTAGTGGATTTTGCAAGTGGATGAACGTTAATTTCGGTTTTGCCGACAGCTCACCGTCGCCGGTAGGTCCAGCCATCTTGCTCGTCTAGTTTTCGCGGTGGGACGTCCTCTCAGCGTGGAGCGTCTCAGAGTCTGGAGGTACCAAAGCGCCGATGCGTTCGGCTGGACCAGCGCGTGACGGCTCGCGTCGAGGAGGCGTTGGCGTGACCCGCGTGGCGCCTTTGACCGCGCTGATTACGACGGCGTCAGCGACGATACGACGCGACGTCGCGATCAACGGCGGCATTCGCCGCCTTGGTCTTGGTCCTGGCGAGCCACATCTCCTCCGGCGTGACCTTGGCGGCGCGCCACCGAGCCGTTTTCGCCGTTTGACCTGTTTCATCCAACTCTCCGATCTTCATGTGACCGACGCCCAGAGTCCGGGTCGCGTCGAGTTTCTCGATCGATACGGCGATGCTGACTCGGAGTTCGCGACGCTCCTCGGGCGAATCGGCGTCTACCGGCCACAAGAGACACTCACCACGCAAGTAGTTGAGGCGATGGCGAGATCTATCGCCCGGGTCGAACACGGTCCACTCACTGGCGCAACCCCGGAGTTCGCGCTCTCGGCTGGGGACGCCACCGACAACTGTCAGGCGAACGAGCTCGACACCTATATCGGTCTGCTCGACGGTGGCGAAGTGGTCTCCACGGACTCAGGTGAGCTCGGGCGCTTCGACGGCGTGGGCTCGCCGGAATATTTCGATCCGCGCTACTGGCATCCGGACGGCGGCCCTGATGGGCGGGCGCCCGACCTGCCGCGAAACCTCCACGGGTTCCCGGTTGTCCCGGGGCTCCTCGAGGCTGCAATCGCGCCGTTCACGACACTCAGCTTGCCCCTTCCGTGGTACGCCGTGTACGGCAATCACGACGCCCTCCTCGGCGGCACGCTCCACCCACATGGCGCCCTTGTCGGTGTCGCTGTCGGCGGGTTGAAGCCGGTAGGACTGAGTACTGACGCCGACCCGTTGGCCCTGCTCTCGGACAACCAGGTTGCGCCCTCCCCTGCACTTTGGGGTCTGTTGTCGGCCCGGACGCGTCCAGTGCCAGCAGACAAGAACCGGCGACCGGTCACGACCGACGAGTGGATCATGCGACACCTGCGGGGCTGTTAGCGGCCTGACTTCCTGGTCACCGTCGCTCGGAGATCGGCCGTGCTCTTTGCCGACGGCACTGGCC
>Ga0209483_1003592_pt1 | contig 10136 bp, 7 predicted proteins | sample NGEPerA_FD_184508 | JGI IMG/M metagenome (GOLD analysis project Ga0209483, IMG submission 184508) | Arctic peat soil microbial communities from the Barrow Environmental Observatory site, Barrow, Alaska, USA - NGEE PermafrostL2-A... | ecosystem: Environmental > Terrestrial > Soil > Wetlands > Peat...
ACTTATTACATCACAATCACTGGAACCCATGGCTCCGTGGTAAGTTCGAATGTGACCGTATATGTCGATACGGCTGTCACGGGCGTCTCCCTCAGCCCGGCAAAATTGACCCAGCAGGTTGGAACCCACCTGGCCTTTGCCGGTTCGTTTACGGGCGGCTCAGGAGGACTGGTGAATTTGCAGTGGCAGTTCAATGGAACCAATCTCTCCGACGGCAAACGGGCTGATGGCAGCACCGTTTTAGGGTCGGGTACAACCACATTAGTTTTGAGTAATATCCAGGTCGCCGATTCCGGCCACTACACACTCATGACCTCCAATGCCACGGGAACCAATGTTGCAAGCAACACCCTGACGGTCTCAGCCGCCCTCCTGCCATTGTCCCCTTCCACGCTTGAAGTGATCCGCGTCGGCGAAGGCTCCGAGCCTTTGAGCGGCGCGACCGGCAACACGATGTATCTGGATCAGTTCACCACCAATGGCAGCTATGTCAGCACCATCATGGTGCCGGATAACGGGCCACCCGCCGTCCTCGTGGCAGGCGCCGGGACCGATGGCCCATTCGAAGGGTATTTGACGTTGTCTTCCAATCAGCAATTTCTCAACTTCGCGGGCTATTGCTGGAATTATCCTTACACCGGCGGCTCTGACGTGACCGTGGGAGGCGCCGCCGACGTTCGCGGCATTGGCGCAATCAACGCCTTGGGTGCCTACGTGCTGGCTTACACTAATTACGGCCTGTATTCCGGCGGCGGCCATTTTATTCGCGCCGCCTATTCCACCGACGGGTTGACTAATTTCTGGACCACCGGTGCGGCGGGCAGTGGCGCCATCAAGTACGTGAACGCAGGTCCCGCCGGAGCCTCTTACACGACTGTCACCCCAGGCCAGGGAATTCCCGCCCTCTCGACTTCTGTCGGCGGCTCGCAGGTTCTGGGCCTGGCCGGATCAAACCTCGTGTTTTCCGACGACGGCGAAGTCAACATCAGCGGCCTCGATGCATTCCCGGGGGCGCCCCAAGCCAACGTGGCCACGGCCAACATCGTTTACACGGGAAGTCCGGCCGACTTTGCCTTCAGCCCGGACCTCAACACCGTTTATATTGCGGACAATGGTCCCGCCATCTCGGGCGGCACGGGCTACGGCGGCGGCATCCAGCGCTGGGATCTCGTCGGCGGCGCCTACACCTATAGTTACAATTTGGAGGACACCACGGGCGCTGGAACCAATGGCATTCGAGGAATGACCGCCGTCTTCCCCACCAACTCCACCGGGTGGGGCCAGGGCATCTACGGCGCGGTCATCTACGCCACCACATCCGAAACCGCTGCCAACCGGCTCATTCGATTTGCCGACACCAGCGGTGTAAGCTCCGCCCCACCCACCCTCCTGGCCACCGCCGGAACCAACCAGTTTTTGCGCGGCGTCCGCTTCGGACCTCTGGCTCAGCCGATTTCTTTTGTCAGCGCGCCTCAGTCCCTGACCACCTGCGGGAATGAAAACGTTACGTTCACCGCAGTGGCCTCCGGCAACCCGACCCTGGGCTTCCAATGGCAGTCCAATGGCGTCAGTATCGGCGGGTTCACCCAGACCAATCTGGGGGCAAACGTCCAGTCCACCTTGACGCTCACCAATGTCCTAGTGAGTTCCTCCGGCATTTACACGGCGATCGTGACCAACGGCGTCCAGAGCAACAGTGCCCAAGCCAGCTTGACGGTGATAAGCCCCAGCGGGGCGCCGACGCTCATCTCCGACGTTCAAACCACCAACATCGTCCAGCCGGTCGGCGAACCCGTGGTCTTGTCGGTCGTGGCTTGCGGCGCGCCTGCGTCCTACCAGTGGCAGTTGAACGGCACGAACCTGGCCAACAACGGCCACGTCAGCGGCGCGCAAACCAGCACGTTGACGATTGCCAATACGCAACTCAGCGATTCAGGCAATTACCAGCTTGTGCTGACTAACGCCTCGGGCACCAACTACAGTTCCACTGTGTCCCTCACCGTTACTTTGATCGGCTTCAACAATGGCGCCGATTGGGCGGTCAACGGGGGCGCGACCATTACTAACGGCGTTCTCACGTTAAGCGACGGGGGGCTTTCCGAGGCTCGAAGTTCCTACCTGAACGAACGGGTGGATATCCTCGCCTTCCTGGCCTCATGGACCTATCAGGACGTAGGCGCGGGCGCAGCCGATGGCATCGTCTTTGTCGTGCAAAACTCCGCAGCAGGGACAGCGGCGCTGGGCGGCACTGGCGGCAATTTGGGTTATCTTGGCGTTACCAATAGCGTCGGGCTGGAATTCAATATCTACACCCCTAACACCGTTGGCATTGGGCTGGGCACCAATGGAGCCGGCACGGGAGCGGGTCCGTTTGCCCCCACCACGCCGGTCAACCTCGCGAGTGGCGACCCGATCGGCGTCGCGCTTCATTACCTCAATGGCAATGCGACCTTGACCTTGACCGATGCCGTGGCCGCCGTTTCGTTTACCACAAACTTCGCCGTCAATGTGCCGGGCCTCGTCGGCGGCAACACGGCTTACGTCGGCTTCAGCGGTGGCACGGGGGGCGCGACCTCGACGCAAACGGTGAGCAACTTCTTCTTTACCACCCTGCCGGTGGTGGCGGTCCAAAACGCGGCGGGAAACACGCTCATTCTCACCTGGCCGGCTGGAGCGCCCGGTTTCACCTTGCAGCAAACCTCGTCTTTGAGCAATCCAGTCTGGACGACTCTGACCAACATCCCGACCGTCGTCAATGGGCAGAACCAAGTGACTCTCACTCCGTCTGGCAACACTGAGTTTTACCGGCTGATTATCCAATAACCTGTCCATTTTCACCATTAAGCCGCGAATTGTATCTTTTGGGATTGGCAGAGTAAGGCTCTGCCAAGTCGTTCTATTGGCGGCCATGTCGGTGTTGTCCGTCCATTTGACCACAGCCTGGGCTCAAACTGCCCCGGTCATTACTCAACAACCGGCCAACCAAACGGTATTGATCGACAGCAGTGCCACTTTCAACGTCACGGCCTCCGGCGCCGGCCCGCTCACCTACCAATGGCAGCATAACGGCACAAATCTGCCTAACATCATTGCGACTATGGCGGGAAAGGGCACTGAGGGATATTCCGGCGATGGCGGAGCAGCCACTAACGCAAGCCTGTTTTATCCGGATGGAGTGGCGGCCGACGGCGACGGCAATGTGTTTATCGCTGATACCTATAACTCGCGCATTCGCAAGATAGATACCAACGGAATCATAACGACCGTAGCCGGCAATGGCACGAATGGTTATGCCGGGGATGGCGGGCCGGCCACGAACGCCCGTCTGTCTTATATTCCGGGAGTGGCGGCGGATAGCGTGGGCAATCTATTCATCGCCGATGTCAACAATGGGCGCATTCGCTTGGTCAGCACCGCTGGAGTTATATCCACCGTGGCCGGCGGCACCAAGTCTGGATTCTCCGGAGATGGGGGCCCGGCCACTAATGCCGGGTTAAACGGCCCGAGGGGTGTAGCGGTGGACGGTTTCGGCAATATTTTTATCGCCGATACGGGGAATTATGTCATCCGCAAGGTGAGCACCAACGGTATCATCACGACCGTGGCCGGAAGAGGACCTGGCCGAACCTCCTCCATCGGAGACGGCGGCCCGGCCACCAATGGCTGGCTAAACGGGCCTCATGGCGTAGCGGTGGACGGTTTCGGCAATATTTTCATCGCCGATACGGGGAATTTTGTCATCCGCAAGGTGAGCACCAACGGTATCATCACGACCGTGGCCGGAAGAGGCATTCAATTCGACTACGGGGACGGCGGCCCTGCAACGAATGCAGGAATGGGTTCTCCCGAAGGGTTAGCGTTGGATGCCGCCGGCAATATATTCATTGCCGATGGCGGCGATGCCCTAATCCGCAAGGTCGATACCAACGGTATTATCACGACGGTGGTTGGAACTACGCTGAACACTTACAGTTACTCCGGTGATGGCGTAGCCGCCACCAATGCCAAATTGAATTATCCCTCTGGCGTCGCTTTGGACTCGTTCGGTAATATAATTATTTCGGACGAGAACGCGGAGCGGATCCGGTGGGTGGGCAGAGGACCCAAATTGATCCTCAGCAACATCACCTCTACCAATTCGGGCAACTATGCGGTAATTGTCTCCAGCCCTTACCAAAGCGTGACCAGCGCGGTAGTTACGCTGACCGTCGCCGCTTCAAATACCCCACCGAAGATCGTCGTCAACGATGCCAGTTTCGGTTTTCTGACCAACTTATTCGGCTTCAACCTGACCGCCGCCTTCGGCCAAATGATTATTGTCGATGGATCGGCCGATTTAGTAAACTGGACGCCACTCTTCACCAATTCAGCCGGCAACAGCCCGGTTCGCTTCGTCGATCCGGCCTCAACGAATTTTTCCTCGCACTTTTACCGCGCCCGGTCACAATGATCGAACCCCTCCGCTTTCTCCGGGCATTTGATGCGCCGGCCCAAGATTGGCCAAATAAAACTCGAAATCTGCGCGAGAGCGGGTAACTTGCCGAGGATGCCAGAGAAAAAGAGCGACAAACGATTGCCGATGAAAGTAGTCGGCCGCCAAGGCAAATCCAAGGTGGACGCCGTTACGTTTGCTCCGATGCAACAGATGCTTCGGGGGGTGCGCCAGAGTCTCCCTTTCATGCCCAAAGGCGTATGGCGTTTCAAAAGTTTCGAGGAAGCCGACCAATGGAAAATGAAAATGCAAACCCGCCCCCGGAACCCCGCATCCCGACGCTAGAGGATCTGATATTCCTCTGCCGGTTGCTCAATGAAGCCGGGGCGCAATACATCGTCATCGGCGGCTGGGCCATCATCCAGCAAGGCTTCGGCAGGACAACCGAAGACATCGATCTGCTGGTCGATTCTTCCCCGGCGAATTTTGCCCGGATACAAAAGGCCCTGCTCGCGTTGCCCGACGGCGCTATTCGCGAGGTGGAACCGGGCGACCTCGATAAATATGTTGTCATCCGCGTGGGGGATGAGTTCGTGGTCGATCTGATGAAGGCGGCCTGCGGCGTCGAATACGGCGAAGCCAGCGCTTCAATTTCCTGGCAAACCCTGCAAGGCGTGAAAATTCCCTTTGCCAATCCCCGGCTTCTTTTGCGTTTGAAACAAACTTACCGCGACAAAGACAGCATGGATCGGGCGTTTTTAGTCGAACTGCTCCGCCAGCAGGGACAGAAACCTTAATAGGGCGCCAATTTCGTAGGACTGACCCAACCCCCGTTTCGGTGTCAGTCCGGTCGAGTTGGGGTCAGTCCTAGGATCTTGGTATATCGTCTCTTTGTTCGGTAGTGGCCTTCAAATCGAAATCTAGCGCGAATAGTTCTATTGCGTGGATACCCATTTTCTAGGACTGACCCCAACGACTCCACTTTTACCGAGCCCGGCGGCAGTAATCGCAAACCTCCTGCTGTGATCAAAGGGGCGAAGATTGAACGGGCCGAAGTAAAAGAAAGGCCATGCTTATTCCTGGCAATAACCCTCCAAGCAGACCCCATCCCCAGAGATGCCGGTTTCGGCAGGCGGCCACCGCGCCGGTCATTGCGGCACTCAGTATGTACAAGAAATAAAGCGCTATCGGCCAGGGGACTCCGTGAAAAGGCAAACCGTGCGCCGCGCCGGCGATTAAGCCAATCAGCGCGGCAAGGAGGAGAAGCGCGAAAAATAAAATCTTTTGGTGGGCTTCCGCCCAGAGGCAGCGCTCTTTTAACCAAAGCTGGAATGGTTCAACTGGCGTTTCGCTACTGTAAGGTCGCATTAATGTTTTATTTGACTGAAGTTTGCCCGCCAAGGCGGCGCGGAATTGCTGAATCATTTCCATGATGGACAAAGCGCTGCCGCCAAAGTCTCGCCGCCAGTTCCAAAGGGAGTTTCCGTTTCGCCATTGATGGAGATTGCCCCACTTGCCGCGACAAAGACAGCATGGATTGGGCATTTTTGCTCGAATTGCGACGATAGGGGCGGCTGCACCGCTTGGGCGCGCGTTGGCCGCGCCGGGATGGTGACTGCAGTTGTCGCTTCCCGCCGTTTCGGTTGACTGGCAGGTTCTCTTTCAGTCGGCATGCCTGCACGGATTGAGCCACCCGCCTTCGCTAAAGAGTTATGGCGGGCAGGCAGGCTCAACCCTGCAATCTCTCTGTTCTCCCCGCCCCATATTTCATCATCCATTCCCATCCTGAGAGAGAACCCGAAACGCGGGCCGCCCAACGCGGGCTATTTTTCGGCTGATCTCGGATAAATAAATTATGAGTGCAATCACAAATCTCTTGCTTTATTCAATAAATATGAGCACACTCACTTATATGAATCAAGCTGCAAGGAGAATTCCCGGCCAGCGGAAATCGCGCGCGGGTAAAAAGGAACCGGGCAAACGCGAAAAAAATAAAGAGGCGACCAAGCGGCGCATCTTGAAAGCCGCGCTCGATTTATTTAAAAAGAAAGGCCTGGAAGGAACCACGACCAAAGAGATTTCGAAAAAGTCCGGCATCGCCGAAGGCACCCTTTTCAATTATTTTAAGACCAAGGAGGACCTGGCCCTTTATTTCTTCCAGAAGGAAACCGAAGACCTCATTCAATGGTTTCGAGCCGAAAAGCGGCTGCAAAAAACGCCCCTGCCTGAAAAGCTCTTCGCCATCATTCACCGGCAACTCGAATACATTGAGCCTTATGAAGATTTTATCGGCGCGGTTTTTTACCGGTCTTTGCAACCCACCTCTTCCTTAAGCCCCTTGAGCTTCGAATCGCAGGAATTGCGCCTCAAATATCTTCGCTTTATCCGTGAAATTCTGGCCGAAGCCGAAGAGAAAGAGGAAATTCCGCCCGTGGGCAGCTTGGGCGCGTATGCCGTCGGTTTGTTTTACATCGGGATTGTCACCCATTGGCTCCATGACGGTTCACGAGGGAAGCAAAAGACCCTCGCTTTGTTGGACCGCGCTTTGAATTTTGGGACGCGGATATTCCAGGAAGGAGGGTGGGAGTGGTAAAGCAAAGGAATGGCCCGGTAAAGCGGGCCGCCCGCCTCATGCAATTAGGCGCCAGCCTCGCCGGCGGTTATTTGGCCTACCAAATGCAGCGTCCTTTTCTGGGCAAGGAAGGGGCGGCAGGCCAGAGAAAAACATTGCGGCTCAAGCAGGCGAAACAGGTGCGTCAAGAGTTGCAAAGTCTTCGTGGGCCGATCATGAAAGTCGGCCAGGCCTTGAGCATGCAAACCCACTTCCTGGGGCCGGAGCTGATCGAAGAATTGTCCGCTCTGCAAATGCAAGCCCCGCCGATGCATCCGACGCTCATGCGCGCCCAGTTCAAAGGCGCTTTTGGGCAGTATCCGGAGGAAGTATTCAGGTCATTCGACCCCGAACCCTTTGCGGCCGCCTCCCTCGGCCAAGTGCATTGGGCGGTCACCAAAAGCGGTGAAGACGTTGCGGTGAAGATTCAATACCCGGCCATAAGAGCGGCCATCGAAAGCGATTTCCAGGCCTTGCGGGCCGCTGGCTTCGCGGTCCGGTTGACGGGCCACCTGCAGGACTCGGTCATACGCGAGGCCGAACGGGGAATTCTCGAAGAAACGGATTACAAGAGAGAGGCCCGCAATATTGATCATTTCAGGAAGGCGCTTTCGCCGCTAAACTTTGTCCTCATTCCGAAAGTGCATCACGAACTCTGCTCCGAACAGGTGCTGACCATGTCCCGTGTGCCCGGGCGGCGGTTGCAGGATTTTCTGAAAACCAATCCTTCCCAGGAACTGCGCGATAGGCTCGGCACGGGCTTAACCCGCTTGTTTTTCTTTCAACTTTTCCGCGTCCAGGCGCTGCATGCCGATCCGCATCCTGGGAATTACCTCTTCAATAAGGATGGGACCATTGGTCTGGTCGATTTTGGATGCGTCAAGTACTTGAAACCGGAGGTGGTGCGTTGTTACGCGCAGTTCTGGTCCCGTGAATGGGTCAATGACCGCCCGCTTTACGCTGAGATAATCCGGGTGATTTTTGGGCCAAAAGTATCCCCGAATGAACCGCGGGTGAGACGATGCATGAGCGAGATCAGGCATTTCTATGACGAGTTTCACCCTCTGGAAAAAACGCCCAAGACGCTCGATCTGGCGGACTCGAAATTTATGGATGCTTTGGCCAAGCTCGCCAAGGTTCTTTTGAAAAACAAGTTTCTCTCACCGGAATTCCTGTTTCTCTCCCGCACGGAATCCGGCATGTGCAATTTGCTGCACATCTTAAAGGCGAGGGTGGCCACAACGGAAATCGCCCGTCAATGGATGCCGCCGATATGAGCTTACGGTCTGGCATTGTCCCCGCTCAGTCCGCCAGCGTCACAAAGTTTTTTAATAACTGCAACCCGACCGCCTGGCTTTTTTCCGGGTGAAATTGGGTCGCGTAAATATTGTCGCGCCAGACGGAGGAGGCAAACGCCTGGCCATAGTCCGTCTCGGTGGCGACGATGGACGCATCCACTGGCTGGGGAAAAAAACTGTGGACGAAATAAACGTAACTGCCCGAATCGATCCCGCGAAAAATCGGACAGTCCGCGCGCAGTATATTAAGTTGGTTCCAGCCGATCTGCGGCACTTTGAGTCCAGTGTCGCCCGCGAAGCGCACCACCTTCCCGGCAAAAATGCCCAGGCCCGTAGCGCAACTGTTGAACTCCTCGCTGCGCTCGAACAAGGCTTGATAGCCCACGCATATCCCCAGAAACGGACGGCCTGTTTTGATGAATCTTTCACCCCGGTGCAGCAGTTCCTGTTTTTGCATGGCGTTGACGCAATCATCAAACGCTCCCACCCCCGGCAGCACGACCGCCGCCGCGTCTTTCATTTCCTCGGGCCGGCGCGCAATGCGGACATCCGCGCCCACTTTGAGGAGCGCTTTTTGCACGCTGCGCAAATTTCCCGAATCGTAGTCAAGCAAAGCGATCATGCGGCTGTTTCCTGGCGAAGTTCCTGTTCCGTGCGCAGTCGAAGCTGGCCGCAAGCCGCGTCAATGTCATGCCCTTTTTCGCGGCGCAGGGTGGCAAGGACGTTTTCGCGTTCCAAAGCGTCCAGGAAAGCATTTTGGACGCTTTCCTCCGGGCGCTCCCACGGCAGGCCTTCGACCGTGTTGTAAGGGATCAAATTGACCTTGGCGTGGAGCCGCCGGGCCAAGCCGGCCAAGGGTTTGATTTGGTCGAGACCGTCATTGACCCCGGCGATGAGGATGTATTCGAGAGTGATCATCCGCCCCTTTTTTTCCTGGTAGTACTCGCAGGCGGCGGCCAGTTCGCGCAGAGGATATTTTTTGTTGACTGGCATGACGCGCCCGCGCGTTTCATCGGTCGCGCCGTGCAGGGAGATGGCCAAACGAAATTGGAAAGGCTCTTCGGCCAGCCGGCGAATCTGCGGCGCGAGGCCGCTGGTGGAGACGGTGATGCGGCGCGCTCCAATGCCGCCGCCCCAAGGCGCGTTGAGGATCTGCAACGCCCGCAGCAAATTGTCGTAGTTGGCCAGTGGTTCGCCCATGCCCATGATGACGAGATTGTTGATCAGCCGCGCTCCCGCCGCCGTGCCCTCAGATTTTTCGACGGCCAGAACCTGGTTGACGATTTCGTCCGACTCAAGATTTCGTTTCCAGCCCTCCAAACCACTGGCGCAAAATTTGCATCCGTACGCGCAGCCGACCTGGGTCGAGACGCACAAGGTATGCCGGTCGCTCGCTTCGCCGAACAGGCCGGCGCTGGCCGGGATGAGGACGCTTTCGATCAACGCGCCGTCTTCGAGACGCCAGAGGAATTTTTGGGTGGTGTCGCGCGAGCCTTGCCGCCGCGCCAGGGCGGGCCAATGGAGGGAATAGGTTTGACGCAGAAGGTCGCGCAGCGCTTTGGGCAAGTTGCTCATCTCGTCCCAACTCTGCGCCCGCCTGGCGTAGAGCCATGTCAATAATTGCGTGACGCGATAAGCCGGCTGCTTCCAAAGCGCGAACTGGCTTTGTAATTCCTCCGGCGTTTGCGAACGAATATAGACAATCATAATCTGGACAGCCGCAATCTACTGGTCGTCGTCTTTCAAAATGAGAAACCGGCTCGACTTGTCGCTCCTCAAGTTCACGGTGATTCCG
>Ga0209483_1003594_pt1 | contig 10127 bp, 7 predicted proteins | sample NGEPerA_FD_184508 | JGI IMG/M metagenome (GOLD analysis project Ga0209483, IMG submission 184508) | Arctic peat soil microbial communities from the Barrow Environmental Observatory site, Barrow, Alaska, USA - NGEE PermafrostL2-A... | ecosystem: Environmental > Terrestrial > Soil > Wetlands > Peat...
AGAAGACCAGGATCAACACTGGCCCCAGCGCAATGCCAGGAACGGAAAGCCCGAAGAGCGAAATCACCGAGAGCACTTGATCGAGCCAGCGTCCACGCCGCACCGCGGCCAGAATCCCCGCAGGCAGCGCCAGAACCAGCCCAAATCCCAATGCCACCAGCGTCAGTGCAAGCGTATACGGATATCGCTGTGAGATTAGGTGGCCGACCGTGTCATGCATGCGGATCGAACTGCCCAGATCGCCGTGCACAACGCCCGCCCAGTACCGGATGTACTGCGTATGCAAAGGCAGGTCGAGCCCATATTGATGCCGCAGAGCACCTATATCCGCTGGCGTTGCACTCTCGCCGAGCATCTGCAGAATCGGGTCGCCGGGAACGAGATGAATCAGCAAAAAGACGAGCGAAACCACCAGCCAGACGACGGGCAGAGTGAGGACGAGGCGGGTGAGAATCTGCTTCATGGGCTGGGTACAAAGATAAATCAGGGACCAGCCACCCGCTGACTCGCCGACTTGCTATCTCCGCGCAGCGGAGGCTGACTTGCTGCACTGGTCTGACAACACCCAGTTCTCCGTGCCCCTGTCCGCTATCCAATGTCCGCGAAAACCAGAAAAACGTCACGTTTGGCTGCGCAATTCGCGCAATTAGGTCGTAATAGGCGCAATTTGGAAACTTCGGGGTTAATTGTTTGCAACCCTTCGACTCAGAACGTAACCTTGTGAGCAGCCTTTTCGCCAGATTTGATATTAAAAAGGGTTATTCCCTAAGGTTTCTATAACCCTCTGAGCGAACATTTGGCCCCATTTCGTAACCATTTGAGCGAATATTTAGCGCTTACGGCGCACCACCTGAGCGAACGTGTAAAGCTTTAAAAACAACCACTTAGGCCACCATTTACTTATAGTCTTCAGGGATAAAATTCTGTTCCTGAATTGGCGGCCGAACGTATTTCGACTTCTCGAGCCTGGGCAGTTTCAGCGGCTCAGGCGTCAGGTCTCGATATGGAATCATCGACAGCAAGTGGCGAATCACGTTGAGCCGCGCGCACTCCTTGTGCTCCGCGTTCACCACGAACCACGGCGCATGCTTGGTATCCGTGATGGCAAACATTTCGTCCTTCGCGCGTGAGTAATCGTCCCAGTGCTTGCGCGATTCCAGATCCATCGGGCTGATCTTCCAGCGCTTGGTGGGCTTATTCATGCGGTCCTGAAACCGGCGCTCCTGCTCCGCATCGCTCACCGAGAACCAGTACTTGATCAAATGAATTCCCGAGCGAATCAACATCCGCTCAAACTCCGGACAGCTCTGCATGAACTCCTGATACTGCTGCTCGGTGCAGAAGCCCATCACGCGCTCCACGCCCGCGCGGTTGTACCAGCTCCGATCGAAAAGAACCATCTCGCCGGCCGCCGGAAGATGCGCAACATAGCGCTGAAAGTACCACTGGGTCTTCTCGCGCTCAGTAGGAGTAGCGAGCGCAACCACACGGCACACGCGGGGATTCAGCGACTCGGTGATGCGCTTGATCGCGCCTCCCTTGCCCGCCGCATCGCGGCCCTCAAACAGAACCACGACACGCAAACCTTCGCTGCGAATCCACTCCTGCATCTTCACAAGCTCAACCTGCAGCCGCCGAAGTTCACGATCGTAATCGCAATCCTTGCCAAGATGAAGTGCACTGCCGTTGTCTGATTCCGGTCTCGCAGTGACTTGAATGCCGTCTCCCACTGCTGCTGTTTTCCGTTCCCGCTTCATTTCCTGATGCTTCTTCTTGCTCTTGTTCGCCATTTGTCTTCCTCCGGCGATGTTGATCTCCACGGTCAGTCGCGATTAAATCACCCGGCCCCTGAAGCAACCGATCCATGTTGACGCCAATCCTCATGTTTATCGGCAGAATTCCAGGGTGCGTTACTTTGCGCACACGCCGAGGCCGTCTTATCCGGAGTTTACGTTGTTGCGCAGAATGTTGTTGCGCATCACAACGCTCTGATTGGGTTCCATCCATGTTTGCTGCGCAATCCCCGCGCCGCCATTGCCTTCTGCGAGGCTGGCCTCGACTGTAACCTGCCGTGACTCCGCAATGCGGACGCCATCAAGAGCGTTGCGCGCGATCTCGCAATCGCGAATCGCAACCCCGCGCCCAAAGCTGACGGCAACCCCATTGCCGAACATGCAATCGCACAACCGCGATCCATCGATTGTGACATTGGAAACGTGATCCAGTTTGAGGTTGTGGTTCTTGCCGATACCGGGCGGCGGCGCACCGCCATTCCCTGAAAAATCGCAATTGACCATGTCGAGTTTTTCTGCACCGTAAATGTAAACGCCGGAGAAAATGCAATTGCGGACGGTAATGTGTTCGAAGCGAAGGTTGCGCTGCACGAGTTTGTCCTCGGCAAGAAAAAGAATGCCAGCACGAATCGGGCCGTGCTGTGTACGGCGCCTCTGCACGTCGCCGTTGGGATCTTTTGAGGCCTGCGGCGTTATCGCACCTTCAATCACAAAGTCGCGCAGCACAAGATCGTGCATATCGGAATCGGCATTGATGATTGCCGCCTCATATTGAGTATTTGCCGGATCGAGAAAAAGTTCGCAGTCAATGCCGCTGCCGGCAATCGTGACTCCGCTGTGCAGACGAAGCGTAGCAGGCAGCGTGTGCAGACCAGCCGCAAGACTCACTGTGCCTCCGCCGTTTGCCTTCAGCTTATCGAGTGCGTCTTGAATTGATTCGCCAGGCGCGACGGCGATGGAACCCGCAGGCACAGGAGCCGTCGGGCTATCCTGCGCTCCTGCTCTGGCTGCAATTTTTGAAGGCACCGGCGCCGGCTGCAGCGTGCCTGAAACCTGCCCGCCGCGAAAGAACGTGAGCACCCCGCGCGAGTGATCGCGTGCCCGTATCGCAGCCTTTTCCGTGAACGGCAGGTCGATGTGCTTCACGTATTTGTAGTGCTGCAAAACGCCTTCATAAATATCGCTGAAGCGCGCACGTGTGTCCTGAATTGTGCCGTAAGCGTGAACCTTCTCGCCGAGCAAAAGGCTCGCGGTATATTCGTAGCCAAGAGCGAGGCGGTTATCGGCTTCAGCGAAAAGATCGACACCCTGATTCCACGCGGCCACACAGATGCGGGCCAGGTAGCCGAGCCCGAGTTGCACATGGCCTTGGTCCCGGCATGTTTCCTCGCACTGACCGCTGGGATAGATGTAGCGTGTAATGCCGCTATTGACCGGGCCAACGCGGTAGTGATGGTAAACCTCATCCATTAGCTTCCGGTCGTCACAGAAAATGCCAATGGCGAGCAAGGTGAACATGATCGCTGCGTCCCAGTTGCCGTTGGCCTCTGGATAGTACATGCGCAGCAGCGGCGCGTAGACGGTGAGCAGCATGCGCTTGAACTGTGCCAGCGATTCGCCGCGCCACGCCGGATATGTTGCGCGCAGAATTTCTGCGGCATTGCAAAATTCGCCGCCAGTCCATCCGGCCAGCAGCATGGCGTCGTTCTCGAAAAAATCTCCCAGCGTTCCCGACCACGCGTCGAAGATCTCGATGGCTTTGCGCGCATAGGCCTCGTTGCCCGTGACGTACCACTGAATCACATGTGCGTCGACAGCAGCAGCGCTCGCCGAGAGCTCCGCTCCACCCTTCTGTCCCGCGCCGTATGCGCCACGAATAATATGCGCGAAAGGGGTGGGCTTGAAGTCGAGCGAGGAGTTCGGCTCGGCCTGCAGCCGGTCCCATGCGGACTTCCACGGTTCTTCGCCGACCTTCACTTTCGCCTTCATGAGCTCCAGATCCGCGCGCGTCTGTAGAATTCCGGGATGAACGATGGAGCGAAGAGCCGCATTCGGCTTGCGGGCAGCAGCGGACTCCGGATGTTGAACGGCTCCGTCTTTCGAAGTGCCTGGGACCTGCGCCAAACCTGGCAATGCAGCCGCAGCCAGACCGGCTCCCGACTGCAAGAGAAATGCTCGTCTCTTCATGCGTCTGGTCTCTCTCTTGGCCGTATTTGAACAAACATCTTCCTGCCTTGTTCAGCAGGCGCGACTCTTTATGCCGCCTTTTCGGCCCGCGCCAGTATACGCCGGGAGCGCATAAACGGGGCTATGGCGGAGGTTACTGGAGCGATTGGATTCAGTCGTTATTTGCGGACTGTTCATCCAGAGGCTCAACGCGGATTTTGGCGATCCGGCGATTGTCCATTTCTACGACCGTGAGGCGACGGCCGTCATGGACGATGGATTCGCCCGGCGTGGGAATGTGAGCGAGGCGCACGAGCAGAAAGCCGGCAAGTGTCTCAACTCCGCCGTCGCGCGGCAGACTCCATTGCATCTGCGTTTCCAGGTCACGCAGGTTCACGCCGCCGTCCATCAGCAACGCGCCCGATGCAGTTGTGAGGACGGGAACGGCCGGTGAGTCAAATTCGTCTTCGAGTTCTCCGGTAAGCTGCTCGATTGCATCCTCGGCCGTGACCAGGCCCACGACGGATCCATATTCGTCCACGACGACAGCCATGTGGCGGCGGCGCAGCTGGAAGTCGCGAATCAGGTCGAGAACCGATTTGGTTTCCGGAACCACCAGCACGTCGCGCATGACCTGGCGAACGCGGAGTTCTACAAACGGCGTGGTCAAGCGCGCGGCCGGGTTTGATGATTCCCAGATCTCGAGCTGCTTTGCCTCAGATTCACTCCGTTCAGGAGTGGAACGGAAGAAGATGAGGCGGGCAAGGTCGCGTGCATAGAGGACGCCAATAATGTGCTCCGGGCCGCGGGCTTCGTCGTAGACCGGAACACGCGAGCGATGGCGGGCGATAACTTTGGCGCTGGCTTCCTCAAGCAGCATGTTTGAAGGCAACGAGAAGATTTTCTGGCGCGGGGTCATAATCTCGCGGATGGAGACGTCATCGAGCTCGAGGGCGCGGTGGACGAGAGTCTCCTGGAATTCGGGCAGCAGGCCCATGCGGCGTGCGGCGGTAGCGATGAGCTTGAGTTCGTCAGAAGAGTGGACCGCTGCGCGCTCCGTGAGCGGAACATCGAAGCCGCGCAGCACAGCCGCAGCAGACACCTTGAGCAGGCGGACTGCTGGTCGCGCCAGGGCCATGAAAACCAGCATTGGCGGGGCCACAGCCACCGCCAGGGCCTCGGCACGGCGCAGCGCGAGGGACTTGGGCACCAGCTCGCCAACGACGACATGGAAGTAGGTGATGAGCGCAAAGCCGAGAGTGACGGCAGCGATCTGGGCGTAGAGGTTGGCGTGAGGTAGATGACCGAACCAACCCATAAGAATCGAGGCGGCGAGTGGTTCGCCGAGCCAACCAAGAGCCAGCGAGCAAAGGGTCACGCCAAGCTGGACGGCGGGGAGAAGTTCGTCAAGGCCTCGCTGCAAGCGGCGGACGGCGCGGGCTCCGGCGACACGGGCAGCGAGCATTTGCTCGATGCGCGTCTCGCGAATTGAGACCAGCGCGAACTCTGCAGCCACAAAAAAGGCGTTGGCCAGGATGAGCATGGCCACGGCGACAAATTTGAGCAGCGAAAGTCCTTGCATCTGGGTGTGAGAATAGCACCGGACAGGCGACAGCTATCAGTTGGCCGTTCACAGTAACTGGTTCTGAGTTCTCGATTTTCGGCGATTGATCGACCGCAGAGAGAAAAATGTGGAACGACAGAAGGTCGGGGAGCGTACTGGTTTGAAGGCGGCCCATCTCCGTGCCCACGAGTTTGTTTGTCCGTAGACGCACAGCGGTGTTCGGAAGCGGACATGGAGGGGTCACTCGAATATTGTGCGCTGCGTAGAACCCGCTCATACCATTGGGTTTGCCGTTTGAGCCCGTTTGGCAATCGGGATGCTGCCTGTATTGCGGGAATGGCTGTCTAATGTTCGCCGGCCACTTGGTCTGTTAGGAAGTGAGGAAAGAAATGAAGAATCTTCTTGCGGGAACTGCGGTCCTTATCGGAGCGGCTGCGCTGATGCTGGCGGCTGTTCCGGCGCTGGGCGCCGAGGCTACCTTCGAGCGAAACCTGACGTTGAAAGGTAGAGCCGAACTGACGGTTGCAACGGGCTCCGGAAGCATCCACCTAACGCACGGCACCGGCAATCAAATCCATATCTTTGGACGGGTGCGGTCCAGTTGGGGCGCAAACGATGAACAGGTCAAGCAGATCGCGGCCAATCCGCCAATCGAACAGACGGGAAACATCGTTCGCATCGGCGCTCGACACGAAAATCTGCACAACATAAGTATCGACTACGAAATTGAGGCCCCGGTGGATTCCTATCTGAACGCGGCCTCGGGTTCCGGCGAAGTGACCGACGACGGCGTCGGTGAAAACACCAAGCTGAGCACCGGTTCGGGCAGTATTCACGCGACAGGACTGCACGGCAGCTTCTCAGTGGATACAGGCTCGGGCAACATCTACGCTGAACAAATCGGTGATGGAGACGTGAAGGCCGAAACGGGCTCGGGCTCGATCGAGCTGCGCAACCTGCACGGCGGATTGCACGCCGAGACCGGCTCAGGTTCGATCAAGGCAGGCGGAACGCCAGCCGCTGCCTGGAAGCTTGGGACCGGCTCAGGCAGCGTCGAAGTCTGGCCCGGCGACGCTGGGTTGACGCTCGACGCCGAGACCGGCTCAGGCAGCGTTCATACTGACCGGGAAATGACAACGCAGGGAACCTCCAACCGGCATCACGTTACCGGCAAGATCAACGGCGGCGGACCAACAGTGAGGATTGAGACCGGTTCGGGCAGCATTCGGGTGCATTGAAATCGGCTGTCACTTCTAAATTTTCTTGACCTGCTGAAACCAGCGCAGTTCTCAGACGTTTTTTCCAGGCGAGGTTCGCAAGGCTCCTTGGAAGGGCCTCGCCTGATTCTTTTTTCACTCCGCAATTCCCTTCCCCCTACTCGTCGTTCGCACGGTTTAGCGCAGCTATCCGAAAATAAGGTCTGTCTTTCTCGGCTGAGTCAGGAGTAAACAACTGCTCGGTCTTCGCAGCATCATAGTCGCGCCAAAGCCAGATCATCTCCTGGGGAAACTCCGCGGCACCCTGTGCCGAGTTATGCGTCCCCTTACCGAAGCTGAAATGGAAGTCGTAGTCCTTCGCCTTCAGGGCGTTCGCCATCCGAATGTTCGCGGTGGGCCAGCTTCCGTAGCGATCATTCTCCTGGTCGTTGGCACCGTCCTGGAGCCAGACGCGCAGGTTGCGCCTAGGCTCGCGCAGAATCTTCTCCGGATAATCCTGACCGCCGTCGGAGTTAGCCGGGGCCTCTTTCCACTGGATAGATGTAAAGCTGCCGATCCAGCTCAACACGCGGCTGAATTCGTCAGGCATTTGCCAACCGGCGTTGAAACTGCAGATTCCGCCCGACGACAGGCCAGTGATGGCGTGGCTGTATGCGTTCTTGCGCAGGTTGTATTTCGCGCCCACATCGGCCAGAATTTCGTCGCGCAGAAATCGCGGATAGCGGTCGCTCACCGTGTCATAAAGTGTGCTGCGCATCGAATCCTTCAAGGTGCGGCTCCACTTGTCGCCATAGGCTTTCACAAAGTCGTAAGTAGGCGTGCCGGGCGAGCCAGAAATATCGCCGGGGTTGATGAAGACGCAGATCATTACCGGGATTTTCTTTTGGGCGATCAGGTTGTCAATCACATTGAGCGCGGGGTTGTTGCCGTTGCGATCGATGTATCCGCCTCCATCCTGGAAGACCATGACCGCCGCAGGAACTTTGGGATCGTATTGAGCGGGAACGTAGATCCAGTATTCGCTCTTCATCCCATGGTAGATTTTGCTGGTATGAATGAGCTTCTCAGACAGAGTACCGGCAGGCGTGCCGGGCTGGAGATACGAGAGCGGACTGAAGGCAGGCAAATCGAGACGCCCACCAAAGGATTCGCCAGCCACAAGAAAGTGGAACTGGTGCATGCGGCCGACGGGCTCAATTTGCGCCGAAGCGTACCAGAGATTGGAGCCGGGAATCTGCTCGGTCGGGCTGCTGGCGAAATCGTCGACGACCAGCGACGGAGGAGTGGCGGACTCGACAGCGAAGAAGAAGTCCGAACCGTGGCCGGCCCACGCGGTGCCATCGTGCAGGTCCTTGGCGGTAAAGGTGGCTTCAATGGCCGCCCGGAGTTGCGGGCTTTGGGCCTTTGCCAAGGCAATCAACTCCGGAGCGGAGAGCTTGTCGGCGGCGTTCGCAGGGCGGCAGAATTGCAGAACAACCAAAAGAAGCACGGAGAAAAGGGCCAGCTTTTTCATGCGCGCCATGATACATTGCGCACGATACACGTGTCTTCAGCCGCATCCGTTCAGCCTGCGGAGACAGCGCAACACAGTACGCGCGTCAACGCCTATGGAAGAAAGTAATACGGGTCCGGATACTTTACTGAAAACTCGGCTTCGGGCTTGCCCTTCAAGTCGCTCCACTGGTCGCCGACGTTGAGCACAATCTTGTACCCCTGTGCAACAATCTTTCCGCGCTCAGCCGATTTGTATTCGATCGTGGTTGCTGGACCTCCCGAGGCCGGCCGTAGCGTCAGTTGCTGCCAGTTCTCAAATCCCTGCTCGCGAAGATTGCGCTCAGTAGCATCGCGCTCGTTCTCATGCCGGCCAGTGATGAAGAAAACACTGACGCCCAGCCTCTGGGCCTCATTGAACACACGCAAGCTGCCCGGAATTGCCGGCGCCTTTGCAGTTTGAACCCATGCATCAAATGCCTTGCTTTCGTATGCGAAACCGGCAGCCAGCATCTCCGCGTAATTGGAGAGCGTGGTTTCGTCGATGTCGAAAACCATGACCAGTTTTTCCTGCGGATTATGATGCGCGGCGCGGCGGCGCAGGAAAGCAATGGCACGGTCGGCCTGGATGTCGATGTCATGCGTATAGCAGCCGCACTTGCAGGTGCAATCGTGGTATTGCTCAAGTTGCTTCTTGAGGATGTCCAGGTTTTGCAGCCGCTCTGCCTGGGCATTCACGCTGAAGACAGGCTGCTGCGCCTTCGACGCTGCAGGTTGCTGAGCGGCCGAGTGGATGGGTGCGGCGGCTATGGAGAAAAGTGCAGCGAGTAATAGAAAGTGCTTCTTCACCGGTCGACGTCCTTTCACCAAAGCGGCAGTGCGCGGTTCAATGAGTTCGGGCTCCGAAAACATCATCGCATTCGAGAGTCGGAGAGGTCCAAGAAGGATAGGACTGGCGAATATCGTCTCCCGGTCTCAATGGCCTGATCTGGAGCCCTCAGAGTAACGGTGGGTTCGGTCTCTCTTTCGATACACTGGAGGTATGGTTCATGTCTTTCGCCCGCTGCCCGTCGAACGGTTGAAGTTGTTCGTTTTCGATCTGGATGGAACCCTTATCGACTCGGCCCAGGATTTATGCAACAGCGTAAACGCCGCGCTGAGCCAGTTTGGCCTTGAGGCCCTCCCGGACCCGGCGATCGCGAGCTTTGTGGGCAACGGAGCTCCGATGCTGATGCGGCGTTCGTTGGCGATGGCCGGCTTCATGACACCCGAGCAGGTGGACGAGAAGCTGTTGGCCGAAGCGTATGACTTCTTCCTCAAGTACTACCGAGAGCACAAGCTGGACTTTACCCACGCCTACGACGGGGTTCTCGAGGCGCTGGCGGCGCTCAAAGACCTGCACGACGCGCCCGGCGGATCTCCGCGCATAATGGCCGTCCTGACAAATAAGCCGGTGCGGCCGGCGCGCGGCATCTGCGAAGGGCTTGGCATGGCGGACTACTTTTTGCATATCTACGGCGGCGACAGCTTTCCGATGAAGAAACCCGATCCGATGGGGCTGCGAGCGCTGATGGAAGAGACCGGCGCTAGTCCGGAGGATACGGTGATGATCGGCGACAGCCAGGTTGACGTGGAGACGGCGCGAAACGCCGGTACCTGGTCCATCGGATGTGCGTTCGGGTTCGGCTCGCAGTCAATTCTGGAGACCAAGCCCGACATCCTGGTGGACCGGGCCGCAGACTGGATGGCGGCGCTGCGTCCTGCGAAAATTGGTATGCAGCCGGAGTGATTGACTTTTATTTATTGGGCCGCCGGACATGTGCCGGACCGCCTCTTTTGACCTGATGCGCGTTTTTGCCCATGACTTCGTCATTTGAGTGTTCGACGGCGCAAGCG
>Ga0209483_1003598_pt1 | contig 10126 bp, 11 predicted proteins | sample NGEPerA_FD_184508 | JGI IMG/M metagenome (GOLD analysis project Ga0209483, IMG submission 184508) | Arctic peat soil microbial communities from the Barrow Environmental Observatory site, Barrow, Alaska, USA - NGEE PermafrostL2-A... | ecosystem: Environmental > Terrestrial > Soil > Wetlands >...
CGTCACACCGGCCAGCGCCAATCACATCGCGGCGCGGGCCGGTGTGACGTGGGGCGTCATCCAGTACCACTTCGGGGACCGCAACGGACTGCTGTCGGCGGTCATCGCCGACGGGTTTCAGCGCTTCCGCCGGGCCATCGAGTCCGTCCCGGTGCCAGACGGACCGTCTCGCCAACGGGTGGAGGCAGTCGTCGAGGCCGCCTGGGCAGCGTTCTCGAGTCCGGAGTCACGGGCCAGCTTCGAGATCCTCATCTCGGCCCGGGCCGGCCGGGACCAGGAACGGGTCGACGAGCTGGAGGACATGGCGCGGGACATGCGGGCGTTGAGCAGGGTGCTCGTCGGGAACGGGATCGATTCCGGAAGCCAGGACGCCGTCGTAGGGGAGGTGCTGTGGGCGACCCTCCGCGGGTTGGTGATGGCGCAGATGCTGACCCCACAGCACGTCGATACCTCGCGGGAGCGGTCACTCCTCGTCGAACTCATCGCGGATCGACTCGACGGGTTCGCAGCCTGACCCCGACCCGAGATTGTGCCTCGGTCGTCGGATCGTAGGCGACCGGTCCCAAATTATTGCCCTCTGTGCGCATCCCGCTATAGGACTGTGCCACCGAGAGTCGTGGTGCCGGTGCAGGGCGGACTGGGGGCAATCACCTCCATCGGAATCGGGTCGGGGACAACAAGCCCACGAGCTGGTCGCGTGGGAACCGGCCTGGCTCCTCCGTCCACCGGCAACCGCATTCCTATCGATTCTTTGACCTCCCCTTATCCTGTTCTTGGATTCGATCCGTACCGTGGGTGGTGGAGGCGAGCAGATTGCCCGACCGCTGCTCGGAACGCCATGGACTGGATCATCACCGTGCCACTACTGGCCGTCACGTTTGTCTGTGCATCGATCCCGGTGCTCATGGGGTCCGGCCGCAGGCACTGACCGGTCCGTCCCCCGTGCGCACACGTACCCGCAATGTGTGAACGCCACGTTTGTAGTTTGACCATCGACGTGTGCGACTTCGGGATTGCCCCTTGTATGGACACCATTGACGGGTCTACCGTTAACAAGTGGTGGATACACATGAGTACGCACCAGAGCCGCACGACGGGCTCGCTGGAAGGATCCGTGCCTACCGTCATCGGCACGGGATGACCCAGCGCGAGCTAGCCGACCAGCTGGGGGTCACCCAGCAGTCGGTCGCCCGGTGGGAGCAGGGCTCGCCTCCGAGCCGGCACATGGTTCGCACGCTCGAGGTCCTGGTCGACGAACCGGACACGGTCGGCCAGCCCGGCGACATTGCCGAGATCATCGGCATCCGCCCTCCAGCGCCGACCCTGGTGCGCACCCGCGGCCTCGACGAGGCCCGCAAGGCCTATGTGCAGGGGTGCCTGAAGCTTCTCGAGCGGGGGGAGCGCCTGCCCAACAAAGTGCTCCTGCTTCTGGCCGACGAACTCGGCTGGCCCGTCGACGACTGAGCCGACACCGCGAGCCGGCTGGGCTGCGACCGGGTCAACAACGGTCCCGGTGCGGTCGAGGCCACCAGTTCGGCCGAGCATCTGAGGGCTGCAATCGGCTGCAGCGGAACAGTCACCGGAATCGGAGGCCGCAATTCCGTCACCGGCTCGCCGGCGACCATGGAATCAGCTGCCCGATCTGAGGGCGACGGATGCCCGAGGAGGAAGTTGCCTGCTTCTCAGGACCGATACTCGGGATTCGGGAAATCGAACCTCGACCCGGCATCCCATTCTCGACGTTGATTGCCGTACGAAGGGAAGCCGCCAGCAGTCTTGAGCATGCCGGCGAGATGAAGGAGATTCCAGGTCATGAAGGTGGTATTGCGATTGGTGAACTCGTTGTCCACGCCCGCCCGGCCACCACCCTCGAGCTCGTCCCCGTAGCTGGGGCCGGGACCGGCCTCGCCGATCCATCCGGCATCTGACTGGGGTGCGATGGAGTACCCGATGTGCTGCAGGCTGTAGAGAACATTCGACGCGCAGTGCTTGATGCCGTCTTCGTTTCCCGTGATCAGGCATCCTCCAACTTTGCCGTAGAAGAGCCATTGGCCCTTGTCATTGAGCTCGCCGGAATGGGCATAGAGCCGCTCGATCACCTTCTTGGTCTCGCTGCTGTTGTCGCCCAGCCAGATCGGGCCGGCGATGACAAGGACATCCGCAGCCATCACTCGCTCGAAGAGTGCTGGCCACTCGTCCTGCGACCAACCGTGTTCACGCATGTCCGGGTACACGCCGCTGGCGATTGCATGATCGACGGAGCGGAATTGATCGACCCGTACGCCCTGCTTGGCCATGATCGAAGCGCTGCTGTCGATCAGTCGCTGTGTGTGACTCACGTCCGGCGACCGGGTCAGCGTTGTGTTGATGAACAGGGCAGAGAGATTCGAGAAGTCCGGGCGGCTATCGGTGTCCATGGAGTCCAGTCCTCCCATTTGCCCTCGGCGTTACGAATCATTGTCGGTGACGGGGGCAGCTGTCCATGCACTCCGATATCAGCGGCCCAAGCTGAACTACACCGAGACTCCCGGCATGTCCGACGTGATCCCTGTCCATGCCCCGGGGACTCTCAGTCCAGCGCCTTGGACAGCAGTCCTTGCAACTCGACTCGCTCGCTGCGGGTGAGCAGCGCCAGGACGTCGTCTTCGACACCCTCGATCGCCTTCTCGGCACTTCCGAATGCGCGGAGGCCCTCTTCGGTGATCTCGACCAGGTGCCGGCGACGGTCGGCTGGATCACGACGGCGGACGGCGAACTCTCTTGCTTCGAGGTCGTTCAGCAGGAGCACCAGGTTGTTGGCATCGACGCACAACAGCTCACCGAGCTCGTGCTGGGGAATCGGGCTGTGGTCGTGCAGCATGGCCAGCGTGGAGAATTCCTTCAAGCGCATGCCCAGCTGCTCTTCGGACGTGCGTCGATAGATGAGCTTCGTCAGCTGGGTCAACAGGACCGTCACCCCGGGTGTCGTGCTCTTCGCCATCGGCTCGATCATATAGCCATTCGCTCCTGAATGGGCGACTACCACCCTAGCTTGACACTCACTACAACAGTGACTATCAATGGAGAGGGAACCTTCACTCCCAGAGACCGAGGATGCCCTTCATGCCTTCTTCCATCCGCGGCTTCGTCCATGAGCGCCGCCGTTGGGTCGCACTCATCGTCGTCTGCTTCGCGATGCTGATGAACACGCTCGACCAGACGATCGTGAACGTGGCACTGCCCACCATCCAGCACGATCTGCACTTCACCCAGGCGTCGCTGGCCTGGGTGATCGACGCCTACCTGATCACCTTTGCCGGAGCCCTGTTGCTGGCCGGTCGACTCGGCGACCTCATCGGACGGAAGAAGGTCTTCCTGGTCGGTGTGGCGCTGTTCACGCTGGCCTCGGCGGCCTGTGGCGCTGCCGACAGCCAGGCCCTTCTCATCGGGGCCAGATTCGCCCAGGGGCTGGGGGCCGCCCTCTCGTCGTCGGTCATCCTGGCGATCATCGTGGCCGATTTCCCCGTTCCCGCGGAACGAGCCAAAGCGATGAGCTCCTACATCATCGTGGCCGTGGGTGGTGGGTCGCTGGGCCTGCTGGTCGGGGGGTACGTGACCCAAGCACTGAGCTGGCACTGGATCTTCTTCATCAACATCCCCATCGGCATCGTCACGTTCGCGCTCGGAACTGCGTTGATCGACGAGAACGTGGGACTGGGGATCCGGGCGGGACTGGACGTCGGTGGCGCCGTGTTGAGCACCGGCGGTCTGATGCTGGCGATCTACGCCATCGTCAGCTCGAGCCAGTACGGGTGGAACTCATCCCACACCCTGGCGTTGGGTGGGGCAGCGATCGTCGTGCTGGCCGCGTTCGTCCTACTCGAGAGCCGATTAACCCATCCGCTGATGCCCGTGCACGTGCTTCGGTCCCCGGGCCTATTGACCTCGAGCCTGGTGCGGGGCCTGATGGTCGTGGGTATGTACAGCACGTTCTTCATCGGCGTGCTCTATTTCCAGCGCGTGCTGGGTTACAACTCGGTCTCCACCGGACTGGCGTTCCTGCCCCAGACGCTCATGGTGGCCGTGATGTCCACCGGTATCACCAACCGCATCATCAAACGGTTCGGCCCCAAGCCCACGTCGCTCGCGGGACTGGGGGTGGTGGCCGTCGGGCTCGCGCTGTTCGTCGGGTCCGGCCCCGATACGGCCTACTTCCCGCAGATCTTCGCAGCGGTGCTGCTGATCGGCTTCGGGGCGGCTGCGGCGTTCACACCACTGCTGACCATCGCCCTGGCCGGGGTGCCCGCCAAAGACGCAGGCATCGGGTCGGGCATCGTCAACGTGTCGCAGCAGGTGTCGGGAGCGCTCTCGGTGGCGATCCTCGGGGCCGTGTCCACCAGCCATACGGCTTCGCTGCTCGCGTCGGGAAGCTCGACCATCGACGCCCTGGACGGCGGGTACCGACTGGCCTTCATCGTGGCTTTGATCAGTGTCCTGGTGGCGATCGTCCTCGGGGCCGTCATCCTCAGGCAGCCCAGCGCACCACCGGAGCCTCCCACGGTCGTCGACAACTCGTTCGAGGCGGAATCCGAGACGCTGATCGTCGAGATCATGTGAGCGCTCGAGTGGTCACCGTTGGCACGCGCGCTACATGGCCCGCCATGGCGTCCTTGATCGGTTCCAGAGCAACCCCGACCTCGAGGCACCATACGCTCAACTCTGGCGAATCTGTTCGGCTTCCCGAACTGAGGATGCCTACTTCCCACCGTCGGAGTTCCGGTGCTCCTCAGTACGGTGCCGAGAGGTCAGCGAACATCGGAAAGTGCCGCACGTTGCACGTGAGTAGGCGGGCATCCGCTCGTTGGGCCGTCGCCGCGATTACGAGATCGGCACTATCGATGGACCGGTGACTGGGGAGCCAGGCCCTTCCGAGAGCACCGGCGTCCTCGGCCACAGCTGCGTCGACCGGGTGCCAGGTCAGCGTGTCGAGAAGCGCCCGTGTGGCCACCTCCTCGGAGGGCCGCATACCGGCCAGGATCTCCAGGCGGGTCATTTCGCTTGCATGCAGCGATGCTTCGGCTCGCTCCTGCTCGAGTACCTCGGCTGCGCCGGGATGTCCCCTGAGGTAGTCGATGAGCACCGAGGTATCCACCAGGGCGGTCATGAGTCCTGACGCTGTACGCGCGCTCCGGAACGGCGCTCCTCGACCCACTCGGCGCCGTCAGTTGTCCGGCCGGTCCACGATCCGAATGCCCGGCGCATTGCGGCAAGGTCGTCCTCGGTCGACCTCTCCGTACCGTAAACGATCTCGACGGCATCGCGAATGAGCGCCGAGATAGATCGGCCGGTCCGAGCCGCAACTGCGTCGAGCGCACGCCGCTCCTCTGCGGTGAGTGAGATCTGCGTACGCTGCATGATGTAAGTATACATCACACAAGATCGGCCAGTTCGGCCAGTTCGGCCAGTTCGGCCAGTGCTCGAGCCAGTGCTCGATCCCGTACGTCGGTCGCGTGCTGGTACCGGAGCGCTGCCGCCTGGGAAGCGTGGCCGGCACGCCTCATCAGTTCGGCCACGCTTGCCCCCCGTGGCTGCCGACCAGGTGAGACCCGAATGCCGCAGATCGTGGAAGCGCAGATCGTTCCTGCCGATCGTCGCCCGAGCCGCTGTCCAAGCGACGCTGAGTGACCGGTCTGACCCAGAAACCAGAGCGAACTCTGATCTGCTCCCACATGGGTGTCGAGGTGCCCCGTGACAACCTCAAGCGCGTTGGGCGGGATGGCAACCGTGCGTTTCCCGGCCCGCGTCTTTGGCTCCTTGACGATCGTCCGGCCGGACATCGCCGTCGTCCGGGTGACGTCGATGGACACCAGGCCATGTTCGAGGTTCACGTCCATTCGGCGCAGTCCTCGGACCTCTCCCCTGCGGAGCTGACACCAAGCAGCCAGGACGACGGCGATCCGGAGGTGCGAAGGCATGAGCTCGACCAGTGCGTCGACTTCGGCCATCGAAGCGATCGGCCGTTCTGGGGCCCGCTCCACGGAGGCTCCACGGATCTGGCATGGGTTCTTGTCGACCATGCCATCCGTCTCCGCAGTTCGCATGATCGAAGACATCAGCCGGTAGGCCTTTGCTGCCGTAGTCGGGTGGGTGCGGGCGATTCCGGCATACCACCGGCGCACCGCCGCCGTGCCGATCGTCGGGAGTTGAGTCGAGCCGAATGTCGGCACGATGTGGCGTCTGAGTAGCCAGGCGTAGAGCTCGACCGTCCGTTCGGCGAGGTCGGTCCGCTGGTCCAGCCATTCGTCGGCATAGGTTCCGAAGGTATCTTCCGGTGCCATGTGAGCCCACCGCATTCCGCTCGTGATGACGGTTTCTTCGCGGCAGGGACACACCTTCCTGCAAACTGTCGACCCCGACGGTAGGCAAACGGAGTGACGTCGAGCTGACCGGGTCGCCAGTTCCCCCCGCCTCTGAGCTCGTGATGAGCGAGAGGGACACGCTGCCCGGTGCTCAGCTTGCACAGCTGAGGGTGCGACGAAGTGGCTCTGACCTGGCATTACTTGGACCCACCACGTGGTCTTCGAGCTGCTCAGGTGCCATGTAGGCGATCGTTCCCAAAGTGGTGCCTGTCACAGTCAACGTCGAGGCGTCATGGAGCCGGGCAATGCCAAAGTCGCCGAGCAATGCCGTGCCGTCCGCGGCAATGAAGATGTTGGACGGCTTTACGTCACGATGGACGATGCCCTCTTCGTGGACGTAGGCCAGTGCATCTGCCAGCCTCGATCCGATGAGAGCCGTACGTCCGGGGCCCAGCGGTCCGCTTCGAAGGGACTCCGCGAGTGTCGAACCATCGACAAGTTCCATGACCAGGTAGGCCTGATCACCAGTATGCCCGGTGTCCAGCAAGCGGATGAGGCCTCGGTGTTCGAGGCGCTCCAGCACCTGGGTCTCTTGCGCCAACCGCCGAGCAAACTCCGGATCATTTGAGCGGACGACCTTCACCGCAACGACAGTGCCGCTGCGCTGGTCAATCGCCCGGTATACATCGGACATGCCACCGTGACCAAGGAGGCTTACTAGGAGGTAACGCCCCCCAAGGACATCAGTCTTCGAAGCCATGAGTGTTGATCAAGGTGGGCACGAACTTCCGGTAGTCATGAGACGCATCCAGCCCCACGCGGGACTGGCGGTCGCCAGCTCCAGCCTCCCCTAGATCCACGAGGGTCTCTACCGCGTCATCGAGGACGAGGCCAGGGTGAAGGTCTCGGGCACTGTTGCATTGAGCGCGACCTCGTCCGGCTTCCTTGGATCTCGTGCCCCGACCCTTGGTGGACGAGGCTGTAGCGGTGAAGTGCCATCGGCTCATTCGACCCGTTTAACCGCCCAGGTCGGCGTTCGCCGCGTTCCGGTTTCCGCCCGAAGTCATCCTGATCGCCTTCCGCTGGTACCTGCGCTACGGACTGTCCTACCGTGATCTGGAGGAGCTGCTCGCTGAACGAGGCATCGAGGTGGACCATGTGACCCTCTTCCGGTGGGTTCAGCGGTTCACGCCCCTACTCGTCGAGGCGGCGCGGCCATGCCGCCACCGCGTGGGTGGCCACTGGTTCGTCGACGAGACGTACGTGAAGATCTCCGGGTCCTGGCGATACGTCTACCGGGCCGTCGATCAAGACGGGCAGGTCATCGATGTGTTCGCGTCCAAGAGGCGAGACCTGAAGGCCGCAACGAAGTTCTTCGCCAATGCGATCCGCTCTCATGGTGAGCCGGCCGAGGTCGCCACCGACCGGGCCCACACCCTGGTCCGAGCCATCGCGGAGCTTCTGCCGGCCGCATTTCACGACACCATGCAGTATGCCAACAACCGGGTCGAGACTGACCACGCACGGCTCAAGGCAAGACTTCGACCGATGCGAGGCCTCAAACGAGACCGGACCGCCGGCGTTATCTTCGAAGGCCATGCCTTCATCCAGAACTTGCGGCGAGGGCACTACGAACTCGGGAGGGATGCATGCCCTGGGCTCACCCTTGCAGCGGCGTTCGAGGAGCTTGCGCTGGTGGTCTGAGCGGCAAACTCCGCCGAGGCTGGCAGACCTGCGCCTTTAGATCCAACAACGCAACAGTGCCGGAGAAAGACCTTGTGCCTGCCAGAACTCCCTCCACAGGCGATCGGGGGGCGGATACTGGACGGCCTGGTCGGGCTGGCCGCCATAGCACAGGCACTGGCTCGCCACGGCATCGTCCAGAGCGAGGGCTATCCCACCCTGGGGGCCCCGTTGCCGAGCGCCTTGGCCACTTTGTCTCCCAGGTTGGGATCGACTTGGCGCCAGTATTCGCCGACGCGCGCGGCCACGTCCGGTTTGAGGCCAGGCCCATTGCCGGCGTGACTAATGACGTTGGTCAGCAAGTGCTCCCGGTCGGTGTCAGACATTACGTCGCGGTACATGGCGCCGGGTTGGACGAAGTCGGTGTCGTCCCTGTGGGCGTGGTACGCGGAGCGCACAATCTCGCCGGTCAGCTGGTAGGACGGATCGGCGTAGAGGATCGGGTCAGCCTTGGGGCCACCGTAGGAGTTGGGTGCGTAGACCGGGTCGCTGCCTGGAAGAAAGTTCATGTGGCCGTCCTGGCTGTAGCCATGCACCGGGACCAGCGGCTGATTGACCGGTAACTGGAGGTAGTTGGGGCCGATGCGATAGCGGTGGGTGTCGGGGTAGCTGAAAAGCCGGCCTTGGAGCATTTTGTCTGGACTAGGGGCGATGCCCGGCACCATGTTGGATGGCTCGAACGCCGCCTGCTCGACCTGAGCGAAGTAGTTGTCCGGGTTCCGGTCGAGAACCATGCGACCGATCGGGATCATCGGGTAGTCCGAGTGCGGCCAGATTTTGGTCACGTCGAATGGATTGAATCGATAATCGGCAGCGTCCTCGAACTGCATAATCTGCATCTCTAGCTGCCATATTGGGTGGTCGCCTCGTTCGATGGCGTTCCACAAGTCGGCCCGGTGGTAATCGGGATCCTCGGCTGTCGTCGCCTTGGCCTCGGCATCAGTGAAGTTTTCCACGCCCTGCTCGGTCTTGAAGTGGTACTTGACCCAGAATCGCTCACCCCCGGCATTGACCCACATGAAAGTGTGGGAGCCATAGCCATTCATGTGGCGCAGCGTGCGGGGCGTGCCCCGGTCAGACATGAGAATTGTGACCTGGTGGGCGCTTTCTGGGGAAAGGGTCCAAAAGTCCCACTGGCCATTGTGGTCAGTCCGTCCGGTGTCGGCCCGACGTTTTTGGGAGTGGATAAAGTCGGAAAACTTGGAGGGATCCCGGATGAAGAAGACCGGCGTGTTGTTGCCCACCAGGTCATAGTTGCCCTCTTGCGTGTAGAACTTCAAGGCGAAGCCTCGAGGATCCCGGACGGTGTCGGGAAACCCCTGTTCCCCGGCGACGGTGGAGAAGCGGGCCACCATTGGCGTGCGGGTGCCCTTCTTCAAGAAATCGGCCTTGCACCACTGGCTGACGTCCTCAGTAGCCTCAAAGAACCCGAAGGCCCCGTGGCCCTTGGCGTGCACCACGTGCTCGGGGACCCGCTCCCGGTTGAAGTGGGCCATCTTTTGGATCAAGTAGTGGTCCTGTAGGACTAGAGGACCTTCGGCCCCAGCGGAGAGGGAGAACTCATCGCTGGGTGCTCCGATCCCTGCGTCTGTGGTCGTGGTCGGAATCAAGATGTCATCGGTCATGATGTTGGCAACAGTACCCATCTCGCGATGGAATCACACTGAGAATTCTGCGCGAGAACTGAAGGGTCACCGTGCGACCGGTGTCGCTCAGGATTCACTGGTTGTTTCGCGTCCCCTGCCGGCTATGGGCGCGTTATTGACCTACGACTGTTTGCCGACCACTAACTGCCCTCGACCGAATCAGGCACATTGGGGCACGCCTGACACGGTTCGAGTCGTGCGATCATCGGCAATTCGACCAGACGCCTGGCGTCCAGGGGCGCGGGGCTTGGGTCCATGAGGCGCCTGAAGGACGGGGTGACGGACTCTGGTCTGCGCGGCGCCGGACGGTGCGGCTATGAGATCACCTCCATTCGTCACATCTGTGGTCTGACCTGACGGTTCGAGACAGCTTCGTGGCGCGAGCACCCTGGCTAGTGA
>Ga0209483_1003599_pt1 | contig 10125 bp, 11 predicted proteins | sample NGEPerA_FD_184508 | JGI IMG/M metagenome (GOLD analysis project Ga0209483, IMG submission 184508) | Arctic peat soil microbial communities from the Barrow Environmental Observatory site, Barrow, Alaska, USA - NGEE PermafrostL2-A... | ecosystem: Environmental > Terrestrial > Soil > Wetlands >...
CGGGAATGCCGCGCTGGCAGGATCACCTGTTCATCGCGCTCAGCCGCACCGCCAACGACGCCACCGACTACTTCCAGATTCCCACCGGCCGGGTGGTCGAAGTGGGAACGCAGGTCACCGTCTAGCGGTCGCGTCAGGCGCTTCCCAAAAGGCTTTCTAGCGCTTGATTTTCGCCACGCCAGGGGCGAGTTTGGCGCTGACGGACGAGCATCCGTATCCGGCGTTGCTGAATGTGCTCGTCAATGGTCATCGTTGGGAGGATTGGCGTGGCGGATCAGGGTCATCAGGTTCACGATTTGACGCCGGAAGAAGTATCGAAGGGGATGGTCGAGGGACGCTATCTTCTGGTCGACGTTCGCGAGCCGAATGAAGTGGCCGTGGAAGCCTATCCGACCTCGGTGGTGCTGCCGCTCTCGAGCTTCGATCCGCAGGCCATTCCCGATCCCAGGGGCAAGCAGGTGGTGTTTGCCTGCCGCTCGGGCAAACGGTCGGTGACGGCGTCACTGGCGGCCCAGGCCGCCGGCTTGCCCCATGACAAGCACCTGGCGGGCGGAATGCTGGCCTGGAAGGCTGCGGGATTGCCGACCAGGACCGGCGGCTGATCGTTGCCATGACGTCGATGAACAAGGTTTTCGCGGATCTGCCGGTCACGATCTTCGAGGCGATGTCGCAGCTCGCGCGCGACAACAACGCGATCAATCTCGGCCAGGGTTTTCCTGACGATCCCGGCCCGGAGGATATTCGCCGGGCCGCGGCGGATGCGACGATGGACGGCTACAACCAGTATCCGTCGATGATGGGCATTCCGGAACTGCGGCAGGCGATTTCGGCGCATTACGGGCGCTGGCACGGCCTCAAGCTCGATCCGATGACGGAAGTGATGGTCACGTCCGGCGGCACCGAAGCGCTGACGTCAGCGATTCTGGCCGTCGTCGAGCCCGGCGACGAGGTGGTGGTTTTCCAGCCGGTATACGATTCCTATTTGCCGATCATCCGCCAGGCCGGCGGCATCCCGCGTCTGGTGCGCCTCGAGCCGCCGCATTGGCGGCTGACCGAGGAGGCGCTGCGCGGGGTTTTCAGCCACAAGACCAAGGCCGTCCTGTTCAACAATCCGCTCAATCCGGCCGCGGTGGTCTATCCGCGCGAGGACCTCGAATTGCTGGCGCGGTTCTGCAGGGAGTTCGATGCGACCGCGATCTGCGACGAGGTCTGGGAGCACGTGGTGTTCGACGGCCGCGAACATATTCCGCTGATTACAATTCCGGGCATGCGCGATCGCACCATCAAGGTCGGATCCGCCGGCAAGATTTTCTCGCTAACCGGCTGGAAGATCGGTTTTGTCTGCGCCGCGCCGCCGCTTTTGCGCGTTGCCGCCAAGGTGCACCAGTTTCTCACCTTCACCACCGCGCCCAATCTTCAGGCCGCGGTCGCCTATGGTCTCGGCAAACCTGCGGATTATTTTCTGAACATGCGCCAGGAACTGGCGCGCAGCCGCGATCGTCTCACGCAAGGACTTGAGCGCATCGGTTTCCCGGTGCTGCGGTCGCAGGGCACCTATTTCCTCACCGTCGATCTTTCGCCGCTCGGCCTCAACGAGACCGACGAGGCGTTCTGCCGGCGTATCGTCACCGACTACAAGGTGGCCGCTATACCGGTGTCGGCGTTTTATGAGGAGGAAGCGGTCACCTCGGTGGTGCGGTTCTGTTTCGCCAAGAAGGACGCCACCCTCGACACCGCGCTGGAGCGTCTGTCGGACGCGGTGCATCGGCGCTAGAGAGGTCACGCATGACGCTCGTCCGGAGCCACACTCGATTGTTGGCCGCGATCGCCGCCATGTTGGCGTTGCTGGCGCCGCCGGCAAGAGCGCAGCAGCGCACCGTCAATTTCTACAATTGGTCGAACTACATCGCCCCCGGGGTGCTGGAAGATTTTACAAAAGAAACCGGCATCAAGGTCGTCTACGATACGTTCGATGCCAACGAGACCCTGGAGACGCGGTTGCTGGCTGGAAAATCCGGTTACGACGTTGTGGTCCCCACCGCCTATTTCCTGCAGCGCCAGATCACCGCGCATGTTTTCCAGAAACTCGACAAGTCGAAGCTGCCGAATCTCGTCAACGCCTGGCCGGAAGTCACAAAACGGCTCGCGGTCTACGATCCCGGCAATACCTATGGCGTCAACTACATGTGGGGCACCACCGGCATCGGCTACAACGTGCAGGCGGTGCAGAAAATCCTCGGGCCCGATGCCAGGATCGACAGCTGGGACATCGTCTTCAAGCCGGAGAACCTCGCCAAATTCAAGGACTGCGGCGTCCAGATGCTGGATTCCGCCGACGACATTCTGCCGGCCGCGTTGGGCTATCTCGGGCTCGACCCGAATTCGACCAGGCCGGCCGACCTCGAAAAAGCCGCCGATCTCGTCACTGCGATCAGGCCCTATGTGCGAAAGTTTCACTCGTCGGAATATCTGAGCGCCCTGGCCACCGGCGAGATTTGCCTGGTCGTGGGCTGGTCGGGCGACATCATGCAGGCGCGCAGCCGTGCGGCGGAAGCCAAAAGCGGCGTCGAGATCGGCTATGCGATTCCGAAGGAGGGCGCGCAGATGTTCTTCGACAATCTGGCGATCCCGGCCGACGCGAAGAATGTCAGTGAAGCCTATGAGCTGATCAATTATCTCTACCGGCCCGATGTCGCGGCAAAAAACTCGGACTTTTTGTCCTATGCCAACGGCAATCTGGCGAGCCAGAAGCTGATCGACCCGAAGATATTCAACGACAAGACCATCTATCCCGATGAGGCGACGATGGCCAAACTGTTCGTGATTTCCGCGCGCGATCCAGCCACCCAGCGCGTCATCAACCGGCTGTGGACCAAGGTGAAGACGGGGCGGTAGCGCCGTCATTGCGAGGACGAAGCAGAGCACCTCGCCTTGCACCTCGTCATTGCGAGGAGCTCTTGCGACGAAGCAATCCAGTCTTCCTTGCGTCGTGGATTGCTTCGCAAGAGCTCGCAATGACGGTTTTGGATGCGGTGCTTCAGCACAGCTACCGCCAGCGGCGATGCAGCCACAGCCATTGATCTGGGTATTCGCGAATCCAGCCTTCGACCACCGAGGTGATCGCCTGCGTGGTTCCCTGCACGTCGATCTGGCCGGCGGCGTCGCGAACCGGCTTCACTTCTTCGGATAGTTCGGCGCGGAAACGGTGGCCGGGCAGGCGGATGATGCGGACGCCGTGGATCGGGCATTCGACCTGGCGCAGCAGCCGCGCCAGCATCGGATTGGCCCTGGTCTTGCGGCCGAAGAACGTGACCTCGACGCCGTTGGTCAGATACTGGTCGACCAGCATGGCGACGTGCTGGCCGTTTTGGAGGGCCTCCGCAAGCTTCAGTGGCGCGTCACGGCCGGCTGCAATCAGGGTGCCCATTTTGACCGCGCGCATTTCCTGGATGATGCGGTCGGCGGAGGCGATGTTCGGCCGGCGATACAGGATCGCGGCGTCGAGGCCGTGGGCAACCGCCGCAAGCGCCGGCAGCTCCCAGTTGCCGAGATGGCTTGCAAAGATCAGCGCCGGCTTGCCGTCGAGCCGCAACTGCGCAAACAGCTCGTGGGTGCGCTGCTGGATTTCGATGCGGCTGTCCTCCGGACGGGCGGGATCGTGTTCCCAGATGTGGTCGAGATGGGCGAATTCGGCGCCCATGCGGCCGAGATTGTCCCAGACGCCGGCCAGAATGGTCTCGATCTCCTCAGGCGATTTTTCCGGAAACGCCGCGGTCAGATTGGCGCGGCCGATTCTTTGCTCGCGCAGCATCGGCCCGACCGCGCGGGTGACGCGGCCGAACAAGTCAGCGGTCTTGATCGGATCGAAATAGCGGGTGGTGCGCAATAGACCGATCGTCAACGCGCCGACCGCCGCTTCGCCGAGCGGCTTGGCGGCGTCGCGGATGCGGGCCCTGGTGCGGCGCAATACCGGGTGCATCAGAAATACACGACGATCTTGCCGAACACCTGCCGGCTTTCCATGCGCTTGAGCGCGGTCGCAACATCGTCGATCGGCACTTCGGTATCGATGACGGGGCGCATGCCGCCGGCCATCTTGTCGAGGCTTTCGGCAATATTGCGCATCGTCGCGCCGAACGATCCGAAGATGCGGTATTGCTGCTGAAACAGTTGCATCAGGTTGATGGTGGTGGTGGGACCGGAGGTCGAGCCGCAGGTCACCAGCCTACCTCCGCGCTTCATCGTCAGCAACGAGCCATTGAAGGTATCGGCGCCGACATGCTCGAACACCACGTCGACGCCCTTCTTTTTGGTGATCTTGCGGGTCTCGTGCTCGAAGCGGTCCTTGCGATAGTTGATGACGTGGTCGGCGCCGAGCGCTTTGACGCCTTCGATCTTGCTGTCATCGCCGACGGTGGTGATGACGGTGCAGCCGATCGCCTTGGCCATCATGATCGCGACCGTGCCGATGCCGGACCCGCCGGCATGCACCAGCACGGTTTCGCCGGGTTGTAGGTGCGCATTGTCGAACAGCATGTGCTGGACGGTGGAAAATGCGATCGGCGCACAGGCCGCGTCGCGTTCGCTGACGCCGTCGGGCACCGCGATCACCAGCCGTTCCGGCAGGTTCATGAACTCGCGCGCAAAACCGTCGACATGAAAGCCCATGAGGCCGCCGACGTTGTCGCAGAAATTGTCGCGACAGGCCCGGCAAACCCCGCAGGTGAGGGCGCCGTACATGACCACCCTCTGTCCCGGTGTAAAACGCGTCACGCCTTCGCCGACCGCGGCAATTTCGCCTGACGCTTCGGCGCCGACCACCAGCGGCAACTTACGCTTGGCAAACGCCATGCCGCGATAGCCCCAGACGTCGATATGGTTGAGCGCCACCGCCTTGACGCGGATCTGCACCTCAGCGGCACCCGGCGGCGGCGGCGAGGGCTGTTCCGCAACCACCAGCTGGCGATCGGCAACGAGAGTGAGCGCACGCATGACGCCGTGTCTCCGGCAGAAGGAATGGATGGGTGATCGGGTGCGTATCGCCTGATAGCGCAGTCACGTCAACCCGGCGGCATGGACAGGGTGCGGCGGCTAGATCGGTTCGCGCGTCAGGATCAGCGAGGCGTTCTGGCCGCCAAAGCCGAACGAATTCGACATCACGGCGGTGACGCGGGCATCGCGTGCCTTGTTGGGAACCACGTCGAAGGGAATCGCCGGATCCGGGATTTCGTAATTGATGGTCGGTGGTATCCGCTGGTGCTCAAGCGTCAGCAACGAGAAGATCGCCTCGACCGCGCCCGCTGCCGAAATGGTATGGCCGACCATCGATTTGTTGGACGACACCGGAATTTGCTTGGCGCGTTCCCCGAACACGGCGGAGATGCCCAGGAACTCCATCTTGTCGTTTTCCGGCGTCGCGGTGCCGTGCGCGTTGATGTAATCGACCTGCTCCGGCGTCATGCCGGCGTCCGCCAATGTCTTGCGCACGCAGCCGATGATCGGCTTGCCGTCGGGACTGGAGCGGGTGCGGTGGAACGAGTCGGTCAGTTCGCCGCAGCCGGCAACCACGCCGAGAATGTTGGCGCCGCGCGCGACCGCGGCCTCGTAGCTTTCGAGCACCAGGGCGCCTGCGCCTTCCGCCATGACGAAACCGTCGCGGTTTTTGGAGAATGGCTTGGAGGCCCCCTGCGGCGGATCGTTCTGGGTCGACAGCGCCGACAGCAGGGAGAACCGCACCAAAGCCTCCGGATTGACCGAGCCTTCGGTGGCGACGCACAGCGCGGCGTCGGCCTCGCCGCGTCTGATGGCTTCGACGCCGAGTTGGATGGCGGTAGCGCCGGAGGCGCAGGCCGTCGAAAGCGAGATCGGCGAACCCTTGGTGCCGAAGGTCTCGGCGAGATGGTTCGAAACCGAGCCGAACTGGAAGCGCCGGTGGTACGGCGTGAATTTTCCGCCGCCGCTGACGCGCAGCAGGGCGTCATAGTCGAATTCGCCGCTGCCGCCGATGGCGCGTCCAAGCTCCTGCCGCTGCGGCCACTCGACTTCGACAGGCGAGACCGCGAGAAACAGCGGGCCCGGAAAATCACCCTTGGTTCCGATGCCGGCCTCGGCGATGGCCTCCTCGGCCACGAGAACGCCAAGTTGCTCGGAAAGGCCGGTCGATGAGAACGGCTCGACGGCGACGAAATCGATGGTGCCCGCCAGCGTCGTCTTCAAGCCGTCGGTCGGGAAACGGGTAATGGTCCGGATGCCGGATTCGCCTGCAGTCAGCTTGGCCCAATTGTCGGCCTTGCCGATGCCCAGCGACGTCACGACGCCCATGCCGGTGACGACGACGATCGGTCGTCCGAATTTGTCACGCGTAGCCGTCATGTTTTTCCCCGCGTTGAATGCAGTGCCTAACTGATCGCTTCGACCAGGGCCATGCCTTCGCCCCGCCAATGCCCGGCCCCGACAACCACAATCTGGGTCGGGGGTGCAGACATTTCAACCTCAAAGCCGGTGGCATCGTTGGGCGGAAACAATGCGCCGCGCGAGATCGACAGTGCGGCCAGCGCCAGACCCAACGGAAACTGGGTTTCCATGGTGTGGCCGAACATGGTGCCGGTGGCGCGCACCGCAAAATCCTTGTGCGCGCCGAGGAACGCGCGCTCTTCGGAGGTTACAGGTTCGGCGCCGGTCGCGCCGGTGATGATGGCGCCGTTGCTATCGAGCTTGCCGAGCTTCGACCACAGCGTCTCCAGCGTCGCCGTGACTTCGCCGGGGCGCTTGCGGCGCGCCAGATCGGAGACGACGTTGGTCAGGCGGGCGTACGGCTTGGCGCCGCGCGCTTCGGCATGGGCCCTGGACTCGATCACCAGAAACGCGCCGGCAGACCCCAGCGCGAAGCCGGCGTTGTCCCGGCGCGCCCAGACCGGAGCGAATTTGTCCTTGAGGTTGAAGTCGCCGAATTCATAGAGCACCAGCAGATCCTTGCGCTCGCCGTTTTGCGAACCGCCGATCAGGGCGATGTCGCTTTGCCCTCCGGCGATGCGCGCCAGCGCGATTCGCGCCGCGTCGATGCTGGCGGCCTCCTCGCCCATGAAGGTACGCGAGGTTCCGGAAACGCCGTGCACGATGGCGATGTTGCCGGCCAAAAGGTTCGACAGTTGCGCCAGGAAAAGCGTCGGGCGTAGATCGTTCATCAGCCGCTCGTTCAGAAACCCGGGAGCGCAGTTGCCTTTGGCTTCCATGTTCAGAATGTTGCAGTCGACCGCAAGATCGCGCTCGCCGCCGCCGGCGGCGATCACCATGTCCATTCGCCCGAGGATTTCCGTGTTGCCCTTGACGCCGGCCGAAGCCAGCGCCAGCCCGGCCGCGTAGGTGCCGATCCGCTGCCAGGCTTCCATCTGGCGCTGATCGCCCTTCTTGGGGATCTGGGTGTCGAGATTTACCGGGGCAAAGGGATGAACGATGTAGGGCGCGAAGTTCTTTTCATCGACGTTGATGCGCGGCGCGTTGAGCGCGTCCCAGTTGGCGTCCAGCCCTTCGCCCAGCGAGGTTGCGAGACCAATGCCGGTGATCCAGACCTCGGCCGATTCCGCATTCGGAGATTTCATCTCAGTCATCGGCAATGGCCTGTTGCGGAAAGCCGATACGCTTGGCCATCGCGTCCATGTACACGCGCAGTTCCGGATGCGGGAAGGGGACGACGCCGAAGGTGATGGTGGCGTTGCATCTCAGTTCGCCGCCGACGCGCACCTTGGCTGACGTAATCGCATAACCCGAACCTTCGTGAACGATGCTCGCCTCAACCCTGAGCAGTTCGCCCGGGTTGACGAAATTTCGCATCTTGGCTTCCTTGACCGCGGCCAGGAACGGCATGCGCTCGAACTTGGTGAGCGCGATCAGCAGCCAGCCCGAGGTCTGCGCCATCGCCTCGATCAGCAGCACGCCGGGCATGATGGGGTGGCCCGGAAAGTGCCCCTCGAAGATGGTATTTTGCTGCGGTACCTGCGCCTCGACCGTGATGGTGCGTTCGCCGATGTTGAGGTCGACGATGCGGTCAATCAGCTGGAAATATTCAAGGTGCATGACGGGCGGTTACGCGCCCTTGGCCGCGACCAATTCGTCGATCCGGGCGCTGAGGTTTTTCAGGACGAAATACTGCTCGGTGGTGGCCTTGCCGTCGTTGACTTCCTGGGTCCACTTTTCCAGCGGCAATTTGATCCCGAACGCCTTGTCGATGGCGAACGCGATATCGAGAAAATCGAGGCTGTCGATCCCGAGATCGTCGATGGCGTGGCTCTCTGGCGTGATCGTGTCGCGCGGTATGTCGCAGGTTTCAGCGATAATCGTGGCGACCTGATCGAATGTGGAGGACATCATTAAGCCTTTGATATATTGACGATAAATTCCAGAGCGGCATGGCGGGCGGGTGTGGCGCCCCGGAATGCCCTGTAAGCCTGCCGGAGCCGAGTGCCCGTATATCGGAGCGTCGCCCCGAGTTCAATGGAGGCGGGTGGTGGGGGGCGGATCGGATTTAAGGCTCAAAGCGCCGGTTTGGCCCGAAAAGGCTAGCTGTGCGGCGGGGTAATCTGCACGCAATCCCGGCGCCCCAGCAACACGCAGTCCTGGGTCCGGCGCAGATCGGCGATGCTCATGGCGAGCCATATTCCGATCGCCGTCAGCGCGACGGTGAAGGCAAAGGCCGCGACGTTGGCCAGCATGCGGTGGCGAAAATCGTCCGGTTCTTCCCGCGCCCGCTCATAGCGCGACAGATCGTTCGGCTCCGGCCGGACATCTTCCTGCCGGGCCTGCATGCCCGGGTACCGTTGCCGGCCTGGAAGGTGAGCCGGATGGCGCGGCCGGAATTCGAGCACGCGATGCTCTTCTTCTGAGGCGATGGGCCGCTGGGTTTTCACTGCTGCCGGTCCCGGAACTTCCTGATCTTATTAGCACGGTCGCGGCGGGTCTTACAGATAATGTTGACGCGTCATCGGTGCCAGCGGCGCATGGTTGATGCGTAATTGCGACAAGCCGCCCTTGCAGCGGGCTACCCCGGCACAGTTTCATGGAACTTGCCGTAGTCGATTTTGGTGCGGCCGTCTTCGGCGGTGCCGAGGATATCGGCGTAACGCTGGCCAAAAAGAACGTCGGCATGCCGGTAGGTTCGTCGGGCATGGATGGTTTGCGCTGCAACAACGTCATATCCGGACACCACGACCGCCAGCGAAACGTCCAACGCCGCGAGGTCATCGGCATTGAGCCCGCAAAGCAGGCTTGCCTCGTCCACGGTATGATAGAGCGTCCAGCTCAGTGCCAGCGCGGGGTGCTCGTTTTTCACCAGCGGCAGCTCATAGAATCTTCGAAACGTCCCGCCCTCCACGCTTACTTCATTCCTGAGCAGCCACAATTTGGCGGTGGCGTTGCCGATGATGTTGTGCCGCTCGTTGACGAGGCGAATCATCAGGGTCGGCTTGCCCTCATTGTTCGAGACCACCGGGTGGTCGGCGAACAGCAGCCGGGCGTTGGGCCGCGAAAACCGGGCAAAGATCAATCCGGTCATCAGCGACATCGAAAAGATGCCGGTGAACAGCTCCACCGTCGCGATGAAATGTCCGTAATGGGTCTGCGGATGCATGTCGCCGTAACCGGCGGTCGAGAGCGTCTCGATGCTGAAATAGACGTAGTCGATATATTCGCCGCCGGGCACGTTGGCGATCGGCTGATGGCCGATCCAGTAGAACACCGCGAAAATCGCGTTGAAGGCGATGAACACCAGCACGGCACCGCCGATGAAAGACGGCCATGAGGCGGTCATGCAGCGATGGCTGATGTCGGCCAGAAAACCGAGGCGCTGGCCCTCCGCGACGATCACCTCGCGGCCGCCGAATTGGAGTACCCGCGCCTTCGGTTTGCGCTCGCTCAAGGGCTTGACCATCTGTCCGAATCTCTTGAAGGGCCCAAATCGCTTGAAGGGCCGGTCCAAAGGCATTTAATCGCCGGCATTATCATGGCATAGTCGGGACAATCTCAGCGGGTTTTTTACCGGTCCGACACAGGGATTTCAAATCATGGCGAACACGCGCGAACCGCTGCTGCAGCCGATCCCGATCCTGTCGCTGCATCCCACCCAGATGACCG
>Ga0209483_1003600_pt1 | contig 10124 bp, 8 predicted proteins | sample NGEPerA_FD_184508 | JGI IMG/M metagenome (GOLD analysis project Ga0209483, IMG submission 184508) | Arctic peat soil microbial communities from the Barrow Environmental Observatory site, Barrow, Alaska, USA - NGEE PermafrostL2-A... | ecosystem: Environmental > Terrestrial > Soil > Wetlands > Peat...
GCGGTTGCGTCCCGCGAGCGGGACCACGGGACGCAACCGCAGCGACTCCGAGATCACCGCGCGCAGATAGGTGTCCTCCCCGGCGTCAACCTCCGACGTCAGCCGGGTGAGCGCCGCCGGGTGACGCAGCAGCAGATCGAATGTCCAGGCAAGCGCGGTGGCGGTCGTCTCGTGACCGGCGAGCAGCAGCGTGACCAGCTGATCGCGCACCTCGCGATCACTCATCTCGGTCCCGTCCTCGAAGCGCGCCGCCACCAGCAGCGACAGGATGTCCTCGCGCGCTCCAGCCTCAGGGTCGACGCGTCGCTCGGCGATCTCCGCGAGCAACAGCTCGTCGATCCCGCGCGTGAACTCCCGCATGTCCGCCAGCGGATCCCCGCGGCCCAGACGGCGCGAGAGCAGCACACGAAACTGCAGAGCGGGGGAGGCCGTCTCGCCGAGCAGCAGCGGCAAGCGCTCGCGCAGAAGCTCGCTGCGCGCCGGGTCGGTGACGCCGAACACCGCTTTCAGGATCACCTCGAGCGTGACCGCCTGCATCCGCGGATGAAGCGCGAACGGGCGATCCTCCGGCCAGCTGTCGAGCTCGCGCTCGGTCACCGCGCGGACCGTCGCCTCATACGAGCGCATCCGCTCGCCGTGAAACGGCGGCAGCATCAGCTTGCGGCGAGCGAGGTGCTCGCGGCCTTCCAGCAACAACACCGAGCCCGGGCCCATCACCGGCAACAGCGCGATGCTGCGCCCCGCCGGCAGACCATGCTCATGCGCGGTGTAGAGCGCGCGGATCGCCTCGGGGTCGGACAGCATCACCATCGGCCGTTCGAACCCGAGGAAGTTCACGCTGAACGCATCTCCGAAGCGCCGCCTGCAGGACTCCATGAAGGCGATCGGCCGCAACAGCCAGCGGGTCGTCTGGAGGATCGGCGGCTCGGCGAGACCGGGTGGGAGCGCGCTCATCCGTACAGCCTGACACACCCGCTAATTCGGCGTGGGCTCTCCGCTAATCCGGCATCGGTTCTTCTGAGGTGATTTCTTCGACCGTGAATTCTTCCGACGGCGCCGAACCGCGGTGAGAGTCTTCGGCCTTTTCGGTCTCGATTTCCTCGACCCCGAGATAGTTCCTCATGCCCTCCCGCTGGGCCTTCTCCAGATACCCAGGCAGGGGAGCACGGAGCTCGTTGGGGATCGCGTCCTCTTCGAGGATCGACTGGAGTGTCTCCTGCAGCGCACCCGATCCGGCTGCGTTGGTCAACTCCGCCTGGCCGCTCGGAGTGCTGTAGTCGTACAGCTCGACTTCCTGCCCTCCCGGCTGCACATCGATGCTTTCCTGGCCCCAGTTGGAGTACAGCCCCAGCTTGCCCTGCTGGGTACGGAGCGCCACCACGTGGCGGGGCGCTTCGGCGTCGTGCGGATCGGCGGCGAACTCGGTCACATCCTCGTCGGTGGCATGCAGCACCCAGGGCCTGCCGGGCGCCGCCGGGTCGGCACAGATCGCGGCGAGGTCCTGACGTGTGGAGAGGTGCGCGAGCGAGCTCTCCGAGCGCCACGCGTTCGATCCGTCGGCGATGCTCAGCAGCAGCCCGACGATGTCCGCGCTCGAGGTGAGCTGCCGGCGCGTCGTTCCGGGAGCCGCCGTGGCCACGCCACGATGGTCATGCACATACAGGGGCACCCGAATCGCCTCCTCATAGGCTGAGGCCCCCTTGCCGCGCATTCCGTGCGAGCCGCCGTACTCACCGTGGTCCGAGGTGAACAGGATCACGGTGTTCTTGCGCACCTCCGGCCGCGAGTCGAGCGTCGCCAGCACGCGGCCGATCTGACGATCGACATACCCCTGCAACAGCAGATAGGTGTTCATCAGGCCGCTCCACGTGCTGAGCGCCTCAGGCCCAGAGAACGGCACCGCACCGAACGAGCGAGCGGCCGTCTCCTGCAGCGAGCGGTGCAACAGCGGCTTGCCGTGCGCCTGCAGATCTTCCGGGGTCTCGAAGTTGGGCGGCATCTGGTTGACCAACCCCGGAGGGTTGCTCTCGCTCTCGACTTCGCTCGTGAAGCGATACCACCAAGCGACGTCGTGGGGATTCACCAGGGAGACCGTCGAGCACCACGGCTCCCGGCCCGCCTCTTCGCCGAACCACGCCTGAAACTGATCGACGATCGACGGGTCCACTTCGGTGCCCTGCCCCGGCCCTCCGTTGGGCGAGGGGTAGGTTCCTCCCGCGAAGCCATACTGCTCCAGCGGCGCGTCGGCACGCGGGTTCAGATGCCACTTTCCCCACCACGTGGTCGCGTAGCCCATCTCGCGCAGCAGCGTGCCCCACGTCGGGAACCCGGGGGACAGCCGGCTGCGCCCCGTGATCATGCACCTCGTCTGGTGGGAGTAGAGGCCCGTAAGCAGGACCCCGCGCGAGGGCGAGCAGTCGTTGGAGGCGGTGTAGTGGCGTTCGAAGCTGACCGACTTGCGACGCAGCGCGGCGAGGTTGGGGAGCAGCGTGTCGAGCGCCACCGAAGCAGGCACCCATGCCGGCGAGCGCAGCTGGTCGACGAGGATCACCAGGATGTTCGGCCGCCGCCGAGCGGCGCCTGAGCGGCGCGCGCGGCGCGGCCGCCGGGCCTGCGCCGGCGCAGGGGCGCCCGCCGTGGCCAACGCCAACGAGCCTCCGGTGAGCAGCCCCCGCTTGATGAACGTACGGCGGCTGCTGTCAGTAAACCGATCCGGCATGCCTATAGAGACTGCCAACAACCGGGAGCGCCCGGTGGAGCGGTATGTCTGAGCGAAATCGGCAAATCCGTTGCAATCGGATGAAATCGCCGATTCCCACTGAATCCGTCGTACCATCCATGAATGGCGATGGAGTCGACTTACAGCGGCCCTTTGTCGACCAGACATCCTCGCAAGCGTGCCCTGCTGGGCGTGGGAGCGGCGATCGTGTTGATCGTCGTATTACTGGCCGTCGCGGTGCTGGTGTGGTCGGGTGTGACGCTGGCGGGCGACTCGACGGCGCTCGCACGGGTCACGGTACAGCCGTTGGGCGGGACGATCGAGCACGTGCAGGCATTCGGGCCTGACGGTCAGAGGGTGCCACTCGCGGTGAAGGGCGGGCGTTTGACGCCCCTGAAGCAGCTGACTCCGGGCGAGCAGGTATCTGTGGACGTGAAGGTTCGCCGCCCGGGATGGCTCGGCTGGGCGTTGGGAAGCGAACGCAACGAGCAGCTGACGCTGCACGCCCCGGTTGCGCACGTGGTGGATCCCTGGATGACCGTCGACGCAGGCTCGGATGTACGCGTCAGCTTCGACCGGCCCGTGAGTACGGTCGTCTACGGGAGCGGGAGTGGCTCGACTCACCATGCGCTGGGCAGCGCCCAGAGCTCGATCTCGCTCGGAGCCCAGCCTGCTACCGGTACCACGGAGATCGCGGCCGCCGCGCGCCCCTGGGAGACCGTCGGCGCTCCCATGCAGGTGAGTTGGTTCCCACCATCGCAAGCTCCGGTGATGGTCTCCATCCCCGCTTCAGGCGCGCGCATCGCTCCCGCGACGGCGATCCATCTGACGTTCTCCAAACCGGTGAAGGAGGTGCTCGGCGCAAATCACCCGCTGATCTCGCCCAGCACACCGGGGCATTGGCATGAAGCCAACAGCCACACGCTCGTGTTCATCCCGTCGGGCGCCGGCGCCCCGCTCGGCTCCCAGCTGCGCGTGCAGCTCCCGCGTACGGTCGCGGTGACGGCCGGCACGGGAGGCGGCCTGCGCACAACCAACCAGATCGAATGGACGGTCCCGCCCGGCTCGACGCTACGACTGCAGCAACTCCTCGCGCAGGCGGGCTACCTGCCACTCGACTGGCAACAGACAGGCGCCCCGGTGGCGCGCACGCCCAGCGCCGAGGCACAGGCCGCTGTCGACCCACCGAGCGGCAACTTCAACTCGCGCTACTCGAACACGCCGCACCAGCTGATGGCGATGTGGACGCCGGGTCAGACGAACTCGATCACCAAGGGCGCGGTGATGAAGTTCGAGAATGAAAACGAACTCACCGCCGACGGGCTTGCCGGGGCGAGCGTGTGGCGCCTACTGCTCAGCGACGCGATCGCGGGCAAGCGTCTCAACAGTGGCTACAGCTACGTGTACGTGCACCGTGAAGTCCCGGAGACGATGACGCTCTGGCACGACGGCCAGACAGTCGTGACATCGCCTGCCAACACGGGCATCTCCGGAGCGGAAACCGAACTCGGGACGTTCCAAGTGTTCGAGCACCTCCCCGAAACCACGATGAGCGGCACCAACCCCGACGGCTCGCACTACGAAGACCCTGGGATCAAGTGGGTCAGCTACTTCAACGGTGGCGACGCGCTCCACAACTTCAACCGCTCGTCGTTCGGCAGTCCGCAGAGCCTCGGTTGCGTCGAGCTCCCGCTCGCGGCCTCCGCGGAGATCTACCCCTACACGCCGATCGGCACGCTCGTCACGATCGAAAGCTGAGAGCTCCCCGCCGTAACTATGGTCGTGGTCATGCGGCGAGTGCGAGAGGCGGGTCGTGGGTGGGCTGTTGGTCGAGGCGTTGGAGTAGTTCGGTGAGATCCCGGCGGGTGAATTTCCAGTCGAGCGGTTCGGCGATTTCGTTGTAGCGGTGCTCGAAGTCGGCGTTTGATCGATGCTTTGCCGCGGTGGTCAGAGCCGTTGTCGACGATCCAGAACACACGTCTGGGCAGGCGAGGCGCTGCGTTGCATGTTGCGCAACCTGCTACAGTAGACCCATGATCGGCTCCACAGATCTCTACGTGCTAGCCGGCGCTCTCTCGAGCGAGGAAGAGTCATGGACACTTCGAGAGCTCGCGGCAAGGCTGCACGTGGATCACACGCTCGTGCATCGTGCGCTCAAGCGCACCGAGCGTGCGGGCCTCTACAGAGCAAGTTCCAAACAGGTCAACCTGCCGAACTTCGAGGAGATCATGATCCACGGGGCGCGCTTTATTGCCCCTGCACCACTTGGAGAGCTCACACGTGGTGTATCTGCGGCGTGGGCGGCGGAACCAATCTCAGCGATCATCCATCAGGCAGATAGCGAACCCCCGCCGGTCTGGCCCAGCGCACTGGGAACGGTGCGCGGCCAGAGTCTGGAGCCCCTGCACCCAGCTGCGGTCCAGGCAAGCCAGGATGAATCGGCACTCGCAAGACTTCTATCCATCATCGACTCACTACGAGCGGGCGATGTCCGTGTACGCCAGGTGGCCACGACGGCGCTACGCGACACACTCCGTCGAACCGAGCCACCCCACCGGACAGCCCCGTGAGCACCGACCAGCTCGAGACAGCCGCCACAGCCCTCGGACCGCTATTGGAAGAGGTCGTCTTCCTCGACGGCGCCAGCATCCAACTGTGGCTGAGCGACCCCGCCGCGCCAGCGACGCGCGCCACGGACGATGTCGATGTCATCACCAACATCACGAGCCTCACCGGCTACTACCGACTCGGGGAACGTCTACGTGAGCGCGGCTTCAGTGAGGCCAGCGACTCCAGCGTCATCTGCCGCTGGCACCACCACGAAACCGGGCTCCTACTCGACGTGATGCCCGACGACCAGGACGTGCTCGGCTTCTCAAACCCCTGGTACGAACACGCGATCAAGACCGCGACCGACCGCGGTCTGCCATCCGGCACGCAGATCCGCGCCGCCATCCCACCCAGCATCTTCGCGACCAAGCTCACCGCCTGGAATGGCCGCGGCAACAAAGACATGCTCCGCAGCCTCGACCTGCACGACATCCTTGTCCTCATCGACGGCCGCCCCGAGCTACCAGACGAAATCGCCGCCCAAACCCCCGAGCTGCAGGACTACATCAAGCAAGAGCTCGCCACCATCCGCAAAGACCCCTACTTCACCTACCTCACCGAAAGCGCGCTACACGGCTACGGACAACAAGCCACACCAAGAGCCCAGCACCTCCAACAACAGATCAACGCGATCATCGCAACAAGCGGATAGCGCCAACGCGACTTCCTCCCACCGGGCGTCGAGCACCAACTTCGGGGATAACAAAAGCGGGAACGACGGGGGTCGAGCCCGGACTTTACACATCGAGGGATTGAGATCCGGTAGGTCTGCTCACCATAAGAGCATGTCCGGCTCACTCGGCGGAGAGCAGTCCCGTGGCACGCGCGCGGATCGCGTTGGCGAAGGCCATAAAGCTCAGGTCAGGAGCTGGCTCGTGGATCGGCGATGCTGGATCGGCGGCAGCCGTGACGAAGCATGCCGCGTCGTAGAGCCGCTCGAGGATGAGGCGGCGGCAAAGAATCTCGTAGCGCTTCTTGTAGGAAGCGTCGAGGAAGATGGGGTCGACCTCGAAGAATGGCTGCTTCACCCGTACGGGCTTGATGGAACCGGGCGCCTCCTCGAGCAGGAACAAATATCCCAGCCACGGGCGGATCGTTCCGAACCGGCCTTCGCGGTATGCGGTCCAGACATCGATGGCGTTGCCGATCGCCTCCTCGCTGCGGTTGTTGTAGTTGTTGCCGAACGAAGGACCGACCTGACTCTTGAACTCGATTGCCGCCGCGAGCGCATCGCCGTGGACTACGACGAGATCCCACTTCTTCTCCGGACGGAAATAGCCGGGGAGCTCGACGGCCGAGCGACGGCTGATGCTGGAGGGTGCGAAGCCGGCATCGATGAAGATCGACTCCATCAGCTCGGCCATCGCGTCCATGTGAGCGCCGCCGGTAACGGCTCCGCGCAGGCCGGCATCGAGTCGTCCTGACTCGCGCTGCTTGAGTGCCTGTCCCTCGCGAACAATCCAGTACTGCCGGACCGCCGCCTCAAATGCCTCTTGATCCACGCAGAGTAGGTTCGCGGCCCCAGGGCAAGCTCCTACCCTGGGAGCTCATCCAGGCCATAGGCATCGAGGGCCGCCGCGGTCGCCCGTTCAACGTCTCGGGCGGCAAAGGACCGCTCCAGCTCTCGCGCGGTGCGACTCGGAAGCAGGTCGAGGCGAGGAACGCGGATTCGGCGTAGATACTGAGCCTGAAAGCGTAGATATCCGCCGCGCATCTTCACCGCATAGCATTCGATGAACATCTGGGCGACACCGGAAAGGAGCAGGCCACCGAGGACCTCCGGGGCCCAGTGCTCGCTCGCAACCCAATAGAGATTGTGGTGCGGGTAGAGGCCGCCCGGGTCAAGAACGGGATGGATCTCCGCCTTGATGTCGGGGATCAGCAGCTTCGGCTTGCCCGTGAGCGAGTGGCCCACCCGATCGATCGTGCGATACCACTGCTGCGGTCGCCGCCCGGCGACATTGCGCTTGAGCAGCGCGGAAGCGTTTGCCTCGAAGTACGCACGCAACCGCGGATAGGCATCGAGGGATACAAGTGCGCCCGTGTCTCCATCCCACGGATCGACTAGATAGTGCCCCGACCAACTCAGCTGGCCGCTCAGGGTGTCACGCGCCATCGCCAGAGGCAACATCCGATCCTCCTCGACAAGTGTCGGGTCCTTGACCACGAACACACGATCCGCGCCGCTCGCAACACCGATACCGACACGGGTTCCCGTTCTGCCGTCCTCCAGGGCGGGCAAGCTTCGCTCCAGGCGAGCCACAAGCGCAAGCCGCTCCGGCGAGCCCGTCGGCCACGACGAAACACCGTCGAACCACGTTGACAGGCGTGCCGCCTCAAACGTGGGGTCGCTCAGCCTGAGATCATTCTTGCAGCTTGCCCATATACGAACACGACGCGCGGCCGCCTCGTCAAAGCTCTTGTGCGCCGTGGCGACTATCGCCCGCCCCTGCGGCTGGCGACGGAGGATCGTCACCGACGGGTAGGCGCTCACTTCCTCGTCGAACGCATCGACATCATGCATCTCGATCACCGCCTCGACAGAGAACCGAGCGGCGACCATGCTGCGCAGGCGCTGCCCGTACTGGTTGCGCATCCAACGGTCCGCGCAGATGAAGCCGAGCGCCCCGCCGGTGCGCAGGGCGTTCAAGCCAACCTCGAAGAACCCAACGTAGACATCCGACCGTCCACCCATCGTGGAGCAAGCACGGCGGTAAGCCTCGCTGCGAGGCGCCGAGACCGCCTCAAGCCGTATGTACGGGGGATTGCCGATCACGAAGTCCGCCGTGCCGACCTCGTGGTGGCCCAAGAGAAAGTCGTCATGCACAACCCAGCGCTCGGCAAGCGCCCGGGTATCTCCGGCCACCCAACCGTCCGCGGCAAGACGCTCCTCAACCACAACCCGGCTCTCCTTGACGTTGGCCGGCTGCAGGTCACACGCGCGGATCGCGTTGGCCGCGTCGGAGATCTGCCTCCCATGAAGGCAACAGGAACGCGACAGCCGCTCGACCATCGGACCGAGAAAAGCTCCCGAGCCGCACGCGGGCTCAACCGCCCGCAGGGTGGCCAGATCGCGCTCGCTCCTATAGCCAGCCAGGTCGAGGATCAGCTCAACCACCCAGCGCCGCGTGAACACGGCGCCGTACTCATGCCCCTCGTCGAGGACAGAGGCCGCCAGCGAGGCAGCGTGGGCTTCATCGCCAAGCAGTTGCTGTTGGGCATAGGCCATGCGCCGAGACTACAGACGGCCCGCGATGGCTCTCGCGATCGGGGCCACAGCTACGTCTCGCCGTGTTCGTCACGAGCAATCACGCCGACTTCATGGGCTCTGCGCAAACGTCGATCTGCATACAGGGCTCGTCGTCCTGCCAGAGCGTCACCGCGAGGCCCAGCCTCTGCGAGGCTATTCCGTCGCGGTCGAGACACACGCCGAATGGACTGCCCATCACGGACACCTCGCGAAATCAATACTGCGGCGATGCGTCATGCGTCCGGGCTGGCGCTCGGACCGCCCTCGAACATAGGATCGAGGCTCCATTCGAGATCGCGCCCGGACGCGGCCCGAGTACATGGCCCCCCGCGATGCGATCAACGCAGAGCTGGCCGCGAGCGCGCCCGGCCCGGTCCACGACCTCGACCAGGCCCAGCGGGTGCTCGAGGACTTTTCGATCTTCTGGCGCAAGGAGAGCGACCCCGCCGCCAAGCGCCAGCTCCTCTCCCTCATCTTCGAGCGCGTTTGGCTGGACGAGCAGCGCGTCGTCGCCGTCCAGCCAAAGGCGCCCTTCGCGCCCTTCTTCCAGCAACGCCCAACAGAAACCGCCGGAAAAGCGGTGTGTAAAGAACGGGAACGACGGGACTCGAACCCGCGACCTCCGACGTGACAGGCCGGCGCTCTAACCAACTGAGCTACGTCCCCGCGTTTGCGGCTGAGCCTCCTCACGGCTCCGCGCGCCTCCCCAGTATGCCAAGGGTCCGCGCTCGCCGGTCCGTCGCCGGGATACTGGCCGCTCGGCCAGCTTTCCTCTAGGCTGCTCCAGTGGCGCTCGTCGGTCCTCCTCCACTACTCCGTACCAACCCCTTCCTCGCGGTGCTCTCCGACCTCCGCGAGGAGCGCTCGGCCTCCGTCCCGTTCCCGCCCGGGGAGACCAGCTTCTCGCTCGCGCGCACCCACCGTTTCACCAACGACCCGCTCCCGCTCCTCCTCGAGTCCTACGAGCGCTTCGGGCCGATCTTCACGCTCCGCATCTTCCACGGGAACGTCGTCTTCATGCTCGGGCCAGCCGCCAACCACCACATCACCGTCTCCCACGCCTCCAACTTCACCTGGCGCGAATCCCACTTCCGCGATCTCATCGGCCTCATGGGGGACGGCCTCCTCACGATCGACGGGGAGTTCCACCGGCGCTCGCGCCTCGCGATGCTCCCCGGCTTCCATCGCGAGCGGATCGCCGCCTCCGTCGAGGTGATGGTCGGGGAGACCGACCGCGCACTCGACCTCCTCGCGCCCGGCGACCGCATCGACCTCTACGCCTGGACCCGCCGGCTCGCGCTCCGGATCGCCATGCGCGCGCTCTTCGGGCTCGACCCCGACGGCGCCGCCGCGCGCTCCGTCGACGCCGCCGGCCTGTTCGAACAAGCGCTCTCCTTCTACTCCTCCGAGATCACCCTCCGCATGCTCCGCGGTCCCTTCACGCCGTGGGCGCGCATGCAACAGGCCGCCCGCTCGCTCGATCGGCTGATCTACTCCGAGATCTCCTCCCGCCGCTCCTCCGGGGAGCGCGGCGAGGACATCCTC
>Ga0209483_1003603_pt1 | contig 10121 bp, 9 predicted proteins | sample NGEPerA_FD_184508 | JGI IMG/M metagenome (GOLD analysis project Ga0209483, IMG submission 184508) | Arctic peat soil microbial communities from the Barrow Environmental Observatory site, Barrow, Alaska, USA - NGEE PermafrostL2-A... | ecosystem: Environmental > Terrestrial > Soil > Wetlands > Peat...
GATTATTACACGCGCTATTGGCCGGTTCTGGCGGCCGCCAGCCAGCCCGTTTACGTGCAACAAAATGCTCCGGCCTTGCGCGACCTCGGCCCAGCGCTCTTGCCCTTTGCCGAAATTTCCGACGCGCAACTGGCCGAATTGGCGGCGCGTCAAGACTACGTTCTCCGTTTTTAAAATGCGTTCTATTCTTCACATCCTCACCCGGCCCGATGATTTGCTGGCGCGCCAAATCATTTCGTGTCAAGAAGACAAAAGTGAAAACAAAATCGTCGTCGCGGATTTGACCCAGCCATCTCCCGATTACCGCGGCTTGCTCGAAAAGATTTTCGCCGCCGATTCTGTCCAAACCTGGTAGGCCGCCCATTTGACATTTCTTCCAGTTGTTGGACTTTGTTGCCAAGGGAAACGGAATTATGGAGCAAATGGATTGTGGGTCGCCGGACAATTTGCTGCGGCTACCCTTCGACCGAAAAATTGCCGATGCAGGCCCACGGGTGCTTTTTCCTCCTCCTAATCTTGCTCTTAATCTTAATCCTAATCTTCCCAATCTTTTGGAAAAGGATTAAGATTAAGAGGGGCCAAATTGGCGCAGAGCAGAATGCGAGGGTAACAGATTCAAGGAAGGTTTCGATGCCAGGATTCGGGGTGGCGTTGAAGATGCATCACCGAAATAATCAGCAGGTCGTCACCCTCCATAATATAAATAATTCCGTAGGGAAAGCGGTGAGTCCGGCAACGTCGGACGCCGTCGTCCAACACGAACCATGCTGTCGGGTGGATGAGCATTCGTCAGATGGCGCCACGAACTTCCTGGAGAAAATCAAATCCCAGTCCTGGAACTCGGTCTTCGTAATATTTCGCAGCGCTCCGCAATTCCTGAACTGCAGGCCGCAAAAACCGAAACTTCATTTCTTCAATTCATCTTCAATGGTTCGCAATGCTTCTTCGCCGTCCACGGTGGCGAGTTGGCCCGCGCGAAAGGCCGCGAGGCGGTCTTGCGATTCGAGCAGCCACGCCCGGTCAATGGAAATCTGCTCGGCGGGGTCGAGGCTGCGCCAGAGCGTGTCAATAATCTGCGCCCTTTCCGATGGGGGTAGCTTCAAAGCTTCATTTGCGAGGATTTGCCTATCCATGCCTATAATTTAAACCTGCCGTTTGGGCAACGCAAGCCTCATTGGATTTGCGTTCGATTCGATCGTCAAGGTGGCAAGGAACTGGCGAACACCGCCGACACTATGCCCCCGCCACCATAATGCGCAATTTTGGCATGGCCGATTGAAAAATAGCGCGCACCGTGCGCGTCTCTTCTTGACAGGCCCACTCTGAGAACCTTCGAAAAATAGCGCGCACCGTGAGCGGCAGAGATTTGGGATTTTGTGGTGTCTGGAATATTTACCCTGAGAGAGGATTCGCCGTTGCCTTCCTGGTTTGTTTTGCCAAAAGAATTGCGTCGAGATCAAGTCGCTGTCACTATAACAGAATACGAGTCCACTACAAGTAATGTTTGGAAAGTTCGGGTTACCGTCCGTCGCAAACATCATTGGATATTTGGAGTTATTCAAGAGCATTGGGGAACAGTAGATTGGCATCCAGATTCATCTCGAGAACGCACTCCGGCAGCAGAGTATCCAAACTGGGTCGTTATCAAAATCGGTGGAACGAAAGAGGTATATGAACAATCCGAAGCTAATAACCTGTTAAAAATTGTAAAGAAGCCATTGTATTAAAAGAGCGGAATTTAACCGCAAAGAGCACAATGAGCGCATAGACGAAAAAAGTCAAATAGTGATTGAGTCCAAAGTATTTTTCTTTGCGTTCTTTGCGTTCTTTGCGGATAAATTCCTCGTCTTTTTGACGCTTCGGCGTTTTTCGAAAACCAAAGGACGGGCAAAAAGGCAAAAAAATGGGGGCAAAAAAATCAGGTCCTTATATTTTTGCCTTTGCAATCAATAAGGAAACGTCCTTGGTTGCCTACACAACGGGATGCGTTTCGTAAGAAGCCAGGGCCGCGGGTTCGCCGCATTCGAGGCAGCGGTTGATATTGTAGATCGTGCCGCAGTGGGGACAAACGCCGCCGGCGCCGAACATGTCGAAGGCGGTGCGGCATCTCCCGCAAATCCAGAAATTTCCCACGGGCGGAGGATTTTTACACTTGGGGCAGGCCAAGCCGGCGCGTTTGGGCGCGGCGGCAATGACATCCATGGCGCGCGCTTGCTTTAAGCCGCTCCAGCAATTCATCAGCACGAAAGCGGCCATGATGCCCAGCCAGACGGTGAGCCATCCCATGAGAAGTCCGATGGCGCCCAGCGCGACCACCGCCACCACCCCGATGATGCTGGCCGCCATCAAACTGCGGCTGCGGCCTATCATAAACCAGAGGAGGGATCGAAGAATCTGTCCGCCATCCATTGGATAGATGGGCAGCATGTTGAAGATGAGCAAAAAAAGATTGATAAACCAAATGCTGTAGATGAACTGGTAGAGGTTTGGGTTGGCGTCCTCCCAGCCTTGGGACCTGGCCAGAAACCAAATCACGCTCAGGATCGGCACCAGCCCGACGTTGACCAACGGGCCGGCCGCGATGCTCCACAAGGTTGCGCCGGGGCGCGGCGGCGGATCGACATAGGCCACGCCTCCGAGCGGCCAGAGCACAATTTGATCGGCCTTCCCGCCCACGCTGCGGCACGCCAGGGAATGTCCGAACTCATGCAGCAGCACAATGACAAAGAGGGCCACGTATTCCAGGACGACCCAACTCAACGACGAGTAGCTGTGGGGAAGATTGCGGCGATACTGGATTTGAAAAATAGCGACGACAAACCAGGACCAATGCAAAAATACATTGATTCCGGCAAAGTGAAAAAGATGAATGGACCCTTTGCGGTTCGGCACAACTTCCTCAAGCGTGAACCCTCGATAGGCGGGATTCAATCTTTATCACTCTGCGGACGCACCCACATCGGTTCCTCGAGATCGCGCAGATTGGCAAAGTTGCGCAGCTTTTCCATCAGCATCGGCGAAATCTGCGTCCCGGCGGGAACGATGAGCACGCCGTCCCGCGTGAGAACGGCGGCGGTGAGGATGCAGCCCACCCGCAAGTCCTTGATCCCCACCTGCAGAGTCGTCGGTTCCGCTGGAGCGGTGCGCTCCAGATAGATGTCAAAGACCGACGCGACCGCTTCCAGCACCACGGGATCATACCGGCCGCGGCATTGCGCCATGACTTCGAGCGCTTTGGCTTTGGAAATTTTGGTCGATTCGTGCGCGATCAAATCCTGCAGGACCCGCAGAATGCGCGCGCCAATGGGAATGTTCTCGCCCGCAACATCGTCAACAGGAAATCCTGTGCCGTCGAAGTTTTTGTTTTGATAGAGAACCACGGCGGCGGCGGACTCCAGGCGCGGAATGTGGCAGAGGAGGTCATGGCCGATCTGGGGAATGCGCCTTACCATGTCTAATTCCGGCCCACTGAGCAAGACGCCGGAGCGGGATCGCGCCAGCACGGCCTGCGGGATGGTGACGTAGCCGATCTGCGAGAGCATGGCGGCCAGCTCCAGGTCCCACGTTTGTTTCAATTGCAAATGATTGGCCATGGCCAGCATGTATTCGATCAGGCGCTGGGACTTGCCGAAAGAAGGGGCGTCGTGCGTGGCCAGAATGTCGCTGAGCATCCGGGCGCTGCCGTTGAGGGTTTTCTCGAGGACCTCGCGCTCGGCTGTGATCAATTGATACTGGCGGAGGCCGGCGTGCAGACTCGGGATCAGTTCTTCCTGGGGACAGGGCTTGGTCAGAAAACGGAAGATGTGGCCCTGGTTGACGGCGTCGCGCGCCGTTTTTTGGTCGGCGTTTCCTGTCAACATGATTCTAACCGTCTCGGGTGCCGCCGTCTCCATTTCCATGAGGAACTCGACGCCGCTCATCTCCGGCATTTGCATGTCCGCCACGACGACCGCATAGGGGGCGCGGCCGTGCAGCAGGGCCAGCGCCGCCGCTCCGCCCACGGCTGTGTCAATCCTAAATTCTTTGCGGAGGATGCGCTGCAGGGCGGCCAGCAGATTCGGGTCGTCATCGACAAATAAAATTTCTTTATTCATGACGGTTTGCGGGTTCCTGGAGGGCCAGCCGCCACGCCTCTACCCGAGACGAAAGACCGAGAAGTTCAAGGGCCCTGGCATCCATAGGCGGCTTGGGCGCGCCAGGAGGGCAGTTGGAGCGCTCGCGCTCCAGGACGTTGGCGGCGTGAACGCTGATCAGCGGGCTGAACACCGGCTGCGTAGCGCGGGAGGGACAGTGATGAAGCGTCACGGCCTCCACCACCGGCACGGGCAAGCCCCATAAGCCGATCAGATACCCGCCAATATTGGCGTGGTTCGCTCCGAAGACCTTTTGTTCGGCCAAGGTAAATTCCAAGCCGCCTTGCGCCAGGCGCGTTGCCTCCGTGTAAGCTTCGGGCAGATTGACGGCCAGGACAATTTTCCCGATGTCGTGAAGAAGCCCTGCGGTGAAAGACTCTTCGGCGCCTTTGGCGTCCTGGCCTTCGAGTTGGGCGATGCGCCGGGCCGAGCGGGCGACCCGCAGGCTATGAAGCCACAACGCCTCGAGATCGAGCGGGCCGGTTTCAGCTTCGGCAAACTCGGAGAAAGCGTGAAGACACAGCACCAACGACTTGATCGTGTCCAGCCCCAGATATTCGACGGCTTCTTCCGCGCTGGACAATTGCCGGCGCAACCCGAAGAAAGCCGAGTTGGCCAGTTTGAGGACTTGGGCCGTCATGCCCATGTCCTGACCGACGACGCCGCCGATTTCGTGCAGAGAGGTGTCGGGCCGGCTGACTTTTTCCACCACTTGCATGTAAAGGGCAGGGAGGCTCGGCAGATGGTTCATCCGGCAGACTAACTTCGTCAGATCCGTATTATGGAGTGAATCTTCCAGGCTGGAGGCGCGGTCGATGGTGGCTTTAAGGGACTCGGGATCGCAGGGTTTGGCCAGGTATTGGTGGGTGGACCCGACGCATTTGAGAATGAGATCCTTGTCGGCGTAACCAGAGAGGATCAAACGCACGGTGCGCGGGTGGCGTCTCATGACCTCGGTCAGCAGCTCCGCCCCGTTCATCTTGGGCATGAGCATGTCCGAGACGATGACATCGAAAGGTTTTTGGTCGAACAGGCGAAGGGCTGCCTCGGCGCTGTCAACGAATTCCATTTCCCACGCTCCGCGCATCGAGCGGAGCATGCGTTGGAGGCCTTGCAGGATCATCGCCTCGTCATCGACAAACAAGATGCGCTTTTTCAATTCTTGGGCGTAGTGTGGCCGTTTTTGTTTTCGTGCTGAGGAAGGCGAATGAGGAAGGTCGTGCCGTGGCCCGTTTCCGATTCAAAAGAAATCTCGCCCTGGTGTTTATCCACGACAATCGAGCGCGCGATGGCCAATCCCTGTCCGGTGCCTCGCCCCATTTCCTTGGTGGTGAAAAACGGATCAAAAATTCTCCCGCGCACCGCTTCCGGGATGCCTGTGCCGGTGTCGCTGATGCGGATTTCCACATTGTCCCCATCGCGCCGCGTGCTGACCCCAATGACGCCTTCGGCTACGCCGCTGCCTTTCTCCGCGATGGCATGGGCCGCGTTGACAACGATGTTGAGAATGGCCTGGTTGAATTCCCCGGGCAGGCAGAAGACCAGCGGCAAGGACGGGTCAAAGTCCGTCTCCAAGGCGGCGACGTATCTCCATTCGTTCCGGCAGACCGTCAGCGTGCTCTCGATGGCGCGATTGATGTCAAGAGGAACTTTATTCTCCGTGCCGGGATGCGAAAAATCTTTCATGGCCTGGACGATTTTGGCCACGCGCTGCACGCCGGCCAGCGTCTGCGCGATGGAGAGCGGGATGTCTTTCTCCAATTCGCCCAGGTTGAGGGTTTCAATCCTTTGGTCGATTTTCGCGGTCAAATTCTTGGCGAAGGATTGGCCGCGCGCGGCTTCCAGCAACAAAGTGAACTGCCCCATCAAACCGATCACGTCGTTGAAGGCATCCTGCATGAAGCGGAGATTGTCCCCGATGAATTGGGTGGGGGTGTTGATCTCGTGGGCGATGCCCGCGGCCAACTGGCCGATGGACTCCATCTTTTGGGCATGGCGTAATTGAATCTCCATCAAATGCCGCTCGTGCTCGACCCTTTTGCGCGAGGTCAAATCATGCGCGATCCAGGAGAGGAATTCGACTTTGCCATCGGCGGATTTATGCGCCACCACAACTTGCAAAACGGGAACTTCCACTTTGGAAGAAGGGAGCAGGGTTGATTCCCCCGTCCAAACCCCCCGCTCGACCGCCGTCGGAATGATCTCCCCTAAAATGCGTTCCAAGGCTGCGGGCGGATGGATGTCGCCCAGGCGCAGGCGTGAAACGTCCTCCTTTTCGCCAAGGTGGAGAATCTCGCGACCAGCCTGGTTGAGATAAAGGATGTGCCGGGTGTCAATGTCCACCATGGCCACCAGGTCGGGGGTGGCTTCGACAATGGCTTGGAGGCGCTTTTGGGTTTGCTCCGCTTGGGTCCGCAACATCGCGCCCCGGCGCAGACGGGCCTCGATCGCCGTCAGCAGGGTGTGCATGGGGAACGGTTTGAGCAGAAAGTCATCTGCGCCTTGTTCCATTCCGCGGCGCACCGCCTTGGGGTCGTCCGATCCCGTCATAAAGATGAAGGGAATGGCGGACGTCATGGAATTTCCCTTGAGCGTATCGAGCACCGCGTGGCCCGTTCCGTCCGGCATCTCGACATCACAAATGATCAGGTCAGGCCCGTGGGTTTTGGCCGAGAGGATGCCCTCCTGGCAGGTGGCCGCTTCCAGCGCGGCGAACCCCTTGGCTTCCAGAGCGAGGCGCAGAAGCCGGCGAAACGACGATTCGTCGTCGATCAAGAGGATCGTTTCCATCTATTCCTCTTATCGGCAGATGCGCATGGATTATTGAGCGGAACGCGGATGCACGAGGATTAGAACAGAAGGAAACGAAGTTAACGAAGAATGAAATTTCCCTCGCGACAATGTAATTTGATTTCGGAAGTATAAAGATAACGCACTGGCTGCTGCGACCCTAACCGCCCGCACCATTGAGGAACTTCAACGCCGCGTAGGCTTGACCGGATGGCCGCACGATGCAAGGATTTTTAGGAATGAAATCCATCAATGGATGTTTCAGCTACTGGCGTGGAAATCTATCCGCCGCGAAGGAGCGCCATAAAATGACCATCCTTGTTGTGTTCGTTCTGTGGCAGGGGCTTTATTTTGCATCAAACTACTGGAATATTGATTTTGTTAGGATCGCAGCCCATTCGAGGTGGTTTGATGCAATGGAGATTTGCTCTATTATCGGCTTCTCGATATGGGGATTATTTTGGCTTCCATACGTAAGACATGAAGTGCAGGTGGACGAAATAAAGAAACTAAATGGACAACTTGCTGAAAAAGAAAAACAAAAACATGTAAAGGACAAACTTGGAGAACTTTTAGCACGCATTGAGTCGTTCATTCTTGACCTCCATTTAGGGTTGGGGGAATTCACTGGCGCAGTTTCCGACAAGGCATATTCCGACTTTGGGCAATTCTGCAACGAAGTTTCTGTTTTTATGCAAGCTGAATTAGATAATGCGACTGCGCAGTATTTCTTGAGCACCGTCGGCATGGAGTGGACTACGGCAGATGAAAAATTCACAGATGAATGGAAAAAACGGCAGGGGCTTGAAGACATCATGGTGCATCGCGCAAAACGACTGCAAGCAATTATTGAGAAAGTAATGTAAAACGGACTGGCGCAAGGGGGGGGCGTTTTGAAGACCAATCCGACTATAAACATGGCCCGAAATTATAGTCGATAATGGGTTGACAATCCAGTGCGTAAGATTTAAAGTAGAAGCATGAGAGAGATACAAGACAAAGCGAACTTGGAAAAGTCGGAAGTGGTTGAACAAATTCCACTGGCGTGCGCGGACGAGCGTTTGGCGGTGGAGTTTTTGGAGGAAAAGATATGGCAAGGCACGCCAGTTTGCCCGCACTGCAATTCGGAAAGCGTCATTAAATTTATGGACGCCAAGACAGGCCAGCGGAACAAGCGGTTTTTGTGGAAGTGCCACGCTTGCAAAAAGCAATTCACGATTCGGGTTGGAACGGTCATGGAGGAATCGCGGATACCATTGCGCCACTGGGTTTTTGCGATGTGGCGTTCAGCCACCTCCAAGAAAGGCGCGGCGGCATTGGAAATCAAACGGCAGTGCCAGATTAGTTATCCGTCCGCTTTGTTTATGATGCACCGAATACGGCTGGCCATGACTGACGGGCCGGAGTCCGGTTTGAAGCTTGACGGTATTGTTGAGTGCGATGAAACCTACGTAGGGGGTAAACCTCGGCCAGGAACTGGCTATCACAAGCGCGGGCGGGGAACGGATAAGCAGCCGGTTTTCGGCATGGTGGAACGGGGCGGAAACATTCATCGCCGGGTTGTGGCCGACGTAAGCGGCAAAACTTTGAAGTCGGCAATCCGCGAATGCGTGAATCCAAGCGCAACGATAATGAGTGACGAATGGCCGTCCTATCGTGGTATTGGAAAAGACTTTGCGGGCGGACACCGGTTCGTGAACCACGGGTTAAAGCAATATGTTCGCGGAAATGTTTCAACCAACACGGCGGAAAGTTCGTTTGCCATCCTGAAGCGTGGCATTGTTGGCATTTACCATTCGGTGAGCAAGAAGCACCTGCACCGTTATGTCAACGAGTTTGACTTCCGGTGGAACGCCCGCAAAATGAACGACGGCGACCGCACAGTGGCACTCATGCAAGGCGCACTCGGCAAGCGGTTGGACTACAAAACATTGACGCGATGAACAGTCGATTAAAACAGGCCGTCTGCATGGTCTTGAATGGTGCCAACAATAACCTTAGACCATTTGCCCGTCTTGCCGAATGCGTTGGAGCATTCGAGTTCCTGCGGTTTCTGGTGCTTTATCAATCGGCTTATTATGACATCCGTAGTTGCCCCAGTGTAGAATGCGGCGAGCAGGTTGGTGGCTGGCAAAATAACAGCGAGCCCGCCGCCGAGGCATGAATACGCCAGCGAGAGTATAATATACACAAATGAAAAAGCTGAATATTTCAATCGCCATCTTCCTTTGTAAAGTCGGCAAATTTCTGGTGCTAATGCGCCGAGCATTCCTACAAGGAATATATGACTACTGGCCGGGATGCTATTTTGCGCCACCTGATTATCAAAGCATACTGTATGAAAAGCACAAGTGCCCAAAATGCGGCAACGAATTTTAAAACGGATGAATAAAATACACATGTTGGCATTCATGTTTTGCCTTGTCTTTGGTTGCTCGCAAAAGAATCAGCCACCAGCATCGCCACGTAAGATTTTTGGCGCGTTTGGATGGAAACTTGGGTTGATTGCGCCAGCAGAATGTAAACTTGACACAAACCTTTCATTCATTTTAGAAACAACAAATTATCCACCATTCGAATATGTTGGCTTTAGCACTCTTGACGACGGGCGAATTTATTTAATTTGGGCTGGGAATACCAGCCTTGATATTGAAGAAAAAGAGGTGCTGCTATCCGCACTGAAGGATAAATATGGCGATATAACACCTGCACATTCTGGAGAAAACGGAACGTATGCAATCGAAGACGGATACGCAACTATTACGATTAATTACAACCAACGAGATAACTATTCGAACTATGCGTATATTCTCTATTCGGATAATAAATTGGCACAACTGCACCATTCCAAAGTGGAGGCCGCAGAAGCAACAAAGGACAATGCTGAACGAAACAGAATCTCAACAAACCTTTAATGAAGCCCAAGAAGCATAAAAACGAAGCCGCAACCGCCGCGTTTCTGGATGCAAGTCAAAAGGCAACTAGCAGTAATCGCACTCGCCACGGCCCGGAGCCTGAGCGGTTAAAGATTAGCGGTTACAAGAATTGGGAGGATACGATTGCGCCGCTACTTGGGAAGCGCAGACCGCCGGGTCGCCGTTGCGGATCTGGAAGCTCAGGTAGTCGCCGCCGCGGCGGTCGTAGCCGGTCTGCGCCTGCGCCGCGCCGGCTGCAGCAACGGCCCACATTGCGCCCAGG
>Ga0209483_1003606_pt1 | contig 10117 bp, 8 predicted proteins | sample NGEPerA_FD_184508 | JGI IMG/M metagenome (GOLD analysis project Ga0209483, IMG submission 184508) | Arctic peat soil microbial communities from the Barrow Environmental Observatory site, Barrow, Alaska, USA - NGEE PermafrostL2-A... | ecosystem: Environmental > Terrestrial > Soil > Wetlands > Peat...
GTTCCAGACAGCCGCCGGTGCCCCTCTTTTATCCAGTGTCCAACCAGCCGTCGACGCTACCGCCGGAACTCCTGCAAATCCGGCCAAAACTCCGAAACTCGAGATTGACCGCAACGCTTTCCGCGTAAAAGGATTCTCCCGCAGTTCTTCCCGCAGTTTTGCCGCCGTTGAATTCCCCCAACACGGCGGTACCACCCGGGTTGAACTCGTACACCGCGTTGTGTTCCCCATCGATGACGTACAGGTCGCCGCTCGCATCGACAGCGATGGTACTGGTGCTTTCTCGGTCAAAGGACTGTCCCGCCATTTCCTTGAATTCGGCCAGCGGCGCGCCGGTCATAGACGGACCGAACTCGTACACCGCCGCATGTTCAGGGTCGCCATGTTCAGCTTCGAGGACGTACACGTCGCCGAAGGAATTGACCGCGAGGCCACCCTGGTTCGGAGAGTAGCCTTCGAAAGATTCGAACTGCGAAAGGTAGGCGTTATTAGTCGCAGCCAGCGCCGAGGCACTCGAAAACACGAAAGCGCCCGTCACCGTACAGAGAGCCGCCAAAACCAGCCTACGAGCGTTCATCTAACCGTCTCCTCCAGGAAAGAGGGGAGGGCCCCTCGGTTGTGACATGACAACGACAGGACTTCTTCACCGCGGGGTGTGAGCCCCCAAGCGTTTGGGACACCCTGGGTGTGACCCCCGGTGTTCTGGAGCAGCCCCAGGCCCTCCAGGCGCGAGAGCAGCTTTGATATCTGGCCCTGGTCTGAGACCTGTGCCCCATCGGAGACCTCGCGGTTACTCGCACCTGGCTGCTCGGCGACAGCGGCGAGGACCATCTGCGTGCGATAGGTCGGACGGAAGTCAAAGAGCCGCGACTGGCTCCCCAACCGCCGTGCAGGCGCGCCACCACCGTTGAAGGAAGAGGCGTCGATGGGCGCGGGGCGCGCAAGCTCCCGCGCGGCGGCGGCATGCCCGCGGTAGGGCAGGACGATCATCGCCATCAGCGCGTTCAACAACTCCCCCAACGGCTCGGCGTGCTGCTCGAGCAGCCGCGCGTGGATCACGCTGAAGGCAGCACCCACGACACCCTCCGCGGTCAACGGCGGCAGCTCCCGGCCGGCTCTCACACCCGCCCGGCCCTGATCGACCGCTCGCTTGAGAGCGCCCTGTACCTCGGCGCGACGCTCGAGCACCCGCGACCCGGCACCAAGCGCCTCCACGAAAACGAGCCGGCACAGCGCCGGTTCACGATCAAGGAAACCAAGCAACGCCCCCAGGCCCGCACGGATGCGCGCGGCCCACTCCCCCTCGCTCTCATACGCGGGGAGCACGACCGCCGCCAGCTCGTCGATCGCCTCGTCAAACGCCGCGAGGAAGCAGTCTTCGCGACCGGTGAACAGGTCATAGAACGTCTTGTTCGACACACCCGCGCGGCCAGAGACACGCCGCGCCGTCAGCCGCCTATACCCACCCTCAGAGACAACGGCGAACGTCGCGTCGAGCAGCCGCACACGCTGCAACTCCGACACAAACACCCCACCACCACGCGGACCAGGAACACCCGCGTTGCGCATCCGCACACGCCCAGGGGAGACCATCAAAACCCACCACCCAAAGACGGCGCAACCCGAGAACGACGAAAGCCGCGGGCACAACCGCGACGAGAACGATCTAGAAGATGACGGCGGGCGCCCCGACGAGCGCCAAAACTATGCTTTTGGCCTAAGAGACCCGGAGTAGAGAGAGAGAGAGAGAGAGAGATGTGTCAGCAGCGCTGACGCATCTAGCTAAGGCACCCGTCGGGCGCAAAGCGATCCCCATCACATCTGTCCCGATTGGACTCACGCGAAAACAACCCCTCATCACTCGATCCGGCCCTCTCCCCAACATCCCCTACAAGCGCTTGAAATCGATCCCAGAGGACCAACCCAAACCCGATCTATTTCCATGCCCCCACGTAGAGGGCACCTCTCCGACCGATGTTAACCACATAGGCACCAACATGTCAAGCCTCAACCGCAAAACACAACGAGAAACGGCTCCTCAAAGCCAATCACGCCGCTCGTCGAAACGAGCTCGAACGGTCGTGAAAGAAGGTGAAGAGCGCGAGCCTCGTAAAGTGAGGCGCACGATGGACCCCACGACAACCGCGATCGGCACCTGGAGCGGCGGGCGCTTCATGCACTTCGGCGAGCCCCTCGACGACGACCGCCTGCGGGCGCTGCTGCGCCCTGGCAACGGCATCGAGACGGTGATCACCGCCGACGCCTACGGCGCCGGGGAGGCCGACCGGGTGCTGGGCGAGGCGCTGGAGGGAGTCGACCGCGAGGACTACTGCCTGATCGGCGCGATCGGTCACGACTTCTACGAGGGCGAGCGCGAGGGAGCGAAGGGCTTCCCCCGCTTCACCGACCCGCGCCTGCGCGGGGAGGGCGACTACGGGGACTACATCAGGATGGCGACCGAGCGCAGCTTGGAGCGGATCGGCGTCGACCGCTTCGACGTGCTCCTGCTCCATAACCCCGACCGCATCGGCTACGCCAGCGACGAGGTGTGGGCGGGGATGGAGGCGGTTCGCAGCGCGGGATTGACACGCGGCCTGGGCGTCGCGCCGGGACCCGCGAATGGCTTCACGCTCGACCTGATCGACTGTCTCGAGCGCCACGGCGAGCGGATCGACTGGGCGATGGTGATCCTCTCCCCGATGGAGCCGTGGCCGGGCGAGCTCGTGATGGCGGCCGCCGAGGCCAACGATGTGAGCCTGATCACGCGCGTGGCGGACTACGGCGGCGTGTTCCACGACGACGTGCGCCCCGGCCACCGGTTCGCGGAGTACGACCACCGCAAGTTCCGCCCCGATGGGTGGGTGGAGGCGGGGGGCGAGAAGCTCGAGCGGATGCGCCCCCTCGCGGAGCGCCACGGGCTGAGCATGCTCCAGCTGGCCTGCCAGTGGAACCTCGCGCACCCCGCGGTCCGCTGCGTCGCCCCGACGTTGATCCAGGAGAGCGGCGCCGACGCGCGCCCGATCGAGGACAAGCGCGCGGAGCTCGCGGCGCTGCCCGCCGAGCACCTGCTGAGCCCGGCCGAGGTGGCGGAGCTGCGCGAGATCGGCGATAACACCGGCAGCATGGCGCTGAAGGGCGCGAGCCCCGATCACGAGGGCGAGGAGCGCCCCGACCGCTGGGCGATGACCGCGGCGCTCGGGGAGCTCGCCGCGCGCTGGGAGATCGCGCCCGAGCGCGACCTCACCCGCGCGGTGTAGCTACGCGGTGTAGCTACGCGGTCTAGCTACTTCCCCTCGAAGTGCGGCGCGCGTTTGCCGAGGAACGCGGTGATGCCCTCCTTGGCGTCCGCCGAGGCGAAGACGGAGGCGAAGGCGCGCTTCTCGGCCTCGATGCCCTCGTCGAGGTCGCCGGCGCCGGAGACGCGCTTGATCTGCTCGAGCGCGAGCGGCGCCTGGGAGGCGAGCTTGCGCGCCCAGGCGAGGGCGGTGTCGAGCAGCTCGTGATCCTCGACGACGCGGTTGGCGAGCCCCATCTCGAACGCCTCGTCGGCGAGGATCGGGTCGCCGACGAGGTTCATCTCGAGCGCCTTGTTGGAGCCGACGAGGCGCGGGAGGCGCTGGGTGCCGCCGAAGCCGGGGATGATCCCGAGCTTGATCTCGGGCTGGCCGAAGAGGGCCGAGCGCGCGGCGATGCGGACGTCGCAGGACATCGCCAGCTCGCAGCCGCCGCCGAAGGCGAGGCCGTTGACCGCGGCGATCGTCGCGATCCCCTCGGAGCCGAGCTCCCGGAAGAGGGCGTGGGCGGTGTGGATCAGCTGCTCGCCGCCGGCCTCGTCCATCGAGGTGAACGCCTTGATGTCGGCGCCCGCGGAGAAGAGGAACGGGTTGGAGGAGGCGATCACGAGCGCGTGGATGGGTGGATGGGAATTTTTATCCTTCGCCTTCGCCCAGACCTTGCCGAGGTCCTCGATCACCCCGGGGGAGATCGAGTTCATCTGACCGTTCGCCAGCCACGCGATCGCGACGCCGTCGGCGCGTGTCTCCAACTTCACTACCTCCACCTTCGATGACGACGCGGCCGGCTGCTCGGCGTCGGGGAGGGGGTAGGCGTAGAAGCCCTGCCCGCTCTTCTGCCCGAGGCGCCCCTGGGCGACGAGCCGGCGGAGGATCGTCGGCGGCGTGAAGCGCTCGCCGTGGCGCTCGACGGCGCGCTCGAGGCGCTCGAGGATCGTGTCGAGGCCCTCGACGTCGGCCTTCATGAACGGCGGCAGGAGGCCCCGGCGCGGGTCGAGGCCGGCGCCGGCCATCATCCCGAAGTCGATGTCGCGGTGGGTGGCGACGCCCTCCTCGAGCACGAGGCAGGCCTCGATGAACGTCTTCAGGGTGAGCAACTCAACCAACTGCTCCACATCCGGCTCGGCGCCGCCCTCGATGTTGGGCTCGCCCTCGGTGTTGTAGAAGCCGTCGCCGCCGGTCTTCGCGCCGAGCTTGCGTTCGCCGACGAGGCGCTGCATCCCCTTGGGGACGTAGAAGCGTTCCCCGCCGTAGGACTCGGCCAGGTGTTCGGCCACGTGCAGGACGGTGTCGAGGCCGAGCAGGTTCACGAGGAAGTAGGGACCCATCGGCACCACGCCGGCGGCGCCGACGCCCGCGTCGATCTGCTTGATCGAGAGGCCCTTCTCCTCCTGCTCGCGCCAGACCTCGGAGATGCCCGCGTTGAGGATGCGGTTGACGACGAAGCCGGGGACCTCGGCGCAGGTGATCGGCTGCTTGCGGATCGACTGGGCGAAGGTGACGGCCGCGCCGACGGTCTCGGCCGAGGTCTCCTCGCCCTCGACGATCTCGATCAGGGGCATGATCGAGGCCGGGTAGAAGTAGTGGAAGCCGACGACCTTCTCTGCCCGCAGCGTGGCTTCGCCGATCTCGGTGATCGACAGCGAGGAGGTGTTCGAGGCGAGGATCGCGTGGGACGGCGTGGAGGCGTCGAGCTCGGCGAATACGGCCTGCTTGATCTCGATCTTCTCCGGCACGGCCTCGATCACGAAGTCGACGTCGCCGAAGTCCCTGTAGGAGGTGCTGCCGTGGATCCGGCCGACGATCTCCTCGATCTGGGCCTGTCCCTGCTCGGCGGTGAGCTTGCCCTTCTCGACGAGCTTTGAGACCTGGCCGGAGGTGACGTTGCGGGCCTCGTCCAGCCCGGCCTGCACGAGCGCGTCGTCGATGTCCTTCAAAACCACGGGAATCCCGGCGGCCGCGATCGTCTGGGCGATCTGGCCACCCATCGTCCCGGCACCGACGACGGCAGCCTTAAACACGAACATCTATATGTCTCCTCTAGAAGAACTTGGGGTCGCGCGGCAGCCTACCGTGCCCGCTAAGCGGATGGAGGCAAGTCCGCGGCGGTGACCGCGGCAACATCCGGAGCGACGGCGGCGACATCCGCGGTGACGGCGGCCGCGCCGGTCGAGCCGGCGCCGCCGATCCAGTCGTGGAGGAACGACTCGCAGGCTTCGAGGTCGAGGGGCCGGGCGAAGAGGAAGCCCTGGCCGGAGTCGCAGTGCTCCTCCTTGAGGAGGGAGAGCTCGCGCGACTGCTCGATGCCCTCGGCGAGCGTCTCGATCGAGAGCGACTTGCCGAGCTGGACGAGCGTGCGGATGAGCGTCTCGCCTTCGGGGTCCTGGGAGACGCGGGAGATGAAGGAGCGGTCGATCTTGAGGGCGTCGACGGGGAACCGCTGGAGGTAGGCGAGCGAGGAGTAGCCGGTGCCGAAGTCGTCGATCGCGATGCGCACACCGAGCTCCTTGATCGCGACGAGCCGCCGCGCGGTCTCGTCGGCGTCGCTCATGAGCGTGGTCTCGGTGATCTCGACCGTGAGCGCGCCCGGTTCGAGCCCGCTTTCCGCCAGCGCGTCGCGGACCTCGGTGACGAACTCGTCGGTGTCGAGCTGGCGGGCGGAGACGTTGACGGCCATGCCGACGCCGTAGCCGTCGCGCCGCCACGCGGCGCCCTGGAGACAGGCTATGCGGAGCACCCAGGCCCCGACCTCGTTGATCAGGCCGGTCTCTTCGAGCAGCGGGATGAAGTCGTCCGGCTGGACGACCCCTCGTACGGGGCTGCGCCAACGGATCAGTGCCTCCATCCCGGTGGGGGTCATGTCCTGGAGGTTGAAGGTGGGCTGGTAGACGAGGAAGAACTCGTCGTTCTCGAAGGCGACACGGAGATCCATCTCGAGCTCCATGCGGCTCTGGAGCGCATCCTGCATCCCGGACTCGAACACGACGTAGCGGTTCTTGCCGCCCCACTTGGCGCGGTACATCGCGATGTCGGCGTCGCGGAGGAGCTCCTCGGCGGAGACGCGGTCGCCGGCGGCGATGCCGACGCTCGCGGTGACGGTCAGGCGGTTCTTCTCGGCCCCTTCGAGTTCGAACGGCTGCTTGAGCGCTTCGAGCAGCCGTTCGGCGATCATCTCGGGGCCGGAGGAGAGCGACATGCCTTCGGCGACGACGACGAACTCGTCCCCACCGAGGCGCCCGAGCGCGTCGATGTCGCGGACGACGCCGTCGAGCCGCGCGGCGACGGCCCGCAGCAGCTCGTCGCCGACGCCGTGGCCGAGCGTGTCGTTGATCGTCTTGAAGTTGTCGAGGTCGACGAACAGCGCCGCGACGGGCGTCTGGCTGCGACGCGAGCGCACGAGCATCTGCTCGACACGGTCGAGGATCAGCGTGCGATTCGGCAACCCGGTGAGGGCATCGTGGGTCGCGAGGAAGGCGAGCTCCTCCTGACGGCGGGTGAGCTCCTCGTGGGAGCGCTGGCGCTCGTCCTCGAAGGACTGGCACATCCGCACGAGCGTGACGTCGAGACTGCGCTGCAACATGCCGAGCCCCCAGGCGAGGACCTCGGGGGAGAGATGGAGCTGCTCGACGGTCTCCCGTACGACGTCGTCGGCGGCGTCGCGCCAGCGGAGGCAGCGCTTGGTGACCTCGTTGAGCGGCGCGGCGCGCTGCGCCGCGAGCTGGCCGAAGATCCGCCAGGACTCCTGCCCGACCTCGCGCGCCACGGCGGGGCCCTCGCCGGCCATCCAGCGGGCGACGGCGATCGTGGAGACCGTCCCGACGCGCACGAAGCTCTCTTCGACCACCGCGTCGAGCCTCTGACCGGAGTCGGTCGAGCGGCGAATGATCCCCGCTACGACGTCGTCGGTGCGCGCGTTGAGCGCCTCACCGAGCCTGCGTAGATCGGGCTCGAGCGCCGGCGGCGCGGCCGCCGCGCTGATCGCTTCGATCTGAACCCCCGTTTGACCCGGCATGGTCGAGGGAATCGGCAGATCCTAGGATTTCCTTTAGCTCGGCCGGCGGATGTCAACGCCGACCCGGGGAAACCCCCGGCACGGCTGGAACCCTGCGCGCAGCTCGGCGCGCGGGCCCCATGAACCCTGCGCGCCGACGACGCGCAGGCCCATGGGCGGAGCCTTAGACGGCGACCGCCGTGGGCTCCTCGACGCGCCGCGGGAGCAGCGTTTCGCGGGCGATGACGAGGCGCTGGATCTGGGAGGTGCCCTCGTAGAGCTGCATGATCTTGGCGTCGCGGAAGAGCTTCTCGACGGGGTACTCCTTGATGAAGCCGTAGCCGCCGTAGACCTGGACGGCGTCGGTGGCGATTTTCATCGCGGCGTCGGCGGCGAAGCGCTTGGCGTGGGAGGAGACGAGCGTGTTACGCGCGCCTTGGTCGAGGAGCACGGCCGACTTCCAGGTGAGCAGCCGGGCGGCCTCGATTTCGGTGGCCATGTCGGCGATCATGAACTGGATCGCCTGGTGCATCGCGATCGGCACGCCGAACTGGACGCGTTCCTTGGAGTAGTCGGTGGCGAACTCGAAGGCCGCGCGGGCGATGCCGGTGGCCATCGCGGCGACGCCGGGACGGGTGCGGTCGAGCGTCATCATCGCCAGCTTGAAGCCGGCGTTTTCCTCACCGAGGAGGTTCTCGGCGGGGACCTCGACGTCGTTGAAGGAGATCGTCGCGGTGTTGGAGGCGCGCTGACCGAGCTTGTCCTCCTTCTTGTCGACGACGACGCCCCAGTCGCGCTCGACGACGAACGCGGAGATCCCGCGGTGCCCGGCGTCTTTGTCGGTCTTGGCGTAGACGGTGTAGTAGTCGGCGTAGCCGCCGTTGGTGATGAAGCACTTGGAGCCGTTGATGACGTACTTGTCGCCCTGCTTGACGGCCGAGGTGCGCATCCCGGAGACATCCGAGCCGGCGTCGGGCTCGGTCAGGCAGAAGGAGGCGAGCTTGGGGGATTCGGTGAGCATCCCGAGATACTTCTTCTTGGTCTCCTCCGAGCCGCCCAGCGCGATCGGAGCGCACGCCAGGCCGTTGCAGCCGAGCGAGGTCTGGATGCCCGAGCAGCCCCACGAGAGCTCCTCCTCGATCAGGCAGCCGTCCAGGTAGCTCGCCCCTGCGCCGCCGTACTCCTCGGCGATGTGCGAGTTCATCAGACCGACGTCCCAGGCCTTCTCGATGATGTCCTGCGGCCAGGTGCCGTCCTTGTCGTACTCCCAGGCGACGGGGCGAATCTCCTTCTCGGCAAAATCGTGCGCCATCTCGCGCAGGTTCTTCTGCTCGTCTGTGAGCGTGAAATCGACCATGGCTTGAGTGATCTCCTAAGGGCCGGCGCGGAAACGAGCCACCGCGCGAGAATAGATTGACTGGTCAGTCAACATGAAGCGTAGCGAAGGGATGGGCGTGTTTTCAATGACGAGCCCCCGCGCTCGGCCGACCCGGCTGGAGGCCCGGTCTGGACTGGCGCGCGGAGCGGCGCGTTTTCGTCCCCCGCACATCCCCGATGAATTACGCAACAATCAGGAGATGCTGCAGAGCATCTTCCCGGTCGTGGTGTTCGGAGCGGTGGCGCTGTCAGTGGTGATGTCGGTGGTGTTCCTCGTGAGCCGCGGGAGCGTCTATGACCAGATCGGCCAGGGCGGCATCTCACGCGACAGCGAAGCCGCGGGCTGGGCGAGCGCCCCGGCGATGGGCTCCCCCGCGGGGCGCGCGGAGCAGGAGCGGGAAATCCGCCAGATGCTGGGCGCCCGGAGCGCGCGGATGGTGAGGAGGGGGCAGCCGGCGCTGGATATCGACGCGGAGGTGACGAAGCTGCTCCAGCAGCAGCCGGCGGCGCGCGACGCGGGGCTCGTGGAGGAGGTGCGCCAGCTGGTGACGGCCAGGAACGAACGGCGCGCGCGCAAGGGCTTGGAGCCGCTCGACGTCGCCGCCGAGGTGGAGCGCACCCTGGCCGAGCTCGACCCTTGAGCCACCTTCGCACCCCGTAGCTGAGCACACATCCCACCCGTATCCGAGCACACATCCCACCCGTATCCGAGCACACATCCCACCCGTAGCCGAGCACACATGTTGCAACCCCGAGCGCGCGGATTGCAACGGGATGGCGAGGTCGGATATAAACGCGGCATGGCCGAGCCGCGGAGATACGAGCTGGACGAGCTGACGAACCGCCCGGGGACGTATTTCAACCCCCAGACGGAGGTGCTGTTGATCGTCGACGACACACCGGATGTGGACCACGAGATCTTCGACGACGTGGAGCAGGGGGAGGGCGCCGACTGGGTGTTGATCTCTGACGAGGCGCCCGTGGACGAGCATCGCCGGGATGAGCTGATCGAGAGCTTCCAGGTGACCTACCACCCGGCCGGCGAGCTGGTGGTGGCGGGAGAAACGGACGATGACGTGGACGACGACGAGAACGACGAGCTGGAGCCGGACGAGGAGATCGAGCCGGAGTAGTCGAGCGCCGCGGATCAGTCGAGCGCCATGCCGCCCACCCGGCACGAGACCGGCGGAAGGTTTCCGGCGCCGGCCCCCGGAGATTTGGTAGGCGCGGGCCCCCGGAGATTTGGTATTAACCTTTTGGGAGGAGTGTGTAACTATCGCTATACACTCCTCATAAAGCGAGTACTTCTTCGCGCCGCCCTTATCTTCCCGTCACATTCCCGTAACGACACGGGCGCAACTACGTCACGCCGGGGGGTGTTGAGGGCTGCAATGAGCCCTGCAGCCAAGGAGGCGATCGCGCGTAGGATGCGCGCGGTGCGCACCAAGCATCTAGG
>Ga0209483_1003608_pt1 | contig 10113 bp, 7 predicted proteins | sample NGEPerA_FD_184508 | JGI IMG/M metagenome (GOLD analysis project Ga0209483, IMG submission 184508) | Arctic peat soil microbial communities from the Barrow Environmental Observatory site, Barrow, Alaska, USA - NGEE PermafrostL2-A... | ecosystem: Environmental > Terrestrial > Soil > Wetlands > Peat...
GAAAAATAGACCGCCGGAAAAACAGCCAGCGCGTAGGCGGCGCGCAGTCCGAGCACGCGGATGGCCGTGATGAAAAACCAGACGCCCCAGCGTCCGCCGCGCAATTGGCCGGTGCCGGACCAGTGTTTTGTCTCGGAGTCGGGCGTGTTCACTTCGGGTGCGAATTGATTGATAATTGTCTGTTCCTATTCAACATCATTTCCGGCTGGATTTCCAGAAGGCAGATTGCTGGCGCAAAAATTTAACATTCGTCAGTGCGGCGCGGTGGACGCAGGCTGGCCGGCATGAACCATCGCCGGCGAATTCGTCTCCTGGGCTGCGGCCAGCCGCAGCAGCAGGTTTTGACCGACCTTGTCCTGCCAGTTGAAATTGGAACTCAACACCACCACGGCGATTTTTTTATCGGTGTCCATGCCGAGGTAGGCGCTGTAACCGGAAAGGATGCCGTTCATGAATGTGATGCTCGTTCCCCAGTCCGGGTAACGGTCAATCATCCAGCCGGGAGTTATGTCCTCGTCGGGAGTGTGAATGGCGACCTGCTGCGTCTCGGCCCAGACTGGATCGAGCGAACCGCCGGACATTCCCAAATTCGACTTGGCGAAGGCCATCAGATCGTGAACGGTGGAATACATCCCGCCGGAGGCGCGCATGATTTTGCCCATGTCCCAGTCGGGCATCGGGCGGTTGCGCGGAAAAAAACGGGGTTCGTCGCCGGCGTGCCCTTGCTGAAGCCGTTTCCGCTGTTCCACTGTCAAGGCGAACACCGTGTCGCGCAGGTTCAGCGGGCCGCAAATTTTTTCCTGGATCAGGTCGGGCAGCGAACGTCCGGTTTTGACCTCGATCAAATTCGCCAGCAGGCCGTAGCCGAGATTGGAATAGCAATAGACGCGCTCGGCCTTGGGCTTGAGCCGTTCACTGCCGATGTATTTGTAAAGATAATCCCTGGTGATGAAGTCGTAGGGATTCCGGCCCGCGAACACGAAGTCCACGATGTGTTGCAGTTGCTTGAGGTTGTGCGGCTCGCGCGGCAGACCCGACATGTGCGTGGCCAGTTCGCGCAACGTCACCGCGCCGACGTCCGGGCTGACCTTCACGCCCGGCGGCAAAATGCTCCGCACCGTGTCGTCGTAGTGCAACTGTCCTTCTTGAACGAGAATGACGAGCAGGCTGGCAACAAAAACTTTTGTGACGGAACCGATTTGAAAAAGGGTGTCCGGCCCCGGCGGCTGCGACGCGCTGTAACCGTAGCATTGCACCACGCCATTCGAGGTCAGCACACCGACGGCCAAATCGTGGTCTTCATGAGAGACGATCAACGGCTGGGCGAGGCGGTCCACTTCATTCTTCATGTCTTCACCAGCCCGCAATCGCGCAACGGCGACGGTGGGATCAAGCACCTGGCGCGAAGTGTAACCGTTGCAGCCGGTCTGCAAAAAAACGGCTCCCAACAGGCACGCGGCGGCGAACGGAAACGACGGATTCTGATTCCGCATCCAGTTGCAAAGTGTGGTGGCCACGATCATTCGGTGAAATCAAGTGCGGCATTCACAACAACAACTATTTTTTCCCGTAAAATTCCCCAATCGCGTCGCAGACTTTATCCGCTGCGTCCAAAGCCATTTCGCCGTGAATCGGCAGCGACAAAATTTCTTTCACCGCTTTTTCAGTCTGCGGCAATTTTGGAATATACGGAAACAAACCGATGACCGCCGGTTGCAGATGATTCGGCTTCGGATAATGCACGCCGGTCTCGATGTTTTTCTCTTTAAGAAATTTCTGCAAGTCATCGCGGCGTTCGCAACGCGTGACATACATGTGATACACCGGCGTCGCCCATTCGCGCACGGGCGGCGTCTGCACGATGCCTTTGAGCCGTTCGTTGTAGCGCGCGGCGATCTGGCGACGGTTTTCGTTGAAGCCGTCGAGGTGCTTCAGCATCACACGGCCGATGGCGGCGTTGATTTCGTTGAAGCGCACGTTGTAGCCGGTGAATTCGTGGTCGTATTTGCCCTGGCGACCGTGATTGCGCAACATCCGCAGACGGTCGGCGTAATCCACTTTATTCGTCGTGATGCAGCCGCCGTCGCCGAGAACGGTAAGATTTTTTGACGGGAAAAAACTGAACGCGCCGAAGTCGCCCATGCTGCCGACGGTTTTGCCCTTGTATTTCGCGCCCTGCGCCTGCGCGCAATCTTCGATGACCCACAATTTATTTTTCTTCGCGATGGCGAGCAGCTTGTCGTTGTCAATCGGATGACCATAAAGATGCACGCCGATGATGCCGACGGTGCGCGGCGTGATGAGCGATTCGACGTGCGCCAAATCCATGACGAAGGTGTCGTCAATGTCCGCGAACACCGGCTTCGCGCCGAGATGGATCAGCGGCTCCATCGTCGGAAACGCCGTGTGACTCGGCACGATGATTTCATCGCCCGGCCCGATGCCTTGCAACTGGTGCAGGCAATAAACGATCATCGTCCACGAACTGCCGAGGACGCATTGCGCGGTGCCGGTGTGCGCGGCGAGTTCGGCCTCGAACGCGGTGCATTCCTTGCCGAGGATGTATTGGCCGGAGCGGATGGCGCGCAACGCGGCTTCCTCGACTTCCGGGTTCACGAAACATTTTGATAACGGGATTTTGCTCATAAATTCCAAACTGGATTTTTGGATTGGTGGATTATTGGATTGATGGGGTTCAGCCATCCAGAAAATTTTTTCATCCATTCATCCAAAAATCCATTTACCCATTCTTAAATCGCCACGGCGTTGCCGGTCTTCACCGATTCCAGCGCGGCGTTCAGCACGCGCACGGCGTTGTAGCCGGACCACGCATCGGCGCGCGGCGTGGCGCGGGTTTTCACGGAATCCACAAACGCGCGCAGTTCCGCCAGCAACGGTTCTTCCGGCGGACATTCGATTTGCTTCACCGCGCCTTCGATGCCTTTGAAATCTTTTCCTTCGGCGACGTGTTTGTTCTCGTAGGTTTTGATTTTGTATTGCGAAATGTTGTAATCGCAGACCGCGCTCAACTTGTCGCCGCAGACGATGACCTCGCGGAATTTTCCGGGAATAAAATATTCCGTCTCCACCGTCGCCCAGGTCTTGCCGTGCAGCGTGTCGTATTCGAGCGAGACGAACGAAACGTCATCCATGCCGCGCCCCATGAAATCGTGGTTAATGGCCTGAACACTTTTCGGCAGCGCGCCGAGGATGAAATTGAACAGGTCAACAAAATGAATGCCGTCGGCGAACATCACGCCGCTGTCGTTGCGCGGACGTTTGAAGCCGCCGAAATGGCCGCGAATCATGTTGACCTTGCCGAACTCGCCGTTCTGCACGGCGTCGCGCAGCCAGAGCGTCGCCGGATCAAAACGCAAAATATGTCCGACCTGCAAAATCTTTTTATGCTTGTCCGCAAGTTCCGCGAGTTGTTTCGATTCGTCATTCGCGAGCGTCAACGGTTTTTCGACGAACACATCTTTGCCGGCTTCAAGAAATTCCTTGCACAGCGGAAAATGCGATTGCGCGGGCGTGACGATGACGACGCAATCCACTTGGCCGATGAGCGTCTTGTAATTTGTCGTGAGCCGTTCGGCGGGAATGCCCAGCTTGCGCGCGGGTTCGAGCTGTTTGTCACCGACCTCGGCGACGTAAAGCTCGATGGGCATCGAGTTGAGATTGCGCAGATGGTTCGCGCCCCAGCGGCCCAAACCTAAAAGGAGAACTTTGGTCATCGCGGAAATTTTCTGGCAAATTTGCAAGGCCAGCAAGAAAAACCTTTGGGCGAACGCAGTCAGTTAATTCACTAACTGATACCAATTGTCGTGCTGATGCGGCTCGTAGCCAAGTTTACTATAAAAAATCGAACGCTCGCGTCGCTGAAAAAACTCCTAGGCCAACTGATAACACTTTCAAATTCTTGGCGAACAAATTAGTATTGCATTACCTGAACGCGAGACAACGGACCATGCCCAGTAAAAACGGAATAACCGCCGCCGCCTTTGGCAGCTACGTTTCCCACGGCTCATTGTTTTTGTCGTCAATTGACCAAGTTGAGCGCGAAGAAACTTTGCTGCCTTACGCGCATTATCTCCGGCAGGTCTGGAAGGATTTGGATCTGGCTGGCGTGCTGTGTGTGGACGACCGCCCCACTGTGTATCTTTGCGAAGGCGCAAGATTTTCCCCGGATGAAAAGCGTGCCAAACAACAGATTGTCTGGAATCAAGGCTTGGTGCCGCTGCTGATTTTTCTGACGCCGAACAATGTTGAAGTCCACAGCACCGTCAAAAAGCCAACACAATCTGCCGACGACGCGGCTGCCGAGTTGCCGAGCTTGATTTCTGACCTTGGCAACATTGCCGAAGCTCTGGAATGTCAGAAGCTGGTTCGTTCCATCGAGACCGGACAGTTTTTCCAAACAGAAGCAAAATTTTTCCCGACCAATGAATCCGTTGATCGTTGCCTGATTGAAAATCTGGTTTATACCGCCCGCAAACTGAAAGATGCCGGCTGGAAACAGGAACGCGCATATTCGTTGCTAGGTCGTGCATTGTTCGTGTCGTTTTTGGAAGCCCGTGAATTCATCAAGCCCGACTATTACCCGGCGGGAACAAAATGCCTGACCGACATTTTGGCGCAGCCAACCGTCGCAGAGGCGAAGCAACAGCTCTATCGCGAATTTTTCCAGAAGCTGAAGCACGAATTCAACGGCACGATGTTTGACGCCGCGTTGACGGCTGAAGAACGGGACATCAAGAAGGTGCATCTCGACATCCTTGCCGATTTTCTCAATGCCGCCGACATGAAGACCGGCGATTTGACGCTGGATTTTTGGGCTTACGATTTTCGTTACATCCCGGTGGAAACTATCAGCGCCATCTACGAGGAATTCCTGAAGGAAACCGATCTCGACAAGAAGCGGCGCGACGGAGCGTTCTACACCCCCCGGCATCTGGCAGAAACCACGCTGCACATCGCGTTGGAAAACCGTTATGATAAAACCGCCGATTGGAAGGCGCTCGATCCAGCAATGGGGTCGGGAATTTTTTTAGTGGCCATGTTCAATCTGCTGGCCGAGCAATGGCTGCGGAAAAATCCCGATACACGTCGCCAGACCAAGGCGCAGGCGTTGTTAAAAATCCTGCAAACGCAAATTTGCGGTGTTGACAAAAATCCCGTTGCCTGCCGCATCGCCGCGTTCAGCCTTTATCTTGCCCTGTTCGAAAAACTCCAGCCGACGGATGTGGATGAATTCAAGAAATATGTTCGTGCCGACCATTTCCTGCCGCCGCTGCTGTGGGAAAAAGATGGCGATCAGCCGGAACTGCCAGTCGTCTTGAGCGGCAATTTCCTCGAAGACAAGCTGCCGCTGAAAAAAGATTTTGATCTGATCATCGGCAATCCGCCGTGGGAAAGCCGGGGTGACAAGCAAATCGCGCTGCGTTTTGTAAAAAGCTCCCGCGACTATCTCTGTGATGGCGGCGTTGCCTGCCTGCTGCTGCCTTCAACCATTCTGGTCAATCTTCACGGATCGCTCGACGGCGATTGGTTTCGCAGCGTGACCGTTGAGAAAATGGTTCAGCTTGCAGATTTTCGCTTCGTGCTGTTTGAAGCCACGCATCCGTGTTTCATCCTCCGCTACTGCAAACAAACGCCCACGTTGGAACACACCGTCGCCTACGAAACCCCCAAGTTAAACCGCTTCGACCGGCGCACCGGCGTGATTGTGGTTGAACCAGACGACCAAAAACTCGTGCCGCAGCGCGATGTTTCAGAAATGGCGTTGGTCAATAAATTGCAAATTGGTTGGAGTAGAAAATTTTGGGGGACACAGCGTGACGAAGCATTTTTACGGCGATTAGATTTCCTACCGTCTTTGTCCAAATTGGTGGGAGTTCGGGGAAAACAAAAGCGTTGGCTTGGTGGCACGGGATTTCAGCCATATCGTGAAAATCGGAAGCGAGACAATTATAATCCCGTTCCGCTGCCTTGGCCATTGACTGAACCCTTTTTGGATGCCAACTCAAAAGGTCTCGGCTTGGTCGTATTTGAAGATCAGTTAATTACTGTTGGCGAAAAACTCAAACAACTCGGGGCTTCGACAAAGAGGGTTTTGTTTGCTCGTATGGAGGCAAATTTTACTCCTCCAATGGTGCTATACAGCCAAGGTTTTACAAAAATAGCCTTTTGTGCGAAGAAGGTTCGTTTTCAAAATGCGCTGCGCTCAATTACAGGCCCGCAAGATGACGCTAATCTTTTGAGATTTCTTTCAGTCGTGATGGGATCGAGGTTAGTTCAATATCAAGCTTTTCACTCTGGTTCGAGCAATGGAATTGGCCGTGAGCAGTTTAATCTTTATGAGAGTTTGAATTTACCATTTCCGTTACCCAATGATGAGTTGGCAGTTGATAATTCAACTGAAATTGTGCTGGAAGCGTCAGAGATTTTAAAAGAAGTCGAGCGGACGGGCAAAAAAGTAGACAAAGAAAGGCGCGCCGAGTTGGTGCAAGCTGCCACTGCCAAACTCGAACCACTGGTTGAGGCTTATTATCGCGTCACGGATGCCGAGCGCATTCTCATCGCTGACACGCTGACGCTCTGGCAGCCGAGCATCCATAGCCATAATCTTGATAAAACTATTCCTTCGCTCGCATTTCCCACACTCGCTGACCGCAAGCGTTACGCGGACACGCTTTGCGATGTGCTGAACCGCCGCGCCCGCAAACAAGGCATTCGCATCCGCGCCGAAAGCATGGCGTCCAAGGCACTGAACCTTATTTTCTTCACGGTCATCTTTGGCAGTGAAGCCGGGCCGCACAAAGATGCCGGTGGTAACGATGATTTGTGGAAGGCGCTCAAACGAGTGGATGAAGCGGCGCAACGCGAAAATGGACCATTCAATTATCTCCGTGGCTTCAGCTACTTCAAACACGACCGGCTTTACATGCTCAAGCCTGCCACGATGCGAAACTGGTCGCGAGCCTCCGCCCTCAACGATGCCGACGCCATCTTCGAGCACTTGAATACTGGGAACACATGAGGTTCATCCATTCCAGCGGACAACTTGACCCCGAGTTTAATCCGTTCTTCGGAGAGGATTATCTGGCGCAAATTCTGGAGGCGGTGGCAGTGGCGTGGCGACAAATGCCAAAACCGAAGCCGACCGAAATTGAAAACAGAATCACAAGCCGCTTGGCAGGATGGTTATTGAATGCTCCGGGTTTTGCGGGTGAGTTGCCTTTCCATATCGTGCCGCAGCACGAGCTTCCCGACATAAATGGAAAAATACTCGGGCGATTGGACATCTGTTTCAAACATCTGCAATCCACCCGCGACTATTTTGCGGTCGAGGCAAAACGCCTTCATGTTCCATACGGTAGCGGGATGCAACCTGAATACGCAGCTTATGCTGGTTCGGATGGCATGATGGCGTTTGTCGAAGGACAGTATTCCAAAAATCTTCCTGCCGGTGGGATGCTCGGCTATGTCATGGACGGTGAAACCAGCAAAGCGTGGGACGGACTGGCCACGCGAATTGAAGTCCGCCGTCAGGAATTGAAACTTGGTGCTTCATCCAAATTGACCAAGTCAAAATTCCCCCATATTGAAGCCAGCGGAATGTCGGGAACATTGTTGGGAGAAACAGCACATCAGATCGCGCACAAACTTCGTTTGTTTCACCTGCTGCTGCCTGTGATCTGAAAATCAATTCACCAGCCGATACCAATTGTCGCGCTGATGCGGCTCGTAGCCGAGGTCTTTGATGAGCCGGTGCATGTCCGGCACGGTCATGCGGAAGGTCGTGCCGGCCTGCGACACGACATTTTCCTCGATCATGATGCTGCCGAGATCGTTCGCGCCGTATTTCAACGCGACCTGCCCGATCTCCAGGCCTTGCGTGACCCATGAGCTTTGGATGTTCGGAAAATTATCGAGATAAATCCGCGCCAGCGCCTGTGTCCGCAAATATTCATGCGCGCCAACCGTCGGCGCTTTCAATTTTGTGTGCTCGGCCTGAAACGTCCACGCGATGAACGCGGTGAAATGGCCGGGCTTGATGCCGTTGCCGTTGAAATCCGCGACGCGCTTCAATGAAATTTCCTGCTGCGTGCGCAACCGCTCAAGATGTTCGATGCGGTCTTCCACCGTCTCGACGTGGCCGAACATCATCGTCGCGCTCGAATAAAGTCCGAGGCGGTGCGCCACGTCCATGACTTCAAGCCAGTCGTTGCTCATCGCCTTGAGCGGCGCGATGCGCTGGCGCACGCGATCCACGAGAATTTCTCCGCCGCCGCCGGGAATTGAGCCAAGCCCCGCCGCCTTGAAATCGCCGATGATTTTTTCCAGCGGCTCGTTGAACACATCGCGGAAATGCACAAACTCGCTCGGGCTAAAACCGTGGATATTAAACGTGGGAAATTTATTTTTGACGTGTGACAGCAAATCAAGATACCACTGCTTCGTGAGCTTCGGATGATGCCCGCCCTGCATCAGCATCTGCGTGCCGCCGAGCGCGATGGTCTCCTCGATTTTTTTGTCCAGCTCGTCGAATGTGATGACGTAAGAATCATCATCTTTTTCCACGCGATAAAACGCGCAGAACTTGCAATAGACATTGCAAACATTCGTGTAGTTGACATTGCGGTCAACATTGTAAGTGACGATCTCGTTGCCGCGATTGTTGTAAGCCGCAGCCTTCGCAAGTTGGCGACGATGGTCGGCCAGCGCGCCGAGTTCCTCCAGCGGCAAATGATAAAGCCGCAACGCTTCGCCTTGGGAAATGCGCTGGCCGTCCCAAACCTTTTGCAGCAGTTCATCAAGTGACGCGTCGTAAATCACGCGGCCAGCGTAGCAGGTTTTTCTCCGCCGACAAGTTGCTGTTATCGCGTCCGGCGAAATTTCTCCGGCGGCAACTGCGCCAGAGCCTCGCTCACCGCCTGGACGATTTCCGCCTGGCCGAGCATCTGCGCCGCGCGGGCGCGATGCAACTGCGCCTCCACCACCTGCGGGTCGAGCGCGAGCGCGCGTTCGGCGCACACGCGCGCCTGCACATGACGGCCGAGCTGGCCGTTCATGCTCGCGAGATTGGACCAGCCGAGCGGGTTGGCGGGATTGAGGCGCAAGGCTTCGTCCAGACATTTGACCGCCTCGCCCGGACGGTGCAGCGCGTCAAACAAAATCGCCGCGAGATTGTTTGACGTCTTGAAATCCGCCGGATCAACCGCCAGCGCGCGGCGGTAAGTTGTTTCCGCCTCGACAAATCTTCCCGACGACGCCAGCGCGACTCCTTGATAAAACAAAGCCCTCGCGTCCGCCGGATTTTCCGCGTGCCACTGTTGCGCGAACGCCAGCACGTCCGGCCACAGGCCTTTTTCGCACAGCGAACGCGCGTGCGCGATTTTGTCCTGCCAGGTTGCGGTCAGTTGGTCCATGTGCGCAGGGATTAAACGGAAATTTACAATGATTGCAATGTTTTCGTGTCCGCAGCCCGAAGAGGAAGCCGGCCGGCGGAATTGATTTGCCAAACTCTCCGGGCCGCGCGCTTTCCACCAATGCCCGTCCAGCGGTTGACAAAGGAAGCAACTCGCGTGAGTGTGTGGTGTTGGAACATACAGGTGATTTATGAAAATAAATAATTTCCGAAAAATGCTCGCGGTGCTGGCCGTCGCCGGTCTCGGCTGGTCGGCGTCAAATGCGATTGCGCAGGATGCGCCGGCAAACAACGCGGCGACACCGGCAACGGCAAGTGTTGTTGCCACGCCGCAATTGTCTTACGGCGTGCCGCAAATTTTGAAGCTTGCCAAGGCGAATGTCGGCGACGAGACGATCATCGCTTACATCAAAAATTCCGGGAACAGCTATGGTTTGAACGCGGACCAGATCATTTATCTGCGGCAGCAAGGCATCTCTGACGCCGTCGTCAGGACGATGTTGAACCAGCCCAAACCGGCGGTGGCCGCAGCAACGGCAACACCTGCGCCGCAGCCGGAGGCTTCGACCGTCAGCACGGCGGAAACTTCGACGGCCATGGTTGCTCCGGAGGTGACGTATGTTCAAACCGTGCCGGCGACGACCTACTATTATTACCAGCCTTATTATTATCCGGATTATGCC
>Ga0209483_1003609_pt1 | contig 10105 bp, 12 predicted proteins | sample NGEPerA_FD_184508 | JGI IMG/M metagenome (GOLD analysis project Ga0209483, IMG submission 184508) | Arctic peat soil microbial communities from the Barrow Environmental Observatory site, Barrow, Alaska, USA - NGEE PermafrostL2-A... | ecosystem: Environmental > Terrestrial > Soil > Wetlands >...
CCTCTACGATGTCACCCATCTCGGATGCCGCTCCGCACGCTACACGCCGGCGACGGCTGGCAACTCGTGCTCGCCCTCGAACGTTCGGACCAAGGGTTTTCCGGTGAATCCAGGGGCGGCCATGCCCGTCGTGAACGGCTGCCACAAGCAGGACTACGCGGTTCTCATCGTCGTTGGGCTGCCCGCCACTCACTGAGTGGCCGCACGCAGGGCGCGACCGCTCGCCACATGACCACGCCCGCGGCGTTGAGTTTCGCGGCGGACAGGCGCCGCCCTCTATTTCTGATTTTCCGCGCGCTGCAAGCCCTCATGCACCAGCATCTTCAGCAGAGTCTGGTAACCAATCCCCTTGCGTTCTGCTATGGTCCGCGCTCTCGCAAGATCCGGGGAGGGCAGGCGCAGCGCGATCTGCACGCTGCCGGCACGAGCCAGCTTTGCCACCAGTTTCGAACCGGCCGATCCCGTTGCGGTCCGGGCCGATGACTGCTGCTTCAGGAACACGCGGCCCTCGGCGCCGGACCACCACCTGGCTTCGTCCTGTTCACTTGCAAACCGCGGAACGGCCAGGCGGCGCTCGAGATAGTCTCGCTTCTGCCCCGCGTCCAAATCGTAAGCTGTAATCACACGAATCTTTTCATTGCGCTCCGTCAGGACGACCGCCAACAGGCGAAGGTTGGCGGTTTCGCCGTAGTAGACGTAGCGCGATTCTGTTTACTCCCGTGAAGTCCCGCTCACCTCTCGCGCGCCCGGCGCACGTTAAGTGACAAGCATTCTCGCCTAACCGCTATTTCCCGGGGTGGGGCGGGCCTTCAGCCTGCGCGGGATCTTTAGTCCCGCGGTCACGCCCCGCAAAAATATTTCCGCACCGCGTAATCCCCAACCGCTGCAACATCCGAGCCGTTTTCGATCCTCTCCCTCAAGCCATCCCCCGCCCCCAGCCGTGCTACTCCTGAGTCGGCTCCCATTATGATCCCCAAAAAGCAACTCAGCGCCAGCCGTCACGATCTCACCGGCCAGGTAACCGCCATGATCGATGAAGACCGCGTCGCGCACGACCGATTCTCCGCCGCCCTCGTCCAGAGCCTCTCGCCCGATGGAGCCATGGAAACCCAGCTCGCCCAGCGCATCGCGAGCGACAGCTGGCGGCTCAACCGCGCCAGCGCCATCGAAGACAACCTCTTCGCCATCGGCTACTCCGAACATGCCGAAGACGAAACGACCCAACATCCGGAAGTCCACGCCGCCTTCACGGCCGCCCGCGTCTTCACCGCCCAATCGCACCAGCTCGCGCTCCTGACCCTCTACGAACAACGCATTAACCTAGTTCTGATCACAATCTTCTGGATTTTCCGTCCTCAACCGTCCATGTTTGTCCTCAGCCGCCGAACCGCTGATTCTAAATGAGATAGATCGGCGCCCATGGACACAGTTTCGCCCTTCGGCGGTGCACATTATTCTGGACATTTGGGTGATTCCGGCAGGCGGTCGAACGAAGAACCAATGACTTAGCGCCAACGGCGGGAGTCGCTTTTCGCGCGGCGCAATTCGAAAAGCTTCACCGCGCGCACTGGACGAGTTTAATGTTTTAAACGCGACTGGCACATCATGTTTCGGTGGCGCAGGCGAAGCGGACAAAGCAGGAAGATCGGCGGGAAACGTCGAGACTACCACGGAATCCCCAACGGGACGATTCCCGACCCTGAACCGGGCGGGCCGGGAATCGTCAGGTCCGCGATGGGTAATCCAGATCCGCCTGCAGACTCGCGATGAACCGCTCGCCAGCACTCGCCGGAAGGAGTGCCTGGATTGCCGAGAGCATCTCCGGCGTGTGCTGGTGCTGCAACATCGCGAGCAGCGCGGTGAAAGGCAGTTTATCTAACCTCAATGTCAGTTCCCTCACGGCCGCCCGGTCACAACGAACCGAGCACTTCAGCCGGAAACTGACGGAGCATGAGCCGCGCGCCCTCGATGTGGTCCTGGACGCTCTTGCTGTGCTGCTCCATAATTTCCTTCCAGTAATCCCCCATCTCACCGTGGCTGTACGCGGTGAGGATCGAGTCGATCATGTCCTCAACTGGCGTGTATTTCTGAGTCCGGCAGACCGCGAGTGCGTCGGCGCACACACCTAACAGCCGCCGGTCCCATTCGCTGATCGAGAGCAACCGCTCAGGGGATAACGGCTCGACCTGATTAAACTTGGCCGGATGCGTCGCGGCTTCAAGGACCTTGACGCAACCTTCCCGGATCTGCCGCTCAAAGCGCTGGCTTGGTGTCTCGGCCTCTTTTGTCATCGTGGCCGAAGCGGGCGAACTGCCCTCAATAAAATCCCGCAATGCCCGCGCGGACACGCGCCAGATTCGACCGACACGCCTCCCCGGAAGTTTGCCCTCTGCGAGCATCCGGCGTACCACACTGGCATTCATCTGCAGCTTTTCTGCTACCTGTTCTGGAGTCAGGGAATCAGGCTCTTCTGTCTGTATATTTGGCATGTGTTCCGTCCTTTCGACCCTTGCGGGCATTTCTGTAGTGCGTATATGTGATATATCGCCACTACATGAAACATATACCAACTATAAACCACATTGCAACACAGAGTATGGTTGTTATGGTGTATATATGGCAGCAGAGAAGAGCGAACGCCCACTTCTGAACTTTCTGATTGACCGGGAACTACTGAAGCGGATAGATGATTTCCGGTTCAAGAATCGTTTTGATTCACGCGCGGCAGCCATTAAGTGGTTGCTTGAATGGTCTCTTGACCAAAGTCCAGTGCCAAAAGGGGAATGAAGTTCGGCGTTCGGGAGTGGAGAATTTCTAGGCAGTAGTGCGGATCGGCGGATAGAGACTCAAAGCCAGATCCAGATTAGGGTTTGAGTTTCGGCTTGCTCTCTGTTTTGGGCACGCGAGTGGGGCGAGTAATTGGCCGTGTTCTGACTAAAGGTTCGTCGGCGTGCTCCCGAAGCACCATTGTGGTGTAGGCTGCGCCCGGAGCATCCGCATCGGAACCGATTTTTTCCTCATAGTCCAGCATCTGGAACTGAACTCGCAGCCAAGCGACAGCCTGTTCAAACGTTCGCTCGGCATCCGGATGTTTCTTGAACCGAAGGTACAGCGAAATAATTTCCCGAAGAAACTCAGGTGCTTCAGGCCGGCCTAATACCTCGGTCAGATCGAACATGAAGCGGCGCCGGGGCGGCTGCATGAACGCATTGATGAACGCCTTCTTATCAGACTCCGGGAGGGCGAAGAACGTCTCCTCCCAGAATCCATTGAAACGGTGGCCGAGTTGCCTGCCGATGGCTTCTCGAATGCCTTTGTTGGGGGCGAGAGCGCTCATCTTAATGAGAACCTCTGTGGGCGGAACGGCGCGGCCAATTTCATATTGACTGACCGTCGTCTGATCGATCCCTATGGTTCCAGCTAGTTTTGCCTGGCTCCATCCCAATGTCTTGCGAAGAAGACGTATGGTCTGAGTCAAGCTGGCGGATTCGTCTGGGGATGGCGCGTCAGACATTCTCCTTCCAATCTACGGCATTCGGGCTTGACAGTCGGTTACGGTTGGCATCATAATTATTTAAGATTCATGATCGTATGAAAGTAACCGGCGGTACCAGACCCGTCCCCCTCGCCCTCCGCGCAATGCGGCGGCGCATGAATGTCAACCAAACCGAGTTTGCGGCACTGCTTGGGCTTAAGCAAAGTATCGTAAGCCTGTATGAAAGCGGTCGAGCAAAGCCAAGTATGCAGCAGTTGATGAGAGTTCTGGGCCTCACCGAAAGCAAACTGGAGAGCGATCTGATCAGGCAGGCTTTGAAGGACGAGTACGGCATACACACAACCGAAAAAGAGGCCGCTCGACAGACCGCCGCAATAGCGCCCAAACCAGCGAAGAGTGCCCGTTCCAGACACAAAAACATAGAGTTTGGCGCATCATACGAACAGACCCTCGCGAGTGTTAAGCGGGCCGGGAGGGTGCTCTTCACCCTCGCGCATATGCACGGCGAGTACCTGGCGGTGGCGAGCGGTCTATACCGGTCCGTCTGTATCTGCGGCACGATACCCCACGACGAATTCACCGCCGAACTCGAACGCCTGGCGGCCGGCGGGTACGTTCAGATTGTTCGGACTTCCGAAGCGCTGGTGAAGATGGGGGCGGCCGGATACGGTGTTTCCAATTGGATACCCCATTCAGCGCAACCGGAAGCGATCCTCTTCGTGAAGATCCAGCCGCTCGGACTGCAACTGATCGAAGGAACCGTTTTCCCTGAAGGCAACCCCGGAGCGGAGGCACTTTGATGACGGGCGGAAATACCCAATCGCGGGTTGTCGGATTCATCCGGGGAAGAAAGACCTGGTGCCTGCACCCCACGCGGGAGAAAACGCACCGTGCGTGCGTTGAGGTTCTTTGCCGCGTTCCAGAGACTGTCCGCGCTTATGTGATGGAGTCTCAGCGCTTGCTGCTCACAGCTCCCGGCATCAACCAGCTGGGCCAGGTGAACTCGTACCAGATCGAGACCGAACCTGCCGAAAGACGACACGATTTTCAGGTTGTAGTACTGTGTTCTGAACTCGAATCGCTGAAATCCACCCTGCTGATCGCTATTGTGGCGAGGTACGTTGCCGTCGCGTACCAACAGTCAACCCCTGGCAAAAAGTTCGATACTTCGCCAGAGAATCTGGTGCTTTTGTGGGGATTCCCCGAGATAAGGGAGTTGAGTAAATTGGCGGGCAAGGCCGCATCCGCCGTGGAGCTGCGCACCACGGGGGAAACAGAATGAATTTTCGTCAAGCTGAGCACCGCGGTGTGGGGCTGCGCGCTCTTCTCCCGGCCCCCGATCCGTCCCGGGGGTTCTTTGACGGCTCGCCGAGGGGCGGGAGAGACCTGTTCCCTCGGCGGCTTTTTTCCGGTCTCTCGACGAGGTACACCCAAAAGTGGCCAGCGTAGGACACGTCACCCGTAAGGCCACGGATCGCCTCTCTGCCGTGGCCATCGGAATCATGAACGGCGGTTTTCGGAACAAGAAAACCAGTGCTGCCATAGCCCGTGAAATCGAGGCGGAAACACGCGAGCGGGTCAATCCCCGCACCGTCGGCCGGCGCGCATCTGAATGGCGTGAACTCATGAAGGGCAGAGAGGTAAAGAAAGAGCAGATGCGCGCACTCGTCGAAGCGATGGATGAGGGGAACTTGACCGCATCGGCCATGATCAAAGGCCTTGCGCTACAGGCGCTGATGGACGACCCGGAGAGCTTCACAAAGCAGAATCCTCTGAAGGTGCAGTCTCAGAATTTGCGCGCGGAGGAGCTGATTATCAAGCGGGACACCCTTCGCCTGAAAGAACGCGAAGTTGCCGTGAGCGAGGCAAGGCTGCGGTTGATGCAGGAACGGGAACAAAGAGTCCTCGCCACGGCGGAAGAACTGGAAAAGAAAGTAACCCAGGGCAACGCGATCACCCCGGAGGATCTGCGACGGATTCGCGATGTTTACGGACTCAACTGACATTCTTTAGACCGCAGACCAGTTACGACGAAGGAGAAAAAACGTGAATAACAAGACAGACGCGGCGGGTAATCCGCTTAACGGTCCGGCGGCGGCAACTCTGGCCGCGCAGTCCGCACTCGATGCGGCGAACAGGGCGACAGCCGCGTCGCGCACGCAGGACGCCAAAAACAACGGTTACACGGCCCCTCCGGCAGCATTTGAGGCACCAGGCTGGACCGTGGACCCGGTTACCGGGCGCGCGGCGCCACCCCGGTAGGCGTCAGGTTTCCAATGCCAAGAGATTATTACTGCTCTCCTGCCTTCGGTCTGGCGGCAATCACATTGGCTGACACCAATCAGCCATCGAATATCCCGGTCGCCATGATCGGGGACTGGTACAAAGGCAAGCAGAAGTTCAGCATCACGGAGGCCGATGTCGCAGCCATGACCGCCAACTTCAAAAAGCGTGGAAATAGCGAGGTTGTTATCGACTATGAGCATGCGTCCGAAGATCCGGAAGTGGCAAGGGGCGGACCGGTGCCAGCGGCAGGATGGATTGTCCACATCAACCAGGCGCCAGACGCAAACGGCGTGGTGTGGGGTAAAGCGAAGTTCAACGCCAGGGCGCGCGACATGATTGCCACTGGTGAATACCGGTACGGTTCCCCGGCTCTCAGCTGGGGATACAGGGACAAGAACAATGGAGAGCAACAGGGCTTGACTCTCACAAGCTTTGCTCTGACAAACAGGCCATTCCTCGAAGAAATGCCAGCGATCCGGCTCTCGGACGCAGGCTGGACGGAAAACAAAGGAGAAAAACCGAACATGATCACCGGACGGGAACTGAGACGGATTTATGGAGAAGACCTCCGAAAAAACCTTTCCGAGGCCGAACCCGCCCCGGTAACTGAACAACTCAATTCGCTCGATACTCAAATAATCCAACTCAGCGAGGAAAAGGCGAAGGAAAGCGGCATCTCCTTCGCGGACGCCTTCAAACTGACGCTACGCGAGCGCCCAGACCTGAACCGGCGGCGCAACCAGTTGAAGGACCGAATCAGATGATTAGCCCTCAGGAGGAGGTTTCAGAAGACATGGAAAACGCGCGGGAAGAATCGGGCACCGAACAGCAGATTGCATCCTCCGGCAGGGGCCGGTTGAATCGCGCCGTGACGGCCCTCCTCACGGCCACGGGCTTGAACGGCGCTGCGCCCGTCAGCAGCGCAAGAGCTGAGATAAACCACGCGGATGCCAGTATCCGGGTCGCCGCCGTCAGAGAGCAACTGGCTTCAATCACAGCCGAACTAACCGACGCACGCAGGCAGATGGAAGAACACGAGTGCAACGCAATCTTCGCCGGAACGGACGCCGACACATCGCTGCGCCAGCGCGTTGTGGAACTGGGTATGAAACAGAGCGTCACGAGCAACCTCTTGCGCGCACTGGAAACCCGTTTGACCGTTCTTCGGGAACAGGAAGACGCGCGTGATAAAGCAATCAAGCGCGCGGCTGCGGAGGAAATGTTTGAGGGCCTCGTACAACAGCATCGGACCAAGCTCGAAGCCGTAGTCTCCGCCGGATTTTCCATCGCCGCTCAGTTCAGGGAACTGAAAACACTCAACCAAAACATCTGCACATTGTTATACAGGGAATTTCCGGGGGATGAGTTGCACCGCGCTCCGCGTCTGCCCCCCAGCCGGATGGGCAACTTGTCGGACATTTCGGACACCGAAGACTGGGCCGGAGATCTCTGCGCATTCGGCTGGCTGGATCTGGTGCCAGATACGTTTTTCAGCAAAAGGACGTTTGTCGCTAAGGAAAAGCTCCTGCGGAGCTAGGCGTCTGAATGGGGGCTCTGCTCAAACGGGAAGTCGTCTACACGCGGCACGCGGCAGAGACTGCGTCCGGCGAATTACCTGCTCGCACCCCTGCAAGCGGACAGGGTCAGCTCGCCGCCGTGCTGACGACTCCGGTCGGCCCGAATCTCAGCGTCAAAGATCAAGCCGTAGCAGAGCAGCGATTTGCCATCATTGAACCGCTGATTTCGCCAGACAAGTTCGGCCTCCTGTGGATCGAGTGCGGGCGAAAAAAAGGGGCTGTCGTTCGGACACTTTCAGCCCGGCACGATGTAAAACGCAGCACCATTTACAGCTGGCTGAGCGCCTTCCGGAACGGCGGCGTGCCTGCCCTGGTCAATAAAGACAGGTCCGACAGGGGCAAGCCTCGATCCTTAAATAACGCCGCGCTGGAATTTCTGCTCACGGCGACGATGCCTCTCCGTGGATCGTACGGACTCCTTTCCCTGAAGGAAATCGTCAGGGCTTACGGGGAGGAGCGGGAGTGGCGGGCGAAGCGCATAGGGAAGCGGCCCTCTGAATCCGAAGCACGGAAATACGCCCGCTACCTCGACGAAGACGGATGCCTCTCGCCGGATGCGAGCCTGCCAGAGGCCAGCTATGCGACGTTCAACCGATGGTCGCGCAGGATTCCCTCGACGTTGAGGGTTCATGCCCGTTATGGCGAAAAGGCATTTGCCGATACGCAGGAAATCATCTCGTCGCGGGATCTGACGGCGTTATCGCCGTTGGACTACGTGGTGATGGATCACAGGCGGTTGGACCTGTTCTGCCTGGTACAACAGTCGGGCGGATGGAAGCTCATCCGGCCCTGGTTGACTGCCGCAATCGATATGCGCACGCGGAAGTGGCTCGCCTGGGATATTGTGGAGAGCCCGAGCAGCGATTCCATCGCCTCGGTGTTGAAACAAATTTTCCTGAAACATGGGCTTCCGGGCGCAGTTTATTGGGATAACGGGAAGGACTTTCGCTGCGAATGGTTTGAAGGCAGGAACCACCAGTCCAGACAGGAGCCCGGAATTTCCGAGTTGTCCGAAGGAGTCCGCGGCGTGCTGGAAACCCTGAACGTTCGTGTTCACCATGCCATCGTGCGCCGCGCAAGATCGAAGATTATCGAGCCGAACTTCGTAAACACCGCGAATTTTGACCGATCGCTTCCAACGTGGTGTGGACACAAGCCGAATGCCAGACCGGAGCGCTTCAGCGAACTGGTGAGTCAGCATGAACGCTGGCTCAAGGGCGAGGCAGGGGCCACACCGTTCCGGACCATCGCTGAAATTGCCTGGCTGTATGATCAGTTTCTTGAAAAGGACCTCAACGAACGCGATCATGCGGGCGAAGGAATGCAAAAGGTCACTCCATCCGGCCATGGCTGGATGTGCCCGAACGAATGCTGGGAACGCCTGATCGGCGGCGTTGCACGCCGGTGGGCGCCCCCGGAGGTAATCCAGTTCTGTTTCCGTAAACGCCGCGAATCGACCGTCAGGAGCGGTGAGATCAGAGTCACCTTTTCAGGTCAGGCGTATCACTACCGGATGCTCGACGATCCGACCAAACTGATGAGCCTCAATGGCAATAAGGTTGAAATGGCCTATGATTCTCACGATCTTGAGACCGTCGCTGTATACCACGATGGACGATTTATCGGACTCGCGGCTAATTTGGAACTGCGAAAGATGGGAGAGCAAACCTTCGTGGAGGATGAGCGCCTGCGGCGCGCCAGTCGCCGCGAAGTGAAACAGTTCATCCAGAATGCCCACACTTCGGTTCACGTCGCATCCGCTGAGGAAAGAGCTTTGCGGCGAATAGCGGTCGTTCCTGAGCGTCAGGAGCCGCAAAGAATCGGGGCTCAGTCGGCGGTGGCGCCCGATATAACAAAGGCCGTGGAAGCGGTCAGAAGCAGCGTACGGATCGAGGTTATTGCCCCCGTTCCGAAGGTGGACGATGACGAATTCAAATTCTTTGAATAACGCGGCTTATGCCCGGTCACCCGGTCGGCGGATGGCATCGCATTCGGAAGCGAGCCGGATCGCAGCCGAAGGGAAATATCGTATTATCCGGCCACTGGTTAACTCGATGAAGCTTCGTGTTTGGGTTGCTGGAGTGCCACAAAGCCGGGTAAAACTGTTGGATCGACTGGCAGAAAAGCATCGAGTCAGCCGCCGCACGATATACGGATGGCTCAGTCAATGGAATCAGGGTGGCCTGCTGGCGCTGGTACGGAAAAGTCGATCCGACAAAGGACACCCGCGAGCACTGAACGCAATGGAGCGCAACTCTCTGATGGCAGTGATACAGACAGCGGCACGGGAGCCGCCGCTCAGGGCAATCTACAGGGCATATGGTGACGAACGAAGGCGGCGGGAGACGATGGGCGCTGAGAATCACGCCATCGCCCGGTTACCCGACATCAGTTTCAGCACGCTTCGCAACTGGCTTAATGCGGCGGGGAGAACCCGCCTGTGACGGCGCGGGCGGCAGGATGCCGATCCATAGCCCCGGTATCGTTTTCCAATACCTCCGGATGTTCAGGCTCCCGGAGGCTCTTTGACCGCTCCCGGAGGTTGCGTTTAATCTCCTTTACTCAATCCTCCGGGAGCGCTTTTTACAGACAACCTTTTACGTGCACCCAGCCCAGAGTGAGGGAATAGCATGGCCATTGATTCGACAGCTGAACTACTCTTCAACATCTCCGCGAATGCGGACGATGCAACGGAAAATATCGCCCGGTTCCGCGGCCTGATGGGTCAGAATCTGGATGGCATGGC
>Ga0209483_1003610_pt1 | contig 10104 bp, 10 predicted proteins | sample NGEPerA_FD_184508 | JGI IMG/M metagenome (GOLD analysis project Ga0209483, IMG submission 184508) | Arctic peat soil microbial communities from the Barrow Environmental Observatory site, Barrow, Alaska, USA - NGEE PermafrostL2-A... | ecosystem: Environmental > Terrestrial > Soil > Wetlands >...
TCGTTGTTGGAGAACTGGTACCCAAGTCGCTGGCCCTCAGCCGGGCAGAGGCGCTCTCTGTGGCGGTGGCTCCGCCCATGCTCGCTTTCATGGCCCTCACCAAGCCCGCCGTCCGGCTTTTGAAAGGCTCGGCTGCTATCGTGCTGCGCGGCTTTGATGTGCCGCTTTCAGAACGCGCCGTGGTGCATTCTTCAGATGAGCTGAAGTTGATTGCAACTGCGGCGCGACGCATGGGCCTGTTGCCGAAATTCCAGGAGACGCTGATTCATCGCGCGCTGGAACTGGATGACGTACCGATTCGTGAGATCATGACCCCGCGGCAGAAAATATTTTCGCTGCCGTCAAACATGCGACTGGAAGAAGCAAGCGCAAAGGTGATTGCAAAGCACCGGTCCCGCATTCCTGTCTATGACGAGACGCGCGGCCCTGAGCACATTATCGGCGTAGTCTACGCACGCGATCTTGCGCGGCTCATCTTCTTCCGCACGGTTTCAGACCGCGAGCAAAACCCATCGCTTGCAGCGGCGCAGAGCGTGGAGCACACACATCCGGGTACGCGCATTACCACACCTTTTGTTGAATTGCGCCTGCGTCAGATCATGCGCGACATCCTTGTAGTCCCAGAGACCAAGTCGGTGCTTGACCTGGTCCGCGATTTTCAAAAGAAGCGTCGCCACATGGCTGTGGTGGTGGACGAATACGGATCGGTCGTTGGCCTGGTTACTGCCGAAGATGCGATTGAGCAGTTCACCGGGGAACTCGAAGACGAGTTCGACTCACCGGCAGTTCCGGTGCTTTCAACGGCGTCGGGCGCTTTGCTGATGGACGGGGGCGTGAATCTGCGCGACCTTGAAACGCAGATGCAGTGGAGTCTTCCCCGCGATGGCGGTGTGGAAACGCTGGCTGGATTTGTGCTGGTGCGGCTTGCGCATTTGCCTACGGCTGGTGAGTCGACCACATTTGAAGGCCGCCGCTATACGGTTGTTGAAATGGACGGCCGCCGCATTGCGAAGATCCGCGTTGAACCGCTTCAGGAAATAGCCACGCCCGCTGATTGAAATCAATCTCTCACGCGAAATTATTTTTTCATCCGTCCTGATCTGGCGCGCGATCGGAGTGTTGTTCCACTTTGTGATTAGTCTGGCACCTCCAATGGTGACCCTGTGACTCGTGTCACGACCGCTAGTTCAGCCGGGCTTCTAAGATAGGAACCCGAAAGGCCCCTCTACTTGGTAGCCGCAGCAATTTTTAGGCGACCGCCGGCATCTGGGACCGGAACATTACATACGAGGTGAGAGCGATGGGATTCGTCCCGGTGATGTGGTCCGTTTGGGGTGCATTTGTTCTGCTATTTATCGTCGTCAAGATATTTACTGGACAATTGACTCGCGATGAAGATAGCCAGGTTTTTCTTGGCGAAGCAATGGAGCAGGAAAAATCGGCGCAGGCAGCAATTGCGGCCAAGGTTAATAAAATTGAGCCGTTGCGCAAAGCAACTCTGGCTCTGGTGGGAGTCGCGACGGTGTTTGTCGTTGGCTATTATCTGTTCGATATCTACAGGCAGTTCAGGCTGTAATTTATGTGAGCAACAAATTCCTGACCCCCGGCGGTTGATTAGATCGCCGGGGCCAGGGAGACTATAGACTTTCTTCAACCAATCTTGCGGCTTTCCGAAGTGTTTTTATCGGATGATATTGAGCTGCACCATGATGTCGCGAATGTAGTAAATGACAACAACGACAGTCATGGCCACTGCCATCCACTTCAATACGCGCAGCGCAGGCTCTATTTTGTGAACTTTTGCCACGATCATTAACTGCGCGGTCCTTTCATGTTCGAAGGAGTCGTCGAGGAAGATCTGGTCGTCCTCATTCTTCTCCAGGCTCGAACGGTAGATGTGCAGTAACAGCATCGCAGCGACAATCACGCCCCACGCCGTCCACATGATCGGTACAAACGTCATAGTCCACCTCCATAGTATTGCTGGGTCCCAGAACCGGCGAGTCCGTAGACTCGAAGCGCGGCCTCGTGGGTAGAGGGGCCTTTCGGTTGAACATAATAGCTCCGAAATGGTGCTGCTGTATCGTTTTATTTTTTTGGTGACCCGAAAGAAAGGCTCCAGGCGTCGATTAGAGGTCACAAACGCATAGGCTTAGCGTGTTAACTGGTTGGGTTAATTCTGCGACCCTTAAGAGACCAATCGCATCAAACCAAGTGGCAGGCAATGGATCACGCTGGGTGAATTGGCTTGTATCCGCGCCCAATGATCGGTAAAGTAGAATTACGAATTCATCGCCGGGAGAGCACATGTCCACCGTAACCGCGACACCACTGGAAACTGAAAAGAAGGCTCCTCTATTTTTGACCCCGTCGGCCATCGCAAAAGTTCGCGAGATCATGGCCACCCAGGATCCAATTCCGGCTGGCTTACGCATTGGAGTCGTGGGCGGGGGCTGCTCAGGCTTCCAATACTCGATGGCCTTTGAAAACCAGAGCGGAATGATGGATAAAGTGTTCAGTTTTGATGATTTAAAAGTGTTCGTGGACGCGACCTCGCTGATGTACCTGAACGGATGCACGGTCGATTACGTTGAAACACTGGAAGCTGCCGGGTTCAAGTTCGAGAACCCACAGGTGAAATCCACTTGCGGTTGCGGCTCCTCCTTCAGCGTTTAAAAACGCCGCTGCTGTTTGGTTCTCTCGCACAAAGAAAGACCCGCCTGGCCCAGGCGGGTCTTTTGCGTTTGGCCGTGAAAGCCCTTATTGCTGAGGCTGCGGTGTGGCGCCCGAGCCGGGAGCCGGGCTGGGGGTGGAACCGAACCCAGAACCAAAGCTGCTACCTGTGCTAGATCCAGTGCCTGAACTGCCGCCGAAGCTCGAACTGCCCACTGGCGTCGTCGTACTGCTGGCCGGTTGGCCCATGTTACCGCCCGCCTGAGTTTGCGTGTCGTTCAGCAAGTCGTAGACAAACTCCCACTCGTTGTAGTGTTGCTTCTTTTTCAGGATCAGGATCGAGGTTTGGGTGCTTGCAGGTGAGAAGCCGATAATGCCGGCGCCTCCGAATGTCTGTCCTGAAGACGAACCGAATGCGGAGGAACTATCGCTTGACCCATTGGCGCTGCTTGTCCCTGTTGTTCCGCTTGCTCCAGCTGCGCCGCTGGCTCCTGCCGAGCCGTTGGCTGTTGTCGTTCCCGCCGAGCCATTGCTGCCCGGTGTAATACCCGAACCGAAGATAGAGCTGCCGCCAAATGTGGAGCCGCCCAAAGAAGAGCCGGTTGTAGAACCGGTCACAGACGAGCCGCCGAGGCCACCACTACCGCTGGGGCCCACGCCTGCCAAGACCGAGCCTCCCGCAGAACCCGCGCCGGCAATCGGCTGGCCGAAGAAGCCTGTCGACTGCGTTTTTGCCTCGCCAAAGCGAATTGGCTTCCAATCATCCTTGCGGGTGACGGGGTCGATGTACTTCTTGCGCAGAAAACGGATCTCGTTGGTGTTTACCAGCGCGTTGGCGTTGGGCGGATAGGCGTGAAACTTGCGGTAGTAAAGCTGTATGGCACGCGTGTACTGCTTGCCGCGATGCATCGTTTCAACGTCGCGATCACGCTGAATCTCTTTTGCGGCCCGGGGCACGGCTACAGAAAGCCAGATGGTGAACACAGCCAGCATGAACATGACCCAGACAAGGAGATAGCCATCTTCAGAGCGGCGTTCACAGCGAGTTGGAATTGCGTGTTTCATCAACTTCTCAGAACGCAGTCAGCGGAATGGTCTGCGTATTGTTGTACGCCAGATCGGTAATCTGCACGTTATTGGGGTTAATGTTTCCGACGCGGTAGCGGTGGTTCACAATTTCGCCGGTCTTCGCCATAAAGATGTCTTCGCCGTGCGTAAAGAAAGCCTGCAGCGATTTGTCGGGCCCTTGCGAATAGCCAAAGTATTTCAGGTCGATCGACGGAGGACGCGGCGGCTGCGGAGGCACGTTCACCGACGGCTGTGGTCCTGTCATACGAGCGCTCTTGAGCGGTTTTTCAATCGCTACCGGCACTGATTCGGCAGAGAAAATGTTGCGGCCCGTTCCGGCATAGCGGACGTTTTCGCTCTGCTCAAGCTTTTCCATGTGCAACGCCGGATCGATGCCTGCATTGGATAGCTTCTGTGCCTCAGGACCTTCCGCCGACGAACCTGAGGTGGCCACCGAACGATTGGTGGATACCGGAGTCGCGACAGGGCGGATCGGCGTAGAAGGCGCAAAGAACATCTTGTACGCCTGGACGCCGCCGTAGACGATGATGAACGCGAACAGCACAACAACCAGGACAACCTGGCGCTTGTTCTCAGTTCCGAGAGGAATGGCCATGGCTATTGACCCCCTCTTCCGCCGGAAGGAGCAGCCTGCTCGGCCGTCTGCTGTATCGATGGCAATCCACTGGCGGCAGCGTCGGCGCGGCGCATCCAGGTCGACAAACTGAGCCGCAGATTCACCTGTCCGCCCTGTTGGCCGGCGAGGGCCATGGCGCGGATGAGGAAGAAGCTCTGATCGCGCTCCAGGCTGTTGATAAAGCGCATCACCTGTGGGTACTCGCCGCTGATGGTGGACTCGATTGCGATCTCAGTCAGATCGGGGCCGGAAATTCCTTGCGCGTACTGCAGCCGGGTAATGCGCACGCCTGAAGCAACTTCAAGCTCGCCGATGCGGCCGGAGATAGTCGAGTAGTTGGGCGGAATGCGCTTGCTGTAAAACGACTGCATCTGTGCACGCGATTCTTCAACGCGCTTATCAAGGCCGCGCAGGGGAGAGGTTTGAAGGTCCATGGCCTTGAGCTGAATCTGCTTGCCGGCCATGGCCGTGTCAGCATTCACGCTAATGGCTCTCCAGTCGAGTCCGAGGCGCACACCAAGTCCAATAACCAGTACCAACAGCGCGGAAAACGCAACATAGTGCCACGTAAGCGGCGACTTCAGCCGTTCGTTCCAGACTGGGGAGGCGGTTCCATTGCTCATCGCGGGCCTTCTGGTCTGGGGCCGGAATACGGTGTCCGTCGGGCAGCACTCGAAGAAGGCGTGGCGTTTGCGGGCGATGCGGATTCAGCGGATTCGTGCTGATTGTTAGCCATCTTCGATGCGGCTCTGGCCTCCTCCTGCGTGGGTGGATTGTATTCGGCCAGCAAGTCGAACGTGAACCGATTTGACTCGCTTACCGGCTCCATTCGCTGATTAGGCAGATTGGTGCTTTCGGAGTTTTCACCAATGATGCGAGGTTGCAAAAATCTTCGCGAATGCTCGAGATTGCGTACCAATTCAACAGAGCGATCGCGAGGACCCACGACGCGAAGGTGAAGCGTAATGTGGCCGTCTTTGGCGCGAACAGGCTCGAGTGTAGAAACCTGCACACCACGCGGCAGAACCGTTTCGAGGTTCTCCATGGCCAGCGTCCACGAGAATGCCTTCTCGTCAAAGAGTCGGTTCAGTGCGTCTGCCTGCTTGAGCAGCTGCGCATTGTCGGGCCGGTCCATCAGATTCTGATAATTCTGCCGCTCCTGCGTTACGCTCGCAATCCGGGTGTCCAGAGCACGTTCGCGCTCGCGCGCCTGTTCTGCGCGGTAGTGAACTGCATGCAGGCCAAGGCCCAGTGCGAGGGCCACGAGTGCAAGAATGCCCATGCCGATACGCAGCCGTTTGATGGCCGGGCCGAGATCTGCAAAAGGGCGTGTTGCGAGATTGATTGCGATCCGCATGGCTTATTTGGCCCCCGCCAGCGCGCCGGCAGCGCCTGCAATGCTTGCTTGACCAAGCGAGGTGATGGCTCCAGTGTCAGGCCGCGGAACAAGATCGACCACATTCAAATCCATACCACTGATCCACTTTTCAAAATCACGACTGTTATAGAAGCCTGCGTAGTGAATTTGCCGTGCCGGTGCACGAAGCGTGTCCTCGTAATAGGCTGCGGCCACCGCAATGCCGCGCTGGATTTCCGCAAGCCGCTCATGAGGATCGTCAGGCAAATCGAGCGTGCGATGAAGCAGCAGGTCGCTACCGTTGGCGATGGAGGTGGTGAGCGCCAGCGGGCTCAGGTTCGCCATCAGCACAGCTTCCATGGAGTCAACTACCTCAAGCGCAGCAAGGCTGGAGGGCAGCACGGCGCCTGGCTCATATCCTGCTGCGCGCACCGCGCTTTCGTACTCAGCAAGCACTGGGCCGGGCAAAATCGCAGTGAGCAATCTTACGGCGGCAGCGCTTTGCGAGAGAACCTGGTAACTGATCCCGGCGTGCTCCACATCAAACGGAACCATCTTGCGCATGCGCAGTCGCAGCACAGGAAGAATCTCAGCGGGGCGGCTGGGAAGTGAATCAAAGTCGAGCATGAAAACGCGAACGGACGGATCAGGCAGCACTACGGTGACGGCGCGAGAACGCAGAGTCATTCCGCTAAGCGCGGAGCGAATGGCTGCTGAAACCAACTCGGCGGAACGAATGTTTGACTCGGCGATGCCGGGAATAAGTGCACCGTGGGGCAGGGGAGCAAAGGCGAAGACGGGCTGGCTACTGGATGCGTCCAATGACGCGCCCAAAACCCCTTCAGCCGACAACTCGATTGCCGCAGGTGGCCGACCGCCGGATTGCGCACCGATTTTTGTCTTGCTCAGGAGCGATTTCACTAACGGGATGCCTCAATAAAGGTTACCTTGTTGATCTCTTTGAGCGTCGTAAGGCCGCGACGGACACGGTCAAGGGCTGACTCGCGAAGGAAGCTCATGCCTTCTTTCTGCGCCAGTTTGCGCACCTCAGACGTCGGCTTCTTATCCAGAATGAGTTCACGGATTGGGTCAGTCAAATCCAGCAGCTCATGAATGGCGGTTCGGCCACGATAGCCTGTGCCGCCGCATTCCATGCAGCCTGTTCCCTCGCGGAAGCCGAAATCACGCCACTCCACTGGATCGAGCCCGCTGCTGATCAGGAGGTCGTCATCATAATGCACGGTGCGCCCGCAGTACTCGCAGATGGTACGGACAAGCCGCTGCGCCAAAATGCAGTTGAGCGCGGAAACAAAGTTATACGCCTCGACGCCCATGTTCAAAAAGCGGCCGAGCACATCGACCACGTTATTGGCATGCACGGTAGTAAAGACAAGATGGCCGGTGAGTGCAGAGTTGATGGCAATCTGCGCGGTCTCCTGATCACGAATTTCGCCGACGAGGATTTTGTCGGGATCGTGGCGCAGAATGGAGCGTAGACCGCGAGCAAAGGTGAGGCCTTTCTTCTCGTTGACCGGAATCTGCGTAATGCCGCGAATCTGGTACTCGACTGGATCCTCAATCGTGATGATTTTGTCTTCGTCGCTTTTGATCTCGTTCAGAGCCGCGTAAAGCGTGGTGGTTTTGCCGGAACCGGTTGGCCCCGTAACCAGCACCATGCCGTAAGGCTCGCGAATGTAGCGGCGGAAGCGGCGCAGGTCCTCTTCAGCAAAGCCAACGACATCGAGCGTGAGGTGCTTGAATTTCTCGCTCATCGATTCTTTGTCGAGCACGCGGAGCACGGCGTTTTCTCCGTGAATGGTCGGCATGATCGAAACACGGAAATCGATTAGTCGGCTTTTATAGCGAACGCGGAAACGCCCGTCCTGCGGAACGCGGCGCTCGGCAATATCGAGTTCGCTCATGATCTTGATGCGCGACAGAATTGTGGCGTGGTGTTCGCGCGCGATGGGCGCCATGGCTGCCTGCAGCACGCCATCGATGCGGTACTTGACCACCACCGAGTCGTCGTTGGTTTCAATGTGAATGTCAGAAGCGCGGCGCTCGAGCGCGGTAAAGATCGTAGTATCGACGAGCCGGATGATGGGGCTGATGTCTTCTTCGCTCGTCAGCTTCTCAATCGAAATATTTTCATCGGAGTTATCTTCGCCGGTGAGCACATCGAACGTGAGCCCTTCGCTGGCCTCGTCGAGCACGCGCTGCGATTGCTCTGTCTTCTTCAGCAGATCGGTGATCTGCGAGAGAGTGGCGACGCGGGCAATGATTCGGTGACCAAGCAGCCCGGCAATCTCGTCCAGCACCATCAGGCGGGAAGGATCGCTGACGGCGATGATGAGCACATCCTGCTGCTGCTCGATCGGAACGAAGTTATAGCGGAACATCAGTTCGACCGGGACGGTGCGCAACAGGTCGTGCTGAATTTTAAAGTTCTTCAGGTCGACGAATTCTGCGTGATAGCGCAGCGCCAGCGCCTCAGCCTGGGTGCGTTCGTCGAAGCCATTCGAATTAGCGACCGGCGTAACCGGCAAAGTGACAATGTTTGAATCAGTCATGATGAAGACCTATCCTCCACTGACCTGGCCCAGTGAAAAGATGGGCAGGTAAAGCGAGATGAGGATGAAGACGACGACCACGCCCATCACGATGAGTATGGCCGGCTCAATAAGTGCAAGGGCCGCAGTGAGTGCCGTGGCCACATCTTCTTCAAAGAATTCAGCAACGGAGTTGAGCATCTGCGGCAACGCGCCTGTTTGCTCGCCGACCTGGATCATTTCTGCAGCCAGGTTGGGAAACACGCCGGTGTTGATGAGCGAATCGGCAAGGCTCTTGCCCTCGCGTACTGTGCCGATGGAAGTGAAGATCGCTCTGGAAACCCGCCGCGACGAAATCGCGTGTGCCGCGGTCTCAAGCGAAGGCACCAGCGGCAGTCCGCCGGTAAGTAGTGTTGAGAGCGTACGCGCGAACAGCGCCACCTGGTATTTGAGCCAGATGCCGCCGAACACCGGCAACGCCACGCGAAAGCCGTCGATAAAATCGCGACCGCGCTCGGTAATCGCCAGTCGGTAGGCAATGAGTGCAATTACGACCGCACCCAGGGCCAGCCAGAGGATGTTATTGTGTAGCCACTTGCCCAGCGCCAGCAGTCCGAGAGTCATGGTAGGCAACTTGGAGCCCATCTGGTCATAAAGCACTGCGAACTGTGGCACCACGACGGTCAGCATGAAGATCATGAGGCTGATGACCAGCGTCATGAGCACGCAGGGATAGATGAGCGACGCAATCAGCTTCTTGCGGAATGTAAGCGACACCTTTTGGAAGTTGACGTAGCGCTCAAGAACTTCCTGCAGGTTGCCGGCGCGTTCACCCGCCAGCAGCGTGGTGTTGTACATAACCGGGAAGCCGCCTTGCGCCTCGAATGCCGTGGAAAGGGATTCGCCTGTTTTCACGCGGTTCGCCACGTCATCAAGCTGCGCAGAAAATTGCGCGTTCTTCTGAATTTTTCCGAGCATTTCAAGCGAGCCGAGGATTGGCAGTCCTGCTTTGATCAACGTAAGGAACTGCTGATTGAAGATAAGGAAAGGCTCGAGCTTGACTTTGCGCTTTCTAAGCGCAAGTATGCCGCTACGCGCGCGGATGGAGAATACGTGATAGCCGGCATGGGTAAAGCGGTTGCGCAGCTCTTCGGCTGTCGCCGCCGTCTGGACTTGCTCCAGAACGTGCCCGTGCTCATCGGCCAACTTGATAACAAACTCTGCCATATATCTGGTTGGGGCGGCGCGGGAAGCGCACCCGGTTCCTCAGGAAGTACTCCAACTTAAGGGTATCAGTATCAACAGCAACTAGACGCGCGGAATGGCTCTATCGTTCGAAGCATTTACCGCTCTTTCAAAAGGGCTTCCGGGCCGCTTTTTGCAGACGGTTTTCCGGTCTTTTGCCGGGAGCACAGGTGGCGAACCTGGTTCAATCGGCGGGGCCATTAACCGAAAGGCGGCTGCGAGATCGCTTAGATGACCTTGTATGCTGAATGGAATCGGACGCCGCGGACGGTCAGCGGGCGCCCGGGCGATGAGGATTGGCATGAACGCAGGCCAGTGGAGCGGGTGGACGGGCTTGGCAGTGAAAGCATTTCTGCGCAAACACGGCCGACAGCTTGCCGATTTGTTTCTCCTGATCGGAATTGGCTGCATCCTGGCGGTGAGCAGACGCTCGGTGCCGGTGGCGGCGGTGGTCGTCCCGTATCCCCACGATGTCGCCCAGGTGAGCTTTGCGGTGGCCGGCGACGTAATTCCTCACCAGGCTGTGCGAGAAGCAGCGAATGCGGCGGGCGAGGGCCAGCAAGGCTGGGCTGGGC
>Ga0209483_1003611_pt1 | contig 10101 bp, 9 predicted proteins | sample NGEPerA_FD_184508 | JGI IMG/M metagenome (GOLD analysis project Ga0209483, IMG submission 184508) | Arctic peat soil microbial communities from the Barrow Environmental Observatory site, Barrow, Alaska, USA - NGEE PermafrostL2-A... | ecosystem: Environmental > Terrestrial > Soil > Wetlands > Peat...
TCTGATGGCGCCCATGCCCGGTCCTCAGGGCCCGGAAGGGAAAGCCATCGATGTCGTCTTTCCGGTGCTGCACGGCACCTTTGGCGAGGACGGAACTATTCAAGGGCTGTTTGAGTTGGCGGGAATCGCTTATGTCGGGTCGGGCGTGCTGGGGTCGTCGGCGGGCATGGACAAGGACGTGATGAAGCGGCTGTTTGCGCAGGCACGGCTGCCGATTGTGAGACACACTACGCTGCTGCGCGCCGACTGGGAGAGGTCGCCGCGCAAGGTTGTTTCGCAAGTGGAGGCCGCGTTGAAGTACCCGGTGTTTGTGAAGCCGGCGAACCTGGGCTCGTCGGTGGGCATCAGCAAGGTGCACGACCGCAGCGAGCTTGGTCCGGCGCTGACGCTGGCTGCCCGCTACGACCGCAAGCTCGTGGTGGAGCAGGGGGTTGGCGGCAAGAAGTCAAGGGCGCGCGAGCTGGAGGTCGCGGTGCTGGGCAACGACTCGCCCGAGGCGAGCCTGGTGGGCGAGATCATTCCCGGCAAGGAGTTTTACGATTACGAGGCGAAGTATCTCTCCGAAGGGTCGGTGCCGGTGATTCCCGCCAAACTGACACGTGCTGAGACGAAGCAGGTTCGCGAGATGGCGGTTGCGGCGTTCCGTGCGTGCGATCTATCGGGCCTGGCCCGGGTGGACTTCCTGATGGAGCCGGATGGGAAGAAGCGGATCTTCCTGAACGAAGTGAACACGATGCCGGGGTTCACGCGCATCAGCATGTACCCCAAGTTGTGGGATGCTACGGGGCTGAGTTACAGGAGCCTGGTTACCCGGCTGATTGAACTGGCGCTGGAACGGTTTGAGGAGAAGAGCAGGACGACGTACAGCAGGGATTAAGAGGCGGGGGACTAAGGGACCAGGGACTAGGCACTTAGGGAACTGGAATCCTGCTGGCGGTGTCTAACCAAAGAGAGAGGAATGAATTCAGGTGAGGCAAGCAATATCGATGTCGCCTACAAGCCGAGGACTAGTCCCTGGTCCCTGAGTCCCCGTCTTCCGTCGTGCCGTATGCTAACCCTTGAGGACTTAGCCCCATGACATTGCTCGACGCTCCAAAGTTTGACGAAGTACGCGACCGGCGCAACCGCAGGATTCTTATCGGGGCCGTGGGGTTGTTTTTCGTTCTGTGGACGTCGTGGTGGCTGGTGTCGGGGCGGCCTGTGGACTGGCCATGGAACTGGAACACCCACCTGCTTGGCCGGATGGCGGTCAACAACTTCCTTGGCGCTGTTGAACAGAACGATCTCCCCAAGGCCTATGGCATCTGGCTGCACGACAAGGACTGGCAGCAGCACACGGCGCAGCCCAGCTCCTATCCCTTTACGCGTTTCCAGCAGGACTGGAGCCGCACCAGCCCCGACAATGAGTACGGTGTGATCCAAACGCACAAGATTGCGGCGGCGCGGGTGTATGGCAATGTGCTGCTGGTGGCGGTGCTGATCAACGGGCGGAAGAGTGGGGCGCTGAATCTGACCTACGATCCCAAGACGCACACGCTGAACTTCTCACCTCCGGGAGAAGAACTTTACCTTGGGCCGTAAACGGGCGGGTCAGCTCGTTAGCGCGTCGGCTGGAATTCACCGCAGGGCCTGCTTAGTGGCCTCTGTTGGCTCCTCATTAGGTACGGGGGCGATGGAGGCCATTCGACTGTTCGTGCTCCTGAGAATCATTCCGTTGCCCAATTCCCACTGGTTTGCATCGAACAGGTGAGGAGAACACTATGCCTCAAAGTACGCACGATCGAGCCGCAGAACTGCACAACCTTGCAGAACACACTCACGCATCCGCTGCCGCCGCTCACGCGAAAGCGGATCATCTGACTGCTCACGAACTGAGCAAGCAGGTTCTGGAGCAGTCGCAGAACGCTCACAAGCATTCAGAACAACTCGCCGAGGAAGCGGAAAAACCCACCAAAGCGTAAGCGGGGGAACAAGCCCCAAAACGGGGCCCCGACGTTCTTTATCCGCCGGAGACATTTCCGCCTGCGAGTTCAGCGAGCGTCTTCTCCAGGCTGGCTGCGTCTTCCACATTCAGCGATTTGAGGGTTGGATCGATCTGCTTCAACAGGCCGCAGAGAACCTTGCCGGGGCCAACTTCGATAAACAGATCTGCACCTGCGCCTTTAAGCGACTGCATGCAGTCGACCCAGCGGACTGCACCGGTTACCTGACGAGTGAGAGCATCGCACACGGCCTCTGAGGTCGTCACCAGGCCGCCGGTGACGTTGGCGGCTACGCGAAGGCGGGGATTGGCCAGCGGCAGCACGGCCAGCACGCGGGCTACCTCTTCCTGCGCGGGCAGCATGAGGGCGCAATGGAATGGGGCGCTTACGGGGAGCATGACGGCGCGGCGAGCTCCTTTGGCCTTGGCTAGCGCCGAGGCTTTTTCGACGGCAGCCAGCGCGCCGGAGATGACGGTCTGGCCGGGCGAGTTGAGATTGGCCGCTTGAACGACAAGGCCAGTCTCTTCGGCTGCCTCGGTGCAGGCGTCAGCTACCTGGGCGGCGTCAAGCGAGAGAACGGCGGCCATGGCGCCCTGGCCTGCAGGGACCGCCAGTTGCATTGCCCGGCCGCGAGCCTTGACGGCGCGGACCGCATCGGCAAAGGTGAACGTTCCTGCGACTACGTGTGCCGACCACTCGCCCAGCGAATGGCCTGCAGCCAGGGCCGGCTCAACGCCGTGCTCGGCCAGCACGCGGGCCGCCGCGACGCTGACGGTCAGAATCGCCGGCTGGGTATTTTCAGTGAGGCGGAGGTCCTCTTCAGGACCCTCGAAAATTAGCTTTGAGAACGGAAATCCGAGTGCCTCATCGGCCTCGGCAAAAGTCTTTGCGGCAATGGGAAAACGCTCGGCCAACTCACGGCCCATGCCAACGGCCTGCGAACCCTGCCCCGGAAACAGAAACGCAATTTTAGGTGTCATTTCAGATAGATTTTATCGCGTTGGGCCACCCGGGGAATGTGCGCTCGGGGCAGCGCGGCCAGTATGCGAGATTCAGTTCCAGCGCTTCTTGTCGTCGGGGTCTTCGTCGATCTGGCGGCCGTTGCCGTCGAAGCGGACGGTGCGGCCCTGGGACTTCATGTAGACCTCAAATTTGCGAGCGGCGCGGCGGCGCTTCCAGCGGTAGTAGCCATTGCGCAGGCCATACCATCTCTCGCTCAGCAAGAACGAAATCCCGCGCCGTGGCGCCATGCTGACGTAAAGCCAGCCGGCCAGCGCACCGCCGAGTTGGGCAAAGGCGTACATACGCTGCTGGCTGAAGAGCATCGCTATAGAGATGAGCGCGTAGATGATCACCATATAGCGGGCCTTGATGCCTATTGTGAAGAACAGCAGAAACTCCGTGTCGCCGTAGAGCGTGCCAATGGCCGCAAGCAGGCCAAAGATGCCGCCGAAGCAGCCAAAGAGCGCAACCAGCGGCAGTGCATAGCCGAGCGGGGCGCTGCAGACGTAGATTGCCGACGCGGCTGCGGCGGTTCCCAGCACGGATACGGCGTAAAGGCCGTTCACCCAGCTGGAGCTGTGCATCTGCTCAAGAAAGCCTACCAGAAACCATAGCGAAAGCAGCTCAAACAGGGTGCCGATGATGCCCACATGGATGAGGCTGTAGGTAAATGGCTGCCAAATGAAGCCGTGGAAGAGTGAGTAGGGATCGAGTCCGAAAAGCTTGAAAAGGCTAGCGGCCATATCCGCGGACATCAACTGGGCGAGAAGGAAGGCAAAGTAGGCACCCAGGTTGACGAACACCAGTGTGCGTGTTGCGCCTCTGAACTCGGGGAAGGAAAACGGGCTGGGGCCAATCCTGCGCATCGTTATCCTCAGGGTAAACGGTAAGGCAGGCTGGTGTCATGGGCGGCGTGGAAACCACCACCAGGCATCGGCGTTTTTTGAGCGTTGTCCCTCAGCATCAAGGGCCTGCAACCCAAAGATGCCCCTGAACGGGGGCGGATCCGGCGCCTTGCTGAAAAGTGTGATCCGCTAACCAAACCTTATGAGGGTCTTTACGTCTCTCCTACGCGCAGGTTGGATGGTGCAGAGTTTGCCGGCGATGGACGGTTCCGGTGCTGTCGCGGCCGCTGGTGTGCCGGAGCGGGCAAAGGTGCGTAAAACGAGGAAAGGAGATGGCTAGTCCCTTGCCACCGGGGGATTCGGCTGCAGGCTCTTGACCTGAGGCAGGGTTGTCCCTAAAACTAGCGATGTTGTACCGTAAAATGTCTTGATCCTAAAATACGAGAGGCTCCAGAGAGAGAGGAGGCTGCCATGCCCAGCTGCCCTGAATGCGAGAATGAATTAGATGTGGAATTGGATGAAGTGGAAGAAGGCGATGTTGTCGCCTGTGACGAATGCGGAACCGAGTACGAGGTAGTCGGTGTTGAGCCGCTCGAGTTGGCGCGGGTAGGTGGCGAACTCGATGAGGAAGATGAACCCTACACAGAGGAAGAGGAGGAAGAGTGAAGATTGACCGCACGATTTTGCTGGCAGCGGTGGCATTTGCCGCGCTGGCGGCAGGGGTGGTTTCCGTTGGGTCGCGGGACGCACTGGTTGCGCCAACAACCGCCCAGGCACAGAACCTTGGCGAACGCGTAGTGTCGGGCGCTGTGCTGGATGATGCCTCCCAACCAGTTGTAGGCGCAACCGTCTTTCTGAGGAACGAGAAGACCAAGGCGATTCGCAGCTATACCTCTACCGAAAAAGGCCATTTCTATTTTGCCCAGGTGAATATGTCTATAGACTTCGAACTCTGGGCGGAGAAGGCCGGCAACAAAAGTGCGACCAAGACTGTCAGCGCCTGGGACTCGCGCAAAGCGTTCGTCAGCGATCTGAAGCTGAAGTAGATTCTTTTAAAGCAGGTTTGCGGCAGGCGCCTTCTTCCCCCGGCTTTCTTCTGTTTGGAGACTCCGGGAGTTGCGCGCCGATAAGGCATGAACCGGCTGGCCGAGACCGGCCGCCTGCTTCAACCGTCGAGTTTCTTTGCCACCAGTTCATTCAGCAGTGCGGGGTTGGCCTGCCCTTTTGAGGCCCTCATTACCTGGCCCACAAAGAAGCCGGCCACGGTCTTCTTGCCGGCGCGGTACTGTTCCACCTGCTTGGGGTTCGCCGCGATGACCTCGTCAATCATCTTCTCAATCGCCGATGCGTCGGTAAGCTGTTCGGGCTTTTCACGCTCGTAGACTGCGGCGAAGTCCTCGCCATTCTCAAAGCACACATCGAAAAGCTGCTTCAATTGCTTGGAGCTGATCTTGCCCTCGTCGAGCAGATCGGCGGCCTGCACAATGCCGGCCATCGATACTGGCGACTGTTCCTGATCGATTCCCAGCGCATTCAGGCGTCCACCAACTTCGCTTATCAGCAGGTTGGCAACGCGGCGCGGATTCTTCGCACTCTTTGCCGCGGCTTCGAAGCGGTCGGCGAACTCGCGCGAGTTGGTGAGTGTGTGCGCGTCCTTCGGGCTCAGGTCGTATTCCGCGACCATGCGCGCGCGGCGTGCCTCGGGAAGTTCCGGCAGTTTTTTTCTCGTCTTGGACAAGAATTCTGCCGACACGATCAATGGCGGCAGATCGGGCTCGGGGAAGTAGCGGTAGTCGTGCGCCTGCTCCTTTGAGCGCATGGAGTAGGTGCGGCCTTCGTTCGCGTCCCAGAGGCGCGTTTCCTGACTGATGCGGCCGCCGGACTCGATGACTTCGATCTGGCGTTCGATCTCATACTCGAGAGCAGCGCGGACAAAGCGGAAGCTGTTTACGTTTTTGACTTCGACCTTGGCGCCGAAGCGCTCCGCGCCTTTAAGACGGACACTTACATTCGCGTCACATCTGAGCGAGCCTTCTTCCATGTTGCAGTCGGAGACCTCGGTGTAGAGCAGAATTTCTTTCAGGCGCGTGAGGTACTCGAAGGCTTCGTCGGGAGTGCGGATGTCGGGTTCGCTGACGATTTCGGCGAGCGGTGTGCCGCAGCGGTTCAGGTCGAGATAGGTGCGCGTCGCGGAGTCGGCGAAGCCGTCGTGGAGGCTCTTGCCGGCGTCTTCTTCCATGTGCAGGCGCGTGATGCCGATGCGCTTCATCGTACCGTCGGCTGTGGGCACGTCGATCCAGCCGTGCTCTGCGATGGGCTTGTCGAACTGCGAAATCTGGTAGCCCTTGGGCAGGTCGGGATAGAAGTAGTTTTTGCGCGCGAAGATGGAGCGCTCGCGCACCTCGCAGTTGAGTGCCAGGGAGGCCAGCGCGGCAAACTCGACGGCCTTGGCGTTGAGCACCGGCAATGCGCCGGGCAGGCCGAGACAGACCGGGCAGATGTTGGTGTTTGGCGCGGAGCCGAAATGATTGGCGCAGCCGCAAAAGGCCTTGGTGGCGGTGAGCAGTTGCACGTGGACTTCGAGTCCGATGACGGGCTCGTACTTGGCCAGGATTTCAGGGGACAAACCGGCAGCGGCAGGCATATTTGAATTTTAGCGCGGGGGGCGGCGCACGGGCTGCGAGGCCAGATTGGAGTCGATCCTCACAGCCCTGCCTGGTGATTATTCAAATCGGTACAGCGTGACCTTTTCTATGCGCGGCTGATGCGGGTCGAAGCGCCAGTGCACACCCTGATCGTCTTCGTCTCCGTTGAGGCGGCGGCCGGAAACCCATTTGCCGTCTACAAACGTGCCCTCGTCTACGGCGGCGATGCCTAGGCGCGGGCCGCTGTCGGAGCGGGGCGTGAACGTGACCCGGAATCCCTTTCCGGCTCCCAAAAATGCGTCTTTTCCATCCGCCATGACGAGGCCGAAGCCGCTCTCCGCCGGGCCGCCGAAGCTGTTGTCGAGACTCACGTGCAGCGTGTAGCCGTTGATGGTGAAGTCCACCGACTTGCGGTCGTGGTCGAGAACGAAGCCATGCACATCGCCAGCGGCCTGGTGCTCAAGCAAGAGCGGCGCGATGCTGGCCAGCACGCTGTAGCTCTCGGCCAGCGGGTCTTTGTCGTTGGCTTCCGACTCGATGGCGAAAGGTGAAAAGCCGAAGCCGGCTTCTTCGCCAAGCGCGTAAAACACGTTGGCGGCGCCTGCCGCGCCACCGCGCGTTTCAGGCATGTAGAGCGGATTGCCGTCGCGATGATAGCGGTGAGACCATAGCTCAAAGCGCGAGTCATAGAGATCGGGCGAGTAGAAATCGAGCGACGAGCCGGCGGCGCGCCAAACGTCAACGACCTCCGGCTCCGGACAGCCGCTGGGAAATTCTCCCGGAGGCGTGACATCGCCCGCCAGCCAGGTATTCACGTACATGGGGATGTCGTATTCCGCTTTGCCGGCCTTGGCGACTGCCTGAATGAAGCGCGCGTAGTGCCAGGCCATGAAGATTTCATCGGCACGCACGGTGTCGCCAAAAATTTCAGCCCAAGTGCCTGCTGTCTTGTTGCCGTTCGCGTTCCACAGGTCCTTCAAGTCTGGATAGAGCGAGTCGCGGTGCGTCTGCAAATATTGCGTCAACAGCGTGGGAACCGCGGCGGCGAAGGCTTTGTTCGCAGCGTCGGAGTGGTCGCGCGAGTCGCCGAGCACACCAACTTCATTTTCAACCTGCATCATCAGCACGGTGTGATCGCGGCCATCCACTTCTTTCAGGTGCTTCATCAGCGCCGCAAATGCGCGGGCGTCTGCTTCCTGCGTGGCCGTGCCCTGCGGGCTCAGAATCTCGACGGGGTTGCCGTTCTCGACGACGCGCGGAAAGCGGCGCGTATCCTGCTTGACCCAGACCGGCACGTAACTCGAGAGGCCGTTCTTCCACGAGGCAAGCCAGAGGAAAACGATGCGCTCGTTTTCATGGCGCGCCTGATCGATGAGCCCGTCGACGAGCGTGAAGTCGTAGGTCCCTTCTTTGGGCTCGATCAGCTCCCAACTGAGCGGCGTCACCACGGAGTTGAGGCCCATCGCCTTGAGCTTGGGCCAGATGGGCTTCATGTATTCCAGGTTCGACGAGGACGAGTTGTGCAGCTCGCCTGACAGCATCAGGAACGGCTTGCCATCCACGATCAACTGGGTAGCGGCGCCGCGTTTTTCCAGATGCGGCGCTGCGGTGGACTGCGCGGAGACCAAGGCAATTTCAAGACCAAGGAACAACAGAAGGATTGGCAACGTGCGGAATGGGTTTCTCATAACGACAGGGAGTTTAGCATAGGAGGTTTGTGCTGGTCTGGATTGGATGGCGGTTCCGTTTTGGTCCGCGGTTTCAATTCCGTCCAGATGCCGCGGGGGCTTCGAGCTTGGCAATTGTCCTCGGGCGCGACCGCGCCGTAGTGTTGAACAGTGGCTATCCTCTCAGTCGATCTCGCGTACCGCCGCTGGTCCGATCTGGGCATTGTTGTGCTGGATCGCGCTCGGCCATTGCCGGGCCCACCTGGTCAACGCGAGGCTGCGCAGCCGATCGCATGCCAGATCATCTCTTCAACCGCCGCGGATCAGGAGGCTGGTCCTGTCGACGCAAATGTACTGGCGGGACGGTTGAATCACCTATGCGCCGTGCGCGGGATCCGCGTAATGATGCTGGACGGTCCGCAGGCCTGGAAGTCACGGACAAACGGTTTTGAGCACGCACGGGTGAGCGAGCGACAACTGAACACCGCCGCCAAGACCGGTCTGCCAGGAATGGTGAAACCCATTACCTACAGGCCCTTCGCGGAGTTCTGCCTGGATGTGTACGATGCGCTCTGCCGACGCGGCTGGAGGCGCATGGACACCAGCGACCGCTCTGCCGCGACGCAAGATCGCGTTCTGGTCGAGAGTTATCCCCACGCGGCATGGAAGTCGCTGGGGCTCTTGCCGCTGCCATCGAAGCGCCGCGCGACGGTGAGCGATCTGGCAGAGGCTTACGGCGCTCTGCGCGCCCTGATTCCGTTCACGACCGATCGCCCGCCCAATCATGACCAGCTGCAGGCCATCGTCGGTGGACTGCCTGGGCTCGCGCTCGATGAGCGTGACGCCGCCGCTGTCCGCATCGTCGGCAATCCTCCGCGCCGCGAAGAGGGTCACTGGCGCGAAGGCTTCATTGTGTTGCCGCTGCCTCCGCACCAGCCGGTTGGGCTGCGTTGGCTCGATTGACCTGCGCGCTTTGCCCATTCGTTCTTGACGCTGTCTTCTTGACCGCCATTAATTCCACGGCCTTCTGTGCGATGTGCTCGGCGCTCACTTCGAGTTCCTTTACCAGGTCCCACGGTGCGCCGGAATCGCCAAAGCGGTCTTTGACTCCGATGGCGCCGGTGATGACAGGCATGCCGTAGAGATTTGGGCTCTCAGTAAGAAGGGAACTGACGCGCCAGGCGAGAGCGCCGATCTGGTGCTCTTCCGCGGTGACCACTACGCCCGTTTCCTGGGCGGCGCGAATAACGGCTTCAACGTCGATGGGCTTAAGGGTGTGCATGTTTACGATGCGCGTCTCGTAGCCGTAGTCGAGCTTGAGGATGCGTGCAGCGCGCATGGCCTCAGGAACCATGGGGCCGATAGCGATGATGGTTAAGTCTTCTGACTCGTTTGTGTATTCATGCGCTAACTGCGTTTCGAACGCGTCGACAAAGTTGGCGGCTTCAGCGCGCAGACGAATTACATTCGCCTGGCCGAAGACGAAGGGCGTGGTCTCGCTGGTGACTATTGGCGTAGCCTCGCGGGCGAAGCGGATATATTTTGGCCCGACATGCTTGAGCAGTAAATAGTCCGTGGCCTTGCGGGTTTCGATCGCGTCGCAGGGGACGACCACTGTCATGTTGGGCATGCCCTGCATGGCGAAGAGATCTTCCAGTGCCTGATGCGTTGCGCCGTCAGCGCCAACCGAGACTCCCGCATGCGCTCCGGCAACCAGAACGTTGAAGTTTCCGTAGCACACTGAGACGCGAAGTTGGTCGAGGTTGCGCGCGGCTGAAAATGTGGCATAGGAGCCGAGCACGGGCAGCTTGCCTTCCCGAGCCATGCCGGCTGCCGCCGCCGTGGCCGATTGCTCGGCGATGCCCATGCTGATCCAGCGCTTCGCACGCTCCGGCTTGCCTGCGTAGAAATCGGCAATAGTGATGGAGCCGGAGATATCGAGGCCCAGGCAAACCACGCG
>Ga0209483_1003612_pt1 | contig 10101 bp, 9 predicted proteins | sample NGEPerA_FD_184508 | JGI IMG/M metagenome (GOLD analysis project Ga0209483, IMG submission 184508) | Arctic peat soil microbial communities from the Barrow Environmental Observatory site, Barrow, Alaska, USA - NGEE PermafrostL2-A... | ecosystem: Environmental > Terrestrial > Soil > Wetlands > Peat...
CGGTGATTCCCCCACCTCACCCCGACCCTCTCCGCCCCCGAGGGCGGAGAGGGAGATGGAGGGGCATGGGTTTGTAATGTAACATCTAAAAAATAGGGCGGATTGACGGAGTCGGGCCGGTTTTCTATCTTCGCCGCCATGTCCCAGGCTTGCTCGCATCGCGCTCGGCGAATTAGCGGCCCGGTCCTCGTGTGAGGATCGGGACAGCGCCCGTATTCGCCCTTTTCCTCTTTTATCCGAGCTGAGCCATGGCCAAGGATTATCGCGATACTGTTTTTCTGCCCAATACCGCCTTTCCGATGAAGGCGGCGCTGCCGCAGCGCGAGCCGCAATTGCTGGACCGCTGGAAGCGGATGGATTTGTGGACCCTGCAGCGCGCGCGCTCGAAGGGCCGGCCGAAATACATCCTCCATGACGGGCCGCCTTACGCCAACGGCAACATCCATCTCGGCACCGCCCTCAATAAAATTCTCAAGGACCTCGTCAACCGGACCCAGCAGATGCTGGGCAAGGATGCCGTCTATGTCCCCGGCTGGGACTGCCACGGCCTGCCCATCGAATGGAAGATCGAAGAGGAATACCGCGCCAAGAAGCGCAAGAAGGACGATGTGCCGATCCTCGAATTTCGCGACGAATGCCGCCAGTTCGCGGCCCATTGGGTCGGCGTGCAAAGCGCGGAATTTCAGCGCCTGGGCGTGCTCGGCGACTGGGATCATCCCTACACCACCATGACGCATCATGCCGAGGCGCGGATCCTGCGCGAGATCGGCAAGTTCGTGATGAATGGCGGGCTTTATCGCGGCGCGCGGCCGATCATGTGGTCGGTGGTGGAACAGACGGCCCTCGCCGAGGCCGAGGTCGAATATCACGACCATGTCTCGACCACGGTGTGGGTGAAGTTTCCGGTGGCACGCGGCTCGCGCCCGGAATTGAAGGGCGCCTCGGTGGTGATCTGGACCACCACGCCCTGGACCCTGCCGGGCAATCGCGCGATCGCTTACGGCGCGGCGATGGATTATGTGCTGGTCGAAATCACGCACGCGCCCGAAGGCGGCCTGGTGACGGTGGGCGACAAGATACTGGTGTCGCTGAAACGTTGGCCAGCGATGGAGCAGGAATTGAAGATCGGCGGCATCGTGCATGCCGCGATCATCGGCCGCGATCTCGATGGCACCATCGCGCGCCATCCTCTGCACGGTCAGGGCTATGATTTCGACGTGCCGCTGCTGGCGGGCGATTTCGTCACCGACGAGGATGGCACGGGTTTCGTCCATATCGCGCCCGGTCACGGCGCCGACGATTTCGTGCTGGGCCGCAAGCACAACATCCCGGTGCCGGAGACGGTCGCCGCCGACGGCACCTATCTCGACAACGTGCCGCTGTTCGCGGGCAAGCGTGTCTATCGCCCCAACGGCAAAGAGGGCGATGCCAATGGCGCCGTGATCGCGGCGCTGATCGCGGCGGGCGCGCTGTTGGGGCAGGGCAAGCTGACCCATTCCTATCCGCATTCCTGGCGCTCCAAGGCGCCGCTGATTTTCCGCACCACGCCGCAATGGTTCATCTCGATGGAGACGAACCATTTGCGCGAGGTGGCGCTGGCAGCGATCGACGCCACCGAATTTTTTCCGCCGCAGGGTCGCAATCGCATCCGCGCGATGATCGAGACGCGGCCCGATTGGTGCATCTCGCGCCAGCGTGCCTGGGGCGTGCCGATCGCGGTGTTCGTCGATAAGGCGACGGGCGAGGTGCTGCGCGACCAGGATGTCATCGATCGCATTGCCGCCGCGTTCGAGGAAGGCGGCGCCGACCGCTGGTACAACACGCCGGCCAGCGAATTTCTCGGCCCCGACCGCGACCCGGCGCGCTTCGAGCAGATCATGGACATTGTCGATGTCTGGTTCGAAAGCGGCTCGACCCACGGCTTCGTGCTGGAGGAGCGCGCCGATCTGAAATGGCCGGCCGACCTTTATCTCGAAGGCTCGGACCAGCATCGCGGCTGGTTTCACTCGTCGCTGTTGGAGAGTTGCGGCACGCGCGGGCGCGCGCCGTTCAATCAGGTGCTGACTCACGGCTTCGTGCTCGACGAGCAGGGCCGCAAGATGTCCAAGTCGCTGGGCAATATCGTGGCGCCGCAGGATGTGGTGGCGCAGAACGGCGCCGATATTCTGCGGCTCTGGGTGGTCAATTCCGACTTCACCGCCGACCTCGGTCTCGGGCCTGAAATCCTGAGGCGCAACATCGATGCCTATCGCCGCTTTCGCAACACGCTGCGCTATCTGCTCGGCGCGCTCGGCGGCTTCGCGCCGGAGGAACGCGTCGCGCCCGAGACGATGCCGGCGCTGGAACGCTGGGTGCTGCATCGCCTCGCCGAAATCGATGAAGAGGTGCGCGCGGCGGCGGAGCGGTACGATTTCCACGCCATGTTCACCGCGCTCCATAATTTCTGTGCCGTCGATCTGTCGGCGTTCTATTTCGATACGCGGAAGGACGCGCTCTATTGCGACGCGCCGATGGCGCCGCGCCGGCGCGCGGTGCGCACCACGCTCGACCTTGTGTTCGACCATCTCGTCCGCTGGCTGGCGCCGATCCTGTGCTTCACCGCGGAAGAAGCCTGGTTGCTGCGCCATGGCGATGGAAATGATACCAGCGTGCATATCGAATGTTATGCCGATGTTTCCCCCGCGTGGCGCGATTCAGCCCTGGGCGATACCTACGCGCGGCTGCGAAAAATACGCGGTGTCGTCACGGCGGCGCTGGAGCTGAAGCGCGCCGAAAAGACCATCGGCTCCAGCCTCCAGGCCGCGGTGACGATTTATGCCGGCGAGGAATATCGCGGCGCGCTGGCCGGCGTCGATCTGGCCGAATTATGCATTGTTTCCAACGCGATGCTGATTTTCGGCGCCGCGCCGGCCGATGCCTTCACCCTGGCCGATGTGCCGAATGTCGCCGTCGTTGTGGGGCCGGCGCCGGGCGACAAATGCCAGCGCTGCTGGCGCGTGCTGCCCGAGGTCGGGCACCATCCGGGGCACGACGATCTGTGCGATCGCTGCGCCGACGCGCTGGACCGGGCCGCCTGATGCTGGTGCGCGGCATCGTCATCGCGGTGGTCGTCGCCATCGTCGATCAGCTCGCCAAATGGGGCATCCTTGGCTATTTCGCGGCGCATCCCGAGGCCGAGCATCATGTCGTGGTTACCGGGTTCTTCAACCTGGTGCTGACCATGAATCGCGGCATCAGCTTTGGCATGTTCAACAACGATCCCCATATCGGCGAGGTCATTCTGGTGGTGCTGGCGGCGGTCATCGTCATCGGGCTGCTGATCTGGCTGCGGCGCCTTGCCGCCGGCCTGCCGGCGGTGGCGATCGGCATGATCATCGGCGGCGCGGCCGGCAACGCGCTGGACCGGGTGGTGCGCGGCGCGGTTGTCGATTTCCTCGACTTTCATGCCGGACAATGGCATCCCTTTGCGTTCAATCTGGCCGATGCCGCGATTAGCGTCGGTGTCGGTTTGTTAATACTCGATGGATTGCTGGGCGGAGGGGCCGGGCGATCCAACAGAGGGGCGAAGGGAGCCGTGGTTTGATGCGTCGGTCGAGTCTGGTCATTTGCGCGTGTCTTGTGCTGCCGGTAGCGCTCTCGGGATGCGGCTCGCTGCGGCGGGCGGCCGGTCTGGAGAAGACCGTGCCCAACGAATTCGATGTAGTGGAGAACGCCCCGCTGGCGATTCCGCCCGATTTCAATCTGCGGCCGCCGCGGCCGGGCGCGACGCCCAGCCAGGCCGTGCCCTCGACCGTCCAGGCCAAGGAAACCATCTTCCGTGCCGCCGGCACGGGCGGCCCGGTTCCGGGGGCCGATGAGCGCATGAGTGCCGGCGAGAACGATATCATCCGCGCGGCCGGCGCCGATAGCGCGCCGGGCGATATCCGCCAGGTCATCAATACCGAGGCCGCCGAATCCCAGCCCTTCGACCGGAAATTCGTCGATCGCCTCTTATTTTGGCGAACGGCACAGCCCAACACGAAGGGCGTCCTCGATCCGGTGAAGGAAACCGCGCGGCTCGAGGACAAGAACGGCGCGACGAATACCGTGTCCAAACAATTCTCCAGCCCGCCGACCGTCGATCGTAAATCCGACACCGGCTCGATCTTCGACCGGCTGTTCTAATTCGGTCGCGGCGCCTCGATGAGCGATGCGGTCGAATGCGTCGTGATCGGGGCGGGGGTGATCGGGCTTGCGGTCGCGCGCGCGCTGGCGCGGGCCGGGCATGAGGTCCTGATCCTCGAATCGGCGCGCCAGTTCGGCACCGAAACCTCATCGCGCAACAGCGAAGTCATCCATGCCGGCCTGCATTATCCCAAGGATAGTTTAAAAGCGCGGTTCTGCGTCGCCGGCCGCGACCTGCTCTATGAATATTGCGCCGAGCATGGCGTGCCGCACCGGCGGCTCGGCAAGCTGACGGTGGCCTGCACCGAGCCGGAACTCGCGACGCTCGAAGCGATCAAGCGCAAAGCCGAGGGCAATGGCGTCGCGGATCTTGCTTGGGTGGAAGAGGATGACGCTCGCGTCCTCGAGCCGGCGCTGCGCTGCCTGCGCGCGTTCCATTCGCCCTCGACCGGCATTATCGACAGTCACGCGCTGATGCTGGCTTATCTCGGCGATGCCGAGGCGGCGGGCGCCGCGATCGCCTATCGCGCGCCGGTGCTGCGCGGCCGGGTTCTGGCCGAGGGCTTCGCGTTGGCGGTCGGTGGCAACGACGCGATGACGCTCGAATGCCGATTGCTGGTCAATTCGGCGGGACTCTATGCGCCGTCGCTGGCGCGTACCATCGCCGGCATTCCGGCGGCAACCATCCCGCGGGATTATTACTGCCGCGGCGTCTATTTCACCTTGTCCGGGCGCGCGCCGTTCAGCCGCCTCGTCTATCCGGTGCCGGAGCATGCCGGGCTGGGCGTGCATCTGACGCTCGATCTGGGCGGGCAGGCGAAGTTCGGCCCCGACACGGAATGGATCGACGGCGTCGATTACACGGTCGATCCCCGGCGCGGCGATAAATTCTATGCCGCGATCCGCACCTACTGGCCCGGCCTCAAGGATGGCGCGTTGCAGCCGGGCTATGCCGGCATTCGCCCGAAGATCAGCGGCCCGACCGAGCCCGCCGCCGATTTCGTCGTCCAGGGGCCGGCCGCGCACGGTATCCCGGGGCTCGTCAATCTCTATGGCATCGAATCGCCCGGCCTGACCGCGTCGCTGGCGCTGGCCGACGCGGTCGCGGGGCTAGTGCAATGATGGGGGTCCTAAACATTGCGCGACGGGGACGGGCTGGCTAGTGTGATGCGCAATATTCGATAAGAACTGACCGGGAGGCTGTCATGAAAAAATTATTTGCCGCGGCGGGTGCGCTCGCCATGGCGCTGATGAGCGGGGGCGCCTTCGCCGCCGACGCGCCGGTCAACCTGAAATTTTCGCATTGGGTGCCGCCCTCCCATCCGCTGCAGGCCGCCTATGAAGGCTGGGCTAAATCGATCAAGGAAGAATCCGGCGGCAGCCTGACCATCACGATTTATCCAGCGCAACAGCTCGGCAAGGCGTTCGACCATTACGACATGGCGCGCGACGGCATCGCCGATATCACCTATGTCAGTCCGGGCTATCAACCGGGACGCTTTCCGATCTTCGCGCTGGGCTCGGTGCCGTTTCTGGTCGCCAATGCCAAGGGCGGATCGGCGGCACTCGATGAATGGTATCGCGCCTATGCTGGCACCGAGATGAAGGACGTGCATTTCTGTCTCGCCCATTTCCACGATCCCGGCACCTTCCATTCCAACAAGAAGATCGTGGTCCCGGCGGACATCAGAGGGCTGAAGATCCGTCCCGCCACCGGCACCATCGCCAGCTTCATCACGCTGCTCGGCGGCACCAATGTCCAGGCCTCGGCGCCCGAGGCGCGCGACGTGATCGCGCGCGGCGTCGCCGATGGCATCACCTTTCCCTGGCGCTCGCTGGTGCTGTTCGGCATCGACAAGGTGGTGAAATATCATCTCGACATGCCGTTCTATGTCACCCCATTCGTGCAGGTGATGAACAAGGCGAAATACGAATCGCTGTCGGCGGCGCAGAAAAAAGTCATCGACGATCATTGCAACACCGCCTGGGCAGAAAAGATCGCCTCGCCCTGGGCCGATTTCGAGGCCTCGGGCCGGGACATGATCCGGAAAGAGCCGGGCCACGAATTCATCGAGCCCACCCCGGCCCAGATCGCCGAATGGCGCAAGGCGGCCGTGCCCCTGAAAGCAGATTGGGCGCGGGATGTGAAGAAGGCGGGCGGCGATCCCGACAAGATCTTCGCCGCCTTTGAAGCCAGCATGAAGAAATACGGCGCCGCCTATTGAGCACGGCGGCGCCGGGTTACTCGCGACGGCGCGGCGACCGCTTTATCCAAGCGATAGAGTGGCTCGCCGCGATCTTCGTCGCCATCGTGACCATCGACACCTTCGTCTCGGTCATGCTGCGCTATTTCTTCGCGTGGCAGATTCCCGATAGCTTCGATTTCGGGCGGATGCTGCTGGGCATCCTGATTTTCTGGGGCATCGCCGCGACCTCGTTTCGCGGGACCCACATCACCGTCGATCTGGTCTGGTCGATCGTCGGCCCGCGGTGGAAACGCTATATCGACGTGTTCGCAACGCTGGTGCTGCTGTTCGTCATCGCGGTCCACACCTTCACGTTGGTCGACAAGGTGATCAGCACCTATCGCGACAATGTCGAGACGTTCGACCTGCATTTGCCAATCTGGCCGTTCTTTCTGGTCGCCTGGCTGGGCGATTTCGCGGCGGTGCTGCTGATCGCGGTGCGGACCTATCGCCTAATCTTCCAGCCGGAAGCGGTGAACGAATTCCGCAAGCAGCCGGTGGAGTAGGGGGCATGGAGATCGTGCGTCCCTCGACTGCTCGGCCGGCTGATGCCGGCCTCCGCGCTCGGGATGAGGATGATTGGGAATTGGCGCAAACGTTCAACGCAGAAAAAAGTTTTCCTCATCCCGAGCGCGGAGCGACGGGTCGCAGACCCGGCGCGAGCAGTCGAGGGACGCACCAGTGAGTCCCGATCTGGTGGCCGTCATCGGCTTTGTCGCGCTGTTCGTGCTGATGCTGCTGCGTGTGCCAGTCGGCATGGCGATGGGCCTGGTCGGCGTCACCGGGTTTGGCTATCTGGTCGGCACCGAGCCGGCGCTGAAGATGATCGGCCAGACCTCGATGCGCACGGTCACCGACTATACATTCGGCATCATTCCGATGTTCCTGCTGATGGGCCAGTTCGCGGCGCATTCCGGCATGAGCCGCGAGCTGTTCAAATCGGCCAACAGTTTCGTCGGCCATCGCCGGGGCGGGCTGGGCCTCGCGACCATCGCGGCTTGCGGCGGCTTTGCCGCGATCTCCGGCTCGTCGGTGGCGACCGCCGCGACCTTCTCCACCATCGCCTATCCCGAGATGCGGCGGTATGGCTATCCGCAATCCTTCTCCACCGGCGTGATCGCGGCCGGCGGCACGCTGGGCGCCATTCTGCCGCCCTCGACCGTGCTGACGGTCTATGGCCTCATCACCGAACAGGATATCGGCAAGCTGTTCATCGCCGGCATCGTGCCCGGCATTCTCGCCGCCACCATGTACATGCTGACCATCTCGATCATCGGCATGGTCGCGCCGAATTTTCTGCCGCGCGGGCCGCGCAGTTCGTGGCGTGAACGGTTTCTGGCGCTGAAGGATGTGTGGGCGTCGCTGCTGCTGTTTATCTTCGTCATCGGCGGTCTCTATGGCGGGTTGTTCATCCCGACCGAGGCGGCGGCGATGGGGGCGGGCGGTGCCTTCATTATCGGCATTTCGCGGCGGCGCCTGTCGCGCGAGGCGATCCTGCAATCGCTGCTCGGCGCCACCCGCACCGCGGCGGCCGTATTCACCGTGCTGATCGGCGCCATTCTCTTCGGCTATTTCCTCACCGTTACCCAGACGCCGCAGAACATCACGCTGTTCCTGACCAGCCTCGGGCTGGGCCGCTACGGCGTGCTCGCCTTGATCATGGTGATGTATCTGCTGCTCGGCTGTTTGATGGACGCGCTCGGGATGATCATCCTGACCATCCCGATTATCTTCCCGGTGGTGACGGCGCTGGGCTTCGATCCCATCTGGTTCGGCATCATCATCGTGATGACGGTGGAGCTGGGCCTGATCCATCCGCCGGTCGGCATGAACGTGTTCGTGATCAAGAGCGTGATTGAAGACGTTAAGATTTCGACCATCTTCAAGGGCGTGCTACCCTTCGTGGCGACCGATATTCTGCGCCTGATCATTTTGATCTCGTTTCCCTTATTGGCGACTTATCTGCCGAGCCACATGCGGTAGCGGACCGATGTCCATACCCCCGGTCTTGCATCTTGATTTTTATAGTGAAATCACTATATTTCGATGACGCTGCTCAAGTCCGTGATCTGGGTTGGACCGAGCCGCAAGGACTTCGGCGAGTTTCCTGATACGGTGAAAGATCGCATGGGCTATGCCCTGTTTGTCGCGCAGCAGGGTGGAAAACATTCTGATGCAAAGCCGCTTAAGGTTATGGCGGTGCGCGCGTCGTCGAGATCGTGAGCGATTATCGCAGTGATACGTTCCGCACCGTCTACACGGTCCGCTTGGTTGACGTGGTGTTTGTGCTCCATGCCTTCCAGAAAAAGTCGAAGACGGGACGCGCCACGCCAAAGGTGGAGATGGACCTAATAGACCGAAGGTTGCGGGAAGCGGAACGGATCGCGAGGGAGAGGCAATCATGAGCCGGAAGACATACGAGATCGGCAGCGGCAATGTCTTTGCCGATGCCAGCCTGCCGAATGCCGAGGAGCACCTGGTCAAGGCGCAGCTCGTCTACAAAATCGACACGCTAATGAGAGAACGCGGTCTCACGCAGGTCGAAGCCGCCCGTCTGTTTGGGGTCAAGCAGCCCGATGTTTCGAAGCTGGTGCGCGGCGAATTCCGCCAATTCTCGGTCGAGCGGCTGCTGCGCTTTCTCGTCGAGCTGGGTCAGGATGTCGAAATCGTTGTCAAGCAGCCGCGCCATCCGCGACAACCGGCTTTGCATGTCGTGTAAGGGCCGGATGTGTGGATTGAGACCAGAGCCTTCAATGGCAATTTTGGCGACAGGCGATTAGCTTAAGCTTGTCGGGAAGGAGGAATGCCGATGTCCGAACGCTCATTCAAGAAAGAGGTTCAGTCCCTGCGCTTGGGCGAGGGCGAGCTGTTTCGCGGCGAGGGCATTCTGGCCGTCACCAAGGCGCTGCTGCAATCGGGCGTGAGCTACGTCGGCGGCTATCAGGGCGCGCCGGTGTCGCATCTCGTGGATGTGCTGGTCGATGCCGAGGACATTATCGCCGATCTCGGTGTCCATCTCGAAACCTGCACCAACGAGGCCTCGGCGGCGGCGATGCTCGGCGCCTCGATCAATTATCCGCTGCGCGGCTGCGTCACCTGGAAATCGATCGTCGGCACCAATGTCGCGGCGGACGGCCTCTCCAATTTGTCGTCGCCGGGAGTGATTGGCGGTGCGTTGATCGTCATTGGCGAGGATTATGGCGAAGGCGCCAGTGTCATCCAGGAACGCTCCTACGCCTACGCCATGAAATCCTCGATGTGGCTGCTCGACCCGCGGCCCGACCTGCCGACCATCGTCAACGCGGTGGAAAAAGGCTTCGAGCTGTCCGAGGCGAGCCATGCCCCTGTCATGCTGGAGCTGCGCATCCGCGCCTGCCATGTGACCGGCGAGTTCGTGGCCAAGGCCAACCGGCGCGGCGAATATTCCGGCCAGAATAAGCTCGCCGGCCCGCCGAAATTCGATTACGGCAAACTGGCGCATCCGCCCGTCACGTTCATTCACGAAAAGCTCAAGGTCGAGGAGCGCATTCCCGCCGCGCAGGCCTTCATCCGCGAGCACAAGCTCAACGAAATCTTCCCCGGCGATATCGCCGACCTCGGCATCATCGTGCTGGGCGGCCTCTATAACAGCACGATGCGCGCGCTGGAGCGGTTCGGTCTCGCCGACGCCTATGGCGCGTCGCGCATCGTG
>Ga0209483_1003614_pt1 | contig 10093 bp, 9 predicted proteins | sample NGEPerA_FD_184508 | JGI IMG/M metagenome (GOLD analysis project Ga0209483, IMG submission 184508) | Arctic peat soil microbial communities from the Barrow Environmental Observatory site, Barrow, Alaska, USA - NGEE PermafrostL2-A... | ecosystem: Environmental > Terrestrial > Soil > Wetlands > Peat...
GGCCGATCAAGGCCAAAAGGAAGAACGCTGGCACAACAGCTCATAGGGGGTCGGAATTGGACGCGAAAAACACCCCTTAGGGGGTCATTATTGCAAGCGATTTTACAGACAGGGCGAGCTGACGCGGTCATTCGCACCCTCATGTTCGGCGGTGTGCGCATGTCAGAGCTTCGAGGCCTCGAGCGCAAGTCGGCACAACTCAGCGGTGAGGCGGCGTACCTGCAGATAGTGCAAAGGGCGGACCGCTACTGCGTCATCGGATCGGTTAAGAGCGCGGCAGGACGCCGGACCGTTGACATTGGCCCCGAAACCGCCTTGGCCCTCCGAAACTGGCTCCTCGTCGCGCCAAAGGCCAAACCCAAAAAGGGCGATCTCAAGAGTCCGCCGCAATACCTTTTTCCCAATAAAAATGGAGGCATCTGGGGCTATGCCAATTTCCGGGCGCGCTTCTGGGTCCCCCTCATGAACCATTGCGGCCTCGTTACGGAGGCGCCAGCAGACCAGCACATCCGCGAAGCGTCGCCCGGATATGCTGAGTTCAAAGCGACTTTATTCGGTCCGCACATGTTGCGCCACGTTTATGCCAGTCTTCAGATTGAACGTGGCGTCACGCCCAAACGCCTTCAGAAGCTCATCGGTCATTCGACGTTGAAGATGACGCTCGATACTTATGGCCACCTCTGGCCGGATGACAGTGCCGAGCGTGCATACGCCAGCGCGATTGAGCAGGCGCTCTAGCCACGAGAACAAAAGCACAAGTCATGAACGAAGCCTGATTTGTCAGGGGCTCGTGACGCTCCAAAGCGGATTCACAACTCGAAATCTCCCATTTTATTGGAGAACAAATTGCGATTGATGCTTTCGCCGTGGCGCCCGTGTGGCGCCCTCAGCAAAATGGAGAGTACGAAAAGCCGCGGTAAAGCTGGAGAAATTTTGGGAGAGCGCGAGACTGTAACGACAAGATGCTCCGTACACGGTGTACATCTAACTATCTGATTTTACGGGAGAATAATGGTACAGTTGGGTGGGATCGAACCACCGACCTCCGGATCCACAATCCGGCGCTCTAACCATCTGAGCTACAACTGCCCATATGACGTCATAGACATCTTCGGGGGCCGGAAACTATGGGCCGCCTCCCCGGAAAGCAAGCCGGACGCGTCGCCCAATCCCCTGCTTTCCGGCCGGGACCCCGCTCCAACGCTCCCGGAAACGGTAAGTTTCGCCGCCGTTTGGGCTTTGACCATAAAAATGTATGGTCCGGCTGTCCCCCGGGCCCCAGACCTGATGCGCCGCATCCTGATCGCGATACTTATATTAGCGGCCGCCGCCCTGGTGGGTTTCTACGTGATAACGCGGCCGCTGCCGGTGCTGAAGATCGTCACCTGGGCGGGCGAATATGGCCGAGCCCAGCGCGCCGCCATGATCGAGCCCTATCGCGACGTCGCCCATGTCGACACCCGGCCTGGGGAATGGGACGGCGATTTGGCCGAACTGCGCCGCGCGGTCGCCAGCCACACTTATAAGGGCGACGTGATCGACTTCGAACTGCCCGAGGCGATTCAGGCCTGCCGCGAGGGCTTGCTGGAGAAGTTCGACGCTTCCACCTTGCCCGGGGGCAGCGATGGCGCGGCGGCGGCCAATGATTTTGTGCCGGGCGCCATCGGCGATTGCTTTGTGGGAAGCGTGGCCTATTCCCAAGTGATCTTCTTCGCGCATAACACGTTTCGCGGGCCCGATCCCGCCATGGTGAGCGATTTCTTCGACCTCGCGAAATATCCCGGCCCCCGCGCGCTTAAGGCTGGCGCGAAATTCAATCTGGAGATGGCGCTGCTGGCCGATGGCGTGAGGCCAAAGGACGTCTACAAGACGCTCGCTACCGATGACGGCGTGGCGCGTGCCTTCAAGAAGCTGGACTCGATCAAGTCGGTGCTCATCTGGTGGCGCAATGCGGGCGAACCGGCGCAGTTGATCCAAAACGGCAAGGCGGTGTTCACCACCGCACTGAATGGCGATGTGTTCGACGCCCGCGCCGCCCTGCCCGGCATTATCTGGGATCGCCAGCTTTACGAGTTCGATGCGTTCGGCGTGCCCAAGGGCGATCCCAACAAGGACATGGCGATGGATTTCATCCGCTGGGCGACGGGATCCAAGCCCCTGGCCGGCGTGGCCGATTGGGTGGCGCTGGGTCCGGCGCGGCGTTCGTCCTGGCCACTGGTGACCAAGAATCCCGAATTGGGCATCGCCATGGCGCCCCTCCTGCCCACCAGCCACTTTGCCAGCGCCTTTGCGGTGGACGATGGCTGGTGGCTCACCCACGGCCCGGCATTGGAAGCGCGCTTCCAGGCCTGGATGAACGCGCCGAATTGATGCAGATTCCATTGAGATGGGATGAACTCTCGTGGTTGCCGCTCGCCCAAGCTCGCGGCGTTCACGGCTCGAAATGGTCTGCCAGACCATTTCGCCCGCTTCGCGGTCGCCGTTCACTCCCGCGTAAGCGGGAATCCAGGGTCCATCCAAGAGTTTTCTGGATGTCCGCTTTCGCGGGCATGACAATAGCGTCTGCTCGAGTTGCGCGCTGATGCTCGGCTACGCCCTCAAGCGCTTCCTCGGCGCGCTGCCCACGCTGTTCATCATCGTCACCGTCGCCTTCTTCATGATGCGCGCCGCGCCGGGCGGCCCGTTCGACTCGGCGCGGAAATTGCCGCCCGAGATCGAGCACAATATCGAAGTCGCCTATAATCTCGACAAGCCGCTGATCGTCCAATACGGAATCTATCTGGAGCGGCTGGTCAAAGGCGATCTGGGGCCATCGTACAAGAACAAGGATTTCACGGTCGCCCAGTTGATCGGCATCGGCCTGCCGGTGAGCGTAAAGCTGGGCCTTTCGGCCATGACCCTGGCGGTCTTTTTTGGTGTGATGCTGGGAGTGTGGGCGGCGCTGCGCCAGAACCATTGGCAGGATTATTCGGTGATGGCGATTGCGATGGTGGGCATCACCATTCCCACGTTCGTCACCGCGCCGCTGCTGGCGCTGGTCTTCGGCGTCTATGGCATCCATATTTTTGGGATGGATTTCACTCTGCCGGTGGGCGGCTGGAATGGCGGCGCGCTGCCCAACATGATGCTGCCGGTTACGGTGCTGGCCCTGCCCCAGATCGCCATCATCGCCCGGCTGACGCGCGGCAGCATGATCGAAGTGATGCGCTCCAACTATATCCGCACTGCGCGGGCCAAGGGCTTGGCGGCGGGAACGGTGGTCTGGCGGCACGCCTTGCGCGCGGCGCTGTTGCCGCTGGTGAGTTATCTGGGTCCTGCTGTGGCGGGCATCCTCACCGGCTCGCTGATCGTGGAGCAGATTTTCGGCGTGCCGGGCATCGGCCGCTATTTCATCCAGGCCGCGCTCAACCGCGACTATACACTCGTGCTGGGAGTGGTGATTTGTTACGCGGCGCTGATCATCGCCCTGAATTTTGTCGCTGATATTCTTTACGGCTTGCTCGACCCGCGCGTGAGGCTGCGTTGAGCGCCATCGGCAATTCGCGCAAAGCCGAAACCTTGGAGCGCGCCTTCGCCGGGCGCAGCCTGTGGGCCGATGCTCGCGCCCGCCTGTTCAAGAACCGCGCCGCCGTCGCCAGCATGATCGTGCTGGCGATTATCACGTTGATGGCGTTGTTCGCGCCTTACCTCTCGCGCTACGCCTATGACGCGATCGACTATGACCTGGTCAGCTGCGCGCCCAGCTGGTGGCCGGGCGATGCAGCCTGCAGCGCGGGCGGCACACATTGGTTCGGCACTGACGCGGTCGGGCGCGACCTGTTCGTGCGGGTGCTGTATGGCGCGCGGGTGTCGCTGGCGGTGGGCGTGGTCGCCACGTTGGTCTCGCTGGTGATCGGCGTGCTGTATGGCGCGACCGCCGGTTATCTGGGCGGGCGGGTGGACGCGGTGATGATGCGCGCCGTGGACATTCTTTATTCCCTGCCCTTCATCTTCTTCGTCATCATCCTGATGGTGATGTTCGACCGCAATTTCATTCTTTTGTTCGTGGCGATCGGCGCGGTGGTGTGGCTGACCATGGCGCGCATCGTGCGGGGCCAGACCCTGTCGGCCAAGCAGAAGGAATATATCGAGGCGGCGCGCGCGGCAGGTGTTTCGCCTTTCGCCATCATCACCCGCCACATCATCCCCAATGTGGTGGGGCCGGTGGTGGTTTATGTCACGCTCACGGTGCCCGATGTGATCTTGACCGAGAGTTTCCTGTCGTTCCTGGGGCTGGGAATCCAAGAACCGCTCACCAGCTGGGGCGTGCTGATCTCGGACGGCGCCAACACCATGGAATCCGCGCCATGGCTGCTGGTCTTTCCCGCTCTGTTCATGGCGGTGACCCTGTTCTGTTTCAACTTCATCGGTGACGGCTTGCGCGACGCGCTCGACCCGAAAGATTATTGATGGGCGCGCTGCTGGAAATCCGCGATCTGGATGTGCGTTTTTCCACGCAGGATGGCGAAGTACACGCCGTCAAACGCGTGAGCCTCGACATCCATGAAGGCACTTGCCTGGGCGTGGTGGGGGAATCGGGCTCGGGCAAGAGCCAATTGTTCCTGGCGGCAATGGGCTTGCTGGCCGCGAACGGAAAGGTCAGCGGCAGCGTGCGTTATCGCGGCCAGGAATTGCTGGGCCTGCCGGCGCAGCAATTGAACCAGTTCCGCGGCTCCAAGATCACCATGATCTTCCAGGACCCGCTCACGTCTCTCACCCCGCACATGAATGTGGGGGCGCAGATCGTCGAGGCGCTCACCCAGCACCGCAAGATGCCACGCGACGAGGCGCAAACGCGGGCGCGCGAAATGCTGGATTATGTGCGCATTCCTGAAAGCGGACGGCGCATGAGGCAATATCCGCACGAATTGTCGGGCGGCATGCGCCAGCGGGTGATGATCGCCATGGCCACCATCACCGGGCCGGACCTGGTGATCGCCGACGAACCCACCACCGCGCTGGACGTGACGGTGCAGGCGCAGATCTTGGAAATTCTTCGCGCCCTGAAGACCGACAAGAAGACCGCGCTGGCCCTGATCAGCCACGACATGGGGGTGATCGCGGGCAATGCCGACGAAGTGCAAGTGATGCGGCATGGCGAGGTGGTGGAGCGCGGGCCGGTGGACGCGATCTTCTATGCCCCGCAGCAGGACTATACGAAAATGCTGCTGGCCGCGATGCCGCGCCTCAGCGATCCGGTGCGCCTGGCGACCGAGCCGCGTGAGATTTTGCTGGATGTGAAGGACGTGGTCGTGACCTTCCCGGTCAAGGGCGACGGCTTCTTTGCCAAAACGCGGCCGCTGCGCGCGGTCGATGGCGTGTCGTTCACGCTTCGCGCGGGCGAAACCCTGGGCGTGGTGGGGGAATCGGGCTGCGGCAAGTCCACTTTGGCGCGGGCGGTGCTGCAATTGATCCCGCCCGATGCGGGCCAAGTGGTGTGGCTGGGGCGCGATCTCACCCAGGCGCAGCAGCGCGAGATCCGCGGCGCCCGCAAGGATTTCCAGATCGTGTTCCAGGACCCGCTGGCCAGCCTGGATCCGCGCATGCCGATCGGCGTCTCCATCGCCGAGCCGCTCAAGACCTTGGAGCCTGGGCTGTCACGCAGCACGGTGCGTGCCCGGGTCGCCACGATGATGGCGCAGGTGGGGCTCGATCCCGCCTGGATCAATCGCTATCCGCACGAACTCTCCGGCGGACAGAACCAGCGCGTGGGCATCGCCCGCGCCATGATCGTGCGGCCCAAGATGGTGATCTGCGACGAGGCGGTGAGCGCGCTCGATGTCTCGATCCAGGCGCAGATCGTGGACCTTCTCAAATCGCTTCAGGCCGAGACCGGGCTGGCGCTGATCTTCATCAGCCACGATCTGGCGGTGGTGCGCCAGATCTCGCACCGGGTGATGGTGCTGTATCTGGGCCGGGTGGTGGAAAGCGCGGATGCGGGCACGCTGTATGACGATCCGCGCCATCCCTATACGCGGGCGCTGCTCTCGGCGATCCCCACACCCGATCCGGAAGTGGAACGCGCGCGCGCGCGCACGCTGCTGACCGGCGACCTGCCCTCGCCGCTGGACAGCCGAGCGCAGCTCACCTTCCTCAAATCGAAGCGGATCGACGATCCCGACGCGGTGCAATACCGGCCCAAGCTGCTCGAAGTGTCACCGGGACATCTGGTGGCGGAGTTTGATTAAGCTTTTTCAGCCTGCATGGCGACAAGCGCGCCCAGGGTCTGATCGCTCAGAACATTCGTAACGTCGCTGCTGGCGGTTTGGGCAGCTTTGCTTGATGGAGCTTGGGCCGGGCTTTTCGATGTGCCAGCCAACTCATTCGCTTGAATGCGCGACAGCGCCGAGCTCAGATAGGGGCTCACATTCAGGCCACTCACGTTCGCCATACAAGGCTCCTATTGGCTCCGGGGGGACGCCAAACCGCCTGCAAGATAGTCGGCGAAGACCGTGCAAACCAATCAGGAAACGGAAGTAAGGTTATCGGGAGGTTCACCGCGCCGGAAAGCCGCTTTGCCAGGCGAATTGGCCTCTCCCGCTTCGGGACGATTAACCAATCTCTGCCGGCCGCCCTACTTCATATGCATCCCGGCGCGTGGCGGAGCATGATCAAGCCGGACGGAATGTCGCCAGCCCCGTGCGCTGCTTTCCGTGCGTGTCGAAATTCTCGGGCTTGAGCCATTGTTCGAACCTGGCTTTCAGCCGGGGCCATTCGCCGTCCAGGATCGAGAACCAGTCGGAATCCCGGCTTCTGCCGCGATAGACCATATGCTGGCGGAAGATTCCTTCGAAGGTAAAGCCCAGCCGAAGCGCCGCGGCGCGCGACGGCGCGTTCAGGTGATCGCATTTCCATTCATAGCGGCGATAACCCAACTCATCGAACGCGCGGCGCATCATCAGATACATGGCTTCGGTGGCGGCCGGCGTCTTTTGCAGATGCCGGCTGTAAAGCAGGCCGCCCACTTCGATGGAGCCCGACCGGGCGTCGATGCGCAGATAACAGCCGATGCCCACGGCGCGGCCGGTGCCGGCATCCATGATGGCGTGCCACAAAGGATCGTCTGCAGCCTGGGCGGATTCCAACCATGTCCGCCATGCGGCCGGCGTGGTATGCGGTCCCATATAGTCCGGCAGATAGGTCCAGCTTTCGGGCGACGCTTCAGCGAAAGCCTCATGCAGTTGGGCCGCATGGCGCGCGGCGTCCAAAGGCTCGACACGGCAGAAGCGCCCCTCCATCGCCGACCTTGGCGGCAGAGGCCTGGCGGTCCATCCCGGCAAGGGCTCTCCGATCATCTGTCCGAACGCATTCACCGGCACGGTTTTCTCCTTCCAACGGAATGACCGGTCTTACGATGGCAGCGGTTGAGGCACAATTTCCGCGAATGCGCGGGCACCATGCGCGGGGTGGGGCTTGCTCGCGGTGAACGCAATGCCGCTATTTATGCATTCCGGCATCGGGGGTTCCGTCGGACCATTTGCCGACGGGCACAAGAAATGTGGTGATGGGATCGGAACCGCTGACCCCGGTCATCACCGGAGAGCCGGCCAGATTCGCGCCCCATGTCGCATCGCTCGCATTGGCGACAAAGAACATCAGATGCGGGTGCCAGTGATCGGGCTCAGCGGCCAGACGCTGCTCTTTCGACAGCATGAACGCCACCGCGCCCGGCCCCGGCAGCACATAGCTGTTCGCGGCAATCTCCGCCTTGGTCTTGGCGATCATGTCGGCTTTCGAAAGCCCCGAGAGCGCCCACTCCGCCCGTTCGCGGAAATGCGGCAGTACGCTTTTGGCCGCTTCGGGATTGAGGCAGTCGGCGCCGCGGATAGTAGGATTCCAAAAGACCGGATCGTTGAAGTCCGCGTCCCAAGAACGTTCCACCAGGCAGACGAAACCGTTCTTGCCTTTCACCGCCGTCTCATAGCCATGCGTGCCCAGAACCAGCACTTCGGCGTCGCGCGAAATCGAAACCGGCGCGGCGCTTCTGGCAAGGGCGATTTCCTTTGCCGAGCTGGCCATCATGTATTGCTGAGCCGGCGCCATGCTGACGTATGACGCCGCGCCGGCGCCCGCCAATCCCGCCGCGCTGGACATAAGGCCAAGCGCGGCTATTCCCACCGCCAACTGCTTCCTGGTCATGCGCAATCCCCCACAAGCTCTTTTCCCAAAATCATAATACGTTGGTATCAACGCATTATGCAACAATGAAGACGGGTCGCGACGATCTCGGTGCGGTGTTTAACGCTCGGGCAGATCAACAATCGCGATCCGTGACTGCTGGCTAGCCGGGTCCATCGCGGCAAACACCATGTGTCCGCCGTCGGGCGAAAACACGCCGTGGGTGGCGTTGAGGGCGTAATCCGTCAGCTGGGTAAGGCTGATGCCATCGCGCTTGACGATGAAGATGGCATACTGCCCGCTGGGGCCGCGGTCGGATTCAAAAGAGAGATACTTGCCGTCTGGCGACCATACCGGGGCGCGGCCCTGGATCGGCTTGGCTTCCAGGGTCGAAAGTTTGCCCGCCGCATCCACCAGCCAGATCACATTCTCTTCCTGGTTATAGGGCTGGCCCGCATTCTTCTGGCCGGCAAAGGCAATCATCGCGCCGTCGGGCGAGACGCTAGGCATGCCGGTGAGCACCTGCGCGCGATCCGTGGCCGGTGTGGTAGCGCCACTGGCAAGATCGACGCGCTGGATCACCAGGTTCTTGGTGTCCATCGCTGCGACATGGGCACCGTCGGGATACCAGGAGGGGTAGACCAGCTGCTGCGAGCCGTCTGCGGTTGTGGGCACGGGATGGGCGCCGCCGCCGTCTGCCGCCGCGACCCAGATCGCCGATTGATTGTCGGTCTCCCCGGTGAAGGCGATCTTGCCGGATTTGAACCAGGCGGCACGGGTGGCGGAGACCGGGAGCGGCGTGGCGGTCAGCGGCTCGGCCGCGCCGCCGGCAGCGGACACAACAAACAGCGCCCAGTGTGCACTGCCGGTGTTGCGGCTGAACAATATGGTCTTGCCGTTGGGCGAAAAGCAGGGCCAATAATCCAGCGCGCCTGCGGTCAGCATGCGCGGCGCAAGCTTGAGGACCGGCCAGCTCACCGGCATGGGATGCGATGGCGGCGGACGCGCGCCGGGCGCGGCCGGACGGAAGTTGAGACCCGCGACTTTTCCGTCGGCGCCGAGCGGGGCGATGCGCCATTCAGTCTGGCCGTGCTCGAAATCGCCTTCATAGATGTCGGTGCCGTTCGGTCCCACTTCCTTGAAGGTGAGCGCGGTCAGCGCGCCCAACTTGGCGAACAGGGGCTGCGTCGCAGCCGATTGCCCATTCACCGCGTTGGCAAGACTGGGTGTCATGTCGTCGAGATCGGGATGACCCGTGATGAAGCCGTCGATGATGCGGCGCAGGACTGCTTCCGCGCCGGGGCTGGCCGTGGTGCGCGGTGGGGTCTGCGCCCAGCCCGGAATGGCAAGGGTGACGGCGGCACAGATTATGGCAGCGAGCCTGGCGGCTTTCATGTCATCGCTCCGAAAGAGAAAAGTGAATCGGGCCGACAGCTTGAAAAATGGCGGTGTCTCCGCCGCTACTTCACCCGTATCACCCGGTAATCGTGGTCGCCCTTCACCCGCAGCGTGTGGCTGCCGAACATGTCCGACGACACCATCACGGTGTAGTTGGTGGCCTGGCCGCTCCAATGCGCGCGCAGATCGTCATACGGCGACTGGGTCCAGACTTCGCCATCGGACAGAGTGGCGGTGAACAACCCGTCCTTGCCATAGCTGAATGACGCCAATCGCATGGCGCCTGCGCCGAAATCACTGTCGGCCGTCTTGGATGAGCTGTCGAAAATGTCGGTGATGCCGCTGAACCAGCCGCCGCCGCTCTTACTGGTGCTGGTGCTGGCCGTGCTGGTCATGGGCGGCGGCGGGGGTACGGGCGCGTTGCCGACCAGGCTCACTTGCGAATCCGGCGCAGGAGATAAGCCCAACTGCGTCCGCATCGGCTGGGCGGCGCCATAATAGCAATTGAGCCAGGTGCGGTTGTCGGTGAAACCGGCGC
>Ga0209483_1003615_pt1 | contig 10091 bp, 12 predicted proteins | sample NGEPerA_FD_184508 | JGI IMG/M metagenome (GOLD analysis project Ga0209483, IMG submission 184508) | Arctic peat soil microbial communities from the Barrow Environmental Observatory site, Barrow, Alaska, USA - NGEE PermafrostL2-A... | ecosystem: Environmental > Terrestrial > Soil > Wetlands >...
CCCAAACAGCGCGCGCGAAGCCAGGAACAGCGGCCAGCTCGGCGAAAACGCCGACGCCAGTTCGAACACCGAGAAGCACACGATGTTCGCCATCAGCACCGGCCGCCGCCCGAATTTTTCCGCCAGCCAGCCGAACAGCAGCGCGCCCACAGGCCGCATCGCGAGCGTCGCGAAGATGCTCTCCGTCACCGTCGTATGGCTGAGATGAAATTGCGTCGCGACTTCGTCGAGACAGAATGTAAGGATGAAAAAATCGAACGAGTCGAGCGACCACCCGAGAAAACACGCGGTAAACGCGCGGCGTTGCGGCCTGCTCAACGCTCGCATCTGCCGCAGGAAAGCCAAGGCAGCTCGCGCCTAATACTTTCCGCGTTGCGCAGACACCGGAATCGGCACCGGCGCTTCATTCATCGGGTTGCCCTTCTTCAGGGTCTCGTGGTGCATGCAATATAGCGCCAGTTCCAGGCGGTCCGAAACGCCCAGCTTGTCGTAAATCTTGCGCAGATAATTCTTCACCACCTGCTCGGTCGTGCCGATCTGGTACGCAATTTCCTTGTTCCTCATGCCGCGCGTGATGCATCCGATAATCGCCAGTTCCTTCGGCGACAGCTTCGGCTGGACCCGCGGATTGGTCAGCGTCGTGGCCTGTGCGCGATACGCGTCGATTACCCAGCTAATGGACTTGTTGTCGATCCACGTTTCGCCCGCGGCAATCTTGCGCACGCACTTGATCAGCAGATCGGGCGAAATCGAGCGCGGCACAACCCCGCGCACGCCCCGCCGATACAGCTCCACCGTATTGGTTTCATCGCTCTCCGAAACCTGCACAATCAGCTTCGCGTCCGGCGCCCGCCGCACAAACTCGGGAATCGCGTCGGTGGTGCCATTGATCAGCGCCCCTTCGAGCACCACCACGTCCGTCGGAAAATGTTGCAGCGCGGCGTACAGGTTGTCCAGGTTTTCCGCCTGCGCGACGACACGGATATCGTCTTCGAGAGCAAAAATCTTTCGCATCCCCACGCGATAAATCGCCTGGGAATCCGCCAAAATGACCCGAACACTCGGCGCGAGTACGTCTTCCGCGCTATCTCCGGCATCCGCCGGGGCCGTTACGTTTTCCACTGTCATGAATGATCAGCCTTTAAGGAATATTCATCGATTACCGCTGCCACCAGGCTTTTGCCGGCGGTCAGCTGGTGGCGCACAATGCGTCCAACACAATGCAACATGACATCGTCGGGCGCACCCATGATCTCGGCCGGCATCGCAAGCTTGAACTCGATGCGAATGCCGACCGGGAGAGGAGGGTCCGACTCAAATAGAATGCCACTTGCGGAGACATCTTCGGTAACCGCATGGAAGTTACCTTGGTCCCACGAAATATCGACGTCCAGGTGCAAAGGGAAACGCACAGCCGTGCGGACGGGGTCAGTGATGATGGTTCTCTCTGAAATGGGCACCGCTCTCCTTTCAACACTCACGCTGCTCGTTTTGTAACCGGAATGCTTGCACGAATTCTACTGTAGTTCAGCCTCCGTGGGGGCTTTCTGCTGTGGGAATAAACCGGCCGACCCTCCCACCCACGTCCGGTCACGGTTGTGGTCGACCCCCATCATCAACCCCCGGCCCATCCGTACGAGACTGGTCATGGGCGTCATCGCACCCCCATCCGGCCAAACGTAAAGTATCCGAATCTCCGCCTGCGTCATGCCCTCTGGGGTGCGAATCACCGGCTCAAACCGGACCCGCTCCTGCAAGAGATAGTCGTGGCGCTGGTTAGCCGGGATGGCGTCCAGGTCGGCATCGCTCGGCGCGAACTGAATGCCCTTCCCCGCAAAGCTGTACAGCGGCTTGAACACCCAGTTTTCGCGGCCTTCCGGCAGCCTCTCGCGCCCCCGCCCTGCGTACCAGTCGTCCAGAAACACGGCCGCCGGCACCGTTGGGTGGTCCAGATGCGGGATCGAAAATTTGCTGATCCGGAAGTACCAGTTCGGATGCCCGGCCCACTCCACCGCCAGTTCATCACGATAATCGAACGGCAGCCGGACACCCTTGCGCTCCAGTTCGTCGACGATCACGCGGTTGTAGATCCGGTCGATGGGGACCAGCCTGCCGCCGTCGCGATAGTGCAACTTGTTGCCCTGCTTCACCAGTTCGGTAACGTTAACCGTCTTGATGCCGAGATGCCGTTCGTGCATTAAAAAATCCGGCAGCGTCTTCTGGGCCAGCGGATCGACCTCCGCCAGCACCACATTCTCGGGATCGTGCCCAGCCACAATCGCATCCCGCATCAGCGCCCAGTAACCCGCCTCATCCATGCCGCCAAAAAAATATTCCAGCGTCGGATCGAGTCCGAAAACTCCCACGTACTCCCGTGCCAGCAACGGCTGATACCCGAAGATCGACGGAAACGCCTGCATCTCCACCAGCTTCGGCCGCAGCTTCCCCGCGGCGTCGCGCACCAGACCGAAATCGACGGTCATAAAATGCGGATGCGCGTCCTCATTCGGGACACGAAACTCTTCGGGAATCGCCGCCCCCGATTGCCGCATATACTCAGCGTTCTCCAGCAGTTGATGTGTCAGTTCAATCCCAGCCCGCACCATTTCTTCCATCGACTCACGCGGAAAAAAACACGGCGTCTCGGCGATGCGGAAATCGACATGCGTCCCCGTCTCCTCGTCCATCCGGCGCAGCAGTTCCGCATATTTTTCCTGCGTAAAGCGCGCATTGAAATCACTCCGGAACGGCTCAAGCATCCTCTTGCGCTCCCCTTCGCGAAACTTTGCACCCTTCGCGCCCTTTGCGTTAAAGCACTCCCACGCCCCGGCAATCAACCGTGAACCAGAAACTTTCCCTCCCGCATAATCTGTTCTTCGGCCTCCGGGCCGCCAAGCCAGATGTTGAACGAAAGCCCCACCACGTCGATATGCGTCGTCGACTTCCAGGGCGCCCCAGTATGCGCTCCATAAGGATCGCCGAACGCAATATGTATCCCCGGAAACTTCTCGTCCTGCAGAATATTTCCAATCACCCGTTCAACACCAATATTGGTCCCAATCGCAAACTCCCCAACGCGGTCCGAATTCTCATCCGTATGCGTATAGCTCCAGAACTCGCGCTCCAGTTCCTTATTCTCCGAAGTCGCCGACGCAATACGGTTCCGCACGATCTCGATCATCAGTGGAGTGTCCCGCAAAATCCCATAACGCGCGCACAAAAAATCACCCACAACACCGTCGACGACGAACACGCCATTCACCTCGCCCGGCGCCGTAAAACACTCGCCCCCGGGCAGGTTTCCCCACTTCTCAGGGCTGATAATCCCCGAAGTCTTGAACCACTTATAAGCCGGATTCATCTCCGCGCGAATGTCCGTCCCCGCCGCTGTTGTCGCACGCACATACGTCGCCTGGCGCACCTTATCCAGCACCACCTGGCTCAACCGGTCGACCGCATTGAAGTCCGCGCGCATGCCCTCGACCATGACCTCCGGCGTAATGTTGACCATGTGCGCATGACGCATGTGCCGGCGGTTGACAACGTCGGTCATGTCCATCCGCGAGCGCAGCTCATTGGGCTGCACCTGCACCGCAAAAATGCTCACCTGCGACGTTTCCATGTCTTCGAGAACTTCGCGCGGCATGCCATTCTTGAGCGGCCGTTCGGCAATCTGCTCCAGCACAAACGCATTCCACACGCAGCCGATTTTATCCAGCTCCGCCGCCAGCGCCGCCGCAATCTTGATGCAGCTTTCATCGGTGATGACGGTCACCTTCTCCGTCGGCTTAATGCGCAGACAGGTCGTCACAGCATTGTGCGCGCCTTCCAGAAATTCCGTGGGAAATTCCACGTCGCGAAGGTCGGTAATCGTACTATCTTTCAACTCACTCATCCAATTTCCTTCTTATAGATCTAATCCAGCGCGAGTTTCTTCGGCCATGTAATCGACAACCTTCTTCAGGTCGCCGGTTTCGCGAAATACCTTCAACTGCCGGTCAGCGCCCGACCCCGTCTCCAGCATAGTTTTGATGTAGTCGATCGCACTGCGGCTCCCCAGCTCAGGAACAACATCGTCAATAAAATTCAAATACTCGCCGATCAACTCACGCTCATCGACTTCTGCCTCTTTACCGAAATCGATCAGCTTGCCGTCCAACCCGTAACGCACCGCCCGGAATTTGTTCTCCATCAAAAGCGCCCGCGAATACTGGCGATAATCCATGTTGCCTTCGTGCAGCTTCCACAACTTGCAGGCCGTCGCCTGGATCAGCGCCGCAATCGCAACCGTCTCTTCCGCTCGCAGAGGAATGTCGCACACCCTTACTTCCACCGTATCGAAGTAAGGATGCGGCCGCACATCCCACCAGATTTTCTTGGCATTATCGATGCAGTTCGTCTTAATCAACAAATTCACGTAATTCTCAAACTCCGAGTAACTCCCGAACGAATCCGGCAGGTTCGTCCGCGGAAAGTTCTCAAACACTTTCGCGCGATAGCTCTTATAACCCGTCTCCATCCCTAGCCAGAACGGCGAGTTAGTCGAAAGCGCCAGAATATGCGGCAGAAAATACCGCAGTGAATTCATGATCTGGATCGCGGCTTCCTTGTCCTCGATCCCCACGTGAACATGCAATCCAAAAATAAGGTTCGACCGCGCGACAAGCTGCAAATCCTCGACCACCTTGTCATACCGAGGGTCCGGATAGATCTCCTGGTCGCGCCAGTCCGCGAACGGATGCGTCGCTCCGGCCACCAGCACCAGCCCATTCTCCTCGGCCAGGTGGATCATATTGCGCCGCAGATCGTAAATATCCTCGCGCGCCTCTTCGATGTTCTCGCAAATCCGCGTGCCCACCTCGATCACCGACTGGTGCATCTCGGCCTTCACCCGCTCTTCCAGCCGCAGCTTGCCTTGCGCCAGCATCTCCGTCGCAATATGCGAGCGCAGATCCCGGCTTTCCGGGTCGATCGTCTGATATTCCTCTTCAATACCAAGTGTGAAAGTAGGTCGCACTCGTAGCCCTCTTTCTGTTCGGAGCGGCAACAGCCGTCTACCGACCGCGAATCATACGACCGATAATTGCTAGAACCGTAGTACCCAGTACAACGCCGGCGGCAGCATCATGGTTCTGAACGACAAGGTAGACGTAGGACCCGAGACAGCCCAGGAAGCTGACTGTACCGCATACCATCCCAAGGTTGGCATAGGTATTCGATCGGCGGCCCTCATTGTCGGCCAATGCAATGACAGCCTTGACCTTCTCATCGGAAAGAGGTGCGAGTTCGGAGCTGGGCGGCAGCAGATATCTATCGGGAGGCGCCATGCATTGCCTTTTCGGAAAGAGATGTCTTGCGCTCTTCATCTTCCCGCTTGAGGACTTCCATCATGGCATGAAGCGCGTGCGCAGGAATGCCCCGCAAGTCGCCGGCAACTCTTACGCCATCGCTTTGTGTCGTGCCCGGTCGAAAGACGACTGGCAGCCATTGCCCCGATTGTTCGTATGCCGGCGCGAACAGTAGAGTCGGCTCACCCGGTCTGCGCAACCTCGTCAGAAACCCGGCCATCGTGAAACCGTTCAGAAATGATTCGCCAAACACGACTGGTAAACGCATGATAGCCCCCCAACTTCATAATGCTACACCGCTGATAACCCGCTTATTACCCTTTATGCACATCATTTGGCAATGCATTTCCTGATTGACGTCACTTCGCCGCAGCTTTTTTTGCCGCCGTCCTCTTCGCAGGAGCGCTTTTCACAGCCTTCGGCTTCGCCACGCTCTCCGCCCCCAAAAAGCTCGCCCAGCGAAACTCCTGCGACTTCACCGGATTCTGCGCCTTCTTCACCGCCAGTTCCGCCACCTTATCAACGATCCACTGGAAATTCTCTTCCCCCACCGAATGCCGGTCGGCATCGGGCGCCGGGTTCATGAAGTCGATGGCATAAGGCACGCCATCCTCCACCGCAAACTCGACGGTGTTAAGGTCGTAGCCGAGCGCCTTGCACAGTGTCAGCGCATCTTTCTCGACGCGCGCCAGCAAGCCCTTCGGATAGTCCTGCGGTTCGAGCACGTAGCGCTCCGCGTGCGGCCGGCGCGGGTCATACGCCATGATGCGGACATCCTGCTGCCCCACCACATAGCAACGGAAATACTCCTTGAAATTCACCGCCGCCTGCAGCGTCATGCACAGGTCGCGCGACTGGTCGTACGCATCGAAAAACTCTTCGCGATGATGCACGTGATACACATCGCGCCAGCCACCGCCGTCATGCGGCTTCAGAAACGCGGGAAACTTTACGTAGTCGAAAATCGCGTCCCAATCCAGCGGAAACTGCAAATTCCGAAAAGATTTTTCCGTAGTCATCGGCGGATAGTATTTATGCGGAAGCAGCACCGTCCGCGGCGCCGCCACGCCAACCTTCTCCGCCAGCGCATAGTTGAAAAACTTGTCGTCCGCCGACCACCAGAACGGATTGTTAATCACCTGTGTCCCGGTCAGCACGGCATTCTTCAGGTACGACCGGTAGAACGGCACATCGTGCGATATCCGGTCGACAATCACCGCATACCCGCACGGCTTCGCCATCTCGACGCCGCCGACTTCCACAAACTCCGCCGTCACGCCATCCACTTCCATCGAGTTGATCTTCTCGACCAGCGCTCCCGGAAAAGTATTCTCCATGCCAAACAAAACACCAATCTTCTTCATCGTTCCAATCTCCCCATCGTTACAAATATTTCTGCGCCATCCGCTGCCACCACGGCCAATCGTGCCCCGTATCGTCGCCCCATACATCGAGCTGCACCGGTATGCCTTTGTCCCGTAGGATGCGCGCAAGCTGTTCGTTGTCGTTCCAGCACTGGTCATGGACGCCGGTCGCCAGCACATACGTGTTCTGCCTGTAGCGGTCCAGATACCAGGAGTCATGCATGTTCGGCAGGTACTGCGTCGGCTGGCTCATATACACATCGTTATCGTGATAGCCGTTCAAAAATCCCAGCTTGGGCAGGTCGAACGCACCGCCCATCGAAAGAAACCCGCTGAATTTATCCGGATACCGCAGCGCAATATTCACCGCGTGATACCCCCCGAAGCTGCAACCCACAGTCGCAAGCTGCGGCCGGCCATTCATCCCCCGGATCAGCGGCAGCACCTCTTCGACGATGTAGCTTTCATACTGCAAATGCCGCGCGACCCGCCAGCGCGGCGAAACGGCGCGGTTGTACCAACTCTCCGCATCCACCGAATCCACACAAAACAGTTGCAGCCGGCCACACTCAATGTTGTCGCGGACAGCATCCACCATTCCGCGGTCCTCAAACTCGAAGAACCTGCCCTGCGACGTAGGAAACACCACCGCCGGCAGACCATCGTGCCCAAAAACCAGCAGTTCCATCTCGCGGCCCAGCCGCTCCGAGTACCACTTGTGGTATTTCCTCTTCATCGTCTGTCCTCTGGTAGTCTCAAGGGTATCCTCACAAGGCAGGTTGTGTCCCCGATTTGAACGAATCGTTTGCAGAAGATGTGGAAGACTGGACGGACCCATCCGATGAATCGGAAGCCGATTCAGAGGAGCAGGACATACCGCCCGGCGACCTCGACGACGATACTCCGCGGAACGAGCTGGACGACAAGCCGCGCTACCGCTTCCTGCCCAATTTTCACTCCCGATTTCTCGCCGACGACCGCGCCCTCTCCATCTACCTCCCCGAGGCCTATCGCGCCCAGCCCCGCCGCCGCTTCCCGGTCTTCTACCTCCACGACGGCCAGAACCTCTTCGATGGCCGCACGTCCTACGTCGTCAACCGCACCTGGCGCGCGGGTGAGACGGCCGACGCCCTCACCCGCGACGGCCTCATCGAACCCATCATCCTGGTCGGCATCGCCAACACCGGCCTCCGCCGCATGGCCGAGTACACCCCCACCCGCGACCATCGCCTCGGCGGCGGCGAAGGCGGACGCTACGGCCGCCTCATTACCGAAGAACTAAAGCCCTTCATCGACCGCAAGCTCCGTACCCTCACCGACGCGCCGAACACCGGCCTCGGCGGCTCCTCGCTCGGCGGCCTCATCACGCTCGCGCTCGGCCTCGAATACCGCGACATTTTCGGCAAACTCGCAGTCATGTCCCCCAGCGTCTGGTGGGACAACCGCAGCCTGCTCGCGCTCGTCAACGAGGCCAAACCCAGGCCGCCGCTCAAAATTTGGCTCGACATGGGCACCGGCGAGGGCCTACGCCACCTCCGCGACACCGACCTCCTCCACCGCCGCCTCATCCTGCGCGGCTGGAAGGACGGCGCGGACCTCCAATACCTCCGCGTCCCCGGCGCCGTCCATGACGAAGGCGCCTGGGCCGCGCGCTTCGACCAGGTGCTGCGCTTCCTCTTCCCTGCCCATTAGCAGTAACCGGCGGGTAGCCCGGGTCTGGGGTGACCCATCTACACGACGGCTTCATCGTCGTTTAGGTGGGCATTCGCGAAGCGAACCGCTCCCGCCCATTCCCGCGCACCCTCGCCTCCCACCTTAGCCGCAAAAAGCGCGGCGAAGATGGGTCACCCCGGCTTTGGTGGGTACGGACCCAGGACAGCACACCAAAAACGCGCATCCTCAAGTCATTGCGAAATCTCCTGAAAACCGTCATACTTAATCGTTCGGTTCTTATAGGTCTGCGGGAGTCTGGTTCTCCCGGCATCCGCATTGTCCCTGGCGAGCAAAAATCCCAGCAGTGAGAGGAAACACCCCTTGTTAATGATCCGTTTGGCGCGCGTTGGAGCGCGTAAGCAGCCCCACTACCGCGTCGTTGTTATCGAAAAAGACCGCGCCCGCAACGGCCGCTCGGTCGAGGTTGTGGGTACCTACAACCCCCGCACCAACCCCGCCAGCGTCGACCTCAAGCGCGACCGCATCGACTACTGGACTGGCAAGGGCGCACAGCTCTCCGACCGCGTCGGCAAGCTGCTCGCAAAGTCGCAGCCGGCCGAGCCGGAAGCCGTTGCTGCGGCCTAGGTAACCACTTTTGTTTACTCTTTAGGTATGTCGGATCGGTACCTAAAGAGTAGTCCTTAGGTTCGTCTCTTTAGCGTACACTTGCCACATAAGCGCACTTATTTAGGTGTTTATGTGGTTTACCAGATGTTTACTATTCAGTACCACTGGTAGCCGCGCCCCCATGAGCGGGACAAACTTTGTAAGCTCCAGATCGTGACGCAAGGAAGCGACTACGAAGTCCCGTTCAAGGCAACTTCTTTTGAGGTAAGCGGATGGCTGATGTAATGGGTAACAATCCGGTGAGCAACTCTGCCACGGACATGAAAATGTTGATGACCGAGATCGCCCGGGCGCTGTGCGACGAGCCCGACGCGGTGCAGGTCGAAGCGATACAAGAGGGCGATGCAACGCTGCTGCGTTTGCGCGTCGCCCCCAACGATATTGGCAAGGTGATCGGCAAACAGGGCCGCACGGCGCGTTCGCTGCGCACCATCCTGGGGGCCGCCAGCATGAAGCTGCAGCATCGTTACGGACTCGACATTGTCGAATCCGACCACGATGGCGGGCGCGGCGAGTAGCATCTCGCCGCGCCCCAACGCTTCAAAGCGGCAATCGCCGCTACAATCGTTAGTGTGTCGTATGAATCCCCCACTGCTCCTGCGTTCGTTGCTCTCGCTCGTCTGTTGCGGCCCCAGGGACGGCGTGGCGAACTGCTCGCGGACCTGCTGACAGACTTCCCTGAACAGCTTAGCAACCCAGCCGGCGTCTACCTCGTTGCCGCCAACGTCACCGCGCCGCCAGCGTCCCCGACGCGCACCCTCGTCGAGTCGCAATGGCTGCCCACCGGCAAAAACGCCGGCCGCATCGTCGTCAAGCTGGCCGGATGCGACAGCATCGACGACGCCGAACGCCTCGCCCACATGCAGTTGATGGTCCCCGCCACCGAGCGCCCCGCGCTCGACGCCGACACCTTCTACGTCAGCGACCTCATCGGCTCGACACTCTACAATCACGAAGCCGAGCAGATCGAAACCCCAGTCGGCGAAGTCGTCGACGTAGAATTCGCCACCACCCCCGACGGCAAGACTCGCCTCCCCGA
>Ga0209483_1003616_pt1 | contig 10091 bp, 18 predicted proteins | sample NGEPerA_FD_184508 | JGI IMG/M metagenome (GOLD analysis project Ga0209483, IMG submission 184508) | Arctic peat soil microbial communities from the Barrow Environmental Observatory site, Barrow, Alaska, USA - NGEE PermafrostL2-A... | ecosystem: Environmental > Terrestrial > Soil > Wetlands >...
GTCTATAATTCCCGGTCGAGTCGACGTCGTTGTACCGGTCTACAATCAGGAATCTTGGGTTGGGGAGTGCATCCAATCCGTCCTGAACCAGACGTACAAGGATTTCAGGCTTATCGTGGTGAACGACGGCAGTACCGACCGATCGCGGCTCGTGATTCAGGAAGCCGTCGATGCCTACGTGAATCGCGACAACGAAGCCAGAAAAGCGTATCTCGCTGAAGTAGAGTCGAGAGGACTTTTGACGAGAACCGGCGATATGGATGCGGATTTCATAACAGACAACACCCGGTACGCCTTGTGGCATACGTACTTCCCGGAAGGCGAACGTGTCTCGCCGATTATTATCGATAAAGAAAATCAAGGTTTATCGGAAGCCCGTAACACCGGGATCCGTTGGCCTGACGCCGTCGGGGAGTTTATACTCCCATTGGATTCCGACGACACAATCCAGCCGGATTATCTCGAGAAGACGGTCCCGAAGATGCAGGACCCGAAGGTCGGCGTTGTCTCGACAGACATGCAGTATTTCGGTCTGTTGAATAAACGGATCTCGCCGAAAGGCCTGACGCTGGAGGCCGAGATGCGAAGCAACGATCTGCCGGTCTGTTCGCTTATCCGACGCAGTGCATTCGAACAGACGCCGGGCTACGAGACGATTTTTGTCGAGGTCGCGGGAAGCCACAAAATATTAGGGTATGAAGACTACAATTTGTGGTTGGATATATTAAAACGAGGGTGGACGGTCGGGGTGGTTAACGAGCCTCTATTTAACTATCGCGTGCGTCCCAACAGTATGATATCTCAGGCTGTCACTAGGCACGCTGCGTTGACTCGATTAATTCACTTATTACACCCTGATTTATGGAAGGACGGACAATGAAAAAGGCACTCATCACAGGAGTCACCGGGCAGGACGGCTCATATCTCGCCGAACTCTTGCTAGAAAAAGGCTACGAAGTCTGGGGCACTCTGAGAAGGTCATCCAGCATCAATACGTATCGGATAGACCACATCTTCGACAGACTGAAGTTGGTGTATGCCGATTTAACGGACACTCAGTCTATTTTTAAACTTGTCAAGGATTGCCAGCCAGACGAAGTCTATAACCTCGCGGCACAGAGTCACGTCAGGACGAGTTTCGACGTCCCGCACTACACCGCGAACGCCACCGGACTAGGTACGTTGAACGTCTTGGAGGCCGTCCGGTTTGAGTGCCCGACCGCGCGTGTCTATCAAGCATCGAGTAGCGAGATGTTCGGAACATTTCCGGCACCCCAGAACGAACAGACGCCCTTCTGGCCGTGCAGCCCGTACGGAATCTCGAAACTCTATTCTTACTGGACGGCCGTGAATTATCGGGAATCCTACGGTATGCATGCATCAAACGGAATTCTCTTCAATCATGAGTCACCGAGGCGGGGAGATACGTTCGTCACCAAGAAGATTGTCAAGGCCGCAGTCGCGATTTTGCGCGGTCAACAAACAGAGCTAAGGCTTGGAAATCTTGACGCAAAACGGGACTGGGGGTTCGCACCTGAATACTGTCAGGCGATGCATTTGATGCTCCAGCAGAAGTCTCCCGGCGACTACGTAATCGCGACAGGCGAGATGCACACCGTCCGGGAATTCTGCCAGCAGGCGTTTCGACACGTCGGACTTGATTTTAAGAAATATGTCGTCCAAGACACGAAATACTTCCGGCCGACGGAAGTCAACGAGTTGCAGGGCGACGCCAGCCGGGCGAAGCGCGTGCTGGGCTGGGAGCCGAAGGTCAGATTCGAAGAACTTGTCAAGGTCATGGTGGAGGCGGAAATCTATGGTGAATAACGACATCACGAAGGAAAGCAAGATTGTGATAACGGGCGGACACGGCTTCCTAGGCCACCACGTTTTGAATAAACTGTTTGAGGCCGGGTATCAGAATATCTATCGGCCACGGGCGGAGATGTACGATCTGCGCAGGCAGAATGAAATTGAGCGCATGATGGAACGTCTTGACCCAGACGTCGTGATCCATCTCGCCGCGACGGTCGGGGGCATCGGTGAGAACAAGCGCCGGCCGGCAGACTTTCTGTACGACAACGCCGTGATGGGCTTGGAGTTGATGAGAGCCAGCCAAGAGTATGATGTCGAGAAATTTGTTCAGATTGGTTCTGCCTGCAGTTACCCGAAGTACGGACCGATGCCGATCCATGAAGACGATATGTGGGACGGCTACCCGGAAGAAACGAGTGCGCCGTACGGGATCGCGAAACGAGTCCTGTTGACTTACGCACAGGCTCTGCGAGACCAGCACGGCTTCAACGCCGTGTATCTAATCCCGACGAACATGTACGGACCGGGCGACAACTTCAATCCCGAGACGAGCCACGTCATCCCGGCCGTCATTGAAAAACTCCAGACCGCGATAGACAACGACGAGCCCGTCGTGACTCTATGGGGAACCGGGAATGCTACACGGGACTTTTTGTACGTCGAGGACTGCGCGGAGGCCGTCGTGAAGGCGATGGAGGCCTACGACGAACCGGAACCTGTCAATATAGCGACCGGCCGAGACGTTTCTATCTACGACTTGGCTTTCATTATCTCGGATATGATGCAATACCGAGGCGTCATCGAGTTCGATTCTAGTAAACCGGACGGCCAGCCCCAGCGGAGGCTTGATACCCAACGGGCCGAGAAACTGCTTGACTTTTGCGCCGGGACTGGTATAATCGCCGGGCTTGAGAAAACGATTCAGTGGTACAGGAGTCAAAAATGACTCTGGGTGACGCTATTATGGGAATATCAATACTCTTAGTAGGGTTTGGTGTACCATACCTATTTTTCAGGAGGCCGTTGTGAGAGAAGTCGAACAGGTCGGGAAAGCTGTGGATTGCACGACGTGCCGCCGCCGGAAGAAGCCGCGCGGTCGGTCTGCCCCGATGGCAATGGCCGGCAGTATGTGCAACGATGAATGCGAAGGTTACTATGACGACCCAAAACCGGGATTTCTGTGGCCGGGCGAGACCCGCGAGGAGTTCGGATATTGAGAATCCATAAAATGACCGACCAGAAGTTGTGGAAGGAATTCCACCATCTTAATTCGCGGTTCTTCCATGACAAAATCGTCTTGAAAGAAATCGGCTACCTTCCAACCAAGAAGATGCCGAAGAACGCAAACGGGTTCTATGACGGTCACAACAAATGGATATTCCTAGACTCCCGTCTGCAAGATTTCCCTGTCCTGACCTGCATGATTTTAATCCACGAGATGGCGCACGCCTATCTCGACCTGCAGGATTATAAAGGATATCCAGCCGACGCCGGGCATGGTATGATGTTTCAAGCCGAACTCACCCGGCTATTCAAGGAAGGGGCTTACGACGGAATTTTGTGAAAACGCTTGACTGGCACGATAACTGGTACCCGAAGGAAGAGGAAACGATGAATGTCTATTTGATTTCTGATACGCATCTGAATCACAAACAGATCGCAACTTATTGTGACCGGCCGGCGGATTTCACGGAACGGATCATCAAGAACTGGAAGTCGACTGTCAAGCCGGAAGACTTGATTATCCATCTCGGCGACGTCGCTATCGGTAAGAAGGCGGATGTCGAGGAAACTTTGAAGTCGCTTCCGGGCAAGAAGATCTTGATTCGCGGAAACCACGACCGTCAGTGGTCGAATTTGCGTTGGATGTCCGCGGGCTTCGACTTCGCGTGCGACGGGATGATCTTCCGTGGCTGTTGGCTGACGCATCACCCGTCAGACGCGTTGCCGCTCGGCTGTGACCTGAACTTGCACGGCCACCTGCACAACATCTGGCACGGATTCCACCCGAACGACCCGAAGGCCGAGGGTAAAGACGAATCCTACAAGACGTGGGAAACGAAGCAGCTTAAACACCCATGGCAACGTCTGTTCGCGATCGAGTACACCGCGTATAAACCGGTTAATTTCGACTCGTTTGTATCAAAGCCGGAAAAGTATCAAGCCACGGGCCCGAGAAAAGACTTGACATCCTGACCGAGTCTGGTATAATGCCTGCGAGGTGAGAAATGGATAAGCGATCATATTTTTTAACTGGCTGGATTCTTGCTCTGTTTCTCGGCGTCTCGTGGGGTCTCGGCCACCAGAGTCAATGGGCTAATTTTGGACCCGTCATGGGAGTCGTGCTATCTCTTGTCGGCACCGGCGTCGTGTTTGGGCTGACATTCGAGGATAAATAATGCCTAGACTCATAACCAACATCGATAACCAGACCTGCAGCGTCAGCGAGATGCGTCGTCGGCTGGCGCACGCGTTGTCAAGTCTGAAGGGCGACCAGACCGTCAACTGGAATCTGAAGTTCATAATCGAGGATTATCGTGGCGAAGCAGAAAAAAGTCCTGATAAAGACTAGATTCGCGACCGCGGAAGACACGGCAAGAATTCTTGGCGTCAGTCCTAAGCGACTTCGTGAATTAAAGAGGTTGTTGAATGAATCCAAATCTTGATTTCGTCTTGATGGGCCACCATGACTGGGACGTCCAGTCCGTCCATACCGGATTGATCGTCGGCGCCGTCCGGTTCAATCCCGCTTGGCAGACGTTTGCATTCGAGCCCGGCGGATACAAACTTGATTCAAGTTCTATGCGTGAGATCGCGAAATTCCTTGACGAACAACACCAGCTCAGGGGGCAGCGATGACCGACAACCTAGTCCGGATTGACAGAGCGGTACAAAGCGCATTAATCAATATCGAAGACGACCTTTATCGGGCACGATTACAGCAAAGAAATAACCCCAACTACGTTACGGGGAACGGCGAACGCATTTCTGACATCGTTCGGCACTATGAATACGAGTTGGAACAAACCAAAAAGTGCTTGCCTATAAAGGAGCAGCGATGAAGGCGTACCAAGATCCCGGGCACCCGAGCAATAAAATTAGACCGAGAACCACGTGCTGGGGATGCGGAAAGAAGGGCTGTGTCGGAAAGCATTGGGGTAATTGGTGCTTTGAATGCAATAACGAACGGATTGACAGAATTTCAGCCCAACTACGAGCGGCTGTCGAACACAACTAATTGGAGGCAGCAATGACGACTAAAAATGTCTGGTGGTTGGCGGAGATCTCGACTTTCGCGGCTTTAGTATCGACGATTTGGAGCCTAGATACGTTCCACTTCTATTCGGCTATCTTGATCGCTTCGGTTTTCTCTTATTGCTACCACAGGCGCCGACTGGAACAAGACGCGGCGCCCGTGGATTCAATCGGCCCGGATCCAGTCATGACCCTCGAGAGACTCGCGTGGCTCGAGTCTTGTGCTCGGGAGTCAAGAGAAGCGGAAGAACGAGGGAAGCGATGCGAACACGGTGTCTGGCTGGCGGATCACTGCTGGCAATGCGAATATGATCAATCGAGGGCGTGATGACTAAAAAGATTACCATTACCGCAAAATGCTCTTGTGGGCATGAATTCCCGATTGACAACAAAGATTTTTGTGTAGATTACGACGAATGTGACTGCTGCGGGCGTACTTTTTATATCGACTTGACTTGCCCCGGGTGCCATGAGACACTAACATTATCAGAGCGCAGTTAATTGAGTACATTTGTAGCGCCATTAATATGAAAAACAGACCACAAAAGGCTGGAAGGCGTTTTCACTTTAAGTGCGGACATCGTGGAACCCTGCCTACCGTAAAGGGAGATTCGAATAAATTCGCTGTCTGGTACTCCAGAGCCGGTTTTGATGCTGGTTGGGGATGCCGGAATTGCTCGTACAAAAGAACTCTGGAGTGGCGTAAAAAGAATATAAAGAGTTATCTTTACAGCAATGCGAAAAGTCGAGCCAAGATTTTCGAAGTAAAATTTTCAATTCGGCTAGAAGACGTTCCCGATGTTCCGAAGTTTTGTCCCATATTTCCTTGGATAAAACTAAAGTCCGGTCTTGGCAAAGGTCGAGTAGCGTCCCCGAATGCACCATCGATTGATAGGATAAAACCCATCAAAGGTTATGTCCTTGGAAATATAAGAACCATATCGCATCGCGCAAATATGCTCAGAAACAACATGACCACGAAAGAACTTAAAGCATTGTTGGTCGCAAATTAATGGCGTAACAAATCAGGTGAATGAACTGCGGAGGGCAGATGAAAATCCAAGTCGAGATAGATGTCAACTTTGATGGTGGTTTGCGCGGCGAGGAAGTTGTGGTGTCGGATATCGAGGACGTGATTGCGGACGCGGTTTCCGGAGTCGAGGGCATCGAGGACAACGCGAGTGTCCAAGTCACGAAGATAAAGGTCTCGTGGTAATATGTCACGACCATGGACACAGAAGTGGTTCGACGACTGCGTACTTTGGTACGACATCGGCGGACTGAATGTGCTGGAAGGACGGTATAGACACTGGTGTCCGGATAACGCCGGGATTCCGGTCGACGAGACCTGCTACGGTTTCATAAAATGCCGGTGCTTCCGATGCAAGTGCGGCGAACTGCTGCGTCCGCACGAGTACTGGCGTCCGAAGCACGTTCTGGAGATGTTCGACGACATCTTCGAGTGCCCGAAATCACATTGGTATAATTTTTGGAAACACGACTGGTATAATCTGGGATTAAACGACAAGCCTACAAAGAGGAATGGAGGGATTTAAAAATGGCCGACTTTAAAATATCCGTAGTAAAAACCCTTCAACACGAAGGCGGCTATGTTAATGATAGTCAAGATTCTGGAGGAGAAACAAATATGGGCATCTCGAAAAGAGAGTACCCAGATTTGGATATTAAAAACCTGACTCAAGATCAAGCTGTGGAAATTTATAGAGAAGGGTACTGGAAAAATTACTACAGCCAAATCGCAGATCAATCACTCGCTGATAAAATTTTTGACTTGGGAGTATTATTCGGTGTCGGGACGACCGTCAAGGTCCTGCAAATCGTGCTCGGCTTGACTCCAGACGGCGCGTTCGGTCCCACGAGTCTCGAGAAATTGAATTCTGTCGATCCGTCTTCCTGCCTCGCGGCATTCAAGACCGGGATGGTGACGCACTGCTTGGAAGTCGTGAAGTCCAATCCAAACGACCGCCGGTACTTCGCGGGTTGGGTTCGTAGAATCAACAGTTAAAGGAGAGTGAAATGAAGTGGAAATGTAAACCGAAACCAAAAGCTGGGGAAAGGCGGCAGCGAGTTATTTTTGCGATCTGGCCGCATAAAACAACTGACGGATATCTGGTATGGCTCGAGCCAGTCATCAGCGAAGAGTGGTATGGACGTTATGGCCGTTCATGGTACCGGGATAAATATCTCGCAATCCACGATTCTAAAAATTAGCAAATTAGAAAATTAGCAAATTCGCAAGGGGGCCAAGTGAGTAATTCGCAGGACGAGCGTTCAACTCGTTTCGTGAAGTTTGTATTTGATTTAGAAACTGGATTTAAGAAGTGGTTGGCGCAGACGCCGGAGGACTACGCGGATTACACATTCCGCCGGAATACCCGGGCGTACGATTTGATGTTCAAGCAGAGCACGGAACGTTGCAACGCGCCGGGCTGCCACTACCCGTTACGTGGCGACGGCGGCGCCGAACGACTTCCTTACGTCGGCGACGTCTGTAACTTGTGCTATTATATGTATCACGTGATCGCCGGCCGGAAACATTTCGTAGATGCCCAGAGGATCGACGACGAGACTGATAAGAACGGGAGGAAGAAATGATTAGAATATGCGCAGGATGCCAGAGGTTTTTTAACTCTCCGGAAAATTTGATTTGCGACGAGTGCCACGTTATTATGGACAGACTAAGGATAGCCGATGAGGATAACATGGAACCAAGAACTGCGGGAGTTTCAGGCGGAGTTGAGCCCGGGTTTGGAGTGGCAGAAAGAACAACAGACGGCGAAATCGAGTGGGTTCAAGTCGACAGGCCCGCCGGACTGGATCTGGCGGACAACGAAAGCCTCGGTACTCACAAAGCTACGCAATTCCCGGGTCGAAGCTGGCCTTACTACATTAACCGTCACTCCGGACGCCCGCGCTGAATACGATAAACTGTTGGTCGTCGAGGCCGCAAATGCCGCGGTCTTGAAAGAACTCAAGGACGCCAAGAAGACACAGAAAAAAGATCTCGCGGAGTCCGGCGCCAGCGGCTTCGAATACGACGCGGACGGCTGGGCCATCATCGACGCAGGCGACTCGCCTATCTGGACTATCGAGAAGTATAAGGTCTCGGCATTTCCTACCGAACGCTGCAGTGTTTGTCAAACCCCGGTCTATCATTACGAAAAGCACGACCCCGTTCCTGTTTGTCTTGAGTGCGAATTCTCGGAAGAGTTGTAAAAAAGACTTGACAAAAAACTAGTTTTGTGCGATACTCCTGTAGTCAGCGGTAATAAGAAGGAGGCCGGCAATGGATGAAGAATTCGAGAAGCAGTGGAACCAGTTTATAGCAGCGCAGCCGATTACTACTTTCAGGAACTTGGAGCGCACAACTGCTGAAGTGTTCTGGCTCGCCTGCGCCGAACGCCTCACCGCGAAGCACGCGGAGACCACTGCGCGGCTGGAGGGTGAATTGAAGGCTCGTGAAGAGGAACTGGCCCTATCGTGGAAGGATGAGCCTTGCGGTCATCCCATTCAATGCCTTATCGGAGATGAGTACGGACACTATACCTGCCAATGGTGTGCCGAACTCGCCGCCACACGCGCGGCTGTGTTGGAGCAAGCTGCGGAAGAGTGCGTCAAATTACATGCGAACTGCGATAAATCCAACGTGGCTTGTCATGTTCTCGATGAGGAATCCATCCGCGCCCTCATCACCCAGCCCGACGCCGACGCACTCGCGGAAGCGAAGCGTGCGGCGAGGTTGGAGGAAGCGGAGTTGTGGGATTTTCATTGCGCTAATTCTGTGGGCGATTATCTGACAAGGTGGACTGTGGCAAGACTGGCCGAACTCCGCGCTCCGGTGAGCAAGCCGAAGGAGAAACCCAATGTTTGATCCTTGCAGCGCAATTTCAAATGAAATTGACCTGATGTTTTTAGGCGAAGTTGTCCTATTTTTTGTGGGGATTGCAATAGGCTTCGGAATAGGGATTCGAATGGCTTTACATGTGAGGAAACCCGATGCCCGATAAGCCCAGATTCGAGTGTGATGTTTGCGGGGCCGACAGGGAGATTCTTACCTGTAACGGGAAAGGATGCGGACTCCGTGCGTGTATGGATTGCTTGGTTCGCCACGAGTCAGATTGTGTCGAGCGGTGTGGTGATCGAACGAAGGAGAAACCCAATGCCAGATAAGCCACTGACGCCGGAAGAGTTTGCGGAATCAGTCCCAGAAGTTACTCCACGCGATTGTAACTGCCCTGAATTTATGGACGGTCCACAACACTATCTGGAGATTTCAAAGGACTGCCCCTGGCACGGACGTTTCGGCCCGCACCGGAAAGAGGAAGAATGTCAAAGCTAAGTAAGGAGAAACCATGAGCGATAAGCCACTGACTCCGGAAGAGTTTGCGGAGAATATTTGGAGAGCCTCGATAAATTTTGAGGTTAACAAAGAACGGTCCATCAAATGGCTGGTAGAATTCGCAACCGACCGCGACGAATCCATCCGGCGAGAGATGCGGGAAGCTGAACATATTGCTGGATTGGACTGGCTTTCCGCAAAAGCAAAAGAGTCTCAGGCGTATGCAGATGCCTACCAAAAATATGGCGAATACGTGTTTTCGGTATCCGAAGTCCGCACTCCCATCGACACGCCGCCAGCCGCACCCGCCACAATTTCAAAGGTGGTGGATGACTCGTTTAACGGTACTTTTCTAGCCGCAGTGGGGGATGCGGTGCGCGGATTCTGTGCATTATGCTCGTCTTGCGGAGGATGCACGAAAGGTCACATTCATTGCCTTAAGTGTGCCTGCCACGGCACAGGCCAGCAACGCCCCGCGGACTCGAAGCAGGGGGAGGGAACGCGATGAGTGATAAAATATATGCTTTGCGGCAAATGCAGCTTCTTTGCATCGCAGGTGGATTAGCGATTTCGCAAGTGGTGTGGATTATTTATGTGATTTTGCTATACACCGGGAAAATAAAAATCTGGTCTTGGCTGTAGCCCCACGCGGGCAGAGGGA
>Ga0209483_1003617_pt1 | contig 10085 bp, 8 predicted proteins | sample NGEPerA_FD_184508 | JGI IMG/M metagenome (GOLD analysis project Ga0209483, IMG submission 184508) | Arctic peat soil microbial communities from the Barrow Environmental Observatory site, Barrow, Alaska, USA - NGEE PermafrostL2-A... | ecosystem: Environmental > Terrestrial > Soil > Wetlands > Peat...
GGGAATGTGGGAATCGGCACTTTGATTTCCATATTTCCTCCGCCTGTTTTTGAGGGTTCGGATTTCATCCGGCGGACCGCAGTTGGTCGAAGAGTTTGGCTTTGGCCTGTTGCATTCGTTGCGCTGCGTCGGTGTCGCTGCGGGCCATCTGGATGCGTTGGAGTGCGTGGACGCTGAGTCCAGGCCGCAGATATCGGTTGGGTTTTTCCATCGCGATCAGGGTTTCGAGCGGGGTCTGGAAGCGTTTGTAGTGGACGCGTTTTCGTCCTTTCGCATCGATGTCGACCTCCGGCTGAGCGCAGGGGCGGTGATAGTTGAGGTAGGGGTTGAGGTGGTCGCGGTAGAAGCTGTCGATCTTGCCGGCGTGGGCCTGGTCGATGTATCCGTAGCCGATATGCTTGCGGATGATCCAACCGTTCTTGGTCTCGACCAGGCCGTTGTCTCCCGACTGCCGGGGCCGGCTTTTGGTCTGCTCGATGCGCAGTTTTTCGAGCAGCTGGGCGACGGTCCGGTTGAGGAACTCCGAGCCGTTGTCGGAGTGGAAGCCCTGGATGCGGAAGGGGAACTGGCGCAGCATGGCCTCCAGCACGGGCAGCAGGCAAGCTTCTGAAATGCGGGCAGTTGCCGCCGCGACCTGCCACTGCGTCACCTCATCGACGGCGTTGATGTGGTAGACGCCCTTGGCGCCCGGGGCGTCGCCCTGATGCACCGTATCGAGACGCAAAAAACCAGGTTCCCCGCGCGGATCGGGCTTGCGCCGATCGCCGATCGACACCGCCGTGGGGCGGGTTTTGGTGTAGTGGAGCCGCCGCTCGCGATAGCGCTGACTGTGGCGCAGGTTGTAGAGATGGCCGTTGGATATCTTCGCCAGGCGCTCGAACTCGGCCTTGCCGTAGACCTCGAACTCGCGCTTGAGAATGGACTGCGTGGCCGGCCCGGAGAGGGTCTCGTGGGCCTGGTCGACCGAGGCCAGCAGCTCGACGTCAGCCCGCGTGTAGCGGAGCGCGAAGCGGTGCCGGGCATACGCGGCCACACGCACCTGGCCGCTGGTGTTGTAGCCCCGAATCAGCCGCGAAACCTGCGCCCGGCTCCGTCCGGTCATCGTCTCCAGATAGCGCCGCAGCAAGCCGCGAGCGGCCTTGCCCTGGCGGGCATAGCCGTGCTCGATCAGCACCGCCTCCACCCAGCCATACATCTGTTTCCGGTTCTCACTCTCAAAGCGCAGTCCCTCGCTGGCCGACACCAGCAAACGGATCTGCTCCAAACTCAACTTCTCGGCTTCGTGCACGCTGATATTCAATCCTCAGCATGACTCATCCTTCAGGCTCATCTTGTGTTGGAATCAAACCTGACCTTCAGGCTCATCTTGTATTGGACAAGAGTGACAGTGGTGCGTGGTGTAACAGTCGTGACAGAATCATAGACAGACACTATGCCTGAAGAGATTGTTCCCACCCAATTGCCCCCAGTCGAAGATGCATCTGAATCGCCCACGGAATCGTTTGGCGAGTTGTTTGCAGAGTTTGAACGTACCCACACCAACAAACCGGAAGGCGACTCGAAGCAGTTGGAAGGCGTCGTCGTCTCTCTCGATGCCGATTCTGTGTATCTCGACATCGGTTTCAAGACCGAGGGGATTCTGCCCCGAAGCGCCTTTCCCAACGATGCCGAGGGTCTAGCGCCAGGGGACACGTTCCAGGTTTCGGTGAAGAGTCGCAATCCGGAACGCTACTACGAGCTTTCTCGCATTCATGTGGCGCAGCCCACGGACTGGTCTTCGCTGGAAGAAGCCTTCGCGCAAAAGACTCCGATCACCGGCATTGTGACGGGAGTTGTGAAGGGCGGCCTGACCGTCGATGTCGGCGTGCGCGCCTTTATGCCGGCGTCTCGCAGCGGCGTGCGCGATGCGGCCGAGATGGAGAAACTGGTCGGGCAGGAGATTACTTGCCTCATCATCAAGCTGGATACGATGGAAGAGGACGTCGTTGTCGATCGGCGCGCCATCGCCGAAGAGGGACAGCGTGTGCTGGCGCAGAGCCGGTATGCCGCACTCAAGGAGGGCGAGATTGTCAGCGGGACGGTCCGCAGCCTCGCGAGCTATGGCGCGTTTGTCGATCTCGGTGGAGTCGACGGGCTGCTGCATATCGGAGATATCGCCTGGGGCCGCGTGAATGCTGCTGAAGACGTATTGTCCGTTGGGCAGGAGCTTCGGCTCAAGGTCCTCAAAGTCGACCCGGAAGGCAAGCGCATTTCCGTCGGGCTCAAACAGCTCGAAGCGGAGCCGTGGGAGGCTGTTGCCGGCAAGTATAAGGAAGGCGAACGCATCACCGGCACCGTGACACGGCTGATGGACTTCGGTGCGTTTGTTGAACTCGAACCGGGCATCGAGGGGCTCATTCACGTTTCGGAGATGTCGTGGGTGAAGAAGGTCCGCAAGCCCAGCGACCTGCTGAAGATTGGCGATACTGTCGATGCGCTGATTTTGTCGGTGAATCCGGTGGAGCGGCGGATTTCTCTGGGGCTGAAGCAGGCGCTTGGAGATCCGTGGATCGATGTATCGGAAAGATTTCCAGTGGGTTCGGCGATTGAGGGCCCGGTTACGCAGTTGCTGAAGTTTGGGGCGTTTGTGCAACTGGCGGAAGGCATTGAAGGCCTGGTGCATGTCAGCGAGATGGTTGCCGATAAGCATGTCCATCATCCACAGGATGTGGTGCGGGTAGGCGAGATTGTGAAGGCGCAGGTACTTGCCATCGATGCTGAGAAGCGGCAGATCAAGCTCAGCATGAAGCAACTGGTCCCCACCGGTCTGGGCGAATATCTGGAGGAGCATAAGGAAGGCGATGTGGTTTCCGGCCGCGTCGTCGCGCAATCGGCGGAGTCCGCCACGATCGAGCTTGGCGAGGGAATTCGCGCGACTTGTCGGAGTGCCTCGAAGGAGCCTGAGGCGGCGACGAGCAATAGCGGCGGCCTGGATTTGTCTTCATTGAGCTTGATGTTGAATGCCCGTTGGAAGACGGGGGCGGCGCCTTCCGGTAGCAAGCCGGAGCCGCTGGGTGTGGGGCAGGTCCGCAGTTTCCGGCTCGTGAAGCTGGATCGCGAAACGGAAAAGATCGAGCTGGAGCTGGCCTGATTATTCGCGACCAACGGGTGCGGCTGTAGGTAACGCATCGGCACAAAATTCAAGGACGGCGATGGCATTAAGGCTATCTTGCGAGGAGCCGTTGGTGTCGGTGCCGTCGTCCATGGGGGCGAGTACGTCGGGCGGCTCGGCGCGTGCGCCCAGATGGCGGTTGGCGCGCACGCTGGCGATGGAGCTCTGCGCAAGCGCCGCGTCTTTGGTCACGGAGTATGCGTAGGCCTGCAATTTTCCGGCGCTGATACTCGCACCGGAATCGGCACAGAAGTCCGTCCACACTTTCTTCCATGCCGGATCGTCGATGCTGAGGTTGAGCTCGAACATCAACTCCGCGCCGCCCATGATGGTGGCGAGGTTGTATGTGCCGCGTGTGTCGTTGCGGGCTGTGAGCTGGCCGGTCGCGGGGTCGAAGCCCATCAGCATGTTGCGGCCGGTGCGAAAGCCGTAGGGCATGGCTTCCATGGACTTCATCCCGGCGACGATTTTGTCGCGCCAGCGAGTGTCGCCGGTGCGCTCCCACTCGGTCATCCAGTTGCCGGCGATGGCAAGCCAGTCGGGGCCGGAACGCACGCGCGCGACGAACTTTTCGTCGCCAGCGCGCGGCGGATCGGCGAGCCGCATGGGGTCGAAGGCGATGATGGATTTGTCTGCCTGGAGCGCTTCGCGCATCACGTCGCCGGTGCGCTCGTCGCTGGTGAGGTAGTAATAGAAACGCCGGAACGCGGCCTGTCCGATGCGCGCTTCCTTGGCGCCGTCGCCCCAATGCGAGACGCCGTGGCGCGTTCCCAGACCGGCCATCGGGCCGAAGTGGTAGCTGTCGACTTCGCCGGTATGGCGCGTCATGGCTTCGGCCATGCGGAATATATCCGCCCGGCCCGTGCGCAGGAAGGAATACCACAGCCAGCTATCGGTTGCGAGTTCCGAGTTGTCCCACGCCATGCCGCCGAGGTCGTAGCGCCAGACGTGCCGCGCGCGATCGAAGGAGTGCATCACGTCGCCGTAGTTCCAGAAGCCGTACCAGTTGCGCTGGTCTACCTGGCCGAGGTAGAGGTTGAGGGTCGCATCGAGCCCGTTCTCGGCAGCGGTTTTGTAGGGTGTCGATGCATCGCGCACGCTCCAAAGCCCGAAGGCCCGCACATCGTGGTAATGCTGCGGCGAGGCGACGAGTATCGCGGTTGCGCTGCCCGCTTCGGCCATCGCAGCCATGTCCGACTTTTCCGGAACGCTGCCCGTGGGCCACAGAGTAAGCTCGCTGGTGCGTGCGATTCCGTAGGGCGTGCTCTTGCCGGGCTGCACGTCTTCGTACGAGGCTTCGAGGCCGTGCGCGCGGGTGTCGTAGTGCCGAAGGTCCATCGGCGAGGCTTCGGGAGACCACATCCACGCGGTGAGCTGGGCGGCGGGGCTGCTGGCGTTTTGCACCTCCAACTGCGCCGGGAACGACTGCCAGAAATTCTTGACGCTGACGCCCAGGCCGCCGCTCACGTCGCCGACGAATGCGAGCCCGGAAGCGCGCTTGCCCGCTGCCGAGGCCAGCCAGGTGCTTTGCGGGTTGGTGCGCTTCTGGATGGTGAAGCCGTCGGGACTGAGCTGCACGAGCTTGAAGTCGTCCCACACGGCCCAGTCGTTGACCATGTTCAGGCCGCGGCGGTCCATCTGTGCTCGATTTGGCACGCGGTGGCCGGCGAGTTGCGCCGGGTAGACATCCTTGCCGTCGGCGCCGGTAACGATGCGCGTCGGCCCCGCTCGCCCGATGAGCGGCTGGATGGGCTCCGACCACAGGCCTTCGCCTTCGCCGGAGAAACGCACATCGCGGTTTTGAATCTCTTCACGCATTGGCACGGAAAACGTGGCTCCGAGACCGTGGATGAAGTCTTTCTCCTGGTCGCCATCGAAGAAGATCGTGTGGACCATGCGCACCGACTTCTCACCGGTGTAAAAGTAGAGCCGCACATGGAAGGGAAGCCACTCGCGCCCCGACTTCACGCCCTTATGCAAGCCTTCAAACTTCACCACCGCCCGTACGGGGCCGCTTTGCTCGACGGTCACTTTCTTCACGGAGCTGACAAATTTCTCACGGGGACGAACGTCGTCGTCGTTCCCGTCGGGGTCGTTCTGCAGGATGCAGACAAGTTGCCCCGGCCCGACTACCGGGCGGCCCTCGATTCTCATTGAGTCGATGAAATTCGCACTTCCAGCGAGAGGGATAGAACATTGCAGTGCGCCGGTATCGACGGTGAGCGACTTATCGCCATGCGTAACCTTTAGCACGCCGGAGACGCCAGGAGATCCGGTCGACAGAGTGACAGGGGCGGCCAATCCAGCCGGCAGAACAGTGGCAAAGCCGCTCCATTTGATGGAGCCGTCCGGCCAGTAAGCCAGCGGCCAGGTTTGTATGGGGAGTTCGTTGCCCTGTGCGTTCAGATGGAAGGCTGAGTCGCGTGCCATTGCGCCGCGTGTCCACGGCACTCCGAAACTGACTCCTGTGTTCAGGCGTGGCGCTTTTTCGCCCAGCCAGGAGAGCGTGACTTTTTGTGCGGCAGCGGAGGCGGGAGCCTGCGCCAGTACGGAGTCTTCAGCGAGGGTACCCGTTGTGATCGCAGCGCTGGCCAGAGCAGCGTCCTTCAGGAATTCGCGGCGGCTTGTTTCGGCCATATTGTCTCCTCGCACATCGTCGGTAGCGCCATCGCCGTACCGGGCGAATGGCAAATGCACCTTGCCGTATTTACTATGGAGGATACTCCGAGTATGGAATAGTTTTTCTATTGACTTAGTAGCCTGCGTTGCCTATAGTTCTGACGAAGACTTTGCCGCCAAATGCTCTTCTCGAAACCTGTTGCCGGCCCGGCGGTGGGGACGATGATGCGGCTTGAGGAGTTGGAATTTGCAGCGCATCTGTTTTGTCCTGAAAGTTCGCGCCGATCGCCTTGCGGAATACCGCAGGCGACATCGCGAGGTGTGGCCGGAGATGACGGCAGCGCTCACCGCCACCGGCTGGCGCGACTATACGCTCTTTCTCCGCCCGGACGGTCTGTTGGTGGGCTATCTTCTGTGCGAGGATTTTGAGACCTCCAATGGCGCGATGAAGGCCCTCGAAGTGAATGAGCTGTGGCAACGAGACATGGCGCCGTTCTTCGAGAACATCGACGCCAACCCCGATGACGAGATGCAACCGCTGGAAGAGATCTTTCACCTCGACTGAGCGCGTCATTGCAGGTTTTCGCAAGCCGGCGCGAGCTTGCGTTCGGGTATATTTGTTTACAGATGTCGCGATGACTGGTGGGTGATGGAGTTCGCCCTAAGCATTTCTCCTGTTATTGTGAGCCAGACGAGGTATGCGAGTGCCGTTTTTCTTGGGAAAAAACGGCGTTTAGACTTGGTGTTTCGGCGTACACCCACAGGAGAAATGCTATAACCGCTGTATCCGAGTTTCGGAACAGATGATGACTCCTCGCAGGGGCCGCCTGCCGAGGAGTTCTCTGCCTCGGCTGCGATCCCTCACAAATTCGAGTTGATGGGAGAGTGAGCTTGCAACGCTATCTGCTAATAGCAATCGGAGGCGGGCTGGGGGCGATGCTGCGCTACTTCCTGGGCGCGACCGCTTCCCAGCGGTTCGGCATACGGTTTCCGGTCGGAACGCTCATGGTCAATATTTTGGCCTGCTTCCTGATTGGGTTGTCGGTGGAATACCTGAACCGTCATGCGGGCCTGAATCCGGCGTGGAGATTCTTGATCCCCGTTGGATTTATCGGGGGTTTCTCCACGTTCTCTACTTTCGAGTGGGAAGCGTGGTCGGATATTTCGAGCGGCGCGTTCTGGATGGGGATCCTTTACGTCGCCGTCAGCCTGGTGGCTGGATTTGTCGCGGTAGGTGTTGGCGTGGCGGCGGCACGGACGGCGCGGTGATTTAGCTTCCGTCCGATGTGGACGGGGCCTTCTGCCGAGCGCTTGCGAAGGCGAAGGACGCGAGCAGAATGACGATGGGGTAGCAATCGAGCGTGTAGCGCGGCTCGGAGTTGTCGATCGTAAGCAGAAGCGCTGAGCGTAGCAAAACGAAGCCGACCATCGACCAGGCGAGGACGCGCTCGCCGAGCCACGCTCGCTTTCTCCAGCGCCACAGGCCGGCTGCGGCGAGCGCGAGGTAGGCGAGGTTGACGAGGCCGAGAGCGGCGGCTTCGATGCAGCCGCGGCGGTCGTCCTCGAAGCGCCACCAATCGAGCGGGAGATCGTCCATTTCGGTGCGCGGGCGAAGCCACATGTTGGCAAGCCGGGCGATGGGGAGTTCGACATAATACTGCAACGGATGCGCTTTGACGCGCTCGGCGGCGAGGGCGGCGAGGGCGCTGTCGACGGCGGGAGTAGCGGAGGTCGTCGTGTTGTACTCGGCGAAGATCGCGGCGGTGCGGTCGCGCTCGCCGGGGAGGTTGTAGGCGCGGGAAGGGAGGTCGCTGAAGTTCATGATGGAGCCGTCCCAGTTCCAGTAGATGTCGTATGTGGATTTGAATTCGATGGCCCAGGTGCGGTACCAGCGATAGAAGCCGTAGTTGACGGTGTCGGTGGGGTCGTTGGCGTACTTCGGCGCGAGCGGTTGGATGACGTGAAAGACGCGCCAGTTGCGGAGCCCCCAGGCGGCGAGTGGGAGAACGATGATGAGGCAGACGACGGCGGTTTGTGCGAGGGCGCGCCGACGTGTGGTAGTGTGCCATGCGATCCAGAGCATTGCGGCGATAACAGGGGCGGCGAGAAGCGTGCGGTCGGGGCGTAACAGACAGCCGAAGGAGAGAGCGAAGGCGAGCGGCCAGAGGTAGTGGCTCCAGCGGCTGCGTTGGAGGTTGGCGTGCCAACGTTCGAGCGAGAAGAAGGCCAGCGCGACGCAGAAGACACTGGTGATTTCGGTGTAGCCGGTGGCGACGTAGTCGGCAGTGAAGGGACAGAGCGCGGCGAGCCAGAGGGCGACGAGGCCGGTGCGATTTCCGAAGAGCCGCGCGGCGAGGGCGGCAATGAGGCAGCAGCTTGCGACGTCCAGGATGAGTTGCAGATAGACGACGCTGTCGTAGTTGCCGACTCCGAAGAGCGCGAAACACGCGGCCATCAGCAGCGGATAGCCGGGGAGGCGAATGAGCGTGGGGCGGATGCGGTTGGGGTCGGTGATGGCGAAGGTGTGGTGCTGAAGCATGTTGCGCGCGAGGTCGCCGTAGACCGTTGCGTCGCCCAGGATGTGGGGGTGGAAATGAATGCAGTAGAGCCGCACCAGGACCGCCGCGGTAACGCCGAGAGCTACTGCGACGTGGGTGCGATTGGGGCGCATCCTCAGCTATTTTGCCCAGGCCATGCCGTCGACGCCTTTGCCGGTATCGATGAAGCGGACTTTCCACGAGGAGAGATCGATGACCGCGACCTGGTTGCTGGCGCGACAGGAGGCGTAGGCTTCCTTGCTGTCGGGGCGGACGACGATGGCCTGAGGCTCCTTCGCTACGTCGATCGTTTTAACGACGGTGAGTTTGGCGAGGTCGACGACCGCGACCTGGTTCTTCGATGGAATGGCGACGAGCAGCCAGTGGCCGTCCGGAGTGGGCGAGGTGCCGTAGCCGATGGCGGGGAGCGGGACCCAGGTCTTCAGGGTGTTGGTGGCCGCGTCGACGACGGCGAGTTGAGGCTTGGTCTGGTCGGCGGTGAAGACCATTTTGTCATCCATAGAGACGGAGACGCGCTGCGTATTTCCGGAGATTGGGATGACCGTGATGAGCTTGCGCGTCTTGAGATCGAGGACCGAGAGAGTGCCCGGGCCAACGTTTGCGGTATAGCCGCGGCGGCCATCGTGTGAGATCGCGAGGACGTGCGACTGGGCTTGCGAGGTTGGGATCGCACCGATGATTTTGAGGGTTGCGGGATCGATAATGCTGACGGTGTTATCGAGCTCGGTGGTGACGTAGAGGACGTGGTTGACGTGGTCGTAGACGGGGTAGTGAGGGCGGACGCCGTGGCCGAAGTCGACGTTGCCGGTGACCTTTCCTGACTTGAGGTCGATGACGACCATGTTGCGGCCGTTGGTGCCGGCGGTGGCTACCCCGGCATTGCCATAGATGGGCACGTAGGCGGTGCGGCCATCGGGCGAGACGGCTACCTCGTGGCCGGTGATGCCGCCCTCGGGAACGGTGAGGAGCTGGCGGCCGGCTACGGGGTCGACGATGCCGATGGTGGCGTCTCCTTTGTTGGCGACGATGAGACGTCCCGGGGGTCCGATGGGTGTGCGCGGGGTCTGTGCCGAGGCGGAGAGACCGAGGATTGCGAGGGGGAGAAGCAGCGAGCGGAGGAATTGGATTTTCATCTCGCCAGCAATATTACAGCGGAAGGTTCGCGCCCGATGGGGACCGACGCTTAGACCCCGGGTTTTGTTGCCGCGGCCGCCTTCTTGCCGCCAGGCTTTTTCGTTCCGCCGCTCTCAGCCTTCTTCGACATCGAGTCGTAGATCTTTTGCTGGGCTGGAGTGAGTACGGCGCGGATCTGCTTGTCCGCATCGTCGCGGAGGGGCTCGATCTTTGCCTTTCGGTTTGCTTCGGAGAGGGACTTGTCCATCTTGAGGGCGTCGATCTTCGCCGATTCGTTGTGGAGGATGGGCTTGATCTTGCCTTTCTCATCGGGCGTGAGCGTTAGTTTGGCGGTGAGGTTGGCAAGATGCGCGTCCTCATGCGAAACGACCGGCTTGGTGCTACCGTTGGTCTTCTGAGCAAGCGCGCCCGGCAGTGTTGCAAAGAAAGCTGCCAGCAGGCCGGCGAGGATGTGTTGCTTCTTCATTGGAGTCTCCAGACGATGCATATGGTGAGATGCGTTGAAGTCGAACACCGAGAGCGGGCCGAGCACATTCGTTGACGGGCAGCCTTGCGATTCGGCATAAACGCAACAAAGCGGAGATAATTCGAAGGCCACACTTCCCGCGCCGCGGAGAGGTTTG
>Ga0209483_1003620_pt1 | contig 10078 bp, 12 predicted proteins | sample NGEPerA_FD_184508 | JGI IMG/M metagenome (GOLD analysis project Ga0209483, IMG submission 184508) | Arctic peat soil microbial communities from the Barrow Environmental Observatory site, Barrow, Alaska, USA - NGEE PermafrostL2-A... | ecosystem: Environmental > Terrestrial > Soil > Wetlands >...
TGTAAGGCTCTTCCAGCTTGGCTTCCATTGTCTCGGCGTTCGTGACGAAATACGGCGAGAGATAGCCCTTGTCGAACTGCATGCCTTCGACCACTTCGAGCGTCGTCTCGATGGACTTCGCTTCTTCCACCGTGATCGTGCCGTCCTTGCCGACCTTGTCCATCGCGTCGGCGATGATGTCGCCAATCGTCGTGTCCCAGTTGGCAGAAACGGTTGCGACCTGCTTGATTTCTTCCTTGTCCTTGACCTTCTTGGAGATCTTGTCGAGATGGCCGACGGCGGCTTCCACGGCCTTGTTGATGCCGCGCTGGATGCCGATCGGGTTCGCGCCGGCGGTGACGAACTTCAGGCCTTCGCGATAAATCGCCTCGGCCAGAACCGTCGCCGTCGTCGTGCCGTCGCCGGCGATGTCGCTGGTCTTGCTCGCGACTTCGCGGACCATCTGCGCGCCCATGTTTTCGTAAGGACATTCCAGTTCAATTTCCTTCGCGACCGTGACCCCGTCTTTCGTCACCGTCGGGGAGCCGAATTTTTTGTCAATGACGACGTTGCGGCCTTTCGGGCCGAGCGTCGCGACCACCGCCTTGGTGAGCTTGGAAACGCCGCGCAGAATCGCCTGCCGGGCCTGCTCGTCGAATATCAATTGTTTAGCTGCCATAATATTATTTCAGTTATTGGTTGTGTTGTTGGTTGAAAATTATTCAAGGATCGCGACGAGGTCGTCCGTGTTGAAAATCTTGTATTCCTTGCCGTCAATCTTGATTTCCGTGCCGCCGTATTTGGAGACGAGCACGCGGTCGCCCTTCTTGACTTCAAAGGGGACTTTTTTGCCGTCGTCATTGGTCTTGCCCGTGCCGAGCGCGACGACGATGCCTTCCTGCGGTTTTTCCTTGGCGGTGTCGGGGATGATGATGCCGCCTTTTTTGGTTTCCTTCTCTTCGACGGGTTCAACGAGAATCCGGTCACCGAGCGGTTTGATGTTCAATGCCATACTTTTGTTTTTTGTTTGGTTGTTGTTGTTTAATTAACTCCCGCCGCCCGAGCGCGCGGGAAAATTTTTAACTGCGCGATTTGAAAATCATTTCCGCGCCTTCGCCGCCGCTTCGGTGGAATAAAATTCCGTGACGAAGCGGAAATCGCCGGATTTCTGCAACTCTTCGTCGAGTTTTCGGTAATGCTCCGCCAGCCGTTCGGTGTCGTGGCCGAACCGCTCCGAAATCCGATGCCGCGCGGCGCGGACTTCCGTGATGATTGCGTCGTCTTTCATTGTTGGACTTCTTTGTTCAATAGTTCAAATGGCGTCACCAGGCGCGGGATGTGCAATTTCATTTTCGCGTTCAGCTTTTCAATGTGCTCCGCTTTGTTCGGGTTCACAATATGGCGACAATTCCAACTCAAGAGAATATCGCATTTGTAGAACGAAGCATAGGCCAAATGCAGCGCGTCGCCGCGCGGATCGCTCCTACGGAGCTCGCTAAAATGCGCCGGTGTTTTGTCCCGAAGGGACGGATGAGAATAGCCCGGCGTTTCAACGCCGGGTGGCGTTGCAAAATGATTTAAGTCCCGGAGGGACGACCGGAATTGACGAATGTTTTCGGCCGTCCCTGCGGGACTTGACGCGCAGGACGATCCGTTCCCGGCGTTGAAACGCCGGGCTATTTTCAGGCTGTCCCTGCGGGACAAAGTTATCTGCGCCAATTTCATTTTGGTTTCAAAGTCCCGCCGCGCGAGCGGTGGAAAAATTTATTTTGCCGCAACCTCTGCGTGTCCGTTGCGCGCGCCGCGACGTTTCACCGCCGCCTTGTATTTCTTGGAAAGCAATTTTGAATACGACACCGGGTCGCCGCCCGTCTGCGCGAAGTGACGCGCCTGTGCGGCGTATTTCGAATCAACACATTCTTTTAGAATCATGCTCATAAATCTTCCCTTTCTTTGAACAACTCCAGCGGCGTGACGATTTGCGGCGTCTCGAAACCAAGCCGCCAGTTGATCGTCTCCAGATGCCGCCGCTTGTTGGCATTTGCCAGATGATTGCAATTCCACGTTAGCAGAAATTCAAAGCCGTGAAAAGTGGCATAAGCCAGATGCCACGCATCGCCGAGATGCTTTCGCGGCATCACCTGATGCTGGATGTAATGTTGCGCCAGCGAATCCACCGCCGGATCAGGCGGCAGCAAATCCAAGGCGTCGGCGAATTTCAAAATCTCGGTCTTGTGCGGATGATTGCCGTCTTCCAATTCCGCCTGGGTCGCCGGTGAAATCCAAATCTCGTAATTCTGTGATTCCTCGCGCCACCAGCGGCGCGTGATTTCTGTTTCGTAACGGTTGCCCTCGCGGTCGTCGCAATAGACGCTGGGAATCGTGCTGTCCAGATAAACACGCGGACGCGGCGCGCTGGGAACGCGCGACTTGCTGCTTTGTTTTGTCCGCTTTTTCATTTTCAAAGATCAAATTTCCGGGGAGCGCATCCGCCCCGGATGCGGTTCGACGCGCCTCGCGTCGAACAACCGGCGGACGAGGCGTTCGCCAGAACACGCGGGGGCGCGTGTGCTCCCCAAACTCAAGCGCGCCGCCGTTTTGTCCCGCAGGGACGAACGACAATAGCCCGGCGTTTTAACGCCGGGTTGCGATGCAAAACGGATCGAGTCCCGGAGGGACGACAGGAATTGGCGTGCGTTTTCGGTCGTCCCTACGGGACTTGACGCAAAATCAAATGCGTTCCCGGCGTTGAAACGCCGGGCTATTTTCAGGCTGTCCCTGCGGGACAAAGTTGTCTGCGCCAATTTCATTTTGTTTTCAAAGTCCTGCCGCATGAGCGGCGGAAAATTTTCTTTTCAGCCGCGCGCCAAAGTCATTCCCCAGCTCCGTAGGAGCGGAATCTTTGTAGCCAGCGCGATTAAAAAATTATTTAGCTCCGTAGGAGCGACATCAATTTTTAACGCCAAGGCGCAAAGCCGCAAAGCCGCAAAGAAATTTTTCCCTTGGCGTCTCTGCGCCTTTGCGTCTTTGCGTTGAATTCCGAATATGCCGCTCCTACGGAGCTTGGAATCCTGGGCGGACCGATTTTCTACAAATAGGTCGCTCTTACGGAGCTTGCTGAAATTTGTCTGCGCCAATTTCATTTTGGTAAAGCTGCCTTTGTTAATTCACCAACGGCTGCACCAAGAATTGTATTCAGTAATTTATTTTCTGAAATCTTTTCCAAGATGGATTTAGCCTTTTGTTTTTCTTCAACGCTCACATTTGCTTTCTCAATCTCTTGATTGAAATGTTTCACCCATGTTACTTGTTGATGAATGTTTCCACTTCCTAAATTTACATTAGCTCCTGGAAAATTATTGATGAACACAGGTGCTGTGGTTGTTGGCTGACGTGACGGTGACAAATCTGGTTGCTTTCCAGCCCACGGAAATTTTTGCCCGCACTTCGGGCAAAAATCGGGAATAGATTTTACGTCTTCTGCTGACATCGTGCGTTGCTTGTGAGTGTCCGGGTCAAAAAGTCCCAAATGGCGAACACCGCCCTTAATTGGTGTCTCACACTGTGTGCATTTCGTTTGTGTTTTTGCTCCGCATTTAGGGCAGAAATTATGATTTTGAGAAGCTGCCCAAACAGAGAATGAATTGACCACATGGCCAATCTCACAAACTTGGGCGATGTCTTGCTCGATGTTCATTGACTTTTATTAGTCGGTTTAGATTTCACATCAAGGGATTGTTGGCTGACTATCTTATCATGCTGAAAGCCGTCATAAATCCAGAGGTAAAACCGAACTAAAGCCCAATAAGCCAGAGTTAGAAGTCCAGTTAAAATCAGCCAGGGCAAAATTTGTGCTGAATTAACTCCACCATCATTGACGATAAAAATTACCCAAGCAATCGCTAGGAGAATATAGACGCCAACCAGAAGGCGGAAGTATCCACTTTGCATTTGCTTGAAGCGTTTAATCATAGCTTCTCGTTTCTTTGTTCGTTACTTCTTCTCGTCCACGACTTCCGCGTCAATCACGCCTTCGTCCTTCTTTTCCTCGGACTTCGGCTCGCCGCCTTCGGGCTGCGGTTGCGCGCCAGCCGCACCTTTTTCCGCCTGCGCCTTCGCGGCGGCGGCTTTGTAAAGTCCGGTCGAGACGGCCTGCCACGCTTCGTTCAGCTTCTCGCTGGTGGATTTGATGGCGGCGGCGTCCGTGCCCTTGAGCGCTTCCTTCACCGCGCTGGCGGCGGCTTCGAGCTTGCCCTTGTCGTCCGCGGAAAGTTTGTCCGCGTTGTCCTTGAGCAGTTTCTCGGTGCGATAAACGGAGTTGTCCGCCTCGTTGCGCGTCTGGATCTCTTCGAGCTTGGCCTTGTCGTCGTCGGCATGGGCCTCGGCGTCCTTGCGCATCTTCTCGACTTCGTCCTTCGAGAGACCGCTGCTGGCCGTGATGGAAATTTTCTGTTCCTTGCCCGTGCCGAGGTCTTTCGCGCCGACGTGCAAAATGCCGTTGGCGTCAATGTCGAAGGTCACTTCGATCTGCGGCACGCCGCGCGGTGCGGGCGGAATGTCCGCGAGATTGAACCGGCCAATCGTCTTGTTGTCCTTGGAGAACTGGCGTTCGCCTTGGAGAACATGAATTTCAACTCCGGGCTGATTGTCGCTCGCGGTGGAAAAAATTTCCGATTTGCGCGCGGGAATCGTGGTGTTGCGTTCGATCAATTTTGTGAACACGCCGCCGAGCGTTTCGATGCCGAGTGACAACGGCGTCACGTCGAGCAGAAGAACGTCCTTCACTTCGCCCTTGAGCACGCCGCCTTGAATGCCCGCGCCAATCGCGACGACTTCGTCGGGATTCACGCCCTGATGCGGCGGTTTGTTGACGAGCGAGCGGGCGACTTCCACGACGCGTGGCATGCGCGTCATGCCGCCGACGAGCACGAGTTCGTCAATCTTCGACGCCTCGATGCCCGCGTCCTTCAAGCAGGCTTTCACCGGCCCGATGGTGCGTTCAAAAAGTTTGTCGGTGAGCTGTTCCATCTTCGCACGGGTCAAAGTTTTTTGGATGTGCTTCGGCCCGGTCGCGTCCGCCGTGATGAACGGCAGGTTGATGTCGTAGGTCTGGGAACTGGAAAGCGCGATCTTGGCTTTTTCCGCTTCTTCCTTGATGCGCTGGAGCGCGTCGGGCTGCTTGCGGAGGTCCATGTTATACTCGCGTTTGAATTCATCGAGAATCCAATCCATGAGCGTGTTGTCCCAGTCGTCACCGCCAAGATGCGTGTCGCCGTTCGTGGCCTTCACTTCAAAAACGCCGTCGCCGATTTCGAGAACGGAAATATCAAACGTGCCACCGCCCAAATCGTAGACGGCGATTTTTTCGTCCTTCTTTTTGTCAAGGCCGTAAGCGAGCGACGCGGCGGTCGGTTCGTTGATGATGCGGAGAACTTCGAGACCGGCGATCTTGCCCGCGTCCTTCGTGGCCTGACGTTGCGAGTCATTGAAATAAGCGGGAACAGTAATGACGGCTTGCGTGATTTTTTCGCCAAGCCGCGTTTCCGCGTCGGCTTTGAGCTTGGACAAAATCATCGCGGAAATTTCCTGCGGCGAGAATTGCTTCGGCTTGCCGTTCACTTCGACTTCAATCGCCGCGTCGCCGTTCGAGCCTTTGACAACCTTGTAAGGCACGCGCTTGATTTCTTCGCCGACCTCGTCGAACTTGCGGCCCATAAAACGCTTCACGGAATAAACCGTGTTGCGCGAATTGGTGACGGCCTGGCGCTTCGCCGCGTCGCCGACCACGCGCTCGCCGGATTTCGTGAACGCCACGACCGACGGCGTCGTGCGTTTGCCCTCGGAGTTTTCGAGCACGAGCGGTTCGCCGCTGTCCATGACCGCCATGCAGGAGTTCGTCGTGCCTAAATCAATGCCTAATACTTTTGCCATAAAATTGTTTGGTAAATTTGTTTTTGGATTAACTGCTGCCAGTTCTTATGCAATTAGGATGCCGCGCGATGGAAAATCGTGAAACAATTGAAAACAAAGGAGAATTTGACGATTTGAACAAAATTAAGAAATAAAAAACTGTGCCATTCGTGACGCCGTGGCACAGTCGAAAATGAAATGGCGCAGATTTTGTGGCGCAAAAGGAATCGGGAATTTTCCTCGACTGAAAATTTTATAGGTGTAAATTTGGAATATGAAATTTAGCAACGACACAGAGCTTCGCTTCGGCAGACCAAAGCATTCACAATTAATGGTTCGACTTTTGGGAGTCGGTGGCGTGTTCGGTATTCTTTCTTGGTTTATCGGAGCGCCAGCCAAAGACTGGGTTGGAGGGATTAGTATGCTCGCGATGGCTGCCGGGCTTGTGGTTTTGCTTGCAGGCACAATTGCTGAACGGAAAGAATGGCAAGCAAAGCAGAAATCTGATTTGAAGTAATCCGCAGAAATTTTCTTTCGCGGAAAAATTATTTGCTCCCCGGCTTGACCGCCGGAATTTTCGCCAAGTCCGGCGGCAATTTCGTCGGCTCAAAAGTTTCCACCTGCAACGAAATCAAACTTTCAAACGGCACGCCAACAAATTCATTTCCTCGGCAACGCCGCCTTGCCCGTGCGCGTGATTTCCTGAACGCCGAACGTTTTCATCAGGTCGAGGAATTTTTCCACCTTGCTGTCGTTGCCGGTGATCTCGATGGTCAGCGACTTGGGCTGCACGTCCACGATTTTCGCGCGGAAAATGTCCGTGATCTGCATCACCTCGGCGCGCGACTTGGAATCCACGCCGACTTTCACCAGCAGGAGTTCGCGGTCAACATATTCGCCCTCGCTGAAATTCTGCACCTTGATGACGTTCGGCAATTTGTTGAGCTGCTTGACGATCTGCTCCAGCGTCGCCTCGTCGCCGGTCGTGACGATGGTCATGCGCGACAATTTCGGGTCGTGCGTCGGGCCGACGTTGAGCGTGTCAATGTTGTAGCCGCGGCCGCTGAACAGCCCGGCCACGCGCGTGAGCACGCCGAACTTGTTTTCGACGAGGATTGAAATGGTGTGTCGCATAAAACCGTTTGGAAACGGGTGAAAAGACTAACGGCGCGGATGAATGGGGTCAATTTACAAATTCATGCAGGAATCCAGATAACGGGCAATTTCTCATCCCGGTTGCGGCGATACCAGTTGAAATGCCCGTCGTCGGTGACGATTTTGAACGACGGAAACAATTCGCTGGCGCGCACGAGGGTCGCGTCCGCAAAATCCATTTCCGGCGCGTATTTTTCCAGCAGCGCGGCCAGAGCCGATTTTTCCTCCTCCACATCCAGCGCAAAACGGTAGTCGCCAATAATTTTGGCGACGATGGCGAAGTCGCCAATCAAATGACTGGCTTCGGTGAAGGCCGCAGCCGTCGTCCACAAACGATTATGGTGATGCTTGAAAAAATTCTGCGCCCACGCACGGCGCTTCGGCGTTTTGGCGAACGGGCTGACGATGAAGCTGGCGTCAGCGAGAAACATGGCGGCGGGCGATGGCGGCGCGGATTTTCTCGCGCTCGATTTTGCCGGGCAATTCTGGCAAAGTAAATCCCTCGTGGCTCAATTCAAGGCTCGCAGAAGACGAGTCAGCGTCGGTCAATAAAGCGGCATCGTTGACGATTTGCTGTAGGAAAGCGTAGGGCGAAAGCCCGCGCTGACGCGCCACTTTCTGAAATTTAGCCGCCACTTTCGGCTTCACTCTCGTTTGCAAAAGCATTGTCATACACCAAGTGTAATCTTCGCCTCAAAAATGTCAACAACCGCAAATCAGAAAAACGGGTTGTTCGCTTTTTCCTCCGCCACCGTCGTCAACGGGCCGTGGCCGGGACAAATCACGGTTTCCGCCGGTAATGAGATTTGGCCATTTGTTCAGCTTTGCCACGTCGAAAGCGGCGTTGTTTTACTTTTCTTCTTGCTTCACCGGCGCGGCGGAGTTCTGCTTTGCCTCATCAAATGCCAAAACGCGTCTGCCAGCACTGCGGCCATCCGTTTGAAATTCCCGATTCGATGATCGGCGAGGATTTTCCCTGCCCGGACTGCGGCAAAAGCATTTTGCTGCCGCGCCAGGTCCGCAAGTCGAACGAAAAAATGAAGCTGGTCGTCACGCCGCCGCCGGACGGCATTTTTTCTGCGGCCAAACTTGCCGAAATCGCGCAGCAGATCATCGCCAATGTCCAGCGCGTCATCGTCGGCAAGCCGGAACAGGTGGCGCTCGCCGTCGCCGGACTTTTCGCGGAGGGGCATATTTTGTTCGAGGACGTTCCCGGCGTGGCGAAGACGATGCTGTCGCGCGCCGTCGCGCAGAGCGTCGGCTGCACGTTCAAAAGAATTCAATGCACGCCGGATTTGGAGCCGGAACACGTCATCGGCGATTTCACGCAGGACCCGGTGACGGGCAAAAGGGATTTTCGCTTCGGCCCGATTTTTTCGCAGATGGTGCTGGTGGACGAAATCAACCGCGCCAGCCCGCGCACGCAGTCGGCGTTGCTCGAAGCGATGGGCGAAGGCATGGTGACGATGGACCGCGTTTCCTACCGGCTCGAAAAACCGTTCATGGTGATGGCCACGCAAAATCCCATCGAACAGGAAGGCACGTTCCGGCTGCCGGAGGCGCAGATGGACCGCTTCCTCATCCGTTTGAGCCTCGGCTATCCCGATGCCGCGCAGGAAAAAGAAATGTGCGTCCGCGCGCAGCAGCAGCATCCCATCGAAACGCTCCTGCCCGTCTCAACTGGCGATGAAATTGTGAAATGCCAGCGCGGCGTGCGCGAAATCCGCGTCAGCCCGGACGTGTGCGATTATCTCGTGGCGTTGACGCGGGCGACGCGGGAGCATCCGGCGTTGCGGCTGGGCGCGAGTCCGCGCGGATCGCTGGGCTTGTTCCGCGCGGCGCAGGCGCTGTCCGCGATTGAAGGAAAAGATTCCGTCTCGATTGAACACATCAAGACCATCGCCGTGCCGGTGCTCGCGCATCGGCTGCTCGTGCGCAAAGAAGCGCTGAAAGATTATCCTGACGGCGCGGCGGTCATCCGGGAAATTCTGGCGCAGACGGCAACTGCTGCTTGACGCGCCGGGCGAGTTGGATTCGGCGAACTCACTTTTCCGCCCGGCTGAAAATTTGACCTTTCGCCAGCCGCGTCTTCAATTTCTGCCCGGCTTTGACTTTCGCCGCGTCGCGCAAAACTTTTCCCGTCGCCGCGTCCATCGTGAGCGAATAGCCGCGCGACAGCACCTGCTCCGGGCCGAGCGAATGCAGACGTTTTTCCAGTTGCCGCAAAGTTTCACGCCGCGCTTTCACCGCCAGCGGCGGCTTTGCGCGCAAAAATCTTCCGGCCAGATTTTCCAAAACCAGGTTCCGCGAACGCGCCGCCGTTTTCAATCCACGCAGCAGGCCGGATTGCAAATCGTCGAGCCGCTGAAAGGATTCGTCCAGTTTCCGGCGCGGATGCAGCCGCGCCAATCTTCCGGCGAGCGAATCAAAATTTTCAATCTCGTGTTCGATTCGCCGTCGCGCGAGCTGGCGCAGGCGCAACGGCGCGTCCGCGACAAATTCGCGGCTGGCAAAAACGCCTTCCGTGATGATTTCCGCCGCCGCGCTCGGCGTCGCTGCGCGCACGTCCGCCACAAAATCCGCCATCGTGAAATCAATCTCATGCCCGACCGCCGACACGACGGAAATGGCCGATTCAAAAATCGCCCGCGCGACAACTTCCTCGTTGAACGCCCACAAATCCTCCAGCGACCCGCCGCCGCGCGTGACGAGAATCAGGTCGAGTGGCGAGTGGCGAGTGGCGAGTGACGCGTTGAATTCGTTGAGCATTCGGATGGCCTCGGCAATTTCCTTCGCCGCGCCGTCGCCCTGCACGCGGCACGGCGCAAAAATAATTTCCAGCGCCGGATTCCGCCGTTGAACGACGTGCAGCACATCACGAATCGCCGCGCCGGTCGGCGAAGTGACGAGGCCGATGCGCTGCGGAAATTCCGGCAGCGCGCGTTTCCGTTCCGGCGCGAAAAGCCCTTCCGCCGCGAGTTTCTGCTTCAGTTTTTCAAACGCGATTTGCAGCGCGCCGACGCCTTGCAATTCC